>VYKX01000250.1_pt1 | contig 14068 bp, 15 predicted proteins | sample 5114471 | NCBI WGS metagenome assembly VYKX01 (sample SAMN12291785, study PRJNA351875) | freshwater metagenome | isolation source: freshwater lake | place: USA: Michigan, Gull Lake | collected 2013-08-08
CCGATCGAGACGCCGATGACCGCCATCGCCCGGGCCGACGCGCCGCGGGCCGCCCGCCTGCTCGCCAGCATCCCGCTCGGCCGGTACGGGCTGGCCGACGAGGTGGCGGCGGCGATCCGGTTCCTCCTGTCCGACGGGGCCGGGTTCGTCACCGGACAGATCCTGTGCGTGGACGGTGGGGTGACGGCGTCATGAGCGGGCGGCGGGCGAGCGGGTCCTCTGGTGCGGCCTCGTCCTTCGACGGGCTCAGGACGAGGCTGCCCAGCCCTGGCGCCAATGCCGGGCGCCTCATGCTGAGCCTGTCGAAGCATGAGGCCGCACCGTCCCCCTCACGCCGTCACCTTGCCGGCCCCGGCGTCCTGGCTCTGCTTGAACGCGGCGACCGCGGCCTCGTGGGCGGCGCGGCTCTCGGGCGCGCCCTCCCGCGCGAGGCGCGCCTCGGGCACGAAGTGGCCGAACCGGTCCGTCCCGCGGACGAGCAGCGCCGTCAGCTTGCCCGTTCCGGTCTGGCGGACCGACGTGGGGATGAAGCTGATGCCGACGCCGATGCGCCGATCGTCGGTGTCGTTCGGGCCGGAGCGGTGGACGACCATCGTGTCGTGCAGCGACATCTCGCCGGCCTTCAGTGGCATCATCTCCCCCTTCGCATCGTCGAAGCGCCCGCGGATGCCCTGCCCGCGGCGGATCAGGTTCATCTCCGACGGGTCGTCGACGTGGTCGAGGGGGCCGAGCTTGTGGCTGCCCGGCAGCACCTCCACCGCGCCGGCCTCGACCGAGGCGTCGGACAGCGCGATCCAAGCCGTGATCTGCACGGCGGGGTCGAGGTCGAAATAGCGCCCGTCCTGGTGCCAGAGGACGAAGGCCGGCTGCCGCGCCTCCTTGATCCACAGCGTGGTGTGGAAGCACAGGATGTCCGGGCCGATCAGATCCTCGATCGCGTCCAGCACGGCCGGGTGGTGCACGACCGCGTCGGACCAGCGATAGAGCAGGTGCGACTTCGACTTCTCCGGAAAGCGCATCGCATGGCCCTGCGCCGCCTCGGTCGCTTCGAGCGCGGTGCGCAGGCGCCGCGCGTCGTCCGCGGACATGACGCGCACCGGGCTCGCGAAACCGTCCTCGCGGTAGCGTCGGACCTGTTCGTCGGTCAGGATCTTCGGCATGGGGCTGCCCCTGGTGGGAAAATGGCGTTCGCGAAGTTTCCGATCAGGACACGAAGGATGTCAACCATCAACTTCCGGTCTCATTCAGCATCAACCAGACTTCGTATCGGAAAGACCATCTCATGAGCAGCAAACCGGGTGATCGCGGCCCGTCAAACTGGTTCGAGTGGGCCATCTACTACTGCGGTGCCGGGCTGATGCTGGCGATGACCGGATCGATGATCTATGTCGTCGTGATGCGATATTTCTTCAATGCGCCGCCGATCTGGTCCGAAGACATTCCGAAGCTGCTGTTCATCTGGATGGTGTTCCTGACGGTCGGGCTGGCGATCCGCATGGGGCTGAACATCCGCGTGACCGCGCTGACCGGGTCGCTCCCCCGCCGCGCACGGCTCTGGCTCGCGGTGGCGATGCATCTCCTCGTCCTCGCCTTCCTCCTGGTGCTGCTGGTCGGGACGAAGCCGGTGATCGAGCTGGCGCTCGGCGGCCGGATGCTCTCGACCGGCTGGAGCAACGCGGTCTATTCGATCCCACTCGCGGTCGGGGCCGGCCTCGCCTTCGCCTATCAGGCGCGCGAACTCTGGCTCGTGATCCGCGCCCTCTTCTTCGGCGGGCCGGATCCCACGGGTCCCGACGACACCGGGCTCGGCTCCGGCGTCGGTCTCGGGTGATCCGGCCATGATGCTCGTCTTCCTCATCACGACCATGATCGCGCTGATCTTCCTCGGCATGGAGATCAGCTGGGCGATCGGCGTCGCCTGCCTCGCCTATCTCGTGGTCTCCTCGTTCGGCGGGAACGAGATCCCCTTCGTCCTCATCGCGGTGCAGATGATGGACGGGGTGGACAACTTCTCGCTCCTCGCCATCCCGCTCTTCATGTTCGCGGGCGAGCTGATGAGCGAGACCGGCGTGACGAACCGGCTGGTCCGGCTCGCCTCGGCCCTGATCGGGCACATCCGCGGCGGCCTCGCCAACGTCGGCGTGACCACGAACTTCTTCCTGGCCGGCATCTCCGGCTCCGCCATCGCCGACGCCGCGGCCACGGGCCGCGTGCTGCTGCCGGAGATGGAGAAGAAGGGCTATCCGCCCAAGTTCTCGGCCGCCGTCATCGCCGCCTCCTCGACGGTGGGGCCGATCATCCCGCCGTCGATCTCGTTCGTGCTGCTGGGTTCGATCATGAACCTCTCGGTCGGCCAGCTCTTCCTGGCCGGCGTGATCCCGGGCACGCTGATGTCGCTGTCGATGTTCGTGCTCACCTGGTGGCTGGCCAAGCGCCAGGGTCTGCCGGTCGAGCCGAAGGCCGACTGGCGCGAGCGGATCGCGGCGCTGCTGGCGGCGGTCCTGCCGCTGCTGGCGCCGCTGATCATCGTGCGGTCGATCACGATCGGCCTCGCCACCCCGACAGAAGCCGCGGCGATCCTGGTGCTCTACGTGATGTTCCTCGGCCTCGTCGCCTACCGGACGATCGGGGTCATGGGCATCCTCGACTGCGCGGCGCGCGCGGCGCTCGTCACCTCGATCATCATGATCACGGTCGGCACGGCGCAGATGTTCTCGTGGCTGTCGGTCTTCGAGCGGTTCGGGGAGATCATGACGGGGGCGATGCTGAGCGTCAGCGGCGACCTCGACGTGCTGCTCATCCTGCTCAACATCGTGCTGCTGATCCTCGGCACCTTCATGGAGCCGCTGCCGCTCATGCTGGTGATGGCCCCGGTCATCTTCCCGCTGTTCACCAGCCTCGGCTACGACCCGATCCAGCTCGGCGTCGTCTTCGTCATCAACTCGATCCTCGGCCTGATCACCCCGCCCGTCGGGCTGATCCTGTCGGTGGTGGGCGTGGTCGGGCGCATCGACCCGCTCAAGTTCTTCGGCGACCTGGTCCCCTATCTGGTGGTCCTGTTCGCCGTTCTCCTGGCGATCACCTACGTGCCGGCGCTCACGCTCTGGCTGCCGCGGCTCGCCTTCAACTGACCCGTCGTCACGAACGCCACTTGGGAGGCAAGAGACACATGACCCGCATCACCCGACGCACCTTCGCCATCGGCGCCGGCCTCGCCGCCGCCTCCACCCTCGCGGCACCCTTGCCGCTCCGCGCCCAGGGCCGGATCGAACTGAAGTACGGCAACGCCGGCAACGCGCAGACGCTCTCCAACGTCTTCAACACCAAGCTGGCCGAGACGATCGCCCAGCGCTCGAACAACAGCGTCGGCATCCAGATCTTCGCCGGCACGCTCGGCAACGAGCAGCGGCTGGTCGAGGGCATGGCGCTCGGCCTGATCGACATCTACAACGGCGCCTACACGGGCACCCGCGAGTTCGACATCCTCTACAGCCCGTCCTTCTTCAAGGATGGCGAGCACGCCAAGCGCGTGCTGAAGGGCTTCGCCGGCGAGCGGGCGCAGCAGGTGCTGGAGCAGAAGTACCAGGCCCGCATGATCGGCGCCGGCCGCCTCGGCCCCTACATCATCGCGACCAAGCGCCCGATCACCTCGGCCGCCGACTTCCGCGGCATGAAGATCCGCACCCCGCAGATCGAGGGCTGCATCGAGGCGGTGAAGCACATCGGCGCCGCGCCGACCCCGATCGCCTTCACCGACATCTATCTGGCGCTGCAGAACGGAACGGTCGACGGCTTCGTCTCGGCGCTGAACGTCTCGGTGGCCGGCAAGTTCTACGAGGTCTGCAAGTACCTCGTGACGAACCCGTTCGGCGAGGCGCTGGACAAGCAGCTGATCGCGACCCGCGCCTGGAACCGTCTCTCGCCGCAGCAGCGCGAGGTGATCATGACGAGCTTCGACGAGCTCGAGGCCGTCGACTACTTCAAGGCCGGCGTCGATGCCGTCGCGCGCGACACCGAGACCTGGCGGCGGATGAACGGGGCCGACAGCACGATCACGCTGCCGGCGGCGGAGTTCGCCAAGTCGTTCGAGCCGCTGAACGTCCGCCTCGCCACCGAGGTCTTCGGCGCCGGCGCCTGGGACCGCATCCAGTCCGCGTAACGAGGGAGCATCGCGATGGACATCCACGACACCGGCCGGCCGCGGGCCGAACAGACGTTCTTCGAGGATCCCGCCGTCGATCGCGTGATGGCCTGGGTCTTCGCGCTGTCGACCGAGGTGTGGGTCCTGCGCGACCGCCTGCAGCGCCTGGAAATGGCGCTGCAGGCCCAGGGCGGGACGGCGGCGGAGGCGCTCGCGTCCTTCGAGCCGTCGGCGGAGCAGCGGGCGGCCCTCGCCCGCGACCGCGACGCCTTCACCGCGACGCTGATGGAGACCCTGCTCGGCAAGCAGGTCTCCAAGGGCGCGCCCTGAGCGACGGGAGCGCCTCATGGTTCGACAGGCTCACCATGAGGCGACCCCATTGCCGAAGAGACGGATGCCTCGTCCCGAGCCTGTCGAAGGACGAGGCACCCACCGCCACCGCATGAGGCCCGCATGATCCGCAACCCCGAATTCGACGCCTTCCAGGGCTTCGTCCTCGCCGCGAAGCTCTACTGGACCGGTCCGATGTTCCAGGACCTCAAGGCCCGCTACGAGGACCGGCTCGCCCGCGACGACAAGGGCCTGCCGCCCGGCCCGGAGCGGGTGCAGGCGCTGATCGGCGAGGACACCACCGCCCGTTTCTTCGGCTTCACGGAGCGGCACCTCCAGCGCATGAAGTATTCGGGCCGCCTCGGCCTGCATCCCGCGCACGCCGCCCACCGGTCCGAGATCGAGGCGCAGCTGAACGCGCCGGTCCCGGCGGGGATGCTGGAGATCGACCCCGACTTCCACCAGCCCAAGTACTATTCCTCGATCGACATCCACCAGCACCCCGGCGGCGTCTGGTCGGACGAGATCGCGGGCGTGGTCTACGAGCGTGGTGCCCGCTCGACCACCCCGCTGATGTCCAAGGACAAGGACCTGCACCAGCGCTTCACCGACATCGTGCTGGGCAAGGCGCGGCCCGCGCGCCTGCTCGACATGGGCTGCGGGTTCGGGAAGAGCACGCGCCCCTTCTGGGAGGAGCTGCGCGAGGGCGAGGTGGTGGGCGTCGACCTCGCCGCCCCCTGCCTGAAGCTGGCCGCCCAGGACGCCGCCGCGGCGCAGGCCCGCAACGTCCGCTTCGTCCAGCGCAGCGCCACCGAGACCGGCATGCCCGACGCCTCCTTCGGCGTCGTCACCTCGACCATGCTGCTGCACGAGATGCCGCCGGCCGTCATCAAGGAGACGCTGCAGGAGGCGTGGCGGGTGCTGGCGCCCGGCGGCTGGATGGTCCACCTCGACTTCCTGCCGCCCGACGACGAGTTCCTGACCTGGATGCATTACGGCCACGGGCGCCGGAACAACGAGCCGTTCATGGAGCCGCTGGCGAAGATGGGCATCGACGGGGAGATGGCGCGCATCGGCTTCACCGACGTGGAGATCACGCCCTTCGAGGAGATGGCCGGGGCGCTGGCGCTGCAGGGCAGGAAGTGGCGCTTCCCCTGGACCGTCATCGCCGCGCGGAAGCCGGCGTGATGAGCGCCACCGCCTGGATCCCGCACGACCGCCGCCTGTCGGCGTGCGGGGCGGTGGTGCTGATCGTCTACACGGTGCCCGCGTCCGCGGCCGAGCGCGGCTACGAGGCCTGGCTCGCGGCCGAGGACAACCCGTTCTTCAATTCGATCCCCGGCATCGTCCACTACGCCAACTGGAAGATCGACGGCGTCCGGAGCGGTGCGGCGCCGATCTGGACCCATTTCGACTTCCAGGGCCTGGGCGGGCGGCACGATCTGGAGCGGGTGTGGTTCTCCCCGGATCTCGACCGCTTTCGCAAGGGCTGGATCGCCAAGTGGGGCTATGGCCGGGCCGACGTGCCGCCGGTCTTCGGCCATGCCTACGTGATGGAGCCGGTCAGGACCGCCGAGGGCTCCCCGCCGTCGCCGTCGGTCGTGTCGTTCGGCACGGGCGACCCGCCGGCCGACGCGCCGACCGTCTGGCGGGTGGCGGAGACGGTGCGCAAGCACTTCTCCATCGGCCCCGCGCCCGAGGGCAGGTCGTGGGTGGAGCCGCGGTCGGTCAACGACCCGCTGGGGTTCGACTGGGTCGCCATCGGACCGGCCGCCGCGGCCGGTGCCGCGCTGGTCGCGGACGCCTCGCTGATCGCGGCGCCGACGGACCCGGCCGAGCGGTGCCTGACGTTCCTGCGGGTGATGGAGGACCGCGACCTCGACCGTGCCCGGACCTTCGTGGCGCCGGGCTTCCGGATGGTGTTCCCCGGCGGGCGGCGACTCGACGACCTGTCGGACCTCGTCCGCTGGGCCGGCACCCGGTATCGCTGGGTGAAGAAGCGGTTCGGGACGGTCGACCGCGGGCCGGGGTTCGTCGTGGTTTCCGGCACCCTCTACGGCGAATGGCCGGACGGAACGCCCTTCGAGGGCATCCGCTTCGTCGACCGCTTCGCGATGGCGCCCGACGGGCGGATCGCGGAACAGGACGTTTGGAACGACCTGGGCGAGGCGATCCTGGCGCGGGGGGCGTGAGGGGGGCGGGGTGCCGCCTCATGGTTCGACAGGCTCACCATGAGGCGGTCCCGGCCGGGTACCAAGCCGGGCGCGCCTCGTCCTGAGCCTGTCGAAGGACGGGGCGGCACGATGCGTCGGTCAGAGCGCCGCCACGTCCGCGTCGGTGAAGCGGTAGGCGGTCGAGCAGAACTCGCAGGTGGCGGTGATCACGCCGTCCACCTTCATGTGCTCGACGTCCTCGGCCGGCAGGGTGCGCAGCACCGTCTCGACCCGCTCGCGCGAGCAGCGGCAGGCGTGGCGGACGCGGACCGGAGCGAAGGCGCGCACGCCCTCCTCGTGGAACAGGCGGAACAGGAGCGTGTGGGCGGTCAGCTGCGGATCCACCAGCTCGTCCGCCGTCACCGTCCCCATCAGCACCATCGAGCGCTGCCAGTCGTCCGCCTCGACGGTCGCGGACGCCAGGTTCGCCGCCCCCTCGGCCAGCCGCTGGAGCATCAGGGCACCCGCGCGCCAGTGCCCGCCGACCCGCCGCGCGGTGACAGACAGGCCGGTGACCAGCTGTTCGGACTGGCGGAAATAGTGCTGCGTGCACTCGGCCAGGGTCGTGCCGAGAAGCTCGACGATGCCCTGGTAGCGCTCCGTGTGCTCGCCCTGATCGACCGTGAAGGCGAGATAGCCCTTGCCCAGGAGGGTGGGCAGGTCGGCGTCCTCGGCGACGGCGGCGACGCGCGCCCGGTCGAACTGGGCGTAGCCGCGCACGTCGCCGGTCGAGGTGACGTCGGCCACCATCATCCCGACCGGGCCGTCGCCCTTGGTCTGAAGGGTGAAGATGCCGTCGTACTTCAGCGCACCCGCCAGCGCACCGGCCAGCGCCAACGCCTCGGACAGAAGGCGGGCGACCGGGGCGGGATAGTCGTGCTTGCCGAAGATCTCGTCCAGCGAGGCGCCGAGACGCACGAGCCGACCCCGGAAGGCGGTCGTCTCGAGCTGGAAGGGTTGGATCAGGTCGTCGTCGAGGGCGATATGGAAGGGGGTCGCTGTCACGGTCCCATGCACCAGGTCAGGATGCCCTTCTGCGCGTGCAGACGGTTCTCCGCCTCGTCCCAGACGACGCTCTGCGGCCCGTCGATCACGCCGGCGGTCACCTCCTCGCCCCGATGGGCGGGCAGGCAATGCATGAATATGGCGTCCGGACGGGCCAGCTTCATCAGACGCTCGTCCACGCGGAAGGGGGCGAGCAGATTGTGCCGCGACCCCGCGTCGGACTGGTTCATCGACACCCAGGTGTCGGTGACCACGCAGTGCGCCCCGGCCACCGCGGCCTGCGGGTCGGTGGTGACGGAGACCTTGCCGCCGCGGTCCAGCGCCCAGCGGATGAGCGCCTCCGGGGGCCGCAGCGTCTCAGGACAGGCGAGGCGGAGTTCGAAGCCGAACTGCACCGCTGCTTGAACCCAGCTCTCGGCGACGTTGTTGCCGTCGCCCGACCATGCGACGACCTTGCCGGCGATGGGGCCGCGGTGCTCCTCGAAGGTCAGCACGTCAGCCATCAGCTGGCAGGGATGCGACCGGTCGGTCAGCCCGTTGATCACCGGGACCGTCGCGTGCGCGGCCAGTTCGGCCAGCCGCTCCGCGTCGGTGGTGCGGATCATGATCGCGTCGACGTAGCGGGACAGCACGCGGGCGGTGTCGGCCATGGTCTCGCCGCGGCTCGACTGCATGTCGGCCTTGGTGAGCACGACCACGTCGCCGCCCAGCTGCTTCATCCCCACCTCGAACGAGACGCGGGTGCGGGTGGACGGCTTCTCGAAGATCAGCGCGAGCGTGCGGCCGGCGAGCGGGCGGGACGGATCGCCGCCCGACCGCAGGTCCGCCTTCAGCGCCGCCGCGCGGTCGAGGATCCCGCGCAAGGTTCCCGGGTCGAACCGGTCGAGATCGAGGAAATGCCGCGCGTGCGTCACGGAGCGAGGTCCCGGCACGCGGCGTCGAGGATGCGCAGCGCCTCGTCGACGTGACCCTCGTCGATGATCAGCGGCGGGAGCAGGCGCACCACGTTGTCCGCGGCCCCCACCGTGAGCATGCCGTGGGCGCGCGCGCGATCGACGAGACCGCCCGACGGCACGACGCACTTGAGGCCCAGCATCAGCCCCTCGCCGCGCACCGCGGCCAGCACCTTGGGATGGCGCGCCACGAGGTCGGCCAGCCGCGCCTTCAGGAGGGCGCCGGTCGTCACCACCCGGTCGAGGAAGCCGGGCGCCAGCACCACGTCCAGCACGGCGTTGCCGCAGGCGGTCGCCAGCGGATTGCCGCCGTAGGTGGACCCGTGGGTGCCGGGCACCATGCCGACGGCCGCCTTCTCGGTCGCCAGACAGGCGCCGAGCGGGAAGCCGTTGCCGATCGCCTTGGCCACGCTCATCACGTCCGGCTCGATGCCCGCCCACTCGTAGGCCCAGAGCTTGCCGGTCCGGCCCATGCCGCACTGGATCTCGTCGAGATAGAGCAGGAGGCCGAACTCGTCGCAGATCTCGCGCACCGCGCGCAGATAGTCGACCGACGCCGGACGGATGCCGCCCTCGCCCTGGATCGTCTCGATGTTGATGGCGGCCGTCTCGGGCGTGATCGCGGCGCGCAGCTCGTTCAGGTTCCCGAAGGACACCTGGTCGAAGCCGTCGATCAGCGGTCCGAAGCCCTTGACCATCTTCTCGGTCTTGGCGGCGGCGATCGCGGTCATGGTCCGGCCGTGGAACGCGCCCTCGGCCACGATGACGCGGAACTTCTCCGGATGGCCGGTGTCGTGGTGGTACTTGCGGACCACCTTCATGCCGCATTCCCACGCCTCGGCACCGGAATTGGTGAAGAAGACCGTGTCGGCGAAGCTGGTGTCGATCAGCCGCTGCGCCAGACGCTCCGCCTCCCCGATGCGGTAGAGGTTGGAGGTGTGCCAGAGCTTCTTCGCCTGCTCGGTCAGCTTCTCCACCATGTAGGGGTGGGCATGACCCAGCGCGTTCACGGCGATTCCGGCCGTGAAGTCGAGGTAGCGTCGCCCCTCGGTGTCGAAGATCCACGCGCCTTCCCCGCTCTCGAACACGACGTCGACACGGGCGTAGGTAGGCATGACGGCGGTGATCACGGGGCTTTCCTCCGGGACGGCGCCGGTCGGGCGGACGGACCGCCGCCCACCCCCGGAAAGCTGCGGAATATCAGCGCTCCGCAAGATGGTGTCAACGTCCGGACCCGATCCGGCAGCGCTTGCCGGGCATGTTGTGCCGGAAGAGGTCGGCGACCGGGCCGGACGCCAGGAATTCCGCCGTCTCCCGCGCTGGCACGTCCGTTGCTTCGTTCTCTCCGGAAGACCGGCGGCGGGTGCCGACGGAGACGATCGAGGACGGGATCATGAGCGTTTCGAGCATCAATGCCAGCGTGACCGAGCTCCTGAAGGTCTATCGCGAGGAGCAGATCCGCAACGCCGAGACCCGCCGCACCCCGCTGGAGCAGGCCGTCGAGCGCGCGGCCGACCCGCGCCAGGCCAACGGCGGCGCGCCCGCCTTCGAGGAGGTCGTCACCCCGACCGAGGACGGCTTCGCCGCCCAGAGCCGCTTCACCGGCCGCGACGGCCGCACTTTCGAGGGCTCGGCCGAGGTCCGCACCACCGAGGATGTCGAGGTGCAGGCGAACTTCCAGGATGGCCGCGGCAACCGGATCGAGCTGAACGCCGCGGTGAGCGGCGGCCGGCTGGACGTCAACGCCGTCCGCACCGACGCCGAGGGCCAGACCCAGGCGGTGCAGCAGAACCAGGCCCGTCGCCTGTTCGGCCGCGGCACCGTCCTCGACTTCGCGGCCTGACCGTCCGGCGGGCCACCGGGTCCGCCGCGATTGACAGGGTCCCGCGCCGGCACCTAGATCAGGGGATCGTTCCCCACCGGAGCCGGACCCCATGCGCAAGGTCTATCCCGACGCGACGGCGGCACTCGCCGACGTGCTGCACGACGACATGACGATCATGGCCGGCGGCTTCGGTCTCTGCGGGATCCCGGAGAACCTGATCGCCGCCATCAAGGCGTCCGGCGTCAAGGGCCTCACGGTCATCTCGAACAACGCGGGCGTCGACGGCTTCGGCCTCGGCATCCTGCTCGAGACCCGGCAGATCAAGAAGATGATCTCGTCCTACGTGGGCGAGAACAAGCTCTTCGCCCAGCAGTACATGTCCGGCGAGCTCGAGCTGGAGTTCAACCCGCAGGGCACGCTGGCCGAGCGCATCCGCGCCGGCGGCGCGGGCATCCCCGCCTTCTTCACCAAGACCGGCGTCGGCACGCTCGTCGCCGAGGGCAAGGAGGTGCGGGAGTTCGACGGGGACCTCTACGTCATGGAGCGCGGGCTCTTCGCCGACCTCGCGATCGTCAAGGCGTGGAAGGCCGACACCGAGGGGAACCTCGTCTACCGGAAGACCGCGCGGAACTTCAACCCGCCCATGGCGACGGCCGCGAAGGTGACCGTGGCCGAGGTGGAGGAGATGGTCGAGCCCGGGCAGATCGACCCCGACCACATCCACACGCCCGGCATCTTCGTGAAGCGCCTGATCAAGGGCGCCGCGTTCGAGAAGCGCATCGAGCAGCGCACCGTGCGCAAGCGCGCGGCGGCCTGAGGAGGAACGGACATGGCCTGGACCCGTGACGACATCGCCGCCCGCGCCGCCAAGGAGCTGCGGGACGGCTTCTACGTGAACCTCGGCATCGGCATCCCGACGCTGGTGGCGAACTACATCCCCGAGGGCATGACCGTGGCGCTCCAGTCGGAGAACGGCATGCTCGGCATGGGTCCCTTCCCCGTCGAGGGGGAGGAGGACGCCGACCTCATCAACGCCGGCAAGCAGACGATCACCGAACTGCCGACCTCGTCCTTCTTCGACAGCGCGCAGTCGTTCGGCATGATCCGCGGCGGCCACATCAACCTGTCGATCCTGGGCGCCATGCAGGTGGCCGAGACGGGCGACCTCGCGAACTGGATGATCCCCGGCAAGATGGTGAAGGGGATGGGCGGTGCGATGGACCTCGTGGCGGGCGTGAAGCGCGTCGTGGTGGTCATGGAGCACACCGCGAAGGACGGCGAGAAGAAGGTGCTCAAGGCCTGCACCCTGCCGCTCACGGGCGCGAAGGTGGTGGACCTCGTCATCACCGACCTCTGCGTCTTCGCGGTCGACAAGAAGGGCGGCACCGGGCTGACGCTTCTGGAACTGGCGCCGGGCGTCACGGTCGACGAGATCCGGGCCAAGACCGAGGCCGACTTCAAGGTGGCGGCGGACCTGCGCCAGGCCGCCTGATCCCGCCGCACGCCCGAGACAGACGAAAGGGACGGGGTCCGGCGATGCCGGGCCCCGTCGTGCGTCATGGCCGTCCTGCTTGGCCTCGCCTGCGCCTGCATCTGGGGCGCGAGCGCGCTCCTCACCCGCGACCTCAGCCGGTCGGCCGGCGCCGCGCGGGCCTTCTTCTGGACCCAGATGTTCGGCCTCGCGGGCCTTCTCGCGATGCTGGCCGTCACCGGCCCGGGTACGGACCTCGCCACGGTCCCGGCCATCGCGTGGGCGACCGGGATCGTCTTCGGCATGCTGAACGCCACCGCCACCCTCACGCTCTACGCCGCGTTCCGCGCCGGCGCCGTGTCGCTGGTCGTTCCGGTGTCGGCCAGCTACGCCGCGGTGACCACGCTCCTCGCCATGGCCGCCGGGGAACGCCTCGGCCTCCTCGAGGGGGCCGGCGTCCTCCTGTGCCTCGGCGGCGTGGCGCTTGCGCTCCTCTCGCGCGGGCCGATCGTCGGCGGCAGCCGGATCCCGCCGGGCCTCGGGCTCGCCGTGCTCGCCGCGGCCCAGTACGGGGCGGCCTTCTGGCTCCTCGGCCTGTTCGTGGCGCCCGCGCTGGGCGGGGTGGTGCCGATCCTCCTGACGCGCCTCGTCCCGGTGGTCGGGCTCGGCCTCGCGCATCTCTCCGGTCGCCTGCCCGTCCCGCCGCCCGCCGGGCCGGCGCTCGGCCGGGCGGCCGTGGTGGGGTTCATGGACGCCGGGGCCTTCGTCTGCCTCGCGGTCGGCTATTCGCTGGGGACCGAGAGCGTGAGCGTCGTGACCGTGCTCGGCTCGCTCTACAGTGCGGTGGGGACGCTGCTGGCGGTGCTGGTCCTGCGCGAGCGCCTCGCCGCACACCAGTGGGCGGGGGTGGGGCTGATCATCGGCGGCGTGCTGGTGCTGAACGGCTGACCCGCGCCGACGGCGCTTGGAATCCCGCGGCCGGCCCGCATATCTCCCCCCATACCCTCGCGCAGACTGTGGAAACCCTCCGATGTCCCTCTTCTCCCCGATCCGACTCGGCGGGATCGACCTGCCCAACCGCGTCCAGGTCGCCCCGATGTGCCAGTACAGTTCGACCGACGGCATGCCGTCCGGCTGGCACTGGGGCCATCTCGGGACCATGGCGGTCTCGCAGGCGGGGCTCGTCGTGCTCGAGGCGTCGGGGATCGTGCCGGAGGGGCGGATCACGCCCGCCTGCCTCGGCATCTGGTCGGACGCCCACGCCGTGGCGCTGAAGGCCATCCTCGACCAGGTAAAGCCGCAGGGCGACGTCCGCTTCGGCATCCAGCTCGCGCACGCCGGCCGCAAGGCCTCGGCCCAGCGGCCGTGGGACGGCGGCGGGCCGCTGAAGCCGGACCAGGGACCCTGGACGACGGTCGCCCCCTCCGCCCTGCCCCATGCGCCCGGCTGGCACGTTCCGCGCGCCTTCGAGGCCGATGAGATCGCCGGCCTCGCCCGGGACTTCGCCGCCGCCGCCGCCCGCTCTGCCGCGGCCGGGTTCGACGCGATCGAGCTGCACGCGGCCCACGGCTATCTGCTGCACCAGTTCCAGTCGCCGGTCTCCAACCGCCGTGACGACGCCTATGGCGGGACGGCCGAGAAGCGCCGCCGCGCGCCCCTGGAGGTGGCCGAGGCGGTGCGCGCGGCCTGGCCGAAGGACCGTATCCTCGGCGCCCGCATCACCGGGCACGACTGGGTCGAGGGTGGGCTGACCGAAGCCGACGCCATCGCCTTCGCGGCCGAGCTGAAGGCGATCGGCTACGACTACCTCTGCCTCACCTCCGGCGGCATCCATCCCGACCAGAAGGTGCCGACGGGCGCCGGCTATCAGGTTCCCCTCGCCCGTGCGGTGAAGCAGGCGGTCGACATCGCGGTGCGGGCGGTCGGGATGATCGTCGATCCGCGCCACGCCGACGCCGTGGTGCGCGACGGCGACGCCGATCTGGTCGCGATCGGCCGGGCGTACCTCGACGACCCGCGCTGGGTGTGGCACGCGGCCGACGCGCTGGGGGTCGGGATCGCCGTGCCGCGCCCGTTCGAGCGCGGCCGGCCCAAGCTCTGGGCGGGTGCCGCGCTGCGCACGCGCTGAGC
>VYKX01000251.1_pt1 | contig 14036 bp, 10 predicted proteins | sample 5114471 | NCBI WGS metagenome assembly VYKX01 (sample SAMN12291785, study PRJNA351875) | freshwater metagenome | isolation source: freshwater lake | place: USA: Michigan, Gull Lake | collected 2013-08-08
AGCACGTCGGCGATCGCGTCGGCCACGCTGACGCCGGCGGCGTCGCGCACGGCCAGCATGTCGGCGAGCGGGAAGACGCCGGCGAAGACGGCCGAACCCAGGGCACCCGGCTGGAACCGGTTGCCCTCCTCGTTCGTCCAGGAGACGACCTCGATCGGGCGGCGGGTGCGGATGCCGGCGTCGTCGAGCGCCTCCAGCACCTCGAAACCGGCGAGCACGCCATAGATGCCGTCGAACCGCCCGCCGGTCGGCTGGGTGTCGATGTGGGACCCGGTCAGGACGGGCCGGGCGGCGGGGTCGGTGCCCTCGCGCCGGACGAACAGGTTGCCGATCGCGTCGGCGGCGACGGCGTATCCCCGCGCCGCGGCCCACCGGGCGAGGAGGGCCCACGCCTCGGCCTCGGTCGGGGTGAGCGACTGCCGGTTCACCCCGCCGTCTCCCGTGGTACCGATCGCCGCCATCTCCATGTGGCGGGACCAGAGGCGGTCCTCGCGCACGGCGTTCGCCGCCATCGATCGATCTGCCCGTGTCATGGCCGGCCATCCTTCGCGAAAGCCCATCCGATGGCCGATGGAACCCGATCGGGAGCCGGGCCGCAACCGGCCGGGCGTCAGGCGGGAAGCCGCGCCCCCGTCCCCGCCGACGTGAAGTCGAGGAAACCGTTTGCGCTGAGTGGCCGGCTGAAGACGTATCCCTGCACCCGGTCGCATCCGATCGCGCCGACGGTCTCCACCTCCTCCCGGCACTCCAGGCCCTCGACCACCGTCGTCATGTTCAGCAGCTTCGCCATGTTCGTGATGGCCGCCAGCAGACGCTGGCGGTCCGGCTTCAGGTGAACGTCCTGCACAAGAGAGCGGTCGATCTTCAGGATGTCGATCGGCAGGCGGTTCAGGCTCCCGAACGAGCTGTAGCCGGTGCCGAAGTCGTCGATGGCCACGCCGGCGCCCCGGGCACGGAGCGCATTGGCGATGCGGATCGCCTCGGCGTCGGTGGCCTGCATCATCCCGGTCTCGGTGATCTCGATCACGAGATGGTCGAGGGGCAGGAGCCCCTCGCCATGGACCGCGTTGATCAGGCGGTTGACCTTCTTCCACACGAAGTCGCCGGGCGAGATGTTGATCGCGATCTTCGTCGCGCCGAGCCGTCCGGACGGCAGATCGCGACCGAGGCGGCGGAGCATCGCGATCGTGCAATCGATCATGAGGTCCTGCCGCTCCGCCAGCGACACGAACCGGTCCGGCGGGATGCGGCCCAGTTCCGGATGCTGCCACCGCGCCAGCGCCTCGGCGGAGACGACCGTCATCGAGCGGAGTTCGACGATCGGCTGAAGGTCGAAGGCGAACTGGCGGGTCGCGATGCCTTCCGCGATCTCGGCCGCGAGCATCATGTCCTGCTGGCTCCGGTCGAGCGCGCCGACCTCGCCCTGCACGACCGCCACGTCGGTCGAGCGGATCGCGGCGGTGAGCGCGAGCGAGGCGATCCTGAGAAGGTCGTCGAGGGTGCCGGCGTCGGCGGGAAAGACGCTGAAGCCGGCACGCCCGGCGAGCGCATAGCGACGCCCCTCGATCTCGACGGGGGTTCCGAAGACCTGTTCGACGATGGCGGCGAGCCGTGCCCTGGCGTCGGCCCCGTCGTCGTCCGGTCCGGTGGGCAGGAGGATGGCGAGGCACTCGCTGTCGAGCCGGTGGACACGCAGCCGGCCCGAGGCGTGGTAGAGGCGCCGCGCCACGTCCGCGAACACGCCGTCGGCGACCAGATATCCGCCCCCTTCGCGCACGAGGTCGAACCCGCGGATCCCGATCAGCGTCACGGCGAGGTGCATGCCCTCGGTCGCGGCGGCGATCATCGCGGCGAGCGCGTCGCGCTGGAACTCCTGCTTGTGGCTGGCCGCCGATTCCGGCCGACGGGCCACGCCGAAATGGACCCCGTTGCGGGAGGGACCGCGGATCAGTTCGAGCGTCGCGCCCGACAAGGGGTCGCGGACGAGGTGGCAATCGGTGCCGTCGCCCGATCCGTCCACCCAGGCCCGCACGGTCGTCATGTCCGACCGCAACGCCGAACCGATCAGCTCTTCCCAGGGGACGTCGTCCGGTTCGGCGTCCGATCCGATCGGTTCGAGGACCTCGACCGTGTCCTCGCTCAAGGTCCAGACCGGGACACCGGCGCGGCGGACGAGGGTCACCCACTCCGCCGGTTCGGACACCGCCCCCTCCTCCCCATCCGGCCGGCCGAGGCCGGTCGATGGGGCCGGGTCCGCGACACCTCCGAGGCGAAGGTCGGCGTCTGCATTCTCGTCGATCGGCAGGTAGGTCACGGGTGAACCCCTAGGAATCGACTGAAAACGGCGACCTCTTCCAAACCTTGTATTTCCATCGATTAAGAAAGGGTAAGCCTGCCGCCGGCCCGTCTGTCCGCTACCCGGCACGACGGTCCGCACGGATCGACGGGGCACCGTCGTTCGGCGATCCCGGGCGCAGGCCAGAACGACATTGTGAATGATAATGACTCGCATTATCGTCATAGCACAGCACTCGCCGACCCGTCCCTTTCCGAGGACCCCTCGATGGCCCGCTTCCTCGCGCCCGACGACCTGCCCGGCGGCTCGTCGCCCGACACGCCCACCGTGACCGTGGCCTCGCTCACGCCCGGCGCGCGCCTGCTCCTGTGGAGCCTGCGCTACCGGGTCATGCTGCTCCGCCGCCAGACCGAGCCGGATGCGCTGCTGCTCGACGTCCTGCGCTCGAACCGGGCGGAGGACCTGCCGGGGCCGCTCGACCGGCTGGTCAGCCTCGTCGGCGGCCTCGCGACCCGCATGGTGGACGTGCGCTGCCCCGCCTGCCCCGCCACCTCGCCGGACGAGATGGCCCTGCTCGGCGCGGTCGCCGACGCCGCGCGCGGGGACGATGCGGCGGCGGATCGGCGGCTCGCCGGCATGTTGACCGAAACGGCGCGGCGCTTCGCGGTCGCCTATGTCACCGGCATCGCCCGCGTGCTGGCCCACGCCGGCCTGCCGGTCGCGGCACCGGCGCCCACCCCGACGCGCATGGTGCTGCGCGCTGTCAGGGACGGCGACCGGCTCGTCCCGCTGCATTGACGCGCGAGGGGCGCGCGCCGCCCCTCAGCCGGTCTCCACGAGGCGCATCGGCGTCAGGCTCGCGACCGGCACCACCGGCAGCCTGACCGCCGAGGGGTGGGCGGCGTCGCAGAAGACCGTGTTGCGCGCCACCCGCCGCGTCCGCCCCCGCCCCTCCGGTGCGCCGGTGTTCGGGTTCACGTCGAACTTGGGGAAGTTCGACGAGGAGACGTCGAGCCGCAGCCGGTGCCCGGCCTTGATCAGCGCGGCCGTTGCGAAGGGTTCGATGGTGATGCGGAACGGCACCCCGGGCTCGATCGGCGACGGTGTCTCCCAGCCGGTGCGGTAGCGGCAGCGGAAGATCCCGTCGGTCAGCGGGACCGCGTAGCCAGTGGGCCAGTCCGCGGACGGCGGGTACACGTCGACCAGTTTGGCCGTGAAGTCGGTGTCGGGCGCGTCCGACGCCACCCAGAGGTCGACCGTCACCGGCCCGACGATCGCCATGTCCTCGGCGAGCGGGGCCGTCTCGAACGCCAGCACGTCGCGCCGCGCGGTCAGCGGCATGCCGGGGTTGCGCGATCCGAAGAACCGCTCCCCCTCCCGCTGGTCGAACACGCCACCCTCGAAGATCGGCTGGCCGCTGGTCAGCGACCCGCCGATGGTGGGGACCGGGTCGGCCGGGTCGAAGTCATAGACGAAGGGCTCGGCGTCCGACGGCGGCAGGTCGGGCGCGAGGCGCCCGTCCGGGTGCAGGCGCCAGTCCTCGACCCTCGTGTCCGGCAGCGGCCAGGACGGGGCCTCGATCCAGCGCCCGCCGAGGCGTATGCGCCCGTCCGGCCCCTTGTCGCCGGTCCCGCCGCCCATGACGAACAGGCGCGCCAGCGGATCGCGGTCGGCACCGTTGTCGATCCCCTTCAGCCAGCGGTCGAACCAGCGGCGGCGGAAGCCGACCCAGCTGTCGCCCACGTTCCCGCCGAAGGGGGCGGCCTCGCCGAAGCTGGCGTCGCCCGCATGGTCCTTCTGCCGGTCGCCGTGCAGGCCGGCACCCATGATCACCTTGACCGGCCGCCGCCCGCCCGCCGACAGGCCGGCGAGGTTGTCGAACGTCGTCTTCACATAGACGTCGTACCAGCTCGACATCAGCAGGACCGGGATGTCGGGCACGGCGTCGTAGAAGCCCTCGAGCCAGATCCCCGGCTTCTTCCACTCAGGCCCGAATGTGCCGGCGCGCCACTGGTCCAGGAGATAGCTCTCGTACTCCGGGACCCAGCGCACTGGCGACCGGCCCTCGCTCCACGGCATGGCGCGGAACCAGGCGAACAGGTCCTCCGCCGCCAGGGCCCCCTTCACCAGCGGGTCGGCCTCGGCGACGGGGGCCTCGTGGGCGCGGTTGTAGGCCCATGTGGCCTGCTTCAGCTCGAACGCCCCCCCCTGGCGGATGCCGCAGGTGTAGGCGTTCGAGAACCCGCCCGAATCGAGGATCATGCAGCCGAGACCCGGCGGGGACAGGGACGCCAGCGCGGCCTGCGTGTGCGCGGCGTAGGACAGGCCCATCGTGCCGATGCGCCCGTCGCACCAGGGCTGGTCGACGAGCCAGGCGCAGGTGTCGTAGCCGTCCTCGGCGTCCGACAGATACTTCACGAACTCGCCTTCCGAGCCGTAGCGGCCGCGGCAGTCCTGATAGACCACCGCATAGCCCGCGGCGACGAAGCGGGCGGCGACCGCGCCGCGCGCCATCGGCTCCGCCATGCCCCGCTCGATCTCCGAGCGGGAGCGGGCGGCCTTGCCGTAGGGCGTGCGCTCCATGACCACCGGGAAGGGACCGGGCAGCGCCCGGCCCCCCTCCATGGGCAGATAGACGTCGGTAGCCAGACGCACGCCGTCGCGCATCCGCACCATCACGTCGCGCAGCACCGCCACGCCGTCGGCCGCCGCACCGGCTCCGGAAGACGCCGACATGGTCACTTCACGAGGCTGGCGAGGGCGGCGGTCGTGTCCTCGGCCATGTTGGCCTCGTAGGCGATGTTCGCCTTCGACGCCCACGACACCGTCTGCCAGTAGAGCGGGATGATCGGCATATCGGGGAAGACCATGCGGGTGGCCGCCTGGATGCCGGCGATCCGCTCCTTCTCGTCGAACTTCGCCAGCGCCGCGTTCAGCGCCGCGTCGAACGCCGGGTTGGAATAGCGCGCGCGGTTGAAGCCGCCCGTCCCCGCCCGCGGGTCGTTGGTCATCAGCAGGTTGCGCAGGCCCGGACCCGAGGTCGGCGTGGTGTTGCCCAGCGAGAAGATGAAGGCCGAGAAGGTCTGCCGTGTCGCCGCCGTGGCGTAGACGTTGTAGGGCTGGGTGACGACGTTGTTCACCTTGATCCCGCCGCGCGAGACCATCTGGCCGATCGCCTGGATGATGTCCTTGTCGCCGAAGAAGCGGTCGTTGGACGAGTGGAGGGTGATCCCGAACCCGTCCTTCCAGCCCGCCTCCTCCATCAGCCTGCGCGCGCCCGGAAGATCGAAGGCGACCGGCTTCAGCGAGGGGTCGTGGCCGGGCACGCCTTCGGGAACGAGCTGGCCCGCCGGCACGCCGGCCTTGCTCAGCACCCGATCCACGATGGCGGGCATGTTGATCATCTTCGCCAAGGCCGTCCGCACCCGCACGTCCTTCAGCGGGTTCTTCGCGAGCGGCTTGCCGGCCATGTCGGTGACGAACGGGCTCTCGTCGCGCGCGCTGTCCAGCGCGAGGTAGATGAGGCGCGAGGAGGCGGTCGTGTGGACCTTGAGGCCCGAAACCGCCTCCAGCCCCGGCACGTCGGTCGGCGGCACGCCGTCGATCAGGTCCACGGCACCCGAGCGCAGCGCCGCGACCCGTGCCGCGTCGTTGGAGATGAAGCGGATCGTCACCGTCTCGAAGTCGGGCTTCTTGCCCCAGTAGGCGTCGTTGCGGGTGAGCACCACGCGCTCGCCGGGCACCCACTCCTTGAACTTGTAAGGACCCGAGCCGACGGTGCCGTCGCCCCTGTTGTAGTCCTGGGTCGACTTGCCCTGGGCCGCAGCGCGCTGGAGGATGTAGACGAAGCCGATGCGCTCCATCAGGTCGGGCGTCGGCGCGTCGGTCGTCACCTCCAGCGTCGTGGCGTCGACCGCCTTCGTCCCGCTCACGCCGGAGACGTTGTTGGAGAAGGGCGCCGGGCTGTTCGGCACGTTCTTCGCCCGGTCGAGGGAGAAGGCGACGTCGTCGGCCGTCACCGGCTTGCCGTCGTGGAACTTCGCGTCCGCGCGCAGCTTCACCCGCCAGGTGGTCGGGTTCACCATCGCCCAGCTCTCGGCGAGGCCGGGGTTGATGGCGAGGTTCACGTCCGGCGAGACCAGCCGGTCGAAGATCTGCATCGCGATGTTCTGGTTCGGCCCGGTGCGGGCGAACAGCGGGTCGATCGCGGACGGCTCGGTCGCCGTTCCGATCACGAGGTCGGCCGCCATGGCCGATCCCTGGAGAGCGAAGACCGACACCATCACGGCGGCGAGACGACGGGGCAAGGTCACGGGGTTCCTCCCTCAGCTGGACGGGTTCAGGTGGCAGGCGCTGAAGTGCGCGGGCGCGATCGGGCGAAGGGCCGGCAGATCCCGCGGGCACGGGTCGAAGACGCGGGGGCAGCGCGGATGGAAGGCGCAGCCGGGCGGCGGGTCGAGCGGGGACGGGATCTCGCCCCGGATCGGCGCGAAGGTCCGCCGGCGCTGCTTCACCGACGGCAGTTCGGACAGCAGCGCCGTCGTGTAGGGATGGTTGGGTGCCGCGAAGAAGTCGGCCGCGGGTGCGGTCTCCACGATCCGGCCGAGGTACATGATCGCGACCCGGTCGGCGATGTGGCGCACGACGCCGAGATCGTGGCTGATGAAGACGTAGGTGAGGCCGAAGTCGCGCCGCAGGTCCATGAACAGGTTGATCACCTGCGCCTGGATCGAAACGTCGAGCGCCGACACGCTCTCGTCGCAGATGAGCAGCTTCGGCTTCACCGCCAGCGCCCGGGCGATGCCGATGCGCTGGCGCTGCCCGCCCGAGACCTGGTGCGGATAGCGCTTGCGGTAGGCGGGATCAAGGCCGACCGTCTCCAGCAGTTCGGCCACGTGGTCGTCGATCGCGTTCGCGGGCACCAGGCCGTGGACGCGCGGCGCCTCGCCGACGAGGTCGAGGATCCGCTTGCGCGGGTTCAAGGACGACATCGGGTCCTGGAAGATCATCTGGACCGACAGGCGCATCTCCAGCGCCTCGGCCTTCGTGAGGTCGCGGACGTCCTTGCCGCGCCAGAGGAGCGCGCCGTCGGTGGGCGGCAGCAGGCCCGCGAGCACGCGGCCCAGCGTGGACTTCCCGCAGCCGCTCTCGCCGACGAGGCCCAGCACCTCGCCCGGGCGCACCGCCACGTCCACGTCCTCGACGGCGTGGACGACCTCCTTCTTCACGTCGGCACCCAGCGCGCGCGCGACCGTCTCGGCGAGGTCGAGGTCGCGGACGAAGCGGCGGACGAGGCCGCGGCCCTCGATCAGGGGGCCATGGATCGGGGGCTCCGTCACGCCGCCCGCTCCAGGATCGGGTGGTGGCAGCGCCATTCGTGCCCGGCGGCGTCGGTCACGACCGGTTCGGTGCGGCAGGCGTCGGTCGCCGCGGCGCAGCGGGTGCGGAAGGGGCAGCCGTCCGGCCGGCTCGTCGGCGGCGGGGCCATACCGGGGATGGGGCGCAGCCGCTCGCCCGGGACGGCCGTGGCCGGCAGCGCGTCCATCAGCCCGCGGGTATAGGGGTGGGCGGGGCGGTCCAGCACGTCGTCGACCGTGCCCGTCTCCACGATCCGGCCCGCATACATCACCGCGATCCGGTCCGCGAGGCCCGCGACCACGCCGAGGTCGTGGCTGATCCACACCAGCGCCATGCCGAACGCGTCGGCCAGCCGCCGCACCTCGTAGAGGATCTGGGACTGGATGGTGACGTCGAGGGCCGTCGTCGGCTCGTCCGCGATGACGAGGTCGGGGCGGTGCAGCAGCGCGATCGCGATCGCCACCCGCTGGCGCATCCCGCCGGAGAACTGGTGCGGATAGGCCTTGAGCCGTTCCTCGGGCGAGGGGATGCCGACGAGGCCGAGCGCGTCGCGCGCGCGCTCCTCGGCCGTGCGACGGGGGACCGCGTCGTGCGCCAGCACCGCCTCGACCATCTGCGTCCCGATGGAGAGGACCGGGTTCAGCGTCATCATCGGGTCCTGGAAGATCATGGCGATCCGCTTGCCCCGGATGCGCCGCAGCGTCTCCCGCGGGGCGCCGACCAGATCCTCGCCCTGAAAGAGGATCTTCCCCCCCGCGATCCGGCCCGGCGGCTCGATCAGGCCGAGGATCGAGAAGCCGGTGATCGACTTGCCGGACCCGCTCTCGCCGACGAGGCCCAGGATCTCGCCCTTGCGGACCGAGAAGGACACGCCGTCCACCGCCTTCACGGCACGCGCGCCCTCGCCGAACTGGGTCCTGAGGTCCTGTACGTCGAGGAGCGGCGCCGTCACGTGCGTTCCGCCAGACGGGGGTTCAGCACCTCGCGCAGGCGGTCGCCGACGATGTTGATGCTGAACACGAGGAGGAGGAGGAGCAGCCCCGGATAGACGCTGATCCAGTACTGGCCGGACAGCAGCACCGTGTAGCCATTGGCGATGAGCAGGCCGAGCGAGGGCTGGGTGATCGGCAGGCCGATGCCGAGGAACGACAGCGTCGCCTCGGCCGAGATGGCGTTGGCGACCTGCAGCGTGCCGATGACGATCAGCGGCGACAGGCAGTTGGGAAGCAGATGGCCGAACAGGATGCGCGGGCGGGAGAAGCCCAGCATCCGCGCGGCCTCCACATAATCCTTGTTCTTCTCCACCAGTGCGGCCCCCCGCACGGCGCGCGCGAACATCGCCCACTGCACCAGCACGAGGGCGAGGACGACCTTCCACACCCCCTGCCCCAGCAGCGCCAGCAGCATGAGCGCCACCAGCAGCGTGGGCAGGCCCAGCATCAGATCGACGATCCGCATGATCACGCTGTCGATCCGCCCGCCGGCGAAGGCGGCCGTCAGGCCGAGGACGGTTCCGACCACCAGCGCCACCACGCCCGCCAGCACGCCCACGAACAGCGACGTGCGCAGGCCGTAGACCATGGCCGAGAGCATGTCGCGCCCCTGCCCGTCGGTGCCGAGGCGGAAGACCGTGCCGTCCATCCCCTGCCCGCCCGGCGGGAGTTTGGCGTCCATGATGTCGAGGACGTTGAGGTCGTAGGGGTCCTGCGGCACCAGCGAGGGGCCGATGACGGCGGTGACGAGCAGCAGGACGCAGGCGATGGCGGCGACCGTGGCCTTTGGGCTCCGCAGCACGCCCGCCGCGGCGCGGGCCAGCACGCCGTCGGCGTCGGAGGCGAACGAGAGCGCCGCCATCACGTGCGCCCCAGCCGGATCCGCGGATCCAGGATCGAGTAGAGGACGTCGACGAGGAAGTTGAGGGTGATGAACATCGCGACGACGACCAGCAGGTAGGCGACGACCACCGGCCGGTCGAGCCGCATGATGCTGTCGATCAGGAGCTTGCCGATGCCGGGCCAGGCGAAGATCGTCTCGGTCACCACGGCGAAGGCGATCAGCGAGCCGAGCTCCATCCCGATCACGGTGACGAGCGGGATCATGATCGTCTTCATCACGTGGACCAGCACGATCCGCCGCTCGGTCAGCCCCTTGGCGCGCGCGAACTTCACGAAGTCGAGCGGCATCGTCTCCCGCACGCCGGTGCGGGTCAGGCGGATGACGAGCGCCAGCTTGAACAGCGCGAGGTTCGTCGCGGGAAGGATCAGGTGGCGGATGCCCTCCCAGCTCGCGAGGCTCGTCTCGATGCCCAGGATCGTGCCGCGCGGTCCGCGGCCGGTGGAGGGAAGCCAGCCGAGCCAGACGGCGAAGATCATGATCAGCATCATGCCCTGCCAGAAGTTCGGCAGGCTGAAGCCCAGGATGGAGCCGGTCATGATCGCCTCGTCGGTCGCCGTGCGCGGCTTGAGTCCCGCCAGCAGCCCGAGCGGGAGACCCAGCACCAGCGCGATCACCAGCGCCACGAAGGCGAGTTCGAGGGTCGCCGGAAGGCGGCCGAGGATGAGGGCGATGGAGGGCTGGTCGAACACGAAGGACCGGCCGAAGTCGCCCTGGAGAAGATTCGACAGGAAGGTCACGAACTGGACCGGGAGCGGGCGGTCGAGGCCCAGCGCCGCCATGACCTGCGCGCGTTCGGCCGGGGTCGCGTCGGGCGGGATCAGCATCTCGCCCGGATCGCCGATCGCGAACACGCCGAGGAAGACGAGCGCCGCCGTCGCCGCCAGCACGATCAGGCTCTGCATCAGGCGCCGGATGACGAAGACCGCCATGAGCATCCTCCCGAGGCCCTCACCCTCCCACCGCCATCGGCGGCGGGTCCCTCCCTCTCCCGCGGCGCGGGAGAGGGACAGGGTGAGGGTCTCCGACGTTCATCCTGCGGGCCGCGACAAGGACCCGCAATCCTATGCGGTTTGCGTATCGACCTATTCGGCGAGCCGGGCCTTCAGGATCGCGACGAACGCCTCGGCCGTGCGCGCGAGCGGCGCGCCCTTCAGCGAGACGATGCCGTAGTCGCCGTGCACCCGCGGCTCGAACGGGCGGCGTTCCACCGGCAGGTGCGCGAACAGGCGGGCGATGAACTCCGGCACCACCGCGACGCCGAGCCCGCGCGCGACCATGGCGCAGGTCGCCTCGACCGAGTGCACCTCCACCCGCGCCACCGGCCGCACCCCCGACCGGCGCAGCAGCCGCTCGAACGCCGGGCGGGCCGGGCGCTGCCGGCCGAGGAGGATGAGGGGCCGGTCGACGAGATCGGCCGGCCGCACCGTCTCCTGTGCGGCGAGCGGATGGCCCGCGGGCATGATGCAGGCCGAGGCGGAGCTGAGCAGGATCCGGACGTCGAAGCCCGCGTCGCGCGGCGGCAGGCCGACGAGGCCGAGGTCGGCGACCCGCGTCGCCACCATCTGCTCGATCGCGTCATAGTGCCCGCCGAGGATCTCCACCGACGCGTCGGGCCGTGCCGCGAGCCATTCGGCGACCACGTCGGGCATGACCGAGCCGACGAGCGAGTGCGGCACGGCGACCTTGAGGAAGTTCTGCCCGCCGGTTCCCGCCTTCAGGTCCTCCGTGCGGCGACGCAGGCGGGTGAGCAGCCCCGTGAGTTCGCCCACCTCGTCCATCAGCGCGTGCGCCTCGGGCCGGGGGAGCAGCCGGCCCCGGGTCCGCTCGAACAGCTCGAAGCCAAGATCCTCCTCGAGCTGCGTCAGCTGGCGGCTCACCGCCGGCTGCGACAGGCCCAGCAGGCCCGCCGCGGCCGAGGTGGAGCCGCCGGTCATCACGGCGCGGAAGATTTCGATCTGGCGCAGCTTCAAGGCGTCGCGTCCGTCGCGGGGCGGACGGCGAGCGTGCGACGCCGTCGCCGGCACCGCAAGGGGCGAAGGTCCGCCGGTTCCGGCCCGGCACCTGCGTCGCAGTCCCCCCTGCCCTGCGGCGGGTGCCGATTGTGCGGGTCCGGGCGACGGCCTACCGTTTCGTGTGAGGGTGCGGCACCGAACGACCGCACCGACGGGAGGAGCCCGTTTGCGCATCGGCCGGCCGGATCGGGACCTCGTCGCCTCGCTGGTCCTGATCGCGCTCTTCTTCCTGGGCGAGGGGATCCTCATCCCCTTCTATCCCCTCTGGCTCCACGACCGGGGGCTGGACGCGTCCGCGGTGTCGGTCGTGCTCGGCGCGCCGCTTCTCCTGCGCATCTTCGCCGCCCCCGTCTTCGGGCGGATGGCCGACCGCCACGGCCAGCGGGCGATGATCGGCGGCGCATCGACGATCGTGCTGGTGGCCGTCCTCGTCCTCGTCGGGGCGGAGGGTTTCTGGCCGCTGCTCCTCCTCACGGTGATCTATCTTCTCGCCTGGCAGAGCATGCCGATGCAGCTGGACGCCGTCGTCATCGGGCTCGTCCGGCGGGGCCTCGTGGGCAGCTACGGACCCGTGCGGGCGCTCGGCTCGGTGTTCTTCATCGTCTCCGCGACGATCGCCGGTGCGCTCATCGTGGCGCCGATCCCCGACGGGCTGCTCCTTGCCTTCGCGGTCATCGTGCTGGGGATGATCCTCACCACCCTGTTCCTGCCCCGGCACGAGGTCGCGGTCGCCGGGCCCGGGGCGACGCCGCTGACGTCGGTCTGGCGGCAGCCATCGCTGGTCCTCGTCATGCTCGCCTCCGCCCTGGTCCAGAGCCCGCACGTCGCCTTCGTCGCGATCGGCGGCATCCACATGCGCGAGCTGGGCTTCTCCGACGCGCTGATCGGGATCGTGGTGAGCACGGGCACCGTGGCCGAGATCGCGATGTTCCTGGTCGGCCCCCGGCTGTTCGGCCGCCTGACGCCGGTCACGATGATCGCCATCGGGGCGACGGCCGCCGTCGTGCGCTGGGCGATCCTGCCGATGGCGACCACGCCCGCGGCGATACTGGCGCTCCAGCTCAGCCACGCGCTGACCTTCAGCCTGACCGCGCTCGGGATGATCGGCTATCTCGTCCGGACGGTCGATCCGCGGCAGGTCGCTTCGACGCAGGGTCTCTTCGTCGCCCTCAACAGCGCGCTGATGGCGCTGCTGACGCTGCTGGCCGGGACGGTCTACACGGCCGTCGGCGGGCCGACGTTCCTCCTCCTCAGCCTGTTCCCCGCTGCGGCCCTTCTGGTGCTCGCGGCACGGGCGATGCTGGACGCGCGACGGGGCGCAGCCGTCGCGACCGGCGGGGTCGGCGCCGCCTCGGACTAGTCGGGGGCGAAGACGGCGGGCGACAGCTGGTCGATCGCGGTGAGGCCGAGGAGCGCCATCGTGCGGCGCACCTCCTCGGCCAGGATGGCGATGGCCCGCGCCACACCCGCCTCCCCGCCCGCGGCGAGGCCGTAGAGCATCGCGCGGCCGAGCAACACCCCGTCGGCCCCCAGCGCCAGCGCCTGCACGATCTCGGTTCCCCGCCGGAAACCCGAATCGACGAGGATCGAGAAATCGGGTCCGACCATCGTCCGGGCCTCGGCGACGAGGCGGATCGGCGCCGCCGCCCGGTCGAGCTGCCGCCCACCATGGTTGGACAGCACCACCCCGTCGGCACCCGCGTCGCGCGCCCGCACCACGTCGTCGGGGTGCTGGACGCCCTTCACTACGAGCTTGTGCGGCCAGGCGGCCCGGATCGCCTCGATCGTGCGCCAGTCGGTCGCCGGCCGCATGTTGGCGAGCGACCAGGCGGCGACCGTGTAGAGGTCGCGCTTCGGCCCCGGGACATAGGGTTCCAGGTTCACGAACCGCGGCCAGCCCTCCTTCAGCAGGATCGAGCGCAGCCAGCCGGGATGGCGCAGCATCTCGATCCGGGCGGCGAGCGTCGGCGTGAAGCCGCCGACATAGTTCCGCTTGTCCCACTCCCGGTTCCCGTGGGTCGCCGTGTCGACCGTGACCAGCAGCGCGCGGGAGCCGCGGGCCTCCGCCTCGGCCACGAGGCCGCGCCACACGGCGTCCTCGCCCAGAACGTAGAGCTGGAACCAGTGGCGCAGCCCCGGTGCGGCTCCCGCGACGTCGGCGATCGCGGCGTTCGACACCGTGCTCTGGCCGCAGGGGATGCCCGCCGCCGCCGCCGCGCGGGCGAGCGCCACGTCGCCCCGCGGCCAAAGGAGGCCGTTGAACCCGGTGGGCGCGATCGCGAAGGGCAGCGCCGACCGGTCGCCGAGCAGGTCGCGCGCGAGGTCGATGCGCGAGACGTCCACCAGCACCCGCGGCCGGAAGGTCCGCTCGTCGAAGGCGCGGCGGTTGGCGGCCAGCGTGGTCTCCTCCTCCGCCCCGCCCTCCAGATACTCGGCCGAGACGCGCGGCAGCCGCCGCAGCGCCATCGCGCGCA
>VYKX01000252.1_pt1 | contig 13996 bp, 18 predicted proteins | sample 5114471 | NCBI WGS metagenome assembly VYKX01 (sample SAMN12291785, study PRJNA351875) | freshwater metagenome | isolation source: freshwater lake | place: USA: Michigan, Gull Lake | collected 2013-08-08
CCGTCCGCCCGCCGCTGCCTCAGGCCGCGACGCGCGAGGGCGACTTCGCCGCCCGGGCCGCCACCGCCTCGCCGAACGCGCGGAACAGCGCGGTCGACAGCGGATCCTCCCAGAACTTGTACTCCGGGTGCCACTGCACCGTGAGCGCGAAGGCCGGCGCGTCGGCCACGCGCACCGCCTCGACGATCCCGTCGGGCGAAGTGCCCTCCACCACGAGGCCGGGGGCGAGGCGGTCGATCCCCTGGCCGTGGAGCGAGTTGACCATCGCCTCCGACCGGCCGGCGATCCGCTCCATCAACCCGCCCGGCGCAAAGCGGACCGTGTGCTTGAGGCGGTACTTCTCCTCCGTCGTGCCCGGCCCGCCGCGATGGTCCTGCAGGCCCGGAACCTCGTGCACGCGCGGGTGCAGCGTGCCGCCGAAGGCGACGTTCATCTCCTGCAGGCCGCGGCAGACGCCGAACACCGGCACCCCGCGCCGCACGCAGGCGCGGATGAGCGGCAGGATCGCGTCGTCGCGCATGGGGTCGTGCGGCGGGGCCGAGAGTTCGGGGCCACCGCCGTACTGGCGCGGCTCGACGTTCGAGGGGCTGCCGGTGAGGAACAGCCCGTCGAGCCGGGCGGCGAGGTCGTCGGGATCGACCAGCCCGCCCAGCGCCGGGATCAGCATCGCCATGGCGCCCGCGCCGTCGACCACGCCGCGGACGTACTTGTCGAGCGTGGTGTGGACGGGCCAGTCGTTGACGGTTCGGGCGCAGGCGGGGACGCCGACGAGGGGACGGGCGGGCATGGCGGGCCATCTCGGGTTCAAGAGGGTCATCCGTTCGTAACACGGGCGTCCCCTTCCTGCCAGACGGGGGGACCATGCTATGTGATCCCCAGCGATCCCGTTCCCGATGGACGACCGACCCATGACCACGACGACCATCCGTGCCGCCGACGGCGGCTCCTTCGCCGCCTACGTCGCGCGCCCCGCCGGTGACGCGCCCGCCCCGGGCATCCTGGTGATCCAGGAGATCTTCGGCGTGAACCAGGTGATGCGCGACATCTGCGACGGCCTCGCCGCGCAGGGCTACCTCGCGGTCTGCCCGGACCTGTTCTGGCGCCAGGAGCCCGGCGTGGACATCACCGACCGCTCGGAGGCCGAGTGGAGGAAGGCGTTCGCGCTGTTCGGCGGGTTCGACGTCGCCAAGGGCGTGGACGACCTGATCGCGACGCTGGCGCAGATGCGCACGATGCCGGGCACCAACGGCAAGGCCGGGACCATCGGCTACTGCCTGGGCGGCAAGATGGCCTATCTGATGGCGACCCGGTCGGACGCGGACTGCAACGTCAGCTTCTACGGCGTGGGCATCGAGGACATGCTGGACGAGAGCACGGCCGTCACCCGGCCGCTGCTGATGCACGTGGCGGAGAAGGACAAGTTCGTCCCGCCCGAGGCGCAGGCCCGGATCGTGTCGCGCATGGCGTCGGTGCCGCTGGCGTCCGTGCACGTCTATCCGGGCGTCGACCACGCCTTCTGCAGGGAGGGCGGCGAGCATTTCGACGCCGCGGCCTGCGCCCTTGCCAACGCGCGGACGCACGATTTCCTGCGCGCAAAGCTGGCATGAGCAAACTTCGCCCCCTTCCCCGGACGTCGCGGACGCTGCTACTCTCCGCCCCGTATCCAGGAGGGCAGCCCGCCGATGCCGACCTTCACCTACCTCGAGGACATGCTCGTGGCGCAGCTCAAGGCCCGGAAGGCCGCGGGTTGCGTGAAGTCGGCCACCGCGACGGGCGATTGCCTCGCCACGGTGCTGTCCGGGAAGGTGGCGCGGCTCGTCCGGGGCGAGCCCGCGGCCGACAAGCCGGAACCGGCCCCGGCCGATCGCGGCTGACGCCGCTCGCGGCGATCTGATCCAGATCAAGGCGACCCGGGCACGCCGTCGCCACGATGGCCTCCTCACCCGATGAGGTCGGCCATGTCCCGGATCCAGTCCCTCGCTCCCGTCGTCGAAGGCCCGCCATCGGGTCTCGCGCTCGTCGCCTATGCGCTCGGCTGGTCGGCCCGCGCCGACGGCCGCACGGCGATCGACAATCCGTTCGACGGCGACACGCCGGCCGCCCGCGCCTGGCAGGACGGCTGGTTCGCCGCCCCGACGCCCGTCGCGTCGACGGTCTTCCATGCCTGAGGGGCTGACCGCGGCGCCCGTCGCCGTCGCCGAGGCCCGGGCGAGCAAGCCGGTCCCCCGCTACACCAGCTATCCGACCGCGGCGCAGTTCTCCCCGGCCGTGACCGCCGGAACCTACGGGTCCTGGCTGGGCGCGATACCGGCCGGGACGTCGCTGTCGCTCTACGTCCACGTGCCCTTCTGCGACACGCTGTGCTGGTTCTGCGGCTGCCACACGAAGGTGGCCCGCAAGTACGCGCCGATCGCCGACTACGTCGAGGTGCTTCTGGCCGAGATCGACGCCGTCGCCGCCCGCGTCACCGGGCCGACGACGGTGCGGCACGTCCATTGGGGCGGCGGCACGCCCACGGTGCTCTCGCCCGACGACATCCAGCGGGTGGACAACCGCCTTCGCAGCGCCTTCGCCTATGCCCCGGACGCCGAATTCGCGGTGGAGGTCGATCCCCGCGACGTGCCGGAGGAGACGATCCGCACCCTGGCCGCCGTCGGCGTCAACCGGGTCAGCGTCGGCGTGCAGGATCTCAACCCCCGCGTCCAGGCGGCGATCAACCGCCGCCACGGGCTCGACCTCGTCCGAAGCGTCGTCGACCAGCTGCGCTCGGTCGGGATCACGCGGCTGAACATCGACATGATGTACGGCCTGCCGCACCAGACGGTGCGCAAGGTGCTCGACACCGTCGAGGGCGTGCTGACGCTTGCGCCCGAGCGCATGTCGCTGTTCGGCTACGCCCACGTTCCCTGGATGAAGACCCACCAGAAGGTGATCGACGAGGCGGCGCTGCCGGATTCGCCCCAGCGTCTGGCCCAGCTCCACGCGGCGATCGAGCGCCTCGCCCAGGCGGGCTACGTGCCGATCGGCCTCGACCATTTCGCGCGGCCCGACGATCCGTTGGCCGAGGCGGCGGCGGCCGGTCGCATGCGCCGCAACTTCCAGGGCTACACGACCGACGACGCCCCGGTGCTGATCGGCTTCGGCGCCTCGGCGATCGGGTCGCTGCCGCAGGGCTACGTCCAGAACCAGCCGGATCTGGCGAAGTACGCGGCGACGGTCCGGGCCGGGGCGCTGGCGACCGTGCGCGGCGTGGCGCTGAACGACGACGACCGCGTCCGCGCGGCGGCGATCGAGCGGCTGATGTGCGACCTCGAGGTGGATCTGGACGCGGTCTGCGCCGGCTTCGGCACCACGCCCGCCGCGGCCTTCCCCGATCTGGAGGCGCGGCTGGCGGAATCGGTCGAGGACGGGGTGGCGGTCCGCGAGGGGGCGGTGATCACCGTGCCCGAGGCCGCGCGGCCCTTCCTGCGGCTGGCCGCGGCGGCGTTCGACGTCTACTGGGACCCGACCGCCGTCCGCCACGCAAAGGCCGTGTAGGGGCCAAGGCCGTGTAGGGCGCTCCGTTCAGGCGCTGATCTTGACCGCCTGACGGACCGACTGTCCGTTGGCGCTCACCGTCTGGCCGGTCGGCAGGACCCAGAACTCAGCCTTCTCGGCGATCTGGGCCGGATGCACGCCGTTCGCCCAGAGTTCCCGGATCATTCCCGAGATGTCGTTGCTGGGCGCGTACTTCTCGGCGATCCGGTCGATCGTGCGCTGCTGTTCGGGAGTCACGATCGGGCGCGAGCCGTCGGAACGGACGGGCAGGGCGATGTCGGCGAGGCCGCGCGCCACGCCGTCGTAGCGCGTCAGATAGGCCGACGAGGCGTTGTCGACCGTCGCCGCGGCGGGCGCGTCGACCGCCTTGGGGGCGACCGACGTGATCGTCGACCTCGGCGCGGGCGCCTGCGTGTTCGGATTCGGATTGGGATCGCGGCGGAACGACTGATAGTTCAGCGCTGCAGCATAGGAGGCGTTGGACCCGGTGGTCAGGACCATGGACACGGCACACCCCTCGGCGAGGGTTTCGACGGCGGCCCGGAGGCCTGCCTTCGTCAATGCGAGTGTCGTGCCAGTCTTCAAGCTGTTGAATTATATAAAAAAATCGCCGTCTTGCGCGAAAGCTGCCGGGCAGGCCCTGCCGGCTGCCGCCGCCGACCGGCAAGGTTGGCCGGCCGACGGGTCCTTCAGAGGATGAACTTCGACAGATCCGCGTTCCGCGCGAGGCCGGCGACCTTGTCCTGCACGTAGGCCGCGTCGATCCGCACCGTCACCCCCGCCATGTCGGAGGCGCCGAAGCTCACCTCCTCGAGCAGGCGCTCCAGCACCGTGTGCAGCCGGCGCGCACCGATGTTCTCGACCGTGCCGTTGATCTCGGCCGCCAGTTCGGCCAGCGCGTCGATCGCGTCCTCGGTGAAGTCGAGCGTCACCTCCTCGGTCCCCATCAGCGCCTTGTACTGCTTGATGAGCGAGGCCTCGGGCTCGGTCAGGATGCGGCGGAAGTCCTCGCGCGTCAGCGGCTTCAGCTCCACCCGGATCGGCAGGCGCCCCTGGAGTTCGGGCAGCAGGTCGGACGGCTTGGCGATGTGGAAGGCGCCCGATGCGATGAACAGGATGTGGTCGGTCTTCACCGGCCCGTGCTTTGTGGAGACGGTCGTTCCCTCGATCAGCGGCAGCAGGTCGCGCTGCACGCCCTCGCGGCTGACGTCGCCGCCCTTCATCTCCGACCGGGCGGAGATCTTGTCGATCTCGTCGATGAAGACGATGCCGTTCTGCTCGACCGCCGTGATCGCCTCGGCTGTCACCTTCTCCGGGTCGAGGAGCTTGTCGCTCTCCTCGGCCATCAGCACCTCGTGGCTCTCGCGCACGCTCATCCGGCGGGTCTTGGTCCGGCCGCCGAACGCCTTGCCGAGGATGTCGTTGAGATTGATCATCCCCATCTGGGCGCCCGGCATGCCGGGCACGTCGAAGGTGGGCAGGCCGGGGATGGCGGCGTCCTGCACCTGCACCTCGATCTCGCGCTCGTTCAGCGACCCTTCGCGCAGCATCTTGCGGAACTTGTTGCGGGTCTCCGGGCTCGCGGCGTCGCCGACGAGCGCGTTCAGCACCCGGTCCTCGGCGCGCAGTTCCGCCTTTGCGGCGACCTCCTTGCGCAGCCGCTCCTTGGTCATGCCGATGGCGGCCTCGACCAGGTCGCGCACGATCTGCTCCACGTCGCGCCCGACGTAGCCGACCTCGGTGAACTTGGTCGCCTCGACCTTGATGAACGGGGCCTGCGCCAGCTTGGCCAGCCGGCGCGCGATCTCGGTCTTGCCGACGCCGGTCGGGCCGATCATCAGGATGTTCTTGGGCAGGACCTCCTCGCGCAGGCCCTCGGGCAGCTGCTGGCGGCGCCAGCGGTTGCGCAGCGCGATGGCGACCGCGCGCTTGGCGTCCTGCTGGCCGACGATGTAGCGGTCGAGTTCGGAGACGATCTCGCGCGGGCTGAAGGCGGCGGTCATGGCGCGGACCTCACAGTTTCTCGATCGTGACGTTGCCGTTGGTGTAGACGTCGATGCCGGCGGCGATGGCCATGGCCCGGCGCGCGATCGTCTCGGCGTCCAGCCCGTCGACCGCGATCAGCGCGCGGGCCGCGGCCAGCGCGAAGTTCCCGCCCGAGCCGATGCCGATCAGCCCGTCGTCGGGTTCCATCACGTCGCCGGTGCCGGTCAGCACGAGGGAGACGGAGCGGTCGGCCACGGCCATCATCGCCTCCAGCCGGCGCAGATAGCGGTCGGTGCGCCAGTCCTTGGCCATCTCCACCGCCGCGCGGGTGAGCTGGCCGGGGAAGCGCTCCAGCTTGGTCTCCAGCCGCTCGAACAGGGTCAGCGCGTCGGCGGTCGCCCCGGCGAAGCCCGCGATCACGCTGCCGCCGGCGAGCGGGCGCACCTTGCGCGCCGATCCTTTCACGATGGTCTGCCCCATCGAGACCTGCCCGTCGCCGGCGATGACGACCGTGTCGCCGCGGCGCACGCAGAGGATGGTGGTGCCGTGCCAGGGGGCGGGCGATGGGTGATCGGCCATGGGCGCGTCTTTTCGCTGAAGATCGACATCAGACATGGGTTCGCCCCGGCCCCGACGCCAGCGCGCCTTCCGCCGCTCCCGCCATCCTGCTAGAACGCGAGGGCCATGACCCAGCCCCAGACCGACCCCCGCACCCGCCGCGCGGCCGTCGACCGCGCCACCAACGAGACGCGGATCGCCGTCTCGGTCGACCTCGACGGCACCGGCCGCGCCGAGATCGCGACCGGCATCGGCTTCCTCGACCACATGCTGGACCAGCTCGCCCGCCATTCGCTGATCGACATGACGGTGAAGGCCGAGGGCGACCTCCACATCGACGCCCACCACACGACCGAGGACACGGGCATCGCCATCGGCCAGGCGCTGTCGAAGGCGCTCGGCGACAAGCGCGGGATCGCGCGCTACGGCCACGCCTATCTGCCGATGGACGAGGCGCTGGTGCGTGTCGCGCTCGATCTCTCGGGCCGGCCCTTCCTCGTCTGGAACGTGACCTTCGCGACCGATCGCCTCGGCCAGCTCGACACCCAGCTGGTGCGGGAGTTCTTCCAGGCGATCGCCCAGCACGGCGGGATCACGCTGCACGTCGACATGATCCACGGCGCCAACGACCACCACGTCGCCGAGGCCTGCTTCAAGGGCCTCGCCCAGGCGCTGCGCCGGGCGGTGGAGATCGACCCGCGAAAGGCGGGCCAGATCCCGTCGACGAAGGGGACGCTCTAGGCCATGCCGGTCGCCGACCGGACCCTCGACATCCTGCGACACCTCGCCGGCCGGCCCGGCCACGACGAGGTGAAGGCCGACTTCCGCCAGCTTCTCGTCGAGGAGTTCGGGGTCGCCATCGGGTCGCTGGACTTCGAGCGTCGGGTGCCGGAGGTCCGCGGGCGGATCGACGCGCTGGTCGGACGCACGGTGTTCGAGGCCAAGTCCGATATCGACCGCGAGTGGGCGGACGTCGAACGCCGCATGCCGGACTATCTGGCCGACCGGGAGCGGGAGGAGGGGCAGCGGTTCATCGGCATCGCGTCGGACGGGCGGAAGTGGGCGGTATTCGAGCTTCAGGCCGGGCGCCTCGTCAAGCTCGGCGACCGCGTCCTCGACCCGGAAAAGGCGGAGGCGTTCCTCGCCTGGCTCGACGGGGCGCTCGCGCTGAAGGCGAGCCTCCCGCCCGATCCGCTCACCATTCGCGCCGAACTCGGCCGGGAGTCGGTCGCCTTCGGTCTCGTCGACCGGAGCCTCCGGTCCTTGTGGGCACGCATCGGGTCGAACCCGGCGGTGGCGCTGAAGCGTCAGCTCTGGGCAGATCTCCTCCGCCTCGTCTACGGCCGCGACGTGCAGAACGACGGGCTGTGGTTCCAGCACACCTTCCTCGTGATCGTGGCCAAGTGCGTGGCGCTGGCCGTCATGCGCCTGCCCGAGGACGATCCCGAACGGCTCCTGTCGGGTGCGGCCTTCACCGACGTCGGCATCGACGGCGCGGTGGAGAGCGACTTCTTCGACTGGCCCGTGGCCGACGAGGAGGGGCGCGCGCTGATCCGCCGGGTCATGGCGCACGTCCGCCGCTTCCGCCTGTCGGAAGTGCAGTCAGACGTGCTGAAGGTGCTCTATGAAAGTCTAATCGACCGAGACGAGCGACGTAGGTTGGGCGAGTACTACACGCCCGACTGGCTGGCGGCCAAGGTGGTGCGGGAGGCGGTGAGCGCGCCTCTCGAACAGCGCGTGCTCGACCCCGCCTGCGGATCGGGCACGTTCCTCTTCCATGCGGTGCGCCGGTTCCTTTCGGAATCCGAGGATGCGGGGCTGGAGCCCGCCCGACGGGCGGCCGAGGTCTGCGGGCACGTCGCCGGGACGGACATCCACCCGGTCGCAGTCATCATCGCGCGTGTCACCTACATCCTCGCCCTCGCCCCGGCCCTCGCCACCCGGGTCGGCGCGGTGTCGATCCCGGTCTATCTGGGCGATGCGCTCCAGCTCTCGATCTCCCAGTTCATGGCGGGCAAGGAGCTGACGATCCGGGTGCCGCCGCCGCCCGCCGGGGAGGGGCGGAGCGGGGAGCCCGACGCGCAGGGGCGCGAACAGCTCGATTTCCCGGAGACCTTCTGCCGCGACCCCGCCCTGTTCGACAAGGCGATCGATCTAATGCGGTCGGGCTCCCAGCAGGGGCTCTCGCGCCAGCAGATCGAGGCCGCGCTGTTCCTAAAGACGGCACAGCACTACCGCGCCGACGTCACCGACGAGCAGAAGCGCGCGATCGAGGATCTCGGCAAGACCTACGTCACCTTCGACCGGCTGCGCCGCGAGGGGAGGGACACGGTCTGGGCCTATGTCGCGCGCAATCTGTCGCGCCCGCTGGCCTTCTCCGCGGCCGGTGGATGGGCCCACGTCCTAGTCGGCAACCCGCCCTGGGTACCTTTCCGCGATATGTCGGAGGAACTGCAGAAGCGGTTCCGTGATCTAGCCAAGGGCGAGCGGGTTCACGTCGGTGGGAAGTTCGCGACGCAGAACGACTTGTGTGCGCTTTTCGTCGTCCGGGCGGTCCACCTATACCTGCGCGCCAGCGGGCGCATCGCGATGGTGCTGCCGAGAGCGGTACTTGCTCAAGGTCAGTTCGCAAATCTGCGAACCGGTTCATTCCATTCTGTCCGGATCGCCTGGGATGCGAATTGGTTGATGGATAACAATGTCAAGCCTCTGTTTCCGGTGCCCTCCTGTGTGCTTTTCGGGCGCCGTCGCGCTTTGGCACAGGTAGTGCCGGCGACGGTGCGCGCCTACTCCGGCACCCTTCCCATGCGCGATGCGCCCGAGGATGTGGCCGACGCACAACTGGCCGTGCGGGAGGGGGCGCCCGCGCCGGCCGTCGGGCGGTTCACCGGCGGTTCGCCCTATCGCGGCGCGTTCCGGCAAGGCGCGACGCTGGTGCCGCGCATGCTCTGTCTCGTGGAGCGCGCTCCGGTCGGTCCGCTCGGGATGGACCCCACAGCACCCCTGGTCCACAGCCGGCGGAGCAGTCAGGAAAAGCAGCCGTGGAAGTCGCTGCCCGGCCTGTCGGGCCGGATGGAGGCGGAATTTCTGCGCCCGGTGCTGTTGGGGGAGAGCATCCTGCCCTATCGGGTGTTCCGTCCGTTCGAGGGGGTCGTGCCGGTGACGGACGCCGGTGACATTCTCGATGCCGAGGCGGCGGCGAATCGGGGGTATGGGCATCTGTTTTCGTGGATGCGGCAGGCGGAGGCTCTCTGGAGCGACAACGCAGACAGCGGAGGCATGACGTACACGGAGCGCCTCAACTATCATAATGAGCTTCGCTCACAGGTTCCGTTTTCTCCGGTCCGAGTGCTTTATGCTGCCTCAGGAACGTTAATGGCCGCGTGCGTGGTCACCGGTGATCGTTACATTGTCGAGCACAAACTCTATTGGGGGCGGGTCGATAGTGTTCCACATGGCCAATATCTTGCTGCAATTATCAACGCCGAGACGGCCAGATCGAGGATCGAGGACTTGCAATCCCGCGGCCAGTTCGGCGCCCGTGACTTCGACAAGGTGATGTTCAACCTCCCCATTCCCCGTTTCGATCTCGCCGACGGGCTCCACGCCGATCTCGCCGCCTGCGCGGCCGAGGCGGAGGGCGTCGCGGCGGCCGTGCCGCTGTCGGAAGGTGTCCGGTTCCAGACCGCACGGCGGCAGGTGCGCGAGGCGCTTGCCGACGCCGGCGTCGCGGCGCGGATCGAGGGGCTGGTCACCCGCCTTCTGGACGGGGCGGCACCATGACCCAGCAGGTCGTCGTCATCGACTACGGCTCCGGCAACCTCCGCTCCGCCCAGAAGGCGCTCGAGTTCGTGGCGCGGGAGGGGGAGATCGCGGCCGAGGTCGTCATCTCCGGCGACGCCGACGCGGTACGCCGGGCCGACCGGATCGTGCTGCCGGGGCAGGGCGCCTTCGGGGACTGCATCCGCGGCCTCGACGCCGTGCCCGGCCTGCGCGAGGCGCTGGAGGAGGCGGTCGTCCGCGGCGGTCGGCCGTTCTTCGGCATCTGCGTGGGCATGCAGCTGATGGCCGAGCGCGGGCTCGAGCACGGGACCCACGCCGGCCTCGGCTGGATCCCCGGCGACGTCGTCGCGCTTGCGCCGGCCGACCCCGCGCTGAAGATCCCGCACATGGGCTGGAACGAGCTGGTGGTGGACGCCGTCGCCCATCCGGTGCTCGCCGGCCTGCCGCGTGGCTGCCACGCCTATTTCGTCCATTCCTATCATTTGGCGGCGGGCGACCCCGCCCACCGCCTCGCCCACACCGACTACGGCGGGACGGTGACCGCGGTGGTGGGGCGCGACACCATGATCGGAACCCAGTTCCACGCCGAGAAGAGCCAGGCCACCGGCCTGACGATGCTCCGCAACTTCCTCGCCTGGCGGCCCTGACGGGCATCGGAGTTCCCATGGCGGACGTCGCCGTCGAGATCGTGGACAAGCTGCGGCCGGCCGACATCAACGACCTGTGCGACGCCGCCCATGCGGCGATCGCCGACGGCGGCGGGTTCGGCTGGCTGGTCCCGCCATCGCGCGAGGTGCTGGAGCGGTTCTGGAAGGGCGTGCTGGTCGTGCCCGAGCGGATGCTGTTCGTGGTGCGCCTGGACGGCGTGATCGCGGGCTCGGCCCAGCTCGTCCGCCCGCCGCGCAACAACGAGGCGCAGGCCCATTCGGCGACGCTGACCACCGCCTTCGTGGCGCCGTGGGCGCGGGGCCACGGCCTCGCCCGCACGCTGACGCTGGCGGTGGAGGCCGCGGCGCGGGAAAAGGGCGTGCGCCTCCTCAATCTCGACGTGCGGGAGACGCAGTCGGCCGCCGTGGCCCTCTACGAGTCCCTCGGTTACCACCGGTTCGGCCGCCATCCCCTCTACGCGATGGTGGACGGGGCGCCCGTCGCGGGCCTCTACTTCTTCAAGGACCTGAGCGAAGACACGGACCGATGATCCTGTTCCCGGCGATCGACCTGAAGGACGGCGAGTGCGTGCGCCTCGTGCGCGGCGAAATGAACCTCGCCACCGTGTTCAACCCCGACCCGGCCGCGCAGGCGCGCCGGTTCGTCGAGCAGGGGTTCGGCTGGCTCCATCTCGTCGATCTCAACGGCGCCTTCGAGGGGCGGCCGGTGAACGGCGAGGCGGTCGCCCGCATCCTTTCGGCCATCGACCTGCCGGTGCAGCTGGGCGGCGGCATCCGCGACATGGGCACGATCGAGGCCTGGCTGGAGCGGGGCGTGCGCCGGGTGATCCTCGGCACGGTGGCGTTGCGCGACCCCGACCTCGTGCGCGAGGCCTGCCGGCGCTTCCCCGGCCGCGTCGCGGTCGGCATCGACGCGCGCGACGGCTGGGTGGCGGTGGAGGGCTGGGCCCGGACGTCGAACGTGAAGGCGCTGGACCTCGCCCTGCGGTTCGAGGATTCCGGCGTCGCGGCCATCATCTACACCGACATCAACCGCGACGGCGCCATGGGCGGCGTGAACGTGGAGGCGACGGCCGACCTCGCCTTCGCGCTGACGACACCGGTGATCGCGTCGGGCGGCGTGGCATCGATCGACGACCTCGCGGCGCTGAAGTCGGTCGAGCACACGGGCGTCGCCGGCGTCATCTGCGGGCGGGCCCTCTACGACGGGCGGATCGACCCGGCGGCCGCGCTGGCGCTCCTCGCCTCGCCGGCCGACGCGGTGGAGGACGAGGTCTGATGCTCAAGACCCGCATCATCCCCTGCCTCGACGTCAAGGACGGGCGGGTCGTCAAGGGCGTGAACTTCGTGGACCTGATCGACGCGGGCGACCCGGTGGCGCAGGCCCGCGTCTACGACCGGGAGGGGGCGGACGAGCTGACCTTCCTCGACATCACCGCCAGCCACGAGAACCGCGACACCATCCTCGACGTGGTGCGTCGCACCGCCGACCAGGTGTTCATGCCGCTGACCGTGGGCGGCGGCGTGCGGACGGTCGACGACATCCGCCGGCTTCTGCTGGCCGGCACGGACAAGGTCTCGATCAACTCCGCCGCCGTCGCCCGGCCGGAGTTCGTGCGCGAGGCGGCGGAGAAGTTCGGCAGCCAGTGCATCGTCGTCGCGATCGACGCCAAGGCCGTCGCACCCGGCCGGTGGGAGGTCTTCACCCACGGCGGGCGCAAGGAGACGGGGATCGAGGCCATCGGCTGGGCGCGGCGGATGGCCGAGCTGGGGGCGGGGGAACTCCTGCTCACCTCCATGGACCGCGACGGGACGCGGCAGGGCTTCGACCTCGCGCTGACACGCGCCGTGTCGGACGCGGTGCGGGTGCCGGTGATCGCGTCGGGCGGGGTCGGCACGCTGGAGCATCTGGTCGAGGGCGTGACCGAGGGGCGGGCGAGCGCGGTGCTGGCCGCCTCCATCTTCCACTTCGGCCACTTCAAGATCTCGCAGGCCAAGGACCGGCTGCGCGCGGCCGGCATCCCGGTGCGGCCGTGACGGTCGACGCCCCCCCGTCGGACGCCCGCGTGCTGGACCGCCTCGCGGCCACGATCGAGGCGCGCCGGGGCGCCGACCCGGGCTCGTCCTACACCGCGAAGCTCTTTTCCAGGGGCCGCGCCAAGATCGCCCAGAAGGTGGGCGAGGAGGCGGTGGAGACGGTGATCGAGGCGATTGGCGCCGACCCGGCCAAGCTGGCCGCCGAGAGCGCCGACCTCCTCTATCACCTGCTGGTCCTGTGGGCCGACGCCGGCGTCCGCCCGGCCGACGTCTGGGCCGTGCTGGAGGCGCGGGAGGGCACCGGCGGGCTGGTGGAGAAGGCGGCGCGGGGAACGGTCACCGGGTCTTGAGGCGGGCGATCTTCGACCGGAGACCCCTCAGGGATCGGCCCCGGGGCCGTTCGGTGAAGATCGAATGGTCGGTCAGCGCGATGAAGACGACCCTGTCCTCCGTCTGCTCCACGATCAGGAGCACGTCGTCGTCCACATCGACGCCCACGTGCAGGTGCAGCCACCCCTCTTCCTCGAGGAGGAGATCGCGCCCCCCCGACCTGCGGAAGAACCGCTCGGGTAAGCGCGTGCCGGTGACGATGCACTGTCGGACGAACGCGATGGCGTCGGCGAATGGCGTCGGATCGATGCCCGGCTTCACAGGGAACGTTCCGTCCGCCAGCGTGACGATCTCGACCCGCTTCGGGACCGCCTCGATCCGGTTACGCTTCATCGGCGCGGCAGCATCTCCGCCAGCTTCCGCCGGAAGGCCGCATCGTCGAGGTCGGTGACGTCGGTCCGCGTTCCCGTACGGTGGGCCTCCTCGACGCCACGGTACGCGTCGGAGGACCGATCGGGAACGAGATCCCGCACCGGCTTTCCGACATTGGGGGCGGCGGACTTGGGCCTGGGCTCGGACATGGGCTTCTCCCCTTCGTCTACCGCAGACTATCACGCCCCGGCCGCTCTCGCAGGCCTCGCCTTACCGTCCGCCGCTGCTATCCTCGCGTCCGAGAGATGGAATGATGCCTGGAGCCCCCATGGCCTACGATCCGAACAACGTCTTCGCGAAGATCCTGCGCGGTGAGATCCCGTGCCGGAAGGTGCATGAGGACGAGCACGTGCTCGCCTTCCACGACATCCGCCCGCAGGCCCCCACCCATGTCCTCGTGATCCCCAAGGGCGCCTACGTCTCGTGGGACGATTTCTCGGCCAACGCGTCGGACGCGGAGATCGCGGCCTGGGTGCGGGCGGTCGGGCGGATCGCGCGGGACGTGGGCGTCGCCGACAGCGGCTACCGGGTCATCGCCAACGTCGGGCCGGACAGCCTGCAGGAGGTTCCCCACCTGCACGCCCACATCCTCGGCGGCCGCGTCCTCGGCCCGTTGCTGGACCACGGCTGATCAGCGCATCAGCGCCCGCGCGACCTGGTCCGCC
>VYKX01001153.1_pt1 | contig 13898 bp, 20 predicted proteins | sample 5114471 | NCBI WGS metagenome assembly VYKX01 (sample SAMN12291785, study PRJNA351875) | freshwater metagenome | isolation source: freshwater lake | place: USA: Michigan, Gull Lake | collected 2013-08-08
GTAATGGGTGAGGTGTCACTCACGACGATCATAGTCTGCCCAGTTTTTGCAAGGTTTGGATATCTTCTTCTAATTCTTCAAGGTCATAATGGACACAAATCTCTCGTAGATTAAGTTCGTGTTGAAATTGGAGGAGGTTCATGCCTGCGAGATGACGGGCTTTGCCAATGCTGATTTTGTCTTGTTTAAAGAGCATGATGGCGATTTCTAGTTTTAGCTCGTCTTCGGAGAGTCCTGATGCGGTCAGTATGTCATTAGGAATAACTACGCTCATAATTTTTAGGGGTTGGCGATTGTCAAATCAGCGATGGTTTTATGATAGCTCGCTTGTGTCTAGTGCCTTGAGGGAGGTTTATGATTTCTCCAATCTCCATTAAAAAGAAGCAAATATCAAATACTCCTCTTTTAAATAGCAAAAAAAGAGACCCTTGCGGTTCTCCTATTGTAATCCCTTCAACTAGCGCTTAGTTTTTGTCTGCCTGGGTGGGGCGGTGCTTGAAGCCTGCCCCAGGGCGACGACAGCCCCCAGACCAACGAGGGCAGAGGGTTCCGGGGTTTGAGCGGGAGGAGCGGCATCGCACTTTAACCCACAGCTTCAATAAATGTGCATGGTGCGTTCCTCAAAAATCGCTTGGTGGAGCAGTAGGAGCCACATTAGGGAACGCACCCTACAAGATCGGTGATCGCACTCGATTATTTAACCAACGCTTCAATGATTTTTGACTTTCCCCTGATGGTTGGCCAAGAATCAAGTTTTTAGTGCTAATGTCTTCATCTAGTTGATTCCAATGGATTCCACTGCCACCAGCGAGCAAGCGATAATCATTGCGCTCCTCAATTGAGCCATGCAGGAGCCGAGGATACCATGCCAGGGGAACAGATATAGTGCGCCCATCAGACAAATCTACACTGAGTGTGTCATCTGTGATGGCCAATTGCTGAATTGCCAATGTTTCAAATACTTCATTCGTTAAAAAAGTCATTCCAGCCTGCTAGTAATTGTTCTTGGTTTTCTTGAACAAGTTTTTGAATGCGGTTAATTTCGGTGCGGTTAAATCCTTGGTCACTCTGAAGACGAACCGGCTGAAGCCAGAATTTAGCGATCTCTCGATCTCGTTCAACATGGATGTGAGGTGGCTCATGGCGATCGCCTGCGTAGCAAAAGAATCGATATGGGCCAACGGTCAACAGCGTGGGCATTCAAAAGTTTTGCTCTAAATATCTCAAACATAGCTGAATGCCTCGCTGACTGTCAATCTGTGAATATGCTCATGTAGGCCAAAGGCTATTTAAGGTTAAGAACAATACAAGATTAGCGTTGGCAGTTTAGTTCCGAAGGTGTTGGATTTCTTTTCGTCAACCCAACCTACAAGATCGGCGATCTGCTACGCAGTGCCTTCCGCATCGCACTTTAACCCACAACTTCAATCAATGTGCATGGTGCGTTCCCCCAAAATCACCCTACAATATCTGTTTATTGCTTCCCAAGCTTTATCGATTAATTGTGAAATGTTCATTGAGATAACATCCTTAATGCACTTATAAAGTTCCGTCTAACGTTAGGTAGCGATTGCACTGCTGTTTTTAGCGGAGCGGAAGAAATCTTACCTGACCTTCCCACTCTCCCTCAAGACTACACTCAGCAATCAAGAGAATCTCTTCAATTGCTAACCCTACTGGGACACGACGACTAACTTCAAACAACCCAGGCATGAATAAACCTGATTCAAGACGTTCGTAAGCAAAAGTCGTCATGGTAGCAACATCATGGGTGAGAACAATACGTCCTTCTTGCGCCGCCCACGCCAAAACAGCGGGGTCATCGACTCCTGACAATCCCACATCTTGAACCCGCACAACGTCTATCTGTGAATTTTGACGAAGAATGCCTCGGACAATCTGGTGATTAAAATTTTCGTCAGCAAGAAACCGAATCATAATGGTTTAAACGTTTTGGATTCTCCTTGCCAACAATCGTTCACGGATTCCAATTGGATTAAAATGCTGTTCAACTTCCTGCCGATTTTTTTCTGACTGACGTTGACGTTCTGCAAGGTATGCATGAACTTCATCTCGGTGTCTGAGGTAGTAACCAATTGCTAAGTAGATATCCGGTAGTTGTAGAGATGGATACTGCTCTCCTATTTCTTCTGGTGTACACCCTTCAAGAAAAGCAGTCACAACTGTATCCAAGGTAACGCGAGTGTTAGCAACTCGTACAACGCCCTGAGAATCAGTAACTAATGGTGCTTTTTCAACAGCTATTGTTATTGTCATCGGTCATATACCTAATTTTCAAGTTTAGTCTTTCGCCATAGCGCTACCAATTAGCCCCACTAATAGCACTAGGCTCTTCGGTTTGTCTTATGCAACGGACAGGGTTCTAAGGGATGAAACCCTTATAGAAACAGACATTACTGCGATTTTTGTCAATTGTTTTCGATCTAAAGCGAACTAATCAATTAAGTCTCTTGCCAGATAAGGATTTAGTTGATTTATGCACCCCTATCGAACCATACCAAGTAACGAAGAACCAAAACAACAAATGTAGGGTGTGTTAGCGTCAGCGTAACGCACCAACTTTGAACATTGGACAAGGTGCGTTACATTTCATTAACGCACCCTACAAGATCTGCGATCGCACTAACGGCTGAATTGAGCGGCTGAGATACCTTTTGCTTGTTACTAAAATATCACTTTTCAGTCCGCTCCAATGATTTGTTATCTCAAGGTAAATTTGCATACCCTTTGAGTAAAGCAACCTTTTCTTCATCAAGCCCTATGTTCTCAATGTTTTTGAGATTGCTTGGAATACCGATCATTGCCAAAGTCTTCAGAAATAGATGAGTATTCTCAACATGATCCATGTCTACGTTTAAATAATGCCTAGGTTTGCGACCAAGTTCTGCTTTTAGTCTTATTGAAAAATCCCAGCCCGAAAACTCACCATCATCATATTCAAGCAATACTTCTTGTATCTCAGTAACAAGAAATTTATTCTTAAAATCCCTTTTTCCAATAAACGAAAATTCTTTGACTACATGGAAAAGATAATCCTTGGATACATGAAGTTCACCAAAGTTCACTCTCTCACCTCTATGGATTTTAGACTCAATCTCACTCCATAGACGTGTTTCTAAAGAAGATAATGCCATTTTAGCTAGTTTTGTTGATGATGAAAAGAAAGTATATTTCTCTCTATTCTTAACTCTCTTATTATTCTTAGTATTCAAGAGAGTGTAACAAATTATGCAATCATCGTTACCAGCAATTTTGAGCTTAGTAGTGCTTAGAAGTCCAACCTCGGCTCTCCCCACTATCTTTGGGTTTAACTTATCAGAGATAGTGATACAAGCTGATGAAATGTCGCTGTATTTGCATACAACCTCATGAGCTACATCTTTGAATATATAGTCAGGATCAGTTGGAGATGCGATAAATCTGACAGAATGGAAGCCGTGCTCAAAAATAACTGTCTTCTCTGAGTATTTTAGTGTGCGTAACTTACGCCGAGTAGCCCAAACCAGCCCTGCAAAATAGATCGTTTGGCAAAACAGTGCTGATTTAATTATTGTTGGAGTAGAGTCAGTTGCTGTGAAGACCTCACAAACAAATATTTTCTCAGCATACTCTTTTCCAAGAAACTGATAAGTGATTGGACATCCTACTACAGCTAGACCCATAAAGGGAATTAGGAAGATCAATCCACAGATAAATGCTATGGGTAAAAGCCCCCACCAGCTAACCCTCTTAAGTGGAGTTTCATCAATCTCTAAAACTGTTCCTAGATTGTGATGCATTTATATGACAGTCTAATCCTGTGAACGCATAATCTTTTTTGAGATAACTACATATTATACGGAAACTTTCCGTATAACACTCTCCAGAGTAACGATATACAGAAACTTTCCGTATAACACTCTCCAGAGTAACAATATGGGTCAACTTTCGGCATATCACTCCATTTAGGCGCAATCGCAAGAAACCTTCCCTATATCACGCCCAAAAGCTTGTTAGCCAGATTAGCTTACTGCAAACAGCCTCCTTTAAGGAGACTTATCATAGAAGCCTTCTAGAAATCTAGCAAAGATTCTCGTATCTGGCTGCACTTGGTCACAAAATTTCACTATTATTTCGGGTGCGGTGATTTGTTATAGTCGATTATTCACTAAATGGTATCAGCCGCGACGACAATTATCGCAATGACCACAGCGAAAATTATCGGCATTTTCCTGAAAACCAAAGGCATTTAAGAGAAAGTGCCAACGACAGCGACGGGTATAGAGGTAGGGAAACATCTCATTTTTGGGTTTAAAAGTCATCTTGGCTGAATTATGGCGATAAATAAGCCGAAATGAGCGCACCATCGGGAAATTCGGCACTAATCGCCTCCACTTTGCCCTCTAGGGGAATTTGGGCTAAAATTTGCCAAGCTTGTCGGTATTGACGCTCCTGTTGGTAGTTAAAGAATTTTTGCTGGTTTTTATCGCTATTATCTAACCATCCCGTCGGTTCACTAATTAAGGTGAGAGCCTGCATTTTGCCGCCATCGCGACCACCGCGGCCGATTTCCTGTAGGTATTCCGATAGTAAAGCTGGGGGTTGGTAGTGGACAACCCAACGCACATCGGGTTTATTGATACCCATGCCAAAAGCTGAGGTACAGACAACAAAAGTTAAATCCCCCCGCAGCCAATTTTGTTCTATTTCCCGACGCTGAAAGGGCGATAAACCGGCATGGTAGGCACTGGTGCGATAATGGAGAGATTGCAACCATGCCGCTAAATTTTCACTATGGCGACGGGAACGAGTATAGATCAGGCCGGATTGTCGAGGTTGACTGGTGAGGAAGTTTAATAGTTGATGACGACGACAACCGGGGCTAATACATATTTTGGTGCTTAAGTCAAGGTTTTGACGGTAAGGATTTATTAAGAAAAGCTGCGGTTTTTCTAGCTGTAAGACGCGGGTGAGAGTCTCACGGGTGGCGGGGTTAGCGGTGGCGGTAAAAGCAGCGATCGCTATTTGGCTGCCGGCCGGTTTTGATTGCAGAAGAGCGGGACGGACAGCCCCAAGACGACGGTAAGCAGGACGAAAATTATCGCCCCACTGGGTTAAACAATGGGCCTCGTCGAGGATGAGAGCGTTAATTTTAACGTGGGGAAGGGTTAATTTTGACCAGAGGGGAGGACTTAAGAGCGTTTCTGGGGAAAGATAGAGAAGTCGCAGGGTTTGACTTGCGATCGCAGCTAAAGTTTTCTTTCTCTGTTGTCGGGGGATTTCGTGGTGAATCAGGGCAACGGGTAATTTTTTGGCTAATAATTCCTCCACCTGATTTTCCATGAGGGCAACTAGGGGAGAAATCACTAGGGTTAAGCCGGTTTTTAATAAAGCGGGCAATTGAAAACAGATAGATTTACCGAATCCCGTGGGCATGACAATCAGAGCATCTTTGGCCGCTAAAATTGTCTCGATAATCTCCTGTTGGGGAAAGCGAAAGCTATCATAGCCCCAAATTTTTTGAAAAATAGTCTGGATGCTTTCGGTATCGTGGGAAGACATGGGTTAACTGCTGGGGTGTGGGGTGTGGGGTTTTTACTATCCCGGAAGGGGAACAATTTTTCCACTGACTGGAATTTTTTTTGCGCTTCTGTAATAATCTGTTACACTTATAGCGATCAATCTTTGTCTGGGGAATTACTGATGACTGAACCTGTTAGTGCCACCGACCCCGCAGTAGAAACCGCCACCGAAGCGCAACCCAGTTACGTCAAGCTGGCGATGCGGAATATGGTCAAGAAAAAAGGCATCTCTTTAAAACACTTTTTTTTGACTACGGCAGCCTTACTCGCCTTTTTTGTCGGTATTTCCTATCTGACGCGTCCCTAGGGTGAAATCTGGTGAGTGAGACTTTGCCCCTAGTGGTGGATTTATGCCTACAGGACAATTATTTTGATCCCGGAAATAGTCCTGTGGATGGGGAAACTTGCCACTATTGGTTGGAGACATGGTTAGGCTATCTATCGGATTATCTCCCCGTTGCCGCCGGTTATGAACTAAGTTTGCGCTTAACAGACGATCGAGAAATTCGGACCTATAATTCCCAGTATCGCCACAAAGATCAACCGACGGATGTTCTCGCTTTTGCCGCTCTCGAAGTGGATTTCCCAGTCGATGAGGGCATTTTAGAGACAGAACCTTTATATTTGGGGGATATTATCATCTCTGTGGAGACAGCACAACAACAGGCTTTAACACAAAATCATTCTTTGTTGCGAGAATTGGCCTGGTTAACTGCCCACGCTTGTTTACATCTTTTGGGTTGGGACCATCCCGATGAAACAAGTCTGTTAGAAATGCTATCTTTACAGGAAACTTTGTTAACAACCGTCAAAATTGCCGATACATAGTTAGTTGTTTTTGTCAAGCATTATTGAGGAATATGAAGACAAATTATCATCAAGCCAACCAATCTGCCAGCATACCTAATCCCTATCTCAACAATAATTTTATCCCTCGATCGGGACAGGTGAGTGAGGGCAACAATCCCAGTCAAAGAGAATACGCTTGGCAAGTCGCCTCGAATCTGTTAGTCAGTTTTCGCTACGCTTGGGCAGGAGTCTGTTATGCTTTTGTCAGTCAGAGAAATTTTCGCATTCACACCCTGATTACCCTAGTAGCGATTAGTTGGGGCTTATTTTTGCGGGTTAATGCCATGGAAATGGCGATTGTCACCCTTACCTGCGCTCTGGTGATGGTCTTAGAATTAATTAACACTGCCCTAGAATCAGTGGTAGATCTGACGGTGGGGCAATCCTACCATGATTTAGCCAAAATAGCGAAAGATTGTGCCGCTGGTGCCGTTTTAATCGCCTCGATCGCCGCTTTACTCGTAGCGGCTTTTATTTTTATTCCCCATTTATTAGGGTAAGCGGGAAGCTTTTTTCAGTGATCAGTAAACAGTAATCAGTGAACTGAAAACTCAAATCTGATCACTGATAAGCTGTGCTGATTTTAAAATGCGTAGGGGAAACTTCAGTACAAATGCTCGAACTTCCTCTCCCTGCTGCCAACTCCGGCACTGCGGTGCAGTCTTAACCAGTAATATTAGATAGTCAACAGCTTAACTGATCACTAATCACTGATAACTAATCACTGATAACTGATAACTGATCACTGATTTGGCATAAGAGGACTCGACAACTTTTAGCCGATAAATTTAACTTTTCTTAACCCAAGCCTAAACTGGCGAGGGGAGAGGGTTTCGCTATATATAAAAAATTGTAATCGTCGATACAGCAAAAAATCTCTTTTGTCCCTCCATAGGTTAGACTATAGTTAGTGATAAGACTTCTTTTGTAGATCTTGCAGGAAATCTCCCATGAGTGCCATAACTTTCTCCACCGCTCCCACCGCTTACTCTATCAGGATGATCAAGGACGAAGTCCGTCAGATGGTAGAACAGGGGGTAGTAAGCAGACACCAACCGATCTACACTCTCTGTCAGTTCATTCCCCCCCGGGAGTGGGTTTGTGTTGAATGTGAACTAGAACGATGTGACTACCTTCTCAGGGATCAAATTGGTGACTTAATCGCCTCGGAATCTTGGGATAATGATTAAATTCTCCCATTTGCCGATGGGCAAAAATCGGACTGATCAGAAATTTAGCAGCCTTGTCCACTTTTTTAACTATTATAATTCAGCCCCGGTTAATTCCGGGGCTGAAACTATGGGGACAGGGGGGTGATAATTGTTAAGAAAAAAAAGTTTTGGCAAGATTTAGCAAAGTTAGTTCACAAGTTACCCATTGCCAAGGGACGCTATCTCTAACATCCCCAAATTTTCCCTAAGTTAAAATCAGTAGTTGGCGCTGTTGTAAAGAACGCACACCAGTTAATCCTAAGGCAACTTGAGCGTCGATTTCTGCCACAGTTAAACGACCATCACAAGCTTGTAGAAAAGCAAATTCTCTCTCCGAGAGATTAACCGGCCGATAATCGTAATCTAGAACACTTGCACTAGGCCAACCGTAAAGACAGGGATGAACTTCGGCCACTGCATTCTCTAGGACTTGATCCCCGGACCAATCAGCAGTGAAAATCGGTGGTTTAGCGAGGAAAAATTCATAGTGGGTGATTTCCGGGTCTAATAATTCCGTCAAGCGATAACGTTCCCTTTCTCCTAAATTTTGCGTCCTAGCCATCAATTCGGGGGATTTACCCAATAAACGGTCTAATTGCCAGTAGGAAGGGTTAGAAAAGCCAATAAAGGCTAATCCTGACGCATCAATCAGTTGAAAGAGGGTATCGATATTGTAGTCCACTTCCCGGGGGTGAACGTACATATCAGCGAAGGATTCATCGCGATGATTTTCCATTGACCAACGCTCTTTTTCCCGTTTCAAAATGCGATTATTTTCCGGTAGAGAGGCAAAAATCTCTCGGCCGACAGCGACCCCATCTTTATAATCCCCGCGTCGGTCTCCCTGCAAAATTGCGATCGCAGATTGCATTAACTGGATTTCCCAGCGTCCCAATTGTGCATAGACGAAAATATGCAGCAGACCACCGGGGGCCAGCTTTTGCGCGAGGGATTGAATACCTTTAATCGGGTCTGGGAGATGGTGCAGCACCCCGACGCAGTTAATTAAATCAAATTCTCCGGGGAGATTAGTGGCAGATTCTAGAGGTAAATAGTGAAAAGCCAGAGAACCTCGGTGTTTTGCGGCGACTCCCGAACGATTACAGCGTTCTTTGGCGATTTCTAGGGCTTTTTCACTGATATCTATAGCGACTATATTAGCAAAAGGGTTGAGCGCGAGCAGATATTCGGTTCCTGCACCAGTACCACAACCCGCATCGAGAATCCGGATATCCTCTCGTTCGGGTTTACGATGACAACAAAAGTTATAGGCAGCAATCCAATTCCAGCGCCAATTGTAACCCGGAGGAGGTTCGTCTAGGAGCGGTTCGGGGGGGAAAGGATAGGTATTGTAGAGACGTTGTACAGCAGTGCGAATAGTAGCGTCGTCGGACATGAAAATTGGCGGAGTTTAGGATAACACTCGATCGATTGTCTCACAGACAGCAGCGATCGGGAAAGTCAGCCGGGGTTTTTTTGAGTTGGTCGAGGGTAAATGATAAATAATCATTATGAATATCCGGTTCTGTGCCAAAATTAGATATTATTTCTTTGGTCGATATTTTTTTCTATTCCTTGTCCTACTGTCTCTTAAGCCTATCTAAGTTTTACTGGCAATTATTCGAGAGTCATTCTCTAACAATTATCTCAAATATAAGCAAATCTTGCCGATACAAAAATCAATGAAAATTAAGTCTATAAAGCTTATTAATTATCGAGGTGCAGTCAGTTTAACCATCGACTTTCATCGGCAATTAAATGTATTTATAGGAGTTAATGGTTCTGGAAAATCTACCATTTTAGATAGTTTGGCGATTATGCTTTCATGGTTAGTTAATCGCCTAAAAAATACTAATGCCAGTGGACGAAAGATTAGCGAAACCGAGATTAATAATGGTCAGTGGACGGCTATAATTGAAATCACTGGGGTGACGGAAGATAGTCAAGAGATTACTTGGAAAATAGTAAAAACTAGGACTGGATATATCCCTGAACATCAAGGACAAATTAACTTACCTTTATTTGTTGATTATTCTGTTAATCGAGCGGTGCTGGATATACCAATGAGAACAAAACATAAATTTGATTCTCTAAGTGCCTACGAAAATGATTTAACCAGTGGATCAGATTTTCGCACTTTTTTTGAATGGTTTCGCGAACGTGAAGATTTAGAAAATGAAAATAGAAGATATCAGTATGATCTAATTAAACCAGAAGGTTTTTGTTTTCCCGATCCCCAATTGGAAGCGGTTCGGAAAACTATCGAACGTTTTCTACCAGATTTTACTAATCTTATTGTCCGTCGTAATCCCTTGAGAATGGAAGTAACAAAAAAGAATAAAATAGTTACTGTTAATCAACTTTCTGATGGAGAAAAATGTCTGATTGCTATGCTGGGAGATTTAGCTCGATGACGAAATTGATGTACATTTACATCCTCAATGGCTAAGATTTGTAGTACCTAAATTACTAGAAGTTTTTCCTAACTGTCAATTTTTTATTCCACCCATTCTCCTAATATTATCACTCATGTTCAGCCAGAAAGTTTACACTTCATGGAACAAACAGAAATGGGAATAAAAATTCATCCCGTGCAAGAGTCCTACGGCAAAAATGTTGATCGAATTTTGGAAGATTTGATGGGATTAGAGACAACTCGTCTCAAGGAAATCGCTGAAGCTTTGAAAGATATCTATGAACAAATCTCTCACAATCAATTAGAGGCAGCTAAAAATAAAATCAATGATCTCAGAGCTAAAATTCAAAATGATCCAGAATTAATTAAAGCTGAAGTTATTATTCGACGCAAGGAAATTATCGGAAAATGAAGTATATTAGAAAAAGACAAGAACCACCGGAGTTTAAGAATTGGAAAGAGCAAGCTAACTCAGATTGGCAGCCCGACTTTAGAAATTTAGGGGGAAAACCAAAAGAAATACTAATTAAAGCTTTGATGACAGAACAGGGGGAAATATGTTGTTATTGTGAAAGTCGATTGGTTGATGGTGAATGCCATATAGAACATTTTAAACCTCAAAGTGATCCCACTGTTGATCCCTTAGATTATGCCAATTTGCTATGTTCCTGTCAGGCAAATCTTAGGACTGGTGAACCTCGGCGCTGTGGTAATCTAAAAAATAGCTGGTTTGATGAAAATCTCTTAATCTCTCCACTTAATCCCGATTGTGAGTCTCACTTTGCCTTTAATTATGATGGTACAATTAAACCCGTACAAGAAGATGATCAAAAAGCAATTAATACTATCGAAAAGTTGGGATTAAACCTCAACAAACTCAAGGCACTTCGTCAGAAAGCCATCGAGCCTTTTTTGGATGAGGAGATAGATAATGCTCAATTAAAAGTTTTTGTCAATGGATATTTATGCTTAGATGATCAACAAAGATACGGTGTTTTATTGGATAATCTTTGCTTTACAAAAATACAAGAATTATTATAAAAGTTTAGACAAACAAGAAAAAACATAAAGTCTTATGAAGATTATTCAAGAATTATCGCAAAAGTCAACAATTGATGAGATTCTGGCCAGATAATGGGGATGGAGGGGTGGATCAACCTTATCCGAAGTTGAACAGAGATTGTTGTCGAGAGTCGGAGAGAAAAGCAATGAATATCAAGGATACGTTACACAATGCTGTCCAGTACCTAACAGAGGCTTTTGCTCGCATTTTTAGCCCCAATAAAGATGAATATCCAGATGTGGGGATGCAGCCTTTTGATGCGGAACCCTACCATGCTCCCAAGGGTAATTCTTAACTAAAAATGACAGACAATTGCTTTGAGATAAAAGTTATGGGTAGGGATAATAACCCTACCTGATTTTGTAGAAAAATAATTAATCCTCTGCTTGCCAATCGGGACAACTATCACCATCCCAACCGTAGGGATGGAAACCGCAGACGAGAAGATTGCCTCCGTAGATATAACCGTGATAATTACGGCAACCGATACAAGCAGGATGGGTGTTAGGATCGGGGTTAACCTTGGGAGTGAGGATAAAATCCGAGGGTTCATCTAATTCCGAAAATAGGGATTCATCGGAGTTAAAAAATTCTTCTAATTCCTGGGGTAAAACCTCTTGAATGAACTGTTCCAGATCGATGATAATTTCCTCATTAATTTCTTCGATAGTTTGGGTCACTTCTTGGAAAAAAGTTTCAATTCCCACCGCCACAGTTTCGATCACTTCCCAAAAATCCTTCTGCCAATCGTCCATGTTTATACTTGCATCCCTTGTCTGGTAATAATTAATTATTTGTCCCTAAAATTAGGTTTAATCCTGTTGTAGTTTCCGCAATTCCTCCTGAAGACGTTCCACCTTTTGCCGCAATTCATCTACTTTTGGATCGGCTGCTTTGGTGTCCTCCTCATCTTCAATAATTTCTATCCGTCGGGGTTCATGGGGAATATTAGATTCATTACCTTCTACCGTTTGCTGTTGTGCCTGTTTCACCAACTCATCGACGTATTTGCGCGCTTCTTCCGCGTTTATTTCGCCGCGAGAAATCATTTCATCGGCTAATTTTTGGGCTTGATTTCTTAATTCTTGTAAATTTACTTCAGCTTTTTCGGCGGCATAGGTAGCAATGCCTACGCCCAAATAAACTGCTTTTTTGACTAAATCACCTAAGTTGGCCATAGCAAAAATCCTGAATCGATCGCTCTTATTTCCTAGAATAAACGATCCTTCCCGCAAATGGAGATGGGTTTTGGGAGTCAGTGAACAGTGAACAGTGAACAGTAATCAGTGAACGCTTGCACCTCTATCCAAGAGAGCCGTCAGTGAACTGAAAACTCACATCTGATAACTGGTAACTGATAACTGATGAGGTAAAGTTTTGTAAAGAGATGAGGTGGTGGCAACAGCAAAAGTGATGGCTATAAAGATTAAATTTTAGTCAAATTGCTGGTTTTTCGCCCTCAAAACGACGATAGAGCCTTATTAGGTCATTTTTGACCTAAATAGTTTGATTAAGCTCAAAATAACTAAATATTGCGGATAGCTGCCGGCAGCCAGCTGCCGGCTGAATCGATTTGTGTTCATCCTAAGCAAAGATTTAAACTAAAGAATCGAGACAAGATTCCCGATTTAATCACAAAAAACTATGTTTCCTATTCATCGCCCCCGTCGTCTGCGTCAAACCCCTCAAATGCGCCGTCTGGTGAGTGAAACCGTCTTGACAGCCAATGACTTTATCTATCCCCTTTTCGCCACGACGGGGGAAGGTATTGCCCAGGAAGTGAAATCGATGCCGGGGGTGTACCAATTATCAATCGATAAAATTGTTGACGAAGCCAAGGAAGTGCGGGATTTAGGAATCCCAGCGATTATTTTATTCGGGCTGCCGGAAAGTAAAGACACAGAGGCGACGGGAGCATGGCACGATCATGGTATTGTGCAAAAAGCAGCCACAGCGATTAAAGAGGCAGTTCCCGATCTACTCATTGTCGCTGATACTTGTTTGTGTGAATATACTAACCATGGTCATTGTGGTTATCTGCAAACGGGAGATTTAACCGGCAGGGTGTTAAACGATCCTACTCTGGGATTATTGCAAAAAACCGCCGTTTCCCAGGTAAAAGCGGGAGTGGATATCATTGCACCGTCGGGAATGATGGATGGTTTCGTGCAGGCAATTCGTCAAGGATTGGATGAGGCGGGTTATAGTGATACACCGATTCTTTCCTATACGGCTAAATATGCCTCTGCCTATTATGGGCCGTTTCGGGATGCCGCCGATTCTACCCCCCAATTCGGCGATCGCAGAACCTACCAAATGGATCCGGGTAATGCCAGGGAAGCCTTAAAAGAGGTGGAATTAGATGTATTAGAGGGAGCAGATATGTTAATGGTTAAACCTGCTCTATCTTACCTGGATATTATCTGGAGAATCAAGGAAATGACTAATTTACCCGTGGCTGCCTACAATGTGTCGGGGGAATATTCAATGATTAAAGCGGCGGCGTTAAATGGCTGGATTGACGAAAAACGAGTGACTTTAGAGACTTTAACCAGCTTTAAACGGGCGGGTGCCGATATTATCTTAACCTACCACGCTAAGGATGCCGTGCGCTGGTTAGCAGAGGGTTAAATCGGAAAAGTGACAATTTTTGGCTAACCGATCAGGTTGACATCCTCGCCGCCGTAAAACGGACGGCGATTCCTCACCACGCCACTTTTTTAGGGTGGTCGCTGAACGGGGTTGACGCAGATAGCGAAAAACGCTTAATTGCTTAA
>VYKX01000257.1_pt1 | contig 13861 bp, 7 predicted proteins | sample 5114471 | NCBI WGS metagenome assembly VYKX01 (sample SAMN12291785, study PRJNA351875) | freshwater metagenome | isolation source: freshwater lake | place: USA: Michigan, Gull Lake | collected 2013-08-08
GTCTGTCCTGGCTGCCACTCTGCTGACCCATCATCGCGATGTGCTCCCGTCGGTCGAGTGCCAACAAGATAGGTCAACCAACGCAAATTTCCATTGGGTTTTTCAACGGAATAGGCCTAGAAGCGACCTTCCTCGCCGAGTTCAGTCGTCCCCTCTTCGAAGTCCAGTTTGTGGGCTGTCTGGTCTTGTTGCCGTGGCCCCGCGTGACCGTGATTCGAGCGGGCTGACTGCTAGTCTATGCAGCACGCCGCGCGGCTGAACACTGCGGCCGTCGCTTGACCAGGCCCAGGCTGCACAGGGCAACGCTTGCCATTCTTATTTCCTGCTTTGCTGAATGACCTCCGACCTGTTCGATCTCCCCCCCGCCACCGACCCCACAGACGCCGTCACGCTCTCGCAGTACGCCGAGCGCGCCTACCTCGAGTACGCGCTCAGCGTCGTCAAGGGCCGCGCGTTGCCCGACGTGTGCGACGGCCAGAAGCCAGTGCAGCGGCGCATCCTGTATGCGATGGACCGCATGGGTCTGGGGTTCACCAGCGCCGGCGGGCCGCGGCCTGTGAAGAGCGCGCGGGTGGTGGGCGATGTGCTCGGGCGCTTCCATCCGCACGGCGACACCGCGGCCTATGACGCGCTGGTGCGCATGGCGCAGGATTTCTCGCAGCGCTATCCGCTCATCGACGGCCAGGGCAACTTCGGTTCGCGCGATGGCGATGGCGCGGCGGCGATGCGCTACACCGAGGCGCGCCTGGCGCCGATTGCCCGACTGCTTCTCGACGAGATCGACGAAGGCACGGTCGACTTCATCGCCAACTACGACGGCTCCACGCAAGAGCCGCGACAGCTGCCGGCGCGCCTGCCCTTCGTGCTGCTCAATGGCGCAAGCGGCATTGCGGTGGGGCTCGCGACCGAGATCCCGAGCCACCACCTGCGCGAGGTCGCCACGGCGGCCATCGCGCTGATGCGCAACGACAAGTTGTCGGACGACGAACTCGCCACCTTGATCCCGGGCCCCGATTACCCCGGCGGCGGCCAGATCATCAGCAGCGCAGACGAGATCCGCGCGGCCTACGCCACCGGGCGCGGCAGCCTGAAGGTGCGTGCGCGCTGGACCATTGAAGACCTGGCGCGCGGACAGTGGCAGCTCGTCGTCAACGAGTTGCCGCCGGGCACCAGCTCGCAGCGGGTTCTCGAGGAGATCGAGGAGTTGACCAACCCCAAGGTCAAGGCGGGCAAGAAGGCCCTGGGCGCCGATCAGCTCGCGCTCAAGGCGTCGGTGCTGGGTGTGCTCGATGCGGTGCGCGACGAGTCGAGCAAGGACGCGCCGGTGCGGCTGGTGTTCGAGCCGAAGACCAGCCGCATCGAGAAGAACGAGCTCATCACCCAGTTGCTCGCGCACACCAGCCTCGAAAGCTCGGCGCCGATCAACCTGACCATGGTGGGCGCAGATGGTCGGCCGACACAGAAGACGCTGCGCCAGATGCTCGTCGAGTGGAACGCGTACCGGCTGCAGACGGTGCATCGCCGATCGCAGCACCGGCTGGGCAAGGTGCTCGATCGCATTCACGTGCTCGAAGGCCGGCAGCAGGTGCTGCTCAACATCGACGAGGTCATCCGCATCATCCGCAACGCCGATGAGCCCAAGAGCGCGCTCATCGAACGCTTTGCACTCAGTGAGCGGCAGGCCGACGACATCCTCGAGATCCGGCTTCGTCAGCTCGCGCGTCTGGAAGCGATCAAGCTCGAACAGGAGTTGAAGGAACTGCGCGCCGAGCAGTCGAAGCTCGAGGTGCTGATCGGCGATGCGTCTGCGCTGCGCCGATCGGTGATCAAGGAGATCGAGGCCGACGTCAAGCAGTTCGGGTCGCCCGAGAAAGACCCGCGTCGCACACTGATCCAGGCCGAGAAGAAGGCCGTTGTCGAAGTACGGGTCGTCGACGAACCGGTCACTGTGGTGGTCAGCCAGAAGGGCTGGGTGCGCACCCTCAAGGGCCACGAGAACGAACCCTCGTCGCTGCAGTTCAAGTCGGGCGACAGCCTGCTCGCCACCTTCGCCTGCCGCAGCGTCGATGTGCTGCTGGTGTTCGGTACGGCGGCGGGGGGCAGCGGACGCGTCTACTCGACGCCGGTGGCGGCACTGCCCGGTGGCCGGGGCGATGGGCAGCCGATCACCACGCTCGTCGACCTGGAAACGGGAACTCAGCCGGCCCATTACCACGCCGGTGCGCTGGCGCAGACGCTCCTGCTCGCCAACAGCGGCGGCTATGGGCTGATGGCGCGCGTGGGTGATCTGGTCGCCCGACAGCGCGGCGGCAAGGCGTTCCTGTCGCTGGAGGACGGCGAGCAGGTGCTGCCGCCGTCGGTCGTCGCCGCTGACGAGTCGGGCCACGCGCTGTCTCGCGTGGCGTGCCTGTCTGCCAAGGGGCGTCTGCTCGTCTTTGCGGCATCGGAGCTGAAACGCCAGCCGCAGGGCGGACGCGGGCTGACGCTCATCGATCTCGATGCCGGCGATGCGCTGGCGAGCACCGTGGCATTCACGCACTCGCTGCAGGTCATCGGCACGGGCCGGGGCGGCAAGGCTCGCGAAGAGGTGCTCAAGCCCGCGGCCTGCGAGCCTTATGTGGGCAAGCGCGCCCGCAAGGGACGCGCGCAGGACCTGATGCCCAAGGCGCTGCTGTTGCGGTCTGCGTGAGTGAACGTCGGGCGCTGTGGCGGCGATCGGCAGCAGCGCTCAGTCGTGGTACCGAGCCGTGACCTCGAGGCGTGACCTCGACCAGCCGCCGCGAGCAGAGACGTTCAATACCGGCGCGTGGCCGGCGTGGTCATCACCCGCAGCGCGGCCAAGGCCAGCAGCACGAAAAGCGCGAGGCTCCAGTAGGCATACGACACGCCGAGCAGGGGCGCTGTCGCATCGGCGCAATTGGCGCGCACTTCCAGCAGCCAGGGCAGGGCACCGTCCAGGCCCAGCGCGCTGACGATCTTGTCGGCCAGCGTCAGGTTGCACGACGCCGACTTCGATGCGACGAGTTGCTGCCACAGGGCTGAAGCGATGCCGCCGCCTGCCAGCAGCAGCGTGACGAGTCCGAGCGCCAGTCGCGGCCCACGCGAATTCCACAGCGCTCCCGCCACACACACCACCCCGATCGCGAGATAGATCAGCCGCTGCAGGATGCACCACGGGCACGGTTGCATGTCATAGACATGCTGTGACACGAGTGCTGCAGCCACGGCGCCGACGCTCACTACCGCCATGGCCCACAGCCACGGTGTAGCGGCAGGGGTCGTCGATGCGCTCACGCGACCTGCGCGATCAACTCGATCTCGACGCAGGCGCCGAGCGGGATCTGCGCCACACCGAAGGCGCTGCGGGCGTGCTGGCCGGCAGGGCCGAGCACCTCCACCAGCAGTTCCGAGCAGCCGTTGGTGACCAGGTGCTGTTCGGTGTACGTCGGCGTACTGTTGACCAGGCTCATCACCTTGACGATGCGCTCGACATGCGAGAGGTCGCCCACCGCGGCCTGCAGCGTGCCGAGCAGATCGATCCCCACCGCGCGCGCGGCGAGCTTGCCGGTGGCGGTGTCGATGTCGGCGCCGAGTTGTCCTACCCAGGGCTTGCCGTCGCGCTTGGCGATGTGGCCCGACACGAAGACGAGGTTGCCCGTGCGCACGAAGGGCACATAGGCCGCTGCCGGGATGGCGAGGGGAGGCAGTTCGATGCCCAGGGCCTTCAGGCGCTCGGCGATGGAAGAGGATGCAGACATGGGGGGAAGGCTCCAGAGAACTTGCGTTCGATTCTTACACTCGCTCCATGGCGTCAGGGCAGGCAGTCGAGAGCGTCCACACCGGCTGGAGGCTCGCCCTGATCGGCCTGGCGTGGCCAGCGGGCGTGGCAGTGCAACTGCAGGAGCGCGCGCTGGCAGACGTGCCCTGGCACCTCGCGTCGCTCGGCGTCGGTGTGGCTTTTTTGGCGATGACCTTGGCTCTGATGGCGGGGCTCTGGCACAGCGTCACACCCGGCCGACGCAGCGCCTTGATCACCTCGATGGGTGCGCTGGGTCTGCTGCTGGTTGCACTGGGCAGCACCGGCTGGCGCGCTCACGTTCGGCTTGACGACGCGCTGCCCGCCATGCTCGAAGGGCGTGACCTGCAGGTGGTGGGCGTGGTCGCGGGCCTACCTCAGCGCTCGTCATCGGGCATCCGCTTTCCGTTCGAGATCGAAGATGCCAGGCTCGATGGCGAGCCTGTGGCGGTGCCGTCGCGCGCCATGCTCGGCTGGTACGTCGGCTACGGCGACGAGGCGCGCTTCACGCCGCAGCAGCTGTCGGTCGGTGCCGGACAGCGGTGGTCGTTGACCGTGCGTCTGCGCAGGCCCCATGCGCTCATCAACCCGCACGGCTTCGATGGCGAACTGCAGTCGTTCGAAGACGGCATTCGCGCGGTCGGCACCGTGCGCGCCGAGCGGGCCGCGGTGCAGGTCGGAATGGCAGCGGGGCATGCGGTCGACCGCCTGCGCCAGACCATGCGTGATGCGATCGATGCGGCCGTTCCCGATCGCCGTGCGGCCGGTGTGCTGGCGGCGCTGGCGATCGGTGACCAGTCGGCGATCGAGCGCAGCGACTGGGACCTCTTCCGCCAGACCGGCATCGCCCATCTGGTGAGCATCAGCGGCCTGCACGTCACCATGTTCGCCTGGCTGGCCGGCGCGGCATGCGCAGCGCTGTGGAGGCGTCATCCCCGCGCCCTGCTGTGGGTGCCGACGCCCACGCTGGCCCTGTGGTCCGGAGTCGTCGCAGCGGGCATCTACGCGGTGTTCTCGGGATGGGGCGTGCCCGCGCAGCGCACCGTGTGGATGCTGGTCACCGTGGCGCTTCTGCGCAGCGCCAGCGTGCGCTGGCCATGGCCGCTGGTCATGCTGTGCGCCGCGACCGTGGTCACCGTCATCGACCCCTGGGCGCTGCTGCAACCCGGCTTCTGGCTGTCGTTCATGGCGGTGGCGTTGCTCATGACCTCGGGCTCGCCACAGGGCGCGTGGGCGAACGGGCTCGACGATCGCATGGCGCACCCACGGGCTGGCGACCTGGCAGGCGGCGAGATGCCATCGCTCGAAGCCGAGACGCCGACCGCCCGATGGAAGTCGGCGGCATCGACGCTCTGGAAGCGCATCCGCACCGAGGCGCTGGGCGGGCTGCGCACGCAATGGATCGCTACCTTGGGGCTCGCACCGCTGACCCTGGTCTTCTTTCAGCAGGTCTCGCTCGTCGGCTTCGTGGCCAATCTGGTGGCGATCCCGCTGGTCACGCTGCTCATCACGCCGCTGGCCTTGCTGGGCGGTCTGGCATCACCCCTGTGGACAGCCGGCGCCTGGGTCGTGACGCAGCTGGCCGGCGTCCTGCAGTGGCTGGCCTCGGCACCCGTGGTGGTGTGGTCTGCCGCGGTAGCACCGCCCTGGGCGCAAGCGGCGGGTCTGCTGGCCGGTGTGCTGCTGGTGGCGCCGCTGCCGTGGCGGGTGCGGGTGATGGCGTTGCCGTTGCTGCTGCCATTGCTGGTCCCGCCGCGGCCGCTGCCGCCGGTGGGCCACTTCGAACTGGTTGCTGCCGACATCGGGCAAGGCACTGCGGTCATCGTGCGCACTCGGCATCACGTGCTGCTGTACGACACCGGCCCGCAGTACTCGCCCGAATCGGACGCCGGCGCGCGCGTGCTGCTGCCGCTGCTGCGTGCACGCGGCGACCATCGCATCGACCGCCTCGTGCTCAGCCACCGCGACACCGACCACGTGGGCGGTGCCGCGTCGCTGCTGCGCGAACTGCCGATCACCGAGCTCTCGAGTTCGCTCGAGCCTGCGCATCTGCTGCTGCAGCAGGCGAGGGCGCGCGATGTGAGGGTGCAGACCTGCGAAGCCGGACAGTCCTGGGTGTGGGACGGCGTTCGCTTCGAGGTGCTGCACCCGAGCGGCGCAGACCTCGTGCCCGATGCGCGCTCGAACACCGTGTCGTGCGTGCTGAAGGTGCAGGGAGCGAGCGGCAGCGCCTTGCTCACCGGTGACATCGAGCGCGATCAGGAGATCCGCCTGCTGCGTCAGCAACCCACTGCCCTGCGCAGCGATGTGCTGATCGTTCCTCACCACGGCAGCCGGACGTCGTCGATCGCCGCTTTCCTCGACGTGGTCCGACCCACCGTGGCAGTCTTTCAGGCCGGCCACCGCAACCGCTACGGTCACCCGGCACCGGACGTCGTGTCGCGCTACCGCGAACGGGGCATCGCGGTCGTGTCGTCGCCGGCCTGCGGTGCGTGGACGTGGCGAAGCAACGACGTGCAGGCGGGCGTTGTCGATGACCCTCGCGCCGCTTCCGGTGCTGCCGTCGGTGCAGCGCGGATCGGTCGCTGCGAGCGCGAGGACTCGCTGCGCTACTGGCGCTGGCGAGAGACTTCATCGCCGTGACCGGCACTGCGCGCACACTCCCGCCATGCCCCAACTCGGGGCGAATGGCCTGGAAGTTGCTTCGAAGGGGCGGGGAGCGAATCCGATGAGATCGAGTTTTGACGAGATGCAGGCCAGCGCGGAAACGGTGCGCGACCACTACAGGGGCTACCAGAAGTGGCTGGCGCAGCAGCCTCACGACGTGATGACCTCGCGCCGCGAGGAAGCCGAGATGATCTTTCGGCGCGTGGGCATCACCTTCGCCGTGTACGGCTCGAAGGACGAAAACGGTGCCGGCACCGAGCGACTCATCCCGTTCGACCTGATCCCGCGGGTCATCCCCGCAGGCGAGTGGGTCGAGATGGAGAAAGGCCTGCGTCAGCGCGTGGTGGCGCTCAACCGCTACATCCACGACGTCTATCACGGCCAGGACATCATCCGCGCCGGCATCGTGCCGGGCGATCAGGTCTTCAAGAACGCGCAGTTTCGCCCCGAGATGATGGGCGTCGACGTGCCCTTCGGCGTCTACTCGCACATCGCCGGCATCGACATCGTTCGTGCAGGCAACGCCGATGGCAGCGGCAGCTATTACGTGCTCGAGGACAACCTGCGCGTGCCCAGCGGCGTGAGCTACATGCTCGAGAACCGCAAGATGATGATGCGGCTCTTCCCCGAGCTGTTCAGCCAGCACCGTGTCGAACCGGTGGCGCACTACCCCGACATGCTGCTCGAAACGCTGCGCGCCGTGGCGCCGGCTTCGGTCAACGAGCCGACGGTCGTCGTGCTCACCCCCGGCATGTACAACAGCGCGTACTTCGAGCACGCCTTCCTCGCCCAGCAGATGGGCATCGAGCTCGTCGAGGGACAGGACCTCTTCGTGCGTGACGACTTCGTCTACATGCGCACCACGCAGGGCCCGAAGCGAGTAGACGTCATCTACCGCCGCGTCGACGACGACTTCCTCGACCCGACCGCCTTCCGTGCCGACTCGACCCTCGGCTGCGCCGGGTTGCTGGGCGCCTACCGCGCGGGCAATGTCACTCTGTCGAACGCCATCGGCACCGGCGTGGCCGACGACAAGTCGATCTACCCGTACGTGCCGAAGATGATCGAGTTCTACCTCGGCGAGAAGCCGATCCTCAACAACGTGCCCACCTACCTGTGCCGCGAACCCGAGGACCTGAAGTACGTTCTCGCGCACCTGGGTGAACTGGTCGTCAAGGAAGTCCACGGCGCTGGCGGCTACGGCATGCTCGTCGGCCCGGCTGCGACCAAGGCCGAGATTGCAGAGTTCCGCGCCGTGCTCGAGGCCAACCCGGCCGGCTACATCGCTCAGCCCACGCTCAGCCTGTCGACCTGCCCGACCTTCGTCGAAAGCGGCATCGCGCCGCGGCACATCGATCTGCGGCCCTTCGTGCTCAGCGGCAAGACGGTGCAGATGGTGCCCGGCGGGCTCACTCGCGTGGCGCTGAAAGAAGGCTCCTTGGTGGTCAACTCGTCGCAAGGCGGCGGTACCAAGGACACCTGGGTTCTAGAGGCATGACGCCCCCCAGTCGCTTCGCTCCTGCCCCCAAGGGGCGCCACCCAGCGGCCCGGCAAAGCCGGCTCCGCGGGCGTTGCTTGATGGGAGCTTTCGCTTTGATGGCCCGGTTGGAGAGCTTCGATGCTGTCTAGGACTGCCGATCACCTCTACTGGATGGCGCGCTACATGGAGCGGGCCGAGAACACCGCGCGCATGCTCGATGTGAACTACCAGACCTCGCTGCTGCCGCAGTCGGCCGATGCGGCCGAGAAGGGATGGAACGGGCTGCTGAGCATCTCCGAACTCAGCGGCGACTTCGCCTCGCGCTACGGCGCGGTCACGGCGAAGAGCGTCATGGAGTACATGGTCAGCGATCCGGCCAACGGATCGAGCATCAGCAACTGCCTGCGTGCGGCCCGCGAGAACGCCCGTGCCGTGCGCGGCACGTTGACCACCGAAGTCTGGGAAACCCAGAACCAGACCTGGCTCGAGTTCCAGCGCATGGTCAAGAGCGGTGCCTTCCAGAAGGACCCGGGCGCGGCCTTCGAGTGGGTCAAGTTCCGCTCGCACCTCTCGCGCGGGGTCACCGTGGGCACGATGCTGCAGGACGAGGCCTTCCATTTCCTGCGCATCGGCAGCTTCCTCGAGCGTGCCGACAACACGGCGCGTCTGCTCGACGTCAAGTTCCATGCGGTCGAAAGCGAGTTCTTCGGCGGCCCTCACGCCATGGGGTCGCTCGGTGCCGCCGGCTCGGGCGACACCGTGCCCGGCAGCCTGCGCCAGTCGCAGGGCGCGAGCGACCTGCGGCGCAGCGCCAAGGACGTCGAACACGACTTCTATCACTGGTCGGCGATCCTGCGGTCGGTCTCGGGCTTCGAGGTCTATCGCAAGGTCTACCGCAATGTGATCCGGCCCGAGAAGGTGGCTGAGTTGCTCATCCTTCGTCCGGACATGCCGAGGTCGCTCGCCGCCTGCACGCAGGAAGTGCTGTCCAACCTGACGAAGATCGCGAACGAGCATTCAGGCGAGACCCTGCGCCGCGCCGGCCGCCTGGCCGCCGACCTGCAGTACGCGCGCATCGACGAGATCCTGGCCACCGGCCTGCATGCCTACCTGACCCAGTTCCTCGAACGCGTGGGAACGCTCGGTGTGGGCATCAGCCGCGACTTCCTTGTGCCGGTGGAGTCCTGAGATCACGCTGTCGCTCCATGCCGAACAGCCCGTGCGCTGGCGGTCGGTCGTCAGGCCAGCGCGCACGATCCTTGCCGCCATCGCACCGCTATCGTCATCGCATCACCGTCAGGCCCTGATCCTGCGGCTCCTGGAGTCCTGAATGTCCATCCATGTCGCGCTCAACCACGTGACCCACTACCGGTACGACCGGCCGATTCACCTCGGTCCGCAGGTCGTCCGGCTGCGTCCAGCGCCGCATTCGCGCACCCGCATCCTGAGCTATTCGATGCGGGTGCAGCCGTCGACCCACTTCGTCAACTGGCAGCAGGACCCGCAGTCCAACTACCTCGCCCGGCTGGTCTTTCCGGACAAGACGACGTCGTTTCGCATCGAGGTCGATCTGGTGGCCGAGATGTCGGTGCTCAACCCGTTCGATTTCTTCCTCGAGCCCTCGGCCGAACACTTTCCGTTCACCTACGAGCCCGAACTCGCCGGCGAGCTCGCTCCCTATCTGGTGCGTGGTGAGCTCACCCCGCTGCTCGCGAAGTACGTCGAGGCGGTGCCCCGCACGCGCCGGCACACCAACGACTTCCTGGTCGAGCTCAACCAGCGTCTGCAGAAGGACATCAGCTACCTGATCCGCATGGAGCCCGGTGTGCAGACGCCGGAAGAAACGCTGGTCAAGGGATCGGGCTCCTGCCGCGACACCGGCTGGCTGCTGGTGCAGGTGCTTCGCCATCTGGGGCTCGCGGCACGCTTCGTGTCGGGCTACCTGATCCAGCTCAAGAGCGACGTGAAATCGCTCGACGGCCCGAGCGGCACCGAGGTCGATTTCACCGACCTGCACGCGTGGTGCGAGGTCTTCCTGCCCGGCGCCGGCTGGATCGGGCTCGACCCGACCTCGGGGCTGCTGGCCGGTGAGGGCCACATCCCGCTCGCGTGTTCACCCGATCCGTCGTCGGCCGCGCCGGTGAGCGGCGCGATCGACGAGTGCGAGACCGAGTTCGAGCACCACATGAGCGTCGCCCGCGTCTGGGAAGCGCCACGGGTCACGCTGCCCTACACCGATGCGCAGTGGGAGCGCATCGAGTCGCTCGGCCACCGTGTCGACGACGACCTGCGGCGCCACGACGTTCGCCTCACGCAGGGCGGCGAGCCGACCTTCGTGTCGGTCGACGACCGCGATGGCGCCGAGTGGAACACCGAGGCCATGGGCCCGACCAAGCGTTTGCTGGCCGCTGACCTGATGGAGAAGCTGCGCCTGAAGTACGGCGACGGCGGGCTGCTGCACTACGGTCAGGGCAAGTGGTACCCGGGCGAGCAACTGCCCCGCTGGTCGCTCAACCTCTACTGGCGCAAGGACCGCGAGCCGGTGTGGACGCACCCGGAGCTGTTTGCCAACGAGCGCAAGGACGGCGAGGTCACCGAGGGTCAGGCGCGCAGTTTCCTTGCGGGCGTGGCGCGCCGTCTGGCGCTCGATCCCAAGTACGTCTTCGCCGCCTACGAGGACACCTGGTACTACCTCTGGCGTGAACGCAAGCTGCCGACCAACGTCGACCCCTTCGATGCGCGTCTGGCCGACCCGCTCGAACGCGAGCGCCTGCGCAAGGTCTTCAGCCAGGGGCTCGACAAGGTGGTCGGGCACGTGCTGCCGATCGCTCGCAATCCGTACGGCGTGCCTCGCTGGCAGACCGGCCCGTGGTTCCTGCGTGCCGAACGTTGTTACCTCATGCCCGGCGATTCGCCGATGGGCTTCCGCCTGCCGCTCGACTCGCAGCCCTGGGCGGCGGAGGGTGACATGCCCTGGGTGCACGCGCCCGACCAGACCCAGTCGTTCCCGCCGCTGCCTCCTTACCGGCGCCTGCGCTTTGCCCTCGGCGCCGATGAAGGCGGTGGTCGTGCCGGCGCAGCCGATGCCTCGGGCGCACCGGGCTGGCCCGGGTCTCATGCCGCTGGAGGCGCGGGCGCAGCGAGCTTTGCCGAGCGATCGCGCGCCGCGCAGGGCCCGGGCAAGGCCAGCACATCGATGCCGTCATCACAGACCCGCGCGCCGCAGACCTTCGAGTCTGCCGGCTGGATCACCCGCACCGCCCTGTGCGCCGAACCGCGCAATGGTCGGCTCTATGTGTTCATGCCGCCGATGTCGGTGCTCGAGGACTACCTCGAACTCGTCTCGGCCATCGAGGACACCGCCGTCGAGATGCGGCTGCCACTGATCCTCGAAGGTTACGAGCCGCCTCGTGATCCGCGCCTGTCGACGCTGCGCGTGACGCCCGATCCGGGCGTGATCGAAGTCAACATCCACCCGGCCCACAGCTGGGAGGAACTCGTCGACCAGACCACCCACCTCTACCGGGCGGCCCACGAAACGCGGCTGTCGACCGAGAAGTTCATGCTCGACGGTCGCCACACCGGCACCGGCGGCGGCAACCACTTCGTACTCGGTGGCGCCACCGTGGCCGACTCGCCGTTCCTGCGCCGGCCCGACCTGCTCGCCAGCATGGTCGGCTACTGGCACAACCACCCGGCGCTCAGCTACCTGTTCAGCGGCCTCTTCGTCGGCCCGACCAGTCAGGCACCGCGCGTCGACGAGGCGCGCAACGATTCGGTCTACGAGATCGAGATCGCCTTCGCCGAACTCGCTCGCGTCGCGAGCAATGCAGGGGGCCATGCCCCACCGCCGTGGCTCGTCGACCGGCTGATGCGCAACCTGCTCATCGACGTCACCGGTAACACCCACCGCGCCGAGTTCTGCATCGACAAGCTGTACTCGCCCGACAGCGCGACCGGCCGCCTCGGCCTGCTCGAGATGCGTGCCTTCGAGATGCCGCCGCATGCCCGCATGAGCCTCACGCAGCAGTTGCTGATGCGCGCGCTGGTGTCGCGCTTCTGGAAGGAGCCGTACCGACCGGCGCGCCTGAAGCGCTGGGGCACCGAGCTGCACGACCGCTTCATGCTGCCGCACTTCATCTGGCAGGACCTGTGCGACGTGGTGCAGGAGCTGCGCGGCTTCGGCTACGCGATCGAGGCCGACTGGTTTGCGCCGCACCTCAACTTCCGCTTCCCGCGGCTGGGCGATTTCGTCGCGCAGGGTGCGGGGGTCGAAATGCGTCTCGCGCTCGAGCCCTGGCATGTGCTGGGCGAAGAGAACGCCGCGGGCGGCACCGCTCGCTTTGTCGATTCGTCGCTCGAACGCATTCAGCTGTACGCCACCGGGCTGGTGAGCGATCGCCATGTGCTCACCTGCAACGGCCGTGTGGTGCCGCTGCAGCCCACGGGCCGGGTCGGCGAATTCGTCGGCGGCGTGCGCTACCGGGCGTGGAACCCGCCATCGGCGCTGCACCCGACCATCGACGTGCACGCACCGCTGACCTTCGACTTGGTCGACACCTGGATGAGCCGCTCGATGGGCGGCTGCCAGTACCACGTGGCGCACCCGGGCGGACGAAGCTACGACACCTTCCCGGTCAACGCCTTCGAGGCCGAGGCGCGCCGACTCAACCGGTTCTTCCGCCTGGGCTACACGCCCGGGACGATGAAGGTGCCACAGGATGAACGCAACCCGAACTTCCCGTTCACCCTCGATCTGCGCCGCGCGACCGTCTCCGGCTGATCCTCGTGATCGGGCGGGTACCGCGTCGCCGTTTGGGCGCGGACTTGAAGTGCCTGCCACCCGGGGATTCCCACCCGCGCGGCAGCGTGCGGCGGGCTGACCATCGGGGCATGACCTTGAACGCCTGCCCATGCTGACGCGACTGCTCTCAGGCTACCGGCCGGTGCCGGGGCGCTACGACGAGCTGTTGTCGGCGCCGGGAGCGCCGCGGCCGCACTGGGACACCTTCCTGCGTTCGCTCGCCCAGCGCCAGGTCGAAGAGGTGGGCGACACCCTCGCGCTGATGGAGCGCGAGATCCGCGAGAACGGCATCACCTACAACGTGTACGCCGACCCGAAGGGCGCCGACCGGCCTTGGGAAGTCGACCCGCTGCCGTTGGTGGTCTCTGCCACCGAATGGGAAGGCATTGCCGCCGGCATCGCACAGCGCGCCGACCTGCTCAACCGCGTGCTCGCCGACATCTACGGGCCGCAGGAGCTGCTGCGCTCGGGCGCCATTCCGCCGTCGGTGATCTTCGGCCACAGCGGCTACCTGCATCAGGTGCAGGGCATCCGGCCGCCGGGCGGCGTGCACCTGTTCCAGTACGCGGCCGACCTGGCGCGATCGCCCGACGGCCACTGGTGGGTGCAGGACGACCGCACGCAGGCGCCTTCGGGTGCGGGCTATGCGCTCGAGAACCGGCTGGTCGTCTCGCGGGTGTTTCCCCAGATGTTCCGCGAGCTGCATGTGCAGCACGTGGCGTCGTTCTTCGATGCGTTGCGTGGTTCGCTGCTGCGCTGGGCACCCCGGGACGGTGGCGAGTCGGGCGCGACACCGCTGGCCGTGCTGCTCACCCCGGGTCCGTACAACGAGACCTACTTCGAGCACGCGCTGCTGGCCCGCTACCTGGGCTTCCCGCTGGTCGAGGGCAGCGACCTCACGGTGCGCGACGGCTGCGTGTGGATGAAGACCGTCGATGGCCTCAAGCGCGTGCACGCCATCCTGCGCCGCCAGGACGACGACTACTGCGACCCGCTCGAATTGCGCTCGGATTCGGCCCTGGGCATCCCCGGCCTCACCGACTGCGCGCGGCGCGGCACGGTGATGGTGGCCAATGCGCTGGGCTCGGGTGTGCTCGAGTCGGGCGCGCTGCTC
>VYKX01000514.1_pt1 | contig 13837 bp, 11 predicted proteins | sample 5114471 | NCBI WGS metagenome assembly VYKX01 (sample SAMN12291785, study PRJNA351875) | freshwater metagenome | isolation source: freshwater lake | place: USA: Michigan, Gull Lake | collected 2013-08-08
GTGACCGTCCCGTTTGTCGCCCCGTCCGGCACCAGATGATAGGTCAGCCGCTCATCGAGATCGACATCCAGCCCCTTGAACAGGCTGAACTCGAACGGCGTGTCGAAGGCGACCTCGACGGTCTCGGCGGCCGTGCTTGCGGTCGGCGCGTCATTGACCGGACCGATGAAGAGAAAGGCCTCGTGCTCGACCGTCGTGGTCCCGTCGGTGACCCGATAGCGAAAGCCCGCATGCCCGACGAAATCCGTCGGGCCGAAGAAGTTGGCGTTCGGCGTGAAGCTGAAGGCGCCGGTGTCCGGATCGATAGAGACGGTGCCGTTGGTGACCGATCCACTGACAAGGGAAAAGGTCGCATCTTCCCGATCGACCGAAGGGTCGCCGGCCAGCGTCCCGACCGTGGGCTCATCCTCAAGTCCGTAGAAAATTTCGGGTTGCTCGCCTGAATGGCCGGCGGCGGGCGTCTGGGTCCGGACCGTAATATTGGCGATATCAAGAAAGCCGGTCGGTGCCTGATCCGGCTCGTCCGAAACCAGGACGAGGTGCAGGGTGGCGTCCGTATAGGCCAGGGTCTCGTCCAGGGGGACCGGCTGGTAGCGGTCGCCCCAGTCGCCCTGTTGGCTGTTGTTCGTGCCGGCGTAGGTCCAGTCATCGGGATTGTTGCTGAGACTGACCGTGATCGTCTGCCACTGGTCGGTCATCTGAGCGGCGATGTCATTGCCCGTATTGGCCCAGTTGGTGACCGTCAGGCCGACGTAGTAGTTCTTGAACACCTGCTCTTCCGGCACATACCGGCACAGCCACACCACCAGTTTGGCACCGTTGGCGTGGAAGTCCGTGCCCCGGATGGTGATCTGGAACTCGGCATCGGTCAGGTTCATCACACCGGGCGAACCCGTGGTCGGGATCGACAGGTGCGCCACCAGCCGCAGGGCCCCGATGCCGTCCAGATGGTTTGGATCCAGCAGGCCCGGCGCGTTAAGCCGCGTGAAGCGTTCGTAGAGGCCGCCGACTTCGGTCACGACCGACGGGGCCAGCCATGTCGTCCACGGCCCCATGCCGTAGTCGAAATCCCACGAATATTCGAAGACCGGAGGATCGATGGCGGCGGGCCCGCCGGGACCTTGGCTGTCTGTCGTCACGGCACCGAACTCCAATACTGATCTTACTGAGTCGAAGACCTTCCGTCCTTCGCTCGCTCTCTGAGAGCCGGACCGGGAAAACCACCTGGCTTCAACGCCTTGGACACAGAAACGCTGCAGACCCAAAGCAAAATACGAGCCATGCCGGTGGCCGGTTGCGGGCGCGATCGTTTTGCTTGCGCTCCACTCGACGACGGCTCCCTTTTCGCCGGAAGGGAAAAGGAAGGGAGCGCCGCAATGGAACAGTCATGTCAGGCTGATCCGCCCCTCCACTCCGGACACCATGCGCAGAAAAGTAGGCAGGGAGCCATTTTTCCGTGCGGATGTGCGCGATTGATCGTGCGGTCAAGGAAACACGTACCTCAATGGGTTAGCGATATGCCGGTATCGGGGCGAGTTGCGGCAATCTCAGCAAGCTTGGGAGACTCGCTCTCGCTCGTGAATGGCCAGAAGAGCGGCCAGAGTGGGACATTAGTCCACGCGCAGCATTTTAATCGGAATGCCACCCGTTCCAGCACCTGTCACGGGCGGTTCCGTCCCGACGACAGGTGCCACCGGGACGCGGCATCGGACTATTGGGTTCTTGGGCTAACTGACGGGTCCATGACTTGATCAACGCATTCGGGCGTCGAACGGGGACGGCCAATCTTTCGGTGGTGCAGCAACTGTTGGCTGACCTCGAGGGTTGGGTGCGGAAGCGCAGCTGTCGTGAACCCGATTGCGCCTCGCCCTTCAGACTCGCGGTTCCAGCCGGGCAGTCCGCCTCTCCTGAAGTGAGGTTCGGGTACACCATGCCCCATCACATGGTATGTTGGTCTCCGTTGTGCCGCCCTGTTTCGGGACAGGGCTCGACCGGCAACATATACAGTGACATGGATATTTCGCGCCGACGACACGGCGTTGTCACCGGCCGCGCAGAGATGCAGAAGCGCAGTCTGCGCAAGGCCATTCGGTATCTGAGAAGGTTTTGATGCGAATTCTGGTTACGGGCTCGTCGGGCTACATCGGGTCACGGTGGGCTCAGATGCTGCGAGCGATCGGGCACGAAGTCATCGGTCTTGATCGTGAGCCACCAATTGTCGAATTGGACCACAGCATCGTGGCGGACCTGACGGTTCCGGCAACCTATGAGAGGCAGTTGGTTGGAGTGGACCAGATCCACCATCTGGCGGCAGCGAAGGGAGACTGGGGCATCAACGAGGCGGAGTACGATCGCGACAACCGTGAGGCGACTGCGCTGTTGATCGAGGTCGCGCGTCGTCTTGGGATACGCCAGTGGCTCTACTACAGCACAGTCGCGGTCCTTGGGCCGACAGACGAAGCGCTCGACGAAACCGCTCCCATGGCCCCGAACCATCCATACGGGGAATCCAAGGCACAAGCCGAGATCCTGATCGATGCCTTCTGCCGTGAGGATGGAGCGTGCGTCGCGACGATCCGGCCGTCGGTGGTTTTCGGGCCGGAAAACCCGTGGAATACGAATATCTTCCGGCTGATGGAAGCCATACACAAACGTCGCTTCATCATGGTCGGTGATGGTCGGGAGGTCAAAACGACCTCCTACATTGAGAACCTCCTGGCTGCGACCCTTCACGTCTTCCAGACCTGCCTGCCCGGCCCGGCCGGCCAGCACGCGCTGTTTCATTATGTCGATACGCCGACGCAATCGACGAGCCAGATCGTCGCCACGATACATCAGGCCCTAGATATCTCTCCCGGTCGGTTACGACTTCCGATGTGGTTCGCGGCCGGAATCGCGAAAGTCGCGGATGCCGCCGCGGCGGTGACCCGGATTGACCTGCCAATCACCTCGGCCAGGATCCAGAAGTTTGGAACTTCGACCAATTTCGCAGCGGAGCGGATCAGGTCATCCGGTTTCGTTCAACCGGTCGATATGCCGACAGCGATGTCCCGGACGGCCGACTGGTACCGCAGTGTCTACCTTCCGCGCCGCAACGACGCGGGCTAGGCATAGCGGCGAGAGCGGGCTACCGAGACAGGATCGCGCACCCCGGGCTCCCGACTGGAATAGATCATGCAACAAGTATTCTTGATTGAGCTCAACGAAATCAACTTTGACTTCGTGCGCGACTACGGACGACGAGGTCGGCTGCCAAATCTTAACCGGCTGATCGACGCCTTCGGCGTCAGTGAAACGACCTCGGAAAAGAACTACGAGGAGTTGGAACCCTGGATCCAGTGGGTTACGGCCCACACCGGACTGACGCTTGCTGAACACGGCGTATTCCGCCTTGGCGACATCGTGGAACGCGACATTCCGCAGATCTGGGAGCGGTTGGAAGCGAAGGGTCTGAAGGTGGGAGCCGTCAGCCCGATGAACGCCAAGAACCGCATGCGAGACGCCTGCTTCTTCATTCCTGATCCCTGGACCCGGACGCCCGTGACCGGCGGCCTGATCCTGCGACGGCTTTACGACGCCATCGCCCAAGCGGTGAACGACAATGCAGACGCAAAGCTGACCCTGGATTCGGCATTCTGGCTGGCCGTCGGTCTGGCCATTTACGCGCGCCCTTCCAACTACGGTGCCTATCTGAAGTACGTGTTGGCGGCTCGCAGCAAGCCTTGGTGTCGCGCCCTGTTGCTGGATCAGCTACTCGCAGACGTGTTCGTTCGCCTGTCGGGCAAAAAGCAACCGCATTTCGCCAGCCTGTTCCTCAATGCCGGGGCGCACATCCAGCACCATTATATGTTTTCGTCGCAAGCCTACCAAGGGGCGATGCGGAACCCTGGCTGGTACATCGACGAGGGACTGGATCCTCTGCTCGAGGTATACGAACTCTATGACCGCATCGTCGGACAGATCGAGCAAGCAACACCTGACACCCGGCTGATGATCGCGACCGGGCTGCACCAGACACCGCACGAGGACTTGACGTTCTACTGGCGGCTGCGCAACCACGCTGACTTTCTGACCCGCATCGGCGCGCCCTTCACGAGCGTCGCGCCGCGCATGTCGAGAGACTTTCTCGTGTCCTGCTCCTCGGCTGAGGAAGCATTACACTGCCAGACCGTTCTGGCATCAGTGCGCGCCTCGACAGACAGCCTGGAGCTATTCGAAGTCGACAATCGCGGTACCGAGCTGTTCGTCAGCTTGAGCTATCCCCATGAGATCTTGGAGCATTTCGACTACTGTGTCGGCAATGTGGTGTTCGAGAATCTACGCCAGTCTGTCGCGTTTGTTGCCGTCAAGAACGGCGCTCACCATGGCACGGGCTACTTCCTGGACACGGGCGGCAAGGGTCCGTCGCAATTTCCGCTTTCGGATTTGCCGGGCGTGATCGAGCGGGCGTTCAGCAGCGATCTCGAGGCCGCTGCCTGACGACAATGATCAAGACAGTTGAAACCGGGAATTTTTTCATGCCGAACGGCGGCCTTAGTCGGGTTCAGAACCACCCTGTCCATGTAGCCTACGACAGGGAACGGCGTGAGCGAGCCGGCAACAATCTGTTTTTCGCTGTTTGCATCTTGATCATTTGTTTCATCGCTCTGCCACCGCTGTACGGGGCGGCCCCAATACGTGCGCCGATCGACACAATGCTGAGGACCCAGTTCGCGCACATTCTGCTGAACTGCGCAGCGAACGCTCTGGTTATGCTGGGAGCCCTCTTCGGTCAGGGTGATCGCCTGGACCGGAAGCTCGCGAATGTATTGACCGATGCCCTGGTGGTGCACGGTTCTCTTGCTTTCCTGATCCTGGTCACCCGTCAGCCCTATTCCAACGTGATCATGCCGCTTGCGTTGATCGTCTCGATCTTCGGCGGCGCAATCATCATGTATGTGCAGCATCGCGTGGTCCGGCCCCGGATCGCGATTCTGGGCGACCTGGATGGAACAGTCGATCAAAGCCTGATCGGTGACCATGACCGGTTGGATGACCCGCGCTCGGACCTTCGCATCTACGACATCCTGCTTACCGCAAGCGTGCATGACCTGTCGCCCGAATGGTCTGAGGCAGTCTCACGCGCGATGCTTGCGGGCAAGAGAATCCGCCTCCTGGCGGAGTTCAGCGAGGAACGGCAGGGCCTCGTGGCGATTGATCACTTTGAACTCGAGCACCTGCCCGCTGGTGGCCTCACCTCATACCGAACGCGCAAGCGCTTGCTTGATATCGGTCTGATCCTGCTGACGGCACCGATTACCGTGCCGTTGATCATGCTCGCCATGCTGGCGGTACTCGTCACCATGGGACGGCCTGTCATGTTCATTCAGCAGCGAGCCGGGCTCGCAGGCGAACCATTCCAAATCTACAAGTTGCGAACGATGAGGCCGGTTTCGCCGGCTGACTCAGCCCGAACCACCTCGGTAGGAGATGACCGGGTCACAGCAGTCGGACGGATATTCCGCCGGTATCGCATAGACGAGCTGCCCCAGCTGTGGAACGTCTTGCGTGGTCAAATGAGTATTGTCGGACCCCGTCCGGAATGGACGGTGCTTAGCGATCAGTACAGGGCCCAGTTGCCCGTTTATGCCTATCGGCACCTTGTGCGGCCCGGAATCACGGGCTGGGCGCAAGTGCGAGGCGGCTACGCCGGAGACCTGGACGAAACGCGTCTGAAGGTCGCCTACGACTTGTTTTACATCAAGAACCTCTCGTTCTCGATGGACGTCCATATTCTGGCAAGGACAGTCTGGACCCTGATCAGCGGCTCCGGGGCGAGATAGCCGGGGACCTGCAACTGGCCCCTGGCCTTTCCTCATTTTCCGGGACACGCGAAGCCGGAGTTTCCCGGGGAGCATTTCAGAGCTTATTGCTTCGCATGGATAGGCAAGGCTGCTAATCGCCCGCACTCCCCGGACAGGTCCTGAATGGCGAATTTCGAGCCGGCTCATGCACTTGCGCGTCATTTTGGGCACCCGGCCAGCCGGCCGACTGGCCATTGTCACATTTCCCGCCTAAAGAACCCCGATCGGGCAGCGAGGCCAAGCGGAAGGCGGGGCTCCCCGCCTGACGACCCGTGAAGGGTCAGGGCCGGATGCGCCGGCGCGTTTCACTTCACCGCCTGCCAACCGATGAGTCCAGAAAGCCACCATGACGAAGAAGACCGCTCTGATCACCGGCGTCACGGGCCAGGACGGCTCCTATCTCGCGGAGTTCCTGCTGGAGAAGGGCTATGAGGTCCACGGCATCAAGCGTCGGTCTTCGCTGTTCAACACCGACCGGGTCGATCACATCTACCAGGATCTGCACGACGCCGATGTGCGGTTCCAGATGCATTTCGGTGACCTGACCGACACCTCCAACCTGGTCCGGATCATCCAGGAAGTTCAGCCCGACGAAATCTACAATCTCGGGGCCCAGAGCCACGTCGCCGTCAGTTTCGAGACCCCGGAATACACCGCAGACGTCGACGCCCTCGGCACCCTGCGGCTGCTGGAGGCGATCCGGCTGCTGGGCCTTGAGAAGAAAACAAAGTTCTACCAGGCCTCGACCTCGGAACTCTACGGCCTGGTGCAAGAGCCTATCCAGTCCGAGACCACGCCCTTCTATCCGCGCAGTCCCTATGCGGTCTCCAAGATGTTCGCCTACTGGATGTGCGTGAACTATCGCGAGGCCTACGGGATCTTCGCCTGCAACGGTATCCTGTTCAATCACGAGTCCGAACGGCGCGGCGAGACCTTCGTCACCCGCAAGATCACCCGCGGGCTCGGCGAGATAGCCCAGGGCCTGAGCGAATGCCTCTACCTCGGCAATATGGACGCCCTGCGCGACTGGGGTCACGCCAAGGACTATGTCCGCATGCAGTGGCTGATGCTGCAGCAGGACGAGCCCGAGGACTATGTCATCGCTACCGGCAAACAATACAGCGTGCGCCAGTTCGTCGAGGTGTCGGCGGCCCGTATCGGCGTAACCCTGCGCTGGCAGGGCCAGGGCGTCGATGAGGTCGGTATCGTCGAGAGCGTCGATCCGGCCCATGCCGCGACCCGCTGCCCGGCCATCAGTGAAGGCGCGACCATCGTCCGCGTCGATCCGCGCTATTTCCGCCCGACCGAGGTCGAAACCCTGCTCGGCAATCCGGCCAAGGCCAAGGCCAAACTGGGCTGGGAGCCGGAGATCACCTTCGAGGCCATGGTCGACGAGATGATGGAGGCCGACCTGCTGGCCGCCCGCAAGTCCGTGCTCATCAAGAACGCGGACTGGAGCTGACGCCTTGGATCCGTTCGTCCGCCTGGACCACACCACCCGCCGGCGCGACGATGATCGCGGCTGGCTGGAAGTGCTCTACGAGAGCGAGACCATGGTGCTGAAGCGGTCGTTTTCGAGGAAGGGCGTCTTCCGCGGCCTGCATGTACAGCAGGCGCCGTCGGCCCAGACCAAGGTCATCCGCGTGGTGTCCGGCTCCATAGTCGACATCCTGGTCTCGATGGACGATCCGGCGCGCGAACTGAAGTCGACGAACCTGACTCCGGCCGATGGCTGGGTCCGGATCGGTGCCGAATACGCCCATGGCTTCTACGCGCTTGAAGACACGGTTTTTGAATATGCCTGCGACGGCGGCTACGATGAGGCGTCGGAACTGGCGTTCTCGATTGCCGACCGCCTGCCCGCGCTGCTCGGGGTCGATGAGGTCATCCTGTCCGACAAGGACCGCGCCGCACCGCCGCTGACGGCCGCGGCCTGAGAGATTGAATGCCATGAAGACCCTGTCCCTGATTACGGCCAGCTGGAACAGCGCTCGCACAATCAGCGACACCCTGCGTTCGGTAAACGCCCAGACATACCCACTGGTTGAATATCTGGTTGTGGACGGCGGCTCCAGTGACGACACGATGAAAATCGTGGCGCAGGAGGGCGAACGCGTGACAAGGGCCGTTTCGGAGCCCGACAAGGGCATTTACGACGCCTACAACAAAGGCCTTAGGGCGGCCACCGGCGACGTCATCGGCTATCTCAACTCAGACGACTACTACTGCGCTCCTGACGTTCTCGAACAGGTCATGAGGGCCTTTGAGGATCCGACAGTCGACGTGGTCCACGCCGATCTGGTCTATGTCAATCCGATCCATACCGACAGGATCGAGCGCCACTGGAAATCGCGGCCGGCCACCGTGGAGAGCCTGCGCCGTGGCTTTATTCCGGCCCATCCGACCCTGTTCATGAGCCGTGCCGCCTATGACAAGGTTGGCGAATATGACACGTCTTACCGCCTGACCGCAGACTACGACCTGATTCTGCGCGCCCTTTATGTGCACCGGTTGAAGTCCGTCTATTTGCCGAAAATCCTCGTCCGCATGCGCTCGGGCGGCGCAACGGGTGGCTCTGCGGCCAGCGTGATGAAACAGAATGAAGAGATCCGCGCATCCCAGGCTGCGCACGGCCTGAACTATCCAAAGGCGCTGTTCTTCGCCCATAAGATCGTTGATCGCACGGCCCAGCGCGCCCGGGCGCTGTTCGCCATTGCTCCCGACCTGCCGGGAGCCGGCAGTCAATGATCGACGGCAAGCGGGTCCTGGCGATCATTCCGGCGCGGAAGGGCTCCAAGGGCCTGCCGCTGAAGAATGTCCGTCCCCTGGGTGGCAAGCCGCTTCTGGCCTGGCCGATCGCGGCGGCCCGCGCCTCGACCCATGTCGACCGCACCATCATCTCGACCGACGACCAGGGGTTCGCCGACATCGCCGTCGAACACGGAGCCGAGGCTCCCTTCCTGCGACCGGCCGAACTGGCCAGCGACACGGCTCCCAGCATCGGCTTCATCCTGCATGCCGTCGACACCCTGGCCGAGGCCGGTGACCGGTTCGACTATGTCGTCCTGCTGGAGCCGACCTCGCCGCTGACCGAGGCTTCCGATGTGGACAGCGCCCTGGCCCAGCTGGTGGCCGGTGACGCCGACGCCATTGTCGGTGTGTCGAAGCTGGAGGCCACCCATCCGGCCTTTGCCGTGCGACGGGCCGCGGACGGCGCGATCACGCCCTATGCCGCGGCCAGCTTCGGCGAAATGCCGCGCCGCCAGGACATCGAGCCGTTGTTCGTCCTCGACGGCACCCTTTATATTTCGACGGTTGAAGCCCTGCGGCGCGAACAGGGCTTCTGCCACGCCCGCACGCTCGGCTATGTGACCGCGCGCCACAAGCCATCGCCGCCAACCTCGACCTCATCCTGAACGAAGAAGGCCGGACCGCTGCGTCCGGCATGGAATGACCATGCGCAAATGTACCCGTTGCCTGACCCCCGAGACGGTCGACACCATCACCTATGACGCCGAGGGCGTCTGCTCGGTCTGCCGTCAGGTCGAGTTCAAGCAGGACAAGATCGACTGGGCCGACCGTCAGCGCCAGCTCGACGAGATCGTCGCCGAGCACAAGGGCAAGGGCCTGTACGACTGCATCGTCCCCTACTCGGGCGGCAAGGACTCGGTCTTCCAGCTGTATTACATCATCAAGGTGCTGAAGCTTAAGCCGCTGGTGATCCGCTACAATCACTGGGGCTACCGGCCCAAGATCGAGGATCTGAACACATCGGTGTTCAAACAGCTGGGCTGCGACGTGGTCGAATTCACTCCGAATTTTCACGTCGTCCGTGAACTGATGCTGGAGAGCTTCAAGCGCCGCGGAGACTTCTGCTGGCACTGCCACACCGGCATCTATTCGGGCGTCATGCACATGGCGGTGCGCTTCGAGGTGCCGCTGCTGTTCTGGGGCGAGAGCACGGCCGAATACCACAGCTGGTACACGTTCGAGGAGATGGAGGAGGTCGACGAGAAGCGCTTCAACCGCCTCATGAACCAGGGCATGACCGCCGACGATATGTTCGAATTCCTGCAGGGTCGGGTCGAACGCCGCGATCTGTGGATGTTCGACTATCCCAAGCGCAAGGACCTGATCAAACTCAAGGTCCAGTCGATCTGCTTGGGCAACTACATCGAGTGGGACACCAAGGCCAACGTCGCCCTGATCGAGAAGGAACTGGGCTGGAAGGGCCAGCCGGTCGAGGGCGTGCCGCCCGAGTATGACTATGAGAAGGTCGAGTGCACCTTCCAAGGCATGCGCGACTGGTCGAAATTCGTGAAGCGCGGCTATGGCCGGGCCAACCACCTGCTGTCGATCGACATCCGCAACGGTCGCAAGACCCGCGAGGAGGCCGTCGAGATCGAGGCACAGTACGACGGCAAGCGCCCCGCCTCCATGGACTGGTTCCTCGAGACGCTGCAGATGACCGAGGACGAATTCTACAAATATCTCGAGCCGCACCAGGTCCACCCCTGGAAGTTCGACAAGTCGAATTTCGAGACCGGCCCGGTCATGCCCGATTTCGACAAGTGGGACCGCACCGACCTGAGCCACATTCACGTCGGCCCGCCCAAGTCGCCGGCGGAATAGGAAAGGGCCCGAGCGATGACCATCGCCATCATCGACTACGGCATGGGTAATGTCCGTTCGCTGATGAATGCCTTCGAGTACATCGGCGAGGACGCCGTTGTGACCGCCGACTTCGACGAACTGGCCGCGGCCGACCGGCTGGTCCTGCCCGGCGTCGGTGCCTTCGGAGATGCGATGAAGGCCATTGACGCCAAGGGCCTCAAGCCGGTGCTCGACCATCTGGCGCTGGAGGTGAAGAAGCCCGTCCTCGGCGTCTGCCTCGGCATGCAGCTGTTTGCCCGGGTCAGCCATGAGCACGGCGTCCATGAGGGCCTCGGCTGGCTCGACGCCGAAATCCTGCCGCTAGACGTCGCCCCGCCGGCCAAGGTGCCGCATGTGGGCTGGAACGCCGTCTCCTTCGCGCCCGACGAATGGCTGTTCAAGGGTCTGCCGTCAGGCGAGAGCGACTACTATTTCGTCCACTCCTATCACATGGTCTGCCGCGATCCGGCGGACCGGATCGGGACCACCGACCACGGTGGTGCGGTCACGGCGGCGGTGCGGCGCGGCAATCTGGTCGCGACCCAGTTCCACCCGGAAAAGAGTCAGGACAACGGCCTGCAGCTTCTGCAGAATTGGTTGGCGCACGAATTCTGATGCTCAAGAAACGGATCATCCCCAAATTCCTGATCCGCGGCGGCCGTCTGGTGAAGATGCGCCGGTTCACGGACGATCAGCGCGAAGCCGGAAACCCGGTCTCGACCGCCAAGGTCTATGACAGCTACGGCGTCGACGAACTAATCTTCGTCGACATCGACGCCACGGCGGAAAGCCGCCTCGTCACGGGTTCGATCATCGAACGGGTGGCCGAAGAGGTCTTCGTGCCCCTCACCGCAGGCGGCGGCGTCCGCACCCTGGCCCAGATCGAATCCCTGCTTAAGAGCGGGGCCGACAAGGTCAGCATCAATGCGGCGGCCATCGACGACCCGGCCTTCATCACCCAGGCCGCCTCGCGCTTCGGCGACCAGTGTATCGTCGTCTCCATCGACTACCGGGCCGACGAGTTCGGCACCAAACGGGTCCACGGCCATGGCGGCACCCGGCCGACCAGCCACGACCCGGTCGATTTCGCCCTGCGCATGCAGGACCTGCACGCGGGCGAGATCCTGATGACCTCGATCGACCGCGACGGGACCATGTCGGGCTATGATCTCGACATGATCCACGCCCTCGCGGACCGGCTCGACATCCCCCTGATCGCCTCTTCGGGAGCCGGCAGCCTCGACGACTGCAAGGCGGCGCTGGACGCCGGGGCCTCGGCCATCACCATCTCGTCGATGTTCATCTTCACCGACCACAGCCCGATAAAGGTGCGGACCTATCTGCACTCGAACGGGGTCAATGTCCGCAGCCAGAAGGGCAGCCGGTCGTGACCGCGAGGGTCCGCTCCAGCCTCGATCCCGCCTGCCTGGCGGCCTATGCCGCCGCCCAGCTCAATGCCATGTTCCCGGACCCGCAGCCGGTTTCGGCCGCCGATCTGTCGGCGGTGGTCCATACGGCCCTGGCCCGGCTCGAGCACTGCTTCAGCCACATCGACAACAAGTATTTCTTCGACGGCGAACAGGCGGTGTTCAACCACCTGCACGGCGACCAGTACGCCATGTGGCTGTACCTGCTGGCCAATGAACTGCACCGTCAGGGCGGACCGGCCGCGACCTGTTCGAAACTGTTCCTGCTCAACAAGGCCTTGCACGGGATCGACGCCTTCTACGAGGTCGAACTGCCGTCCATCTTCCTGTTCGTTCACCCGCTGGGGACGGTGCTGGGGCGGGGCCAGTACAGCGATTTCTTCGTGACCTATCAGCGCTGCGGCGTCGGTTCGAACAACGACATCTATCCGACCTTCGGCAAGCATGTGACGCTGCGCCCGGGCAGCGCCGTCCTTGGTGCCTGCACCATCGGCGACCACTGCCAGATCGCCACGGAATCCCTCGTGCTCGACCGCGACCTGCCCGACCATACCCTCTATATCGGGGGACCGCGGAACGCGACGCTCAAACGCCAGGACAAGCCCTACCCGCTGTGGCGGGTCTGAGGACCAATCGATGACGACCGAACCGATGACGCCGACCAATGCCGAAGCCGATTTCGCGGCCCTGCGCGCACGCCTGCACAAGGCCATCCCCGGCGGGGCCCATACCTATTCGCGCGGCGATGACCAGTTCCCCTCAATCGCGCCACCGGTCCTGAGCCGCGGCAAGGGGGCCTATGTCTGGGACACCCACGGCAACCGCTATCTCGACTACGGCATGGCGCTGCGGGCGGTGACCATCGGCTATGCCGACGAGCGCGTGAACGCCGCCGCCATCCGGCAGATCGAGAACGGCGTGAACCTGACCCGCGCCACCGAGATCGAGCTGGAGGCCGCCGAACTGATCTGCGACCTGATCCCCTGCGCCGAGATGGTCAAATTCGGCAAGAACGGCTCGAACGTCACGACCGCCGCGGTCAAGATCGCCCGCTCCTACACCGGTCGCCGCTACGTCTGTGTGCCGCGCCAGCATCCCTTCTTCTCGTTCGATGACTGGTTCATCGGGGTGACCGCGATCAAGCGTGGCGTCCTGGCCGACCAGTCGGCCACGACCCTGGTGTTCGACTACAATGACATCGGCTCGCTGAAGGCCCTGTTCGACCAGTATCCGGGCCAGATCGCCGCCGTGATGCTGGAGCCCGCGACCCACATCACCCCCTGCGGCACCTGTCCGACCCAGTCGGACTGGCCGGCGACCTCCTGCGCGGCCTGCCCGAACAACCAGGGCAATTTCCTGCATCAGGTGAAGGCCCTGGCCCACGCCGAAGGTGCGCTGTTCATCCTCGACGAGATGATCACCGGCTTCCGCTGGCACCTGAAAGGGGCCCAGGAATTTTTCGGCATCGAGGCCGATCTGGCCACTTACGGCAAGGCCATGGCAAACGGCTTCTCGCTCGCCGCGGTGGTCGGGCGGCGCGAGTTCATGGAGGTCGGCTCGATCGACAAGCCGGGAATGGAGCGGACCTTCCTGCTGTCCTCGACCCATGGTGCGGAAATGCCGGCGCTCGGGGCCTTCGTCGAGGCGACCCGCATCAATGCCGAGGACCATGTGCCCGGACATCTGTGGGCTTATGGCGCTCGGCTGAAAGCCGGACTGGCCGAGGTCGCGGGCCGTCACGGCCTGCAGGACCATGTCCTGATGGAAGGGCCGGCCATCGCCCTGAACTATGTCACCCGCGGAGCCGACGGCCTTCCGTCGCTGCCGATGCGAACCCTCTTTGCCCAGGAGATGCTGAAACGCGGTGTCATGATGCCCTGGCTGGCCATCTCCCAGGCGCACGGTGACACCGAA
>VYKX01000258.1_pt1 | contig 13825 bp, 12 predicted proteins | sample 5114471 | NCBI WGS metagenome assembly VYKX01 (sample SAMN12291785, study PRJNA351875) | freshwater metagenome | isolation source: freshwater lake | place: USA: Michigan, Gull Lake | collected 2013-08-08
CTCGCGCTGGGCGGCACCCGACGCCACGCGGCCGACGACCGCGAGCCCGCCGAGCAGCACCGCGCCGACGACGGCCACGACCCCGTAGGCCGGATGCAGGAGAAACAGAACGATGAGTAGGAGCGGGCTCAGCGCGACCTCGAGCGGTGCGCTGACATGGGGGCTCGCCGCGAAGGCCCGGAGCTCGGCGACGTCGCGCAACGCTTGCGAGGGGCGGACGGAACCGCCGGCGGCGGCCGCTGCGACGGCGGCATCGATCGACGGCACGGTGGCGGCCCGCGCGACCTTGTGGCCGACCGCGGCGAACGCCTGGGCCTCCAGCAGGTCGAGCAGCGCCAGGACGACCAACGCCCCCCCGACGAGCAGGGTGAGCGCGGCCAGCGTGTCGAGGTTGGCGCTGCCGAGGACCCGGTCGTAGACCTGCATCATGTAGAGCGGCACCGCGAGCTGCAGCAGCGACGCGCAGAGGCCGACGAACAGCCCGAACCCGAGGGCACGCCGGGCGAGGGCGCGCAGCGCGCGCATCGGGTCGGCGGCCGGGTGCATGGAACTCATCGGTCGATGTCCGGACGGCTGGGGTGCGCGGCGGAAGAAGGTGAGCGGGGCGGCCCCTTGGGCCGCCCCGCCCGCCGGATCAGGCGAACGCCGCCTCGGTGAACTTGCCGACGAACTCCGAGCCCGGCGGCAGGACGAAGAAGTCGATCAGGTCGCCATTGTCGAAGTCAGAGAAGTCCTCGAGGACGATCTCGTGCCCGTTGGTCAGGGTGATGATGGTGTCGCGCGCCGCGTCGTTGCCGTAGCCGAAGAAGTCCTCGGCCACGTCGCTGATGAACACACGCTCGAGAACGATGAAGTCGCTTTCCGAGAAGTCGCGGATCACGTCGCGCGAAACGGCGGGACCGAACGAATTCTGCGTGTCGATGTTGTTGAAGTAGAAGTAATCGACGTGCGAGCCGCCCGTCATGATGTCGTTGCCGCGACCGCCGCGGATGTAGTCGGTGTTGTCGCCGCCGTTGATGCGGTCGGCGCCGGCGTCGCCCCACAGGATGTCGGAACCGGTGCCGCCGTTGACGACGTCGTTGCCCGCGTCGCCGCGGATCTTGTCATTGCCGTCATCGCCGTTCAGCGTGTCGTTGCCGTCGCCGCCGGAAACGACGTCATTGCCATCGCCCGCATTGACGGTGTCGTTGCCCGTTCCGGCGGTGACGACGTCGTTGCCGGAGCCGGCATTGATCCGGTCGTTGCCGGATCCGCCGTCGACGACGTCGTTGCCGGACCCGGAGTTTATGGTGTCGTTGCCGCTGCCGCCGAAGACCACGTCCGCGCCGGATCCGGTGTCGACCGTGTCGTCGCCCGAACCGGCGTCGACGTAGTCGTCCCCGCCGTTGGTGAAGATGGCGTCGTTGCCACCGAGCGCGTTGACGATGTCGGCATCGGGACCGCCGACGAAGAAGTTGGCGTTGTTGTTACCGTTGAAGATGGCCATCGCGACGTCCTCTCAGTTCTTCGATTCTCGGAAATCCGCCCCCGGGGGCGGCGTCGGCGGATGGGCCGCCGACAGGGGCGCTATCTACTCTCCGACCAGGAACGCGACTGCACCCGTTCAGGTACGAAATGAAGTGAAGACCGCCAGCTAGTCCAAAAGACCAAAGACGTTGGATCGGATCTATTGAAACATCATCGACATCGAAACATGTCATCGTCTCAGGTCATCCTACACAATGGAAATCATGTCCGGATGGGGTAAGACGCCATGATGACGAAAACTGGAGGATGCCTCATTTCGGTCATGATCGTCGTTTGGGCGATGGGGGTCGGCGCAAAGGAGCCGGACGACCGCCCACCGTCGTTCGCGATCCCGGTGGCCTGTCGCGTCGGCATCGACTGCTTCATCCAGAACCACGTCGACAACGACCCCGGACCCGGACGCCTCGACCATGCCTGTGGACGTCTCAGCTACGACGGCGAGAAGGGCACCGACTTCCGGGTCTCGAACCTCCCGGCCATGCGGCGCGGCGTCGATGTGCTGGCGGCCGCGGACGGGACGGTGATCGGCATCCGCGACGGCGAGCCCGACACGGACGTGCGCGAGCGGGGTCGTGCCGCCGTCGCCGGGCGGGAGGCGGGGAACGGGGTCGTCGTCGACCACGGCGGCGGCTGGCGGACCCAGTACAGCCACCTCCAGCGGGGCTCCGTGGCGGTCCGCCCCGGCGACCGGGTCCAGGCCGGCGACCGGCTCGGCCGGATCGGCCTGTCGGGCCTGACGGAGTTCCCCCATCTCGATTTCGCGGTCCGACGGAACGACCGCGTGATCGATCCCTTCGTCGGACCCGACGGCTGGTCCGGGTGCGACGGCCCCCGCCGGCCGCTCTGGTCGCCGGACGCGATGGCCCTGCTCGCCTACCGGGCGACCGGCGTGCTCTCGGCCGGGTTCGCGCCGGAGCCGGCCGTTGCCGAACGTGCCCGAGACGGCGCCTACGACGGTCCGATCCGTGCCGATGCCGCGGCGCTCGTCTTCTGGGTGGATTTGTTCGGTGCCCAGGCCGGGGACCGGCAGTCGATCCGGGTGACCGGTCCGGACCGGACGGTCGTGTTCGCCGACGATCGGGACCTCGAGGCATCGAACGTGAGCTGGTTCGCCTTTTCCGGTCGCCGGACCCCGGCGGGCGGCTGGTCGCCCGGAACCTACTCGGGCCGGTTCAGCCTGATGCGCGCGGGCGTGGTCTTGGCGGAAACGACGGCGACGACACGGCTCGGCCCCTGAGCGTGGCCGGCGGCTCCGAAGGGGAGCGGCACCCCTTCGTTGCGAACCGACCATGCCCGTTTGGGTATGGTTGCGCCGATTTGAAACGTTTAGAAACGATCCCAAGAACGTCGGGAATGTTTCGTCTGGATATATATTCGAGATCGGTCTCCACGAAGAACCAAGGTAATCCGGAAGAAACGAGAAAGTCTCCAGATGCCTTTTATTCTTCAAGTGAATCGATCTTCGGGGCGGAACGATCAGACCACTTGGAGGAAGCGATGGGCGTCCGAGAAATACAGGTGAGCGGATCGGCCAGCCCGGTCGATGCGGAGACCGCCCTCAGGCTTCTCGGGCGACAGGCGATGACCGCGGCCGGCGCTTGCGGGCTCTTGATCATGCGTTCCGTTCCCGATGCCGATCCGGTCGTCCTGTTCGCCGACGGGTTGGAGGCCGGTCGCCTGCCGGCTCTCTGGCCGCCCGCCGGATCGATGATCGGGGTCGAGGCCGCGTCCGACGACGTCGTCATCCGCCTCGTCGCGTTGCGCCCGCCCGGATCGCGCGCGCCCGACCGGAGCGAGATCGAGACGATCCGCCTCGTCGCGTCCCTCGCGGCCGTCGTGACCGCCGGTCGGGAGGAGGTCCGCAGGCTCGATGCCCAATGGAGGGCGGCGGAGCGGGTGCTCGACCTCGTCAGCGTGGGCATCGTCCAGTTCGACGGTCGCGGCGGTGCTCGGACGAACCAAGCCGCGACGGACATCCTGCGCCGCCGGATGCCCGGCGACACGGCGATCAACGTGCCGCAGATCACGCGCTGGCTCGCAGGGATGCGGTCGGGCGTCCGCGAGGCGATGGTCGGGACGGGCGGACGGACGATGGCCGATCTCGTCGTCCTGGCGACATCGCCCGACGCCGGTGGGGCCGCGGAGGCCATGGAGACCGTGTTCCTGTGCGACCCCGACGTGCCGTTCGTCCGTCACGTCGAACTGATGCGCCGGCAGTACGGCCTGACCCGGCTCGAAGCGCAGCTCGTCGCACACCTCGTCGACGGGGACGATCTGGCGGGGATCGCGGGGAAGCTGCATCTCAGCATCCACACCGTCAGGGCCTACCTCAAGCGCATCTTCGTCAAGACCGGTGCGAACCGCCAGTCGACGCTCGTCCGCCTCGTCCTGCGGGGCGTCGGGCAGATGGCGGCGGACGGTCGGGTCCAGCCCGTCGCGACCGCACCCCCGTCCCGTCGCCGGCAACACGCGAGCCGCAAGGCGCCGCCCCCTTCGATCATCGACGTCGACGCCGTCGTCGTCGTGTGAGGTCGGCGAGGGCCGGCCTTGTCAAGGTCCGACGGGTATGACACACAGATCGCCGCCACAACGGTGCGAAGCCTAAGATTTTCGAGGTTTGAAGGGCGTGGCGGGTCGGAAGCGACGCCTCCCGGCGCCCCGACCATCCGTGGCGTCGTGTCATCGCGGTCCGGACCCGGACCCCCAGGGGAACGGAGCGTCGCGTTGGGTCCCGGCACACCGTTTCGCGCGAGCGAGTTCCACCGCATCGTCGACGTCGACGAGTTTCCGGTCGATTCCGGCACGCGGCTCGACGCGCCCATGGTGCGGGAACTCTACGGCTGGTGGGCGGCGGCCAACGACGGACGTCCCCCGTCGCGCCGCCAGTTCGACGTCGTCGACCATCGCAGGCTCGTCGCCAACCTCTTCCTGGTCGAGCGGCGGGACGACCGGTTCCTCTACCGTGTTCGCGGCGAAGAGGTGCTGCGGCTGCTCGGCGGAAGCGCCCGCGGGCCGGCGGTCGCCGCGCACCTGCCGGACCACTATCGCCGTCTGCTCGACGACTACTACCGCCGGGTGCTCGACGCGCGGATCTGCTTCGCGTGCCGCGGGACCCTCGCCTTCTGGGACCGGTCGAGCGTCCTGTTCGAATCGATCGACTGCCCGCTGACCGATGCAGAAGGGGAGCCCCGGTTCGTCCTGGGCGTCATCCAGCCCACCGGTCGCGTCGACGAACGCTGACGCCTTGATCTGCATCAACGTCGTCCCTGCCGTCGGCGCCTAGCGTCGCGCGCATCCCCGTTGGCGGAAGGCGACCGATGCAGACCACGACCGCGACGGCCCGGCAGGCGCCGGACGGACCCCTCGAGACCGTCTGCGGCGACCATGTGCGGCGCGCGCTCGCGTCCGCCCGCCGTGCCGACGTGCCGTTCCGCCACTGGTTGCTGTCGGCCGTCCTGCCGGACGCCGTCGCGCGGCAGGTCGCGACGCTTCCCTTCGCCGTCCCCGTCGTCGCGGACACCGGCGGCCGGCGCGAGACCCACAACCAGAGCCGGACCTTCTTCGGACCCGAGACCCGGCGCCGTCTGCCGATCGCCGCCGCCGTGGCCGAGGCCTTCCGGCACCCCTGCACCGTCGCCCGGATCGCCGCCATGACGGGCATCGACGTGGGCGGCACGTTCCTGCGGATCGAGTACTGCCAGGACACCCAGGGCTTCTGGCTGGAACCCCACACCGACATCGGCGCCAAGCGGCTCACGCTCCTCGTCTATCTCTCCGGCGATCCCGGCGCGTCGGACTGGGGAACGGACCTCTACGCCGATCCGGGGCGTCCGCCCGTCGGCCGGGCGCCGTCGGGCTTCGGCGACGGCCTCATGTTCGTTCCGGGCGACGACACCTGGCACGGGTTCGAACCGCGCACCATCGTCGGCGTGCGGCGCAGCCTGATCGTCAACCTCGTGTCGCCCGACTGGCGGGCACGGCACGAGCTGGCGTTTCCGGACCGGCCCGTCGCCTGATCCGCCGGCCCTTGCGGACCGGGCCGCGCGGGCTATCCTGCACGCATGCCCCGATCGATCCTCCGCGCATGACCGAAGCCGCCGGCGCCCGGTCCCTTCCCGCCTGGGCGGGAGCCCTTCTCGCGACGTTCGTCATGCAGACGGTCGCCGCCTTCCTGTCCCGGGCGCTGCCCGTCCTCGGACCCGCCCTGACCGACCGGGCGGAGGTCCCGGCCGAATGGATCGGCCACCTGTCCTCGGCCGTCTCCGCGGGAACCGTCTGGTTCCTCCTCGGCGGCAACGCGCTCCTGCCCCGCTTCGGCCCCGTCCGCCTGCTCCAGGCGGGCACGCTCCTGGCGGCGGCGGCCGTCCTCATCGCCGCCTGGGGCAGCTGGCCGGCGCTTCTTCTGGCCTCGCTCCTGATCGGCATCGGCTACGGCCCCTCGCCGCCGGCCGGCAGCGACATCCTCGCCCGCCACGCCCCGGCACGGCACCGCGGGCTGATCTTCTCGGTCAAGCAGGCCGGCGTGCCGCTCGGCGGTGCACTGGTCGGGCTGATGGTGCCGCCGCTCTTCCTGGCGTTCGGCGTTCCGGTGGCGCTCGCGGCGGTCGCGGCCGTGGCGTTCGTGGCCGTGATCGCGGTGCAGCCCCTGCGCGCCGCCATCGATGCCGGGCGGGATCCCCGGCGGCCGGCCCGGTACCGGGACTTCCTCGCGCCGCGCAGCCTCGTCGAGCCGGTCCGGGCGATGCGGCTCTCGCCGCTCATGCCCGTCCTAACCTATGCGGGCGGCTGTTTCGCGGTGGCGCAGGGCATCCTCTTCGCGTTCTTCGTCACCTACGCGACCGAGGCGGTGGGGCTGTCCTTCACCGAGGCGGGTCTCGCCTTCGCGGTGATGCAGGCGGTGGGCGTCGTGTCCCGGGTGGTGATGGGCTGGGTCGCGGACCGTCTCGGCTCGGCCCTCCTGACGCTCGTGATCCTGGCCGGCACCTCGTCGGTCGCCACGGCGTCGCTGGCGGTCCTCGACGCGTCCTGGCCGCCTTGGATCCTGTTGCCCGTCTGCGGGCTCATCGGCATCGCCATCGCCAGCTGGAACGGGGTGATCCTCGCCGAGGTGGCCCATCGGGCGCCCGAGGGCCGGGCGGGGCCGGCGACCGCGGGGGCCACGGTCTTCACTTTCATCGGCTATGTCGCAGGGCCGTCGGCCTTCGCGTTGCTGGTCCAGGCGACGGGCGACTGGCGCCTCTCCCACCTGCTGGTCGCCCTCGCGCCCGCCAGCGCCGGCGTCGTGCTCCTCCTCGCCCTGCGATCCGGGCGGGGGCGCTAGACCGTCATCTGCGCGCCGATCTCGACCGCACGGACGGTGGGGATGTGGAAGTAGTGGGTGGCGTCGGAGGCGTTGTTCGCCAGGAAGATGTAGAGGTTGTCCTGCCAGATCGGCATGCCGCTCTGGGCCGACGCGCGGATCGACCGGCGCGACAGGAAGAACGACGTCGACATGATGTCGAACTTCCAGCCCAGCTTCTTCGACCGGGCGAGCGTCATCGGCACGTTCGGCTCCTCCATGAAGCCGAAGGTCATCGACATCCGCGTGAAGTCGTCGTTGATGCGCTCGACGACGAGCCGGTCCTCGTCCTCGAGCCGCGGCTGCGGGAGGATGCGGACGGTGAGGATCACGTTCCGCTCGTGCAGGACCTTGTAGTGCTTGAGGCTGTGGAGCAGGGCCTGGGGGGCCGTCTCCGGATCGCTGGTCAGGAAGATCGCCGTTCCCTGGACCCGCTGGCGCGGCGTGCGGTCGAGGCTCGCGATCAGCTCGTCGAGCCGCATGTCGTTCTTGCGGGTCTTCTCGAACAAGATGGCGGTGCCGCGCACCCAGGTCCGCATCATGACGACGATCAGGAGCCCGAACAGGAGCGGCACGTACCCGCCCTCGAAGAGCTTAAGCAGGTTCGCGGTGAAGAAGATGAGGTCGATGGCGATCAGCGGTCCGACGATGGCGGCGGCCAGCGCCCATGGCAGTTTCCAGGCCCGGTGGATGACGATGAAGGCGAGGCAGGCGGTCACCACCATGGTGCCCGTCACGGCGATGCCGTAGGCCGTCGCCAGCCGGCTCGACGAGCCGAACAGGAGCACGAGCAGGATCACGCCCAGCGCCAGCAGCAGGTTGACCTGCGGCATGTAGATCTGCCCCTCGCTCGTCGCCGAGGTGTGCCGCACCTCGAGACGGGGGAGCAGGCGGAGCTGGATCGCCTGCCGGGTCAGCGAAAAGGCCCCGGTGATGACGGCCTGGCTGGCGATCACCGTCGCCAGCGTCGCGAGCACGACCACCGGCAGCAGCGCCCATTCGGGGAACAGCAGGAAGAACGGGCTCTCGAGCGCCTCGGGGTGCGCCAGCACCAGCGCGCCCTGGCCGAGGTAGTTGAGCGACAGCGCCGGGAACACGATCACGGTCCAGGCGAGGCGGATCGGCTTGCGCCCGAAGTGCCCGAGGTCGGCATAGAGCGCCTCGGCCCCCGTCACGGCCAGGAACACGGCGCCGACGGCGACGAGCCCCACCATCCCGTTGTTCATCAGGAAGGTGGCGGCCCAGCGCGGATCGATGGCGAGCAGGATCCCCGGATCGTCCGAGATGTGGTAGGCGCCGCCGATCCCCATCACCACGAACCAGACGAGCGTGATCGGCCCGAACCAGCGGGCGACCACCGCGGTCCCGCGGGCCTGGACGAGGAACAGCGCGACGATGATCGCGATGGTGATCGGCAGCACGTAACGCTCGAACGCGGGCGTCACGAGCTTCAGCCCCTCCACCGCCGAGAGGACCGAGATCGCCGGGGTGATCAGCGCATCGCCGTAGAAGAGCGCCGCCCCGATCGTGCCGAGCAGGAAGATGACCGGGCTCGACCGCCCCAAGGCGCGCTGGGCCAGCGCCATGAGCGAGAGCGTGCCGCCCTCGCCGTCGTTGTCGGCCATCAGGAGGAGGACGACGTACTTGATCGTGACGACGATCGTGAGCGCCCACAAGATCAGGGACACGACGCCCAGCACGTCCGCCCGCTCGATGCCGCCATGGGCGACGTTCGCCGCGTGCAGCGCCTCGCGCAGGGCGTAGAGCGGGCTGGTTCCGATGTCGCCGTAGACGACGCCGACCGACCCGAGGGTCAACGACCAGAGGCCGGTGCGCCCGTGCTGCGCTTGAACCGCTTCGTCCTGCCGCATGCGGCCGAGTTCCTGTCGATCGCGGTCCGCCGGACCGCACAGGTGCGAGGACCGCTTCTTTACGCGCTCCCGAGGGAAAGCGGAACGCCCTTCTTGCACCGCACAAGATCGCCCCGGCTCCGTTGACCGCGTCGGCCCCGCTCTGTAACGTTCGCAAAACAGACGTTTGGGCGATATTCGCACAAGCGCCGGCGAGGGCGAACCCGCCAAGGGGGGAGACGAATGGCCCGGTTCATGACGTTGGCCGACGCGGTCGCCGAGAACGTGCGGGACGGCGACGCGGTCGCGATGGAGGGGTTCACCCATCTCATCCCCTATGCCGCCGGCCACGAGGTCATCCGCCAGGGACGGCGCGACCTGACGCTGATCCGGATGACGCCCGACATCCTCTACGACCAGATGATCGGGATGGGCTGTGCCGCGAAGCTGAAGTTCTCCTGGGGCGGCAACCCCGGCGTCGGCTCGCTGCACCGGATGCGTGACGCGGTCGAGAACGGATGGCCCCGGTCTCTCGAACTGGAGGAGCACAGCCACGCCGCCATGGCCAACGCCTACGAGGCCGGGGCGGCGAACCTGCCCTTCGCCGCCTTCCGCGGCTATGTCGGCGCCGACCTGCCCAAGGTGAACCCGAACATCCGCTCGGTGACGTGCCCCTTCACCGGCGAGGAACTGGCGGCGGTGCCGGCGATCCGGCCCGACGTGGCGATAATCCACGCGCTGCGCGCCGACCGGGAGGGCAACGTGATGCTGGAGGGCATCGTCGGCGTGCAGAAGGAGGCGGTGCTGGCCGCCAAGCGGTCGATCGTGACGGTGGAGGAGATCGTCGACGACTTCGGCCCGCGCAACGCCAACGCCGTGATCCTGCCGTCCTGGACGGTGGGCGCCGTCGTCGCGGTGCCGGGCGGGGCGTTCCCCTCCTACGCCCACGGCCACTACAAGCGGAACAACGCCTTCTACATCGCCTGGGACCCGATCGCGCGCGAGCGCGACGGCTTTCTCGCCTGGATGAAGGCGAACGTGCTGGACGGACGGCCCGAGGACTTCGCCGTCCACGCCCGCCGCCCGGCGGCGGCCTGAGGGGGACCCCGCGATGACCGCCCGCCCGATCGACGCCGCCCCGGCCTTCACGCCCACCGAGATGATGACCGTCGCGGCCTCGCGCGCGCTCACCAGCCGCGACGTCTGCTTCGTCGGCATCGGCGCGCCCTCGGCCGCCTGCAACCTCGCCCGCCTGACCCACGCGCCCGGCGTCACCCTGATCTACGAGAGCGGCACGATCGGCACCCGGCCCGACGTGCTGCCGCTGTCGATCGGCGACGGCGAGCTGTGCGAAACGGCGCTCACCACCGTGTCGGTGCCGGAGATGTTCCGCTACTGGCTGCAGGGCGGCCGGATCACCGTCGGCTTCCTCGGCGGGGCGCAGATCGACCGGTTCGCGAACCTCAACACCACCGTGGTCGGCGACTACGCGAAGCCGAAGGTGCGGCTTCCCGGCGGCGGCGGGGCGCCCGAGATCGCGACCCATTGCCAGGAGGTGTTCATCACCATGGCGATGGGGTCCCGTGCCTTCGTCGACCGGCTGCCGTTCGTCACCTCGCTCGGCCACGGCACGGGCGGCGACGACCGGCGCCGACGGGGCGCGACGACGAAGGGTCCGACGCGGGTGATCACCGACCTGTGCGTGATGACGCCCGATCCCGAGACGAAGGAGCTGACCGTCGTCTCGATCCACGCCGGGGCCACGCGCGACGCGGTCCGCGACGGCTGCGGCTGGCCGGTGCGCTTCGCCGACACGGTCGAGGAGACGCCCGTGCCGACGGCCGAGGAACTCGCCATCCTGAGGGACCTGCACGCCCGGACGAAGCGTGCGCACGCGGGCGGCTGACCGCCCCGCCGGAGGACCGCCCCCGTGACCGAAGCCTACATCGTCGACTTCATCCGCACCCCGATCGGCCGTTTCGGCGGCGTCCTCTCGTCGGTGCGGACCGACGATCTCGCCGCCGTGCCGATCCGGGCGCTGATGGCGCGGAACGCCGGCCTGCCGGCCGCCGCGATCGACGAGGTGATCTACGGCTGCGCCAACCAGGCCGGCGAGGACAACCGAAACGTCGCCCGGATGGCCGCCCTGCTCGCGGGATTGCCGGTCGAGGTGCCGGGGACGACGGTGAACCGCCTGTGCGGCTCGGGCATGGACGCGGTCGCCATCGCCGCCCGACAGATCCGCGCGGGCGAGGCGGACCTCGTGATCGCCGGCGGGGTCGAGAGCATGTCCCGGGCGCCCTTCGTGATGCCGAAGGCCGACACCGCCTTCTCGCGCAACGCCGAGATCCACGACACCACGATCGGCTGGCGGTTCGTCAACCCGCTGATGAAGGCGCAGTACGGCGTCGACAGCATGCCGGAGACCGGAGAGAACGTGGCGACCGAGTTCGGGATCTCCCGCGCCGACCAGGACGCCTTCGCCGTCCGCAGCCAGGACCGGGCGGTCGCGGCCCAGGCGAACGGCGTCCTGGGGCAGGAGATCGCGACCGTCGAGATCCCCCAGCGCCGGGGCGACCCGGTCCGCGTGACGGTCGACGAGCACCCCCGGCCCGGTACCACGGTGGAGGCGCTGGCGAAGCTGGCGACGCCGTTCCGCAAGGACGGCACCGTGACCGCGGGCAACGCGTCCGGCGTCAACGACGGGGCGGCGGCCCTCCTCCTCGCGTCGGCCGCCGCGGTCGAGCGCCACGGTCTGACGCCCATCGCCCGGGTGATCGGGGCGGCGACGGCCGGCGTGCCGCCGCGGATCATGGGTATAGGCCCGGTCCCGGCGACGCGCAGGCTGCTGGAACGGCTCGGCCTGCGGATCGCCGACCTCGACGTGGTCGAGCTGAACGAGGCGTTCGCCTCGCAGGGGATCGCGGTGCTGCGCCAGCTCGGCCTGCCCGAGGACGGGGCGCACGTGAACCCCAACGGCGGCGCCATCGCGCTCGGGCATCCGCTGGGCGCGTCCGGCGCGCGCATCGTCGGCACGGCCGCGCTGGAGATGCGCCGCCGGGGCGGACGACGGGCGCTGGCGACCATGTGCATCGGGGTCGGGCAGGGGATCGCCCTGGCGGTCGCGGCGGTCTGACCCGACCGGGCGGCTGACAAACCGCCGCAGGCGCACCACCTCAACGGGTGTCCGTCACCGGAATGGGGCATCGCCCGTGGCCACCGGCCTCATCGCGCTTCTCGACGACGTCGCCGCCCTGGCGAAGATCGCCGCCGCCTCGCTCGACGATGCCGCCGCGCAGGCGGTGAAGGCCGGCTCGAAGGCCGCGGGCATCGTCATCGACGATGCGGCCGTCACGCCCCGTTATGTCGTGGGATTCGCGGCCGAACGCGAACTGCCGCTGATCTGGCGGATCGCCAAGGGCAGCCTGCGGAACAAGATGCTCTTCCTCCTGCCGGCCGCCCTCGCGCTCACGCTCTTCGCGCCCTGGGCGATCCCGCCCCTCCTGATGGTCGGGGGCCTGTTCCTCGCCTACGAGGGGGCGCACAAGGTGGAGACGGCGGTGTTCCCGCACGCCGACGACGGGGCCAAGGCGCCGGTGGCGGGAACGGACGCCGACCTCGAGGACACGATGGTCGCCGGTGCCGTCCGCACCGACCTCATCCTTTCGGCCGAGATCATGGCGATCACCCTCGCCAACGTCGCCGCCGCGATCAGCGAGCTCTGGGTCCAGGCGACGGTGCTCGCCGTGGTCGGCGTGGGCATGACGCTGATCGTCTACGGCACCGTGGCGCTTCTGGTGAAGGCCGACGACGCGGGCCTCTGGCTCGCGCGGTCGGGCGGCCCGGTCTCGCGCCCGCTCGGGCGGCTCCTGGTCGCGGGCATGCCGAACGTGTTCCGAGGGCTCAGCGTGATCGGCACGGCCGCGATGCTCTGGGTCGGCGGCGGCATCCTGCTGCACGGTCTCGAAGGATACGGCGTGACGGGGCCGATGCACGCGATCCACGACTGGTCCCACGCGGTCGGCGACGGCTTCGCGGGCTGGCTCGTGGAGGTTTCCGCCTCGGCGGTCGTGGGGCTGGTGGTCGGTGCGGGCGTGCTGGCCGCGGTGGCGCTCGTCCGGCGGATCCGCGGCGCGCACTAGCGCCGGCGCAGCAGGTCCCGGCTCGCGAGGACGGAGCCGCCGGCGATCAGCGCGCAGGCCATCCAGACCGTCCAGTGGCCGGGCGCGAAGCCGAGCCCGATGAGGAGCACCGTCGACAGGAGCGGCGTCGCGTAGGAGAGCGCGCCCAGCGCCCGGATGTCGCCCTTCCGCACACCCTGGTCCCAGACGTAGAAGGCGCCGCCGACGGGACCCAGCCCGAGCGCCACCACCGCCGCCCAGGTCGTCGCGTCGGCGGGCCAGACGGTCGTCTCCAGCAGGAGATGGCAGAACCCGGCCAGCACCGCGGTCGCGAGGCAGAAGCCCGCCACCGCCTCGGTCGGGGCGTCGCCGAACCGCCGACGCAGGACCGAATAGGCGGCCCAAAGGACGGCGGCGGCGAGCGCGAGCAGATAGCCCGGAACGTTCGCCGCCGACACGGCGACCGCGCCGCCCTGCGTCACCAGGAGAACCGTCCCCAGAAGCCCCGCGACCGCGCCCGCCACGTGCCAGGACCGGAGCCGTTCGCCGGGCAGGAGCGCCGAGAACAGCACGATCAGGAGCGGCCAGAGATAGTTGATCAGGCTGACCTCGACCGCCGGCGCCAGCCGGAGCGACAGGAAATAGACGAAGTGATAGCCGAACAGCCCGCCCACGCCGATGGCCCACGCCCGGGCCGACTGGCGCAGATGGCGGCGCGGGTCCTCGCCCCTCGCGATCTGCCAGCCGATCCCGACGAGCGCCCCGAGGCCGAAGGTGAGTGCGACCAGAAGGAACGGCGGAACCGTTCCGGCGAGGATGGTCAGAGGGGCCAGCGTCGCCCACATCAGGACGGCCGTCCCCCCGACGAGGGTCGCCCGCGCGACCGTGGCGGGCGGGCGGGTGTCGGTGGTGTCGGTCATGGGTCGATCGGGGGCTCGGCGACGGACGGCGGGACGCAATAGCATCCCGTCGCGCGATTGTCCCGGGGT
>VYKX01000261.1_pt1 | contig 13712 bp, 9 predicted proteins | sample 5114471 | NCBI WGS metagenome assembly VYKX01 (sample SAMN12291785, study PRJNA351875) | freshwater metagenome | isolation source: freshwater lake | place: USA: Michigan, Gull Lake | collected 2013-08-08
CCGACATCGACCTCGCGGTGCGCCTGGGCCTGGGCTACCCGACCGGTCCGCTGTCGATGGGCGATGCGCTCGGTGCCGCCACCGTCGCGACGGTGCTCGAGGGCATGCAGGCCTGCACCGGCGATCCCCGTTACCGCCCGAGCCCCTGGATGCGCCGCCGCGCGCGCCTGGGCCTGTCGCTGCTGCACGCAGACTAGACCGGGTCCACGCCCGGCACGAACCGAACGAGATGGAGGGACGATGAGCGACCAGGCCGAACAGAACGTCGGCACCACCCCCGTGGCCGAACGCCACCGCTTCGACGTGGGCGCGCTCGACACCTGGATGCGCGCGAACGTCGAGGACTTCGCCGGACCGCTGACCGTCGAACAATTCAAGGGCGGCCAGTCGAATCCCACGTTCCGCCTGAGCACGCCATCACGCGCCTACGTGATGCGGGCCAAGCCCGGGCCGGTCGCGAAGCTGCTGCCCTCGGCCCATGCGGTCGAGCGCGAATACAAGGTCCTCGCCGCGCTGGCTGGCACCGACGTGCCGGTGGCCCGCGTCTACGGGCTGTGCGAGGACGAGTCGGTGATCGGCCGCGCGTTCTACATCATGGACTGCGTCGAGGGCCGGGTGCTCTGGGACCAGTCCCTGCCCGGCGTCTCCAACGCCGAGCGCGACGCGATCTACGACGAGATGAACCGCGTGATCGCGGCCCTGCACAAGGTCGACGTGACCGCCGTCGGGCTCACCGACTTCGGCCGTCCGGGCAACTACTTCGCCCGCCAGATCAGCCGCTGGTCGAAGCAATACCTGCTGTCCGAGACCGAGAAGATCCCGGAGATGGACCGACTGATCGAGTGGCTGCCGCAGCACATCCCGGAGGGCGACGAGAGCGCCATCGTCCACGGCGACTACCGGCTCGACAACATGATGTTCGACCGCGAGCGCCCGCGCGTGCTCGCGGTGCTCGACTGGGAGCTCTCGACGATCGGCCATCCGCTCGCCGACTTCAGCTACCACTGCATGAGCTGGCACATCCCCCCCGGACAGTTCCGCGGCATCGCCGGACTCGACCTGGCCGCGCTCGGCATCCCGAGCGAAGCGGAGTACATGCGACGCTACTGCGCGCGGACCGGTCGCGAGCACATCGGCCACTGGGACTTCTACCTCGCCTACAACTGCTTCCGGCTGGCCGGCATCCTGCAGGGGATCGTCAAGCGCGCGCTCGACGGCACCGCCTCGAGCCCGCAGGCGCTCGAGCAGGGCAAGCGCGTGCGGCCGCTGGCCGAGATGGCCTGGGCGTTCGCGCAGCAGGTGCGCTGAAGCCCACCGAATCAGCATCGAACCGATCGACGACCCAAGGAGGAAAGACGCGATGGATTTCGAACACACCCCGAAGGTGAAGGAGCTTCAGGCCCGCCTGATCGACTTCATGAACCAGCACATCTACCCGAACGAGGAGGCGTACCACCACGAGGTGGACACGAACCGTCGCGCGGGCAACGCCTGGATCCCGACCAAGGTCATCGAGGATCTCAAGCCGATCGCCCGCAAGGCGGGCCTGTGGAACCTGTTCCTGCCGTTCTCGAAGCGGGTCCCCGAGGGCCTGACCAACCTCGAGTACGCGACGCTGTGCGAGATCATGGGCCGCGTGCACTGGGCCTCCGAGGTGTTCAACTGCTCGGCGCCGGACACCGGCAACATGGAGACCCTCGAGCGCTACGCGACCGAGGAGATCAAGCGCGAGTGGCTCGACCCGCTGCTGCGCGGCGAGATCCGCAGCGCCTTCCTGATGACCGAACCGGCGGTCGCCTCCTCGGACGCGACCAACATCCAACTCGCGATCCGCCGCGAGGGCGACACCTACGTGCTGAACGGCCGCAAGTGGTGGAGCTCCGGCCTGGGCGATCCGCGCTGCAAGGTGCTGATCGTGATGGGCAAGACCAACCCCGATGCGGGCCGCCACGAGCAGCAGTCGATGATCGTCGTGCCCACCGACACCCCCGGGATCAAGGTGCTGCGCCACCTGTCGGTGTTCGGCTACGACGATGCGCCGCACGGCCACATGGAGGTCGACCTGGTCGACGTCCGCGTGCCGGTCTCGAACATCCTGCTCGGCGAGGGCCGTGGCTTCGAGATCGCCCAGGGCCGCCTCGGGCCGGGCCGGATCCACCACTGCATGCGCTCGATCGGCGCCGCCGAGCGGGCTCTCGAGCTGATGTGCAAGCGGCTGATGTCGCGCGTGGCCTTCGGCAAGCCGATCTCGCAGCACTCGATCTGGCACGAGCGGATCGCCGAGTCGCGGTGCATGATCGACCAGGCCCGGCTGATGACGCTCAAGGCCGCGTACATGATGGACACGGTCGGCAACAAGGTCGCCAAGGCCGAGATCGCGATGATCAAGGTCATCGCGCCGAACATGGCCTGCCAGATCATCGACTGGGCCATGCAGGCGCACGGCGGTGCCGGCATCTCGCAGGTCACGCCGCTGGCGAACATGTACGCCCACCAGCGCACGCTGCGCTTCGCAGACGGTCCGGACGAAGTGCACCGCGCCGCGATCGCCAAGCTCGAGCTCGGCAAGCACTCGACGATCCCGGGCAAGAACGACCTGGAGACGATGCCGGTCACCCGCGGCTTCTGAGCCTCGGATACCGGCTGCCGCGGCACCTGCTGCGGCCCCCCGCGGCGCCTCCCGGCGTCGCGGGCATCCGTCGGGCCTGCCCTACTGCACCGGCTCCTTGAGCACCGGCGGGAGCGGGAACGAGAACACCTCGATGCCCTCGTCGGCCAGCTCGCGGGCCTCGTCGGGGCTGGTGACGCCGCGGATGCCGCGCTCGGGCGACTCGTTGTAATGGATTCTCCGGGCCTCCTCGGCGAAGCGATCGCCGACGTCCTCGGTGTTCTCGACGATGTTGCGTGCCATCTTCATGTACAGCGCCTGGACCGCGCGCGGATCGAGCGGCATGCCCGGCGCCGCGGCCTGGGGCATGGCGGGCGCTTCGGAAGCGCCCGACAGGTTCAGGCGCGGTGCGGCGGGCATCTTGCGGATCGCAGTGGCGGCGCAGACCGGGCATTCGATCAGCCTGCGGGCGAGCTGCGAGTCGTAGTCCTCGGCTGAACCGAACCATCCTTCGAAGCGATGGTCATGCTCGCAGGCGAGGTTGAAGACTTTCATGGGCTGCGCTCCGTTCGGCGATTCTACGGCATGCCGCTAGAATCCGCCGTCCAGCGAGGTCAGGCATGAAGGATCCGATCGCGCTGCCGGTCGCCGAGGTGGTGGCGCATCTGCGCGACTTCAACACCCTCGTCGACGCGCGCAGCCCCTCCGAGTACGCCGAAGATCACCTGCCCGGCGCGCTCAACGCGCCGGTGCTGGACGATGCCGAGCGGACGCTCGTCGGCACGATCAACGCCGAGCGCGGCGCCTTCGAGGCGAAACGTCTCGGGGCGGCGATCGTCTCGCGCAACATCGGCGGGCTGATCGAGCGGCTGTTCGCCGAGCGCGACCGCCACTGGCGCCCGCTGGTCTACTGCTGGCGCGGCGGCAACCGCTCCGGTTCGCTCGCCACCGTGCTCGCGCGCATCGGCTGGCGCACGCATGTGATCGAGGGCGGCTACAAGGCCTTCCGCCGCCATGTCATCGGCGAGCTGGCTGCGATCCCGCCGACGCTGCGCTTCGTGGTCGTCGGCGGGCGCACCGGCAGCGCCAAGAGCCGCCTGCTCGCGAGGCTGGCCGCGCAGGGCGAGCAGGTGCTGGACCTCGAGGCGCTCGCCAGCCATCGCGGCTCGGTGCTCGGCGGTCTGCCCGGAGCGCCGCAGCCGAGCCAAAAGCACTTCGAGACGCAGATCTGGGACTGCCTGCGGGCCGCCGATCCGTCCCGCCCGGTCTTCGTCGAGTCCGAGAGCCGCAAGGTCGGCCGGGTGCAGGTGCCCGAGGCACTGATCCTCGCGGTGCGCGGTTCGCGCGTCGCGGTGGTCGATGCCGACGTCGAGGTGCGCAGCCGCTTCCTGCTGGCCGAGTACGAGCACTTCCGGCAGGACGTGCCGGCGCTGCTCGCGCTGCTCGAGCACCTGGTGCCGCTGCACGGGGCGGAGCGCATCCGCGAATGGAAGGCGCTGGTGGCGTCGGACCGCTGGCTCGAGCTGGTCGAGCGGCTGCTGCTCGAGCACTACGACCCGAGCTACGACCGCTCGATGAAGCGCAACTTCGGCCGCCTGGACGAGGCGCCGCGGGTACGACTCGAGGGCACCGACGACGCGGCGCTCGAACGCGGGGCGCTGGCACTGGCCCGCCTCGGCGCCGAGGGCTGAGTAACCGTGTTCGACGTCAAGCGATAGCGAGCCGATCGTGAGCGTTCAGATGGTCGCGGGCGATGGCATTGAGGTGGGTGATCAGCTTGCGCATGCAGGCGATCAGAGCCACTTTCTTTAGCTTGCCCGCGGCCACCAGGCGTTCGTAGAAGTCTCGGATCGGCGGGTTGTAGCGCACGGCCGTGAGGGTGGCCATGTACAACGCCCGTCGCACCTCGAAGCGCCCGCCGGCGATTCGCCTTCGACCTCGACTCGAGCCGGAATCGTTGGCGTAAGGTGCCACGCCCACCAGCGCGCAGATCTGGCGCCGGTTGAGCCGTCCGAGCTCGGGCAGTTCAGCGATCAAGGTGGCGGCGGCGACCTTGCCGATACCGGCCACGCCCTGCAGGAGTGCCGCCATCTGGGCGTGATGCTGCTCGACGTGGCGAGCCATCTCGGCCTCGACGTCGTCGAGCTGGTGCTTGATCGCCTCGATCATCGCCTCGATGCTGGGGCGGGCCACAGGGCGTGCCAGGCGCAGCCGCTGACGCTCGGAGAGCTGCATGGCCACCAGCTGGCGCCGGCGCGTCACCAGCGCCGCCAGATCCTGCTGCTCGGGCTCGCTGACCGGACGGATGAAACGCTCCGCGTCGGGCCTGCGCGCCAGCACGCCGGCGAGCTCGGCGAGCGTGGCGGCGTCGATCCGGTCGGTCTTGGCCAGCCGCTGCATGGCGCGTGCGAAGTCGCGTGCCATGCGCGGGTTGATCACCGCCACGCGCAGGCCCGCCGCCTGCAGCGCGCACGCCAACGCCGCCTCGTAGCCGCCGGTGGCCTCTATCAGCACCAGCCCCGGGGCCAAGCGCACCAGCCCATCGGCCAATGCGCTGTGGCCGTCTGCGTCGTTGCTCAATCGGGCAAGCGATGCCGGCAGCTCGGCACCGATCGCCGCCACATCGACGTGCAGGCTCGCGACGTCGATCCCCACCATCACGGATGATCCAGACATGGCCTTCTTAACCCTTCCTTGTGAATGCGAGCCGGCGAGTGGCCGCTCGACTAACCGTTCGGGCATCGGGAAGACCAGCACGGAGGCCGTGCGCAATTCACTCAGCCACGGGCTTCAAAACCCTAGGGCCGTTCAGGCTGCACGGTCCGGTCCGGTCACCTCATCGGTGATCGGACTCTACCGCGCTGGTCTGGCCTGAACATACAAGGGCCGAGCGGGAGGCGCTTGGCCCCCCGCTGCGCTGCCCCGCCGATCAGGGCTGCTTCGCGTCGGCCTTCGCGCCGATCCGCTCGGGATGGCGGACGATCTTCGTGCGGGCCTTGATCGACTCGACGTAGACGCCCACGTCCTGCTGGGCAGCGACGCGCTCGATCTGTGCGTCGTACGCGCCCAGCTTCTGCGCGAGCTCCTGCGGCGTCGGGGTCTGCGTCCTGACCAGCTCCACGATCGTGTAGCCCTGCGTGCCGAGGTCCACGCCGGTGAAGGCGGGCAGCGGCTCGCCGGGCATGCGGAAGACCGCCTCGAGCGCGGGCTGTGCGAGGCCCGCCGGTGCGTTGCGCGACACCGTACGGGCCGCCGAGAAGCCTTCAGCGCCCTTGCCCGCCTCGGGCTTGGCCGCCTTGAGCTCGGCCAGCCGGGCCTCGCCGGCGGCGCGTGCGAGCTTGCCGGCCTCTTCGGCGATCACGAGCTTGCGCACCTCGTCCTTGACCGCCTCGAGCGGCCTGCGCTGCGGGGCGCGGTACTCGACGACGCGCGCGGCGGCCAGCTGACCCGGCGAGACCTCGATCGCCTCGGTGTTGCGCTTGTTGCGCAGCACCTCGTCGCCGAACAGCGCACCGAGCAGTCGCGGGCTGGAGAGCGGGCTGCCGCGAGCCGCGTCAAGGGCCGGCACGCGGCCGACGTTGTCCACCGTCCGGATCTCGAGCTTCCACTTGTCGGCGACCGGCTTGAGCGACTCGGACTGCTCGTAGACCATGTCGGTGAACGACTGTGCGGCCTCGGCGTACTTGGCACCCGCCTGCTGCGCCTTCACCTCGCGCTCGAGCTCGCCGCGCACCTGTTCGAAGGTCTTCTCGGCCCCCGGCTTGATGCCGGTCAGCCGGATGATGTGTTGGCCGAACTCCGACTCGACCGGACCGCGGATCTCGTCCTGCTTCATGTCGAAGGCCGCATCCGCGAACGGCTTGACCATCGAGGAACGTGCGAAGAAGCCGAGATCGCCGCCCTGCGCGGCCGAGCCCGGATCGTCGGAGGACGCCTTGGCCAGCGCAGCGAACTTCGACGGATCGGCCTTGAGCTGCGCGAGCAGCTGCTCGGCCTTCGCCTTGGCGTCCGGACCGACCTTCACGAGGATGTGGCTCGCACGACGTTCCTCGGGCGTGCCGTAGCGAGCCTTGTTCTGCTCGTAGTAGGTCTTCAGGTCATCGGGCGAGACCGCGATCTGAGCGGCGATCGCATCCCGCGACAGCACCACCACCTCGACCTTGGCCGATTCAGGCGTCTCGAAGACCCGGCCGTTCGCCTCGTGGTAGGCGGCGAGCTGAGCGTCGGTGGGTTGCACGCGGGCGGCGAAATCGGCGGCGGCGAAGCGCCGCTCCCGGACCTCGCGACGCTCTTCCTGCAGCGCGACCAGGCGCTCGCGGACGGACTTCGGCATGAACGCGGAGGCGCCCACCGCATCGGGCAGCGCCTGCACCAGCAGATCGGCGCGTACCATCGCCTCGAAGCCGGCGGGCGTGAGCCCGCGCGACGCGACCAGCGCCTTGTATCGCGCGTCGTCGAAGCCACCGTCGTCGCGCTTGAGACCCGGGATACCGAGTATGGTCTGGCGCACGCGCTCGTCGGTGATCACCACGCTGCGCGCGCTCGCCTGCTCGGCGATCGCCTTCTGCGAGATCAGCCCCTCGAGGATCTCGCTGCGCGCTTCCGACGTGTCGAACATCTTGGTGTCGACGCCGTCGCCGAGCATCTGGCGCAGCTGCTCGATCTGCTGGCGCTGCGCGGCGTCGAACTCGGGCTGGAAAATCTCGCGGCCGCCGACCTTGGCGACGCCACGGTCGCCGGACAGCATGCCTTCGTAGCCCGAGATTCCGAAGAAGACGAATGCGGGCAGGATCAGGATCAGCAGGATGAACTGCAGGATGCGCTGATGCTTGCGGATGGATTCGAACATGGTGCGTCCGGTGACGGGCCGCCGTTCCGGTCGACGGGCCCGGTTGTATAGCAAAAAGGGGCGAACTTTCGTTCGCCCCTTCTGCATTTTCAGTCTGGCGGAGTGGACGGGACTCGAACCCGCGACCCCCGGCGTGACAGGCCGGTATTCTAACCGACTGAACTACCACTCCTTGGTCCTGCTTGGTCCTGCTCGGTGCTGCTGCTGCCACGTCTCGTTGGTGGTGGGTGCTGAGAGGCTCGAACTCCCGACCTACGCCTTGTAAGGGCGCCGCTCTACCAGCTGAGCTAAGCACCCTCGCTGCAGCGCCCAACGAAGACCGCGATCTTAGCACCGCTTCGGCGTGTCATGCAAACCGGGCGCACCGACCGGATCCATGTGCGCCGTCGTGCGCCATGAAGAAGCACCGGCCGCCCGAGGACGCGCGACCGGTCAGTGCTTCACCACCTCGTCCGCACCGGTGGTCGGTGCGGCCGGCTTGACCGGCTCGGCCGAGGAGGAGGCGGCCGCAGCCACCTCCTCCTCGGCGAGCGGTGTCGGCGGACGCTCGAGTGCCACCTCGAGCACCCGGTCGATCCACTTGACCGGAACGATCTCGAGCTTGTTCTTGACGTTGTCCGGGATGTCCGCCAGGTCCTTGACGTTCTCCTCCGGGATCAGCACGGTCTTGATGCCGCCGCGATGCGCCGCCAGCAGCTTCTCCTTGAGGCCGCCGATGGGCAGCACCTCGCCGCGAAGCGTGATCTCGCCGGTCATCGCGACATCGGCGCGCACCGGGATGTCGGTGAGCACCGACACGAGCGCGAGCGTCATCGCGATGCCCGCGGACGGACCGTCCTTGGGCGTGGCGCCTTCGGGCACGTGGATGTGGATGTCCATCTTCTCGTGGAAACCAGGCTTGATGCCGAGCCGCGCCTGCCGGCGCCGCACGACCGTCATGGCCGCCTTGATGGACTCCTGCATCACGTCGCCGAGCTTGCCGGTGAACGTGGTCTTGCCCTTGCCCGGCACCGCGACCGCCTCGATCGTCAGCAGCTCGCCGCCAACCTCGGTCCAGGCGAGGCCGGTGACCTGGCCGACCTGGTTCTCCTTCTCGGCGATGCCGTAGGAGAAGCGCCGCACCCCCAGGAACTTGTCGAGGTTCTTGGGCGTGACCGTCACCTTCTTCTCGTCCTTCTTCAGCAGCAGGGTCTTGACGACCTTGCGGCAGATCTTGGAGAGCTCGCGCTCGAGCGAGCGCACGCCCGCCTCGCGCGTGAAGTAGCGGACGATGTCGCGGATCGCGGCCTCCGACACCACCAGTTCGCCCAGCTTCAGGCCATTGTTCTTCTGCTGCTTGGGCAGCAGGTAGCGCTGGGCGATGTTGACCTTCTCGTCCTCGGTATAGCCGGCGAGTCGGATCACCTCCATCCGGTCGAGCAGCGCCGGAGGGATGTTCAGCGAGTTGGCGGTGGCGACGAACATCACGTCGGACAGGTCGTAGTCGACCTCGACGTAGTGGTCGACGAAGGTGTGGTTCTGTTCGGGGTCCAGCACCTCGAGCAGCGCCGACGACGGATCGCCTCGGAAGTCCATGCCCATCTTGTCGACTTCGTCGAGCAGGAAGAGCGGATTGCGAACGCCGACCTTGCTCAGGCTCTGCAGGATCTTGCCCGGCATCGAGCCGATGTAGGTCCGGCGGTGGCCGCGGATCTCGGCCTCGTCACGCACGCCGCCGAGCGCCATCCGCACGAACTTCCGGTTCGTGGCGCGCGCGATCGACTGGCCGAGCGAGGTCTTGCCAACGCCCGGCGGTCCGACCAGACACAGGATCGGGGCCTTGACCTTCTCGACGCGCTGCTGCACGGCGAGGTACTCCAGGATCCGTTCCTTGACCTTGTCGAGACCGTAGTGGTCCTCGTCGAGCACCGCCTCGGCCTTGGTGAGATCGTTGTCGACCTTGCTCTTCTTCTTCCAGGGTAGCCCGACCAGCACGTCGATGTAGTTGCGCACGACGGTGGCCTCGGCCGACATCGGCGACATCAGCTTGAGCTTCTTGAGCTCGGCGTCGGCCTTCTTTCGGGCTTCGGCGGGCATGCGCGCGGACTTGATCTTCTTCTCGATCTCCTCCATGTCGGCGCCGTCCTCGCCCTCGCCCAGCTCCTTCTGGATGGCCTTGACCTGCTCGTTGAGGTAGTACTCGCGCTGCGACTTCTCCATCTGGCGCTTGACGCGCCCGCGGATGCGCTTCTCGACCTGGAGGATGTCGAGCTCGGTCTCGATCTGGGCCAGCAGCTTCTCGAGCCGCTCGCCGACCGACAGGGTCTCGAGGATGTGCTGCTTCTGCTCGATCTTGATCGGCAGGTGCGCCGCGATCGTGTCGGCCAGGCGTCCGGCGTCGTCGATGCCGTTGAGGGAGGTGAGGATCTCGGGCGGAATCTTCTTGTTCAGCTTCACGTACGAATCGAACTGGGCGAGGATCGCGCGGCGCAGTGCCTCGACCTCGGCACCCGGATCGGCTCCGTCCTCGATCGGAGTCAGCTCGCAGGTGAAGTGCGCGCCGCTGTCGTCGATGCTCGAGATGCGGGCGCGCTGCGAACCCTCGATCAGCACCTTCACGGTACCGTCGGGGAGCTTGAGCATCTGAAGGATGTTCGAGACGCAGCCGATCTCGTAGATGTCGGAGGCGACCGGGTCGTCCTTCGACGCGTTCTTCTGCGCGACCAGCATGATGCTCTTGCCGACTTCCATCGCGGCCTCGAGGGCCTTGATGGACTTCGGGCGACCCACGAACAGCGGGATCACCATGTGCGGAAACACCACCACGTCCCGCAGGGGAAGCAGCGGCAGCGACTGGGAGGCAGGAGTGGGATCGGACATTCGGAGTTTTCCTCTCGGAAGGCTGTGATCGGCATCTGCGGCCGATCCGCTTCGTTTCAAGCATACGCCCAATCAAAGGGGGCGCGCTTGCCGTCCACGGGACTGCAAGGGCCGATCAGGCACCTCGTCCCGCACGACTCGATGCTGTGACGGAACGACGATCGCGGGAATCGGGGAAAGCCCGCAACCGCGGCGGCGAGACGGCAAGGCGCTGCCGACGGTCGGTCGGGCGATTGCGAGTGCCGTTCAGGACCCGATGGCGTTCGAGCCGCTTGCCCCGCCCGGAGGGACGGAGGCCTTCGCGACCGACGATCCGGCGAGCGCCGGCAGACGCCCTACTTCGAGCCCGACACCTTCGGCGCGTCGCCGTAGATGATCAGCGGCTTGCCCTCGGCCTCGATGGCATTCTCCTCGACCACGACCTTCTGCACGTTCTGCATGCTCGGAAGTTCGTACATGATGTCGAGGAGCACGTGCTCGAGGATCGAGCGCAGCCCGCGCGCACCGGTCTTGCGCTTGAGCGCCTTGCGGGCGATCGCCTGCAGCGCGGCCGGGCGGATCTCGAGCTCGGCGCCTTCCATGGAGAACAGCCGCTGGTACTGCTTGACCAGCGCGTTCTTGGGCTCGATCAGGATCTCGACGAGCGCGGCGTCGTTGAGTTCGTCAAGCGTGGCGACCACCGGCAGACGACCCACCAGCTCGGGGATGAGGCCGAACTTGATCAGGTCCTCGGGCTCCGCCTCGCGGAGCACCGCGCCGACCGCACGCTCGCTCGCGCTGCGCACCTCGGCGCCGAAGCCGATGCCGCTCTTCTCGGAACGGCTGCGGATCACCTTCTCCAGTCCGTCGAAGGCACCGCCGCAGATGAACAGGATGTTCGTCGTGTCGATCTGCACGAAGTCCTGGTTCGGATGCTTGCGCCCGCCCTGCGGCGGCACCGAGGCGACCGTGCCCTCGATCAGCTTGAGCAGCGCCTGCTGCACCCCCTCGCCCGACACATCGCGCGTGATGCTCGGGTTGTCGGACTTGCGGCTGATCTTGTCGATCTCGTCGATGTAGACGATGCCGTTCTGCGCCTTCTCGACCTCGTAATTGCAGTTCTGCAGCAGCTTCTGGATGATGTTCTCGACGTCCTCGCCGACGTAGCCCGCCTCGGTGAGCGTGGTGGCGTCGGCGATGACGAACGGTACGTTCAGCAGTCGCGCGAGGGTCTGCGCCAGCAGCGTCTTGCCGCTGCCAGTCGGGCCGACCAGGAGGATGTTGCTCTTGGCGAGCTCGACATCGTCCTTCTTGCCCTTGTGGCGCAGGCGCTTGTAGTGGTTGTAGACCGCGACCGAGAGGATCTTCTTCGCGTTGTCCTGACCGATGACGTACTGGTCGAGGATCGCGGCGATCTCGTGGGGCGTCGGCAGTCCGGACTTGACCGCGGCCTGGGTGTCGGCCTGCGTCTCGTCACGGATGATGTCGTTGCAGAGTTCGATGCACTCGTCGCAGATGAAGACCGAGGGGCCGGCGATCAGCTTGCGAACCTCGTGCTGGCTCTTTCCGCAGAACGAGCAGTACAGCAGCTTCTCGCTCGAACCCTTCTTCTCAGACATGCTCTCTCCGACGGGAGACCGACCGGGCCGCGGCACGCGGCCCGTCTGTTGGGCGTCACGCGGCCGGGGTCGCCTCGGTACGGCTCGACAGCGTCCGATCGATCAGTCCGTAGCTTACCGCATCTTCCGCGGACATGAAGTTGTCCCGGTCCGTGTCCTTGGCCAGACGCTCGACGGTCTGACCGGTCGCCTCGGCCATCAGGCGGTTGAGCCGCTCGCGCAGGTACAGGATCTCCTTGGCCTGGATCTCGATGTCCGACGCCATGCCCTGCGCGCCGCCCGAGGGCTGGTGGATCATGATCCGCGCGTTCGGCAGCGCATAGCGCTTGCCCTTCGCGCCGGCCGCCAGCAGGAATGCGCCCATGCTGGCCGCGATGCCCATGCACAGCGTCGACACATCGGGCTTGATGAAGCGCATCGTGTCGAACATCGCCAGGCCCGCCGACACCGAGCCGCCGGGCGAGTTGATGTAGAGGCTGATGTCCTTGTCCGGGTTCTCCGACTCGAGGAACAGCAGCTGGGCGACCACGAGGTTGGCGGTCTGGTCCATCACCGGCCCGACCAGGAAGATCACCCGCTCGCGCAGCAGCCGCGAGTAGATATCGTAGGCGCGCTCGCCGCGGCCGCTCTGCTCGATCACGATCGGCACCATGCCCAGGCCACGAGGCTCCTGGGATTGGGCCAGATGCGCGTTGACCAGGTCCTCGACCAGGCTGTTTCGGGTCATCGTCTTTCTCGCTGAGTGAAGGCTGTGTCGGGAAGGAGGGATCAGCCGTTCTGGGCCATCAGCTCGTCGAAGCCCACCGGGGTATCGGTGACCGTCGCGTTGCCGAGCACCCAGTCGACCACGTTCTGCTCGACCACCAGCGCCTCGACCTCGGCCAGGCGCTCGCGATCGCTGAAGTACCAGCGGATGACCTCGCCCGGATTCTCGTACGACTGGGCGAACTCCTCGATCTGCTTGCGCAGCTGGTCGGGCTTTGCCTGCAGGCCTTGCGACTTGACGATCTCGGCGACGATCAGGCCCAGGCGCACGCGCTTGCCGGCACTCTCGGCGAAGGCCTCGGCCGGTATCGGCATGTCCTTGATGTCCATGCCGCGCTGCTTGAAGTCGGCGCGCGCGCGCTCGGCCAGCTGCTCGGACTCGGCCTGCACCAGCGACTTCGGCAGCTCGATCTCGGCGAGCTTGGGCAACGCCTCCATCACCGAGGACTTGATCCGGCCGCGCAGACGCTGGGACACCTCGCGCTCGAGGTTGCGGCGCACGTCGTCGCGCAGCGTGGCCATGCTGCCGTCGGCGACGCCGAGCTGCTTGGCGAAGGCCTCGTCGAGGTCGGGCAGGCTCGGGGCCTCGACCTTCTTGACCGTCACCTCGAACTGGGCGGTCTTGCCGGCCAGCTCCTTAGCGCTGTAGTCGTCCGGGAAGGCGACCGGGAAGGTCTTCTTCCCGCCCGTCGCCGCACCGCGCACGCCGTTCTCGAAGTCGGCGAGCATGCCGCCCTCGCCCAGCGTGAACGGGAAGTCGGTGGCAGTGCCGCCGGGGAAGGCGACGCCGTCGAGCGTGCCGACGAAGTCGATGGTCACGCGGTCGCCGTCGGCGGCCGGGCGCTCGACCTCGGCGAAGGTGGTGCGCTGCTTGCGCAGGATCTCGACGGTCTTCTCGACCTCGGTGTCGCCGACCGCGCAGTTCGCGCGCTCGACGGCCAGGGACGACGCCGCGCCGAGCGCGACCTCGGGGTAGACCTCGAAGATCGCGGTGAAGCCCGCGACGCCCTCGCCGGCGTCCTGGCGCGGCTCG
>VYKX01000262.1_pt1 | contig 13680 bp, 13 predicted proteins | sample 5114471 | NCBI WGS metagenome assembly VYKX01 (sample SAMN12291785, study PRJNA351875) | freshwater metagenome | isolation source: freshwater lake | place: USA: Michigan, Gull Lake | collected 2013-08-08
GGCCCGGCGAGGTTCGTCGCCAGCGTGCCGCCCAGCGTCCCCCGCCCGGCCGGACCGCCCAGCAGCGGACCCAGGTCCGGCGGCTCGAAGGCGAGATGCTGTCCGCGCGAGGCGAGCATCGCCCCGATCTCCGCCATCGGCGTGCCGGGCAGCGCGGTCAGCACCAGCTCCTCCGGCTCGTAGGCGAGAACGCCCGACAGGCCCGAGAGATCGAGGGTGTGGGCGGTCTGGACCGGCCGGCCGAGGGCGCGGCGGCTGCCGCCGCCCATGAGTTCGAGCGCCTCCTCCTCGGCCGCAGCCCAGCGGACGACGTCGAGGACGCCCGTGGCGTCCTTCGGAGAGAACACGGTCATGGGTTCAGAACCGCGGCAGGTCGGGGAAGGCGACCTGGCCCCGGTGGACGTGCATCCGCCCCATCTCGGCGCAGCGGTGCAGCTGCGGGAACACCTTGCCGGGATTCAGCAGATGGTCGGGGTCGAAGGCGCATTTCACCCGGATCTGCTGGTCGAGGTCGGCTTGGCTGAACTGGTCGGTCATCAGGTCGCGCTTCTCCACGCCCACGCCGTGTTCGCCGGTCAGCACGCCCCCCACCTCCACGCACAGGCGCAGGATGTCCGCGCCGAACGCCTCCGCCCGCTCCAGCTCGCCCGGCACGTTGGCGTCGTAGAGGATGAGCGGATGCAGGTTGCCGTCGCCCGCGTGGAAGACGTTGGCGACCCGGAGCCCATGGGTCTCGGACATGGCCGTCATCCGGCGCAGCACGGTCGGCAGCGCCTTGCGCGGGATCGTCCCGTCCATGCAGTAGTAATCGGGGCTGATGCGGCCGACGGCGGGGAACGCCGCCTTGCGGCCCGCCCAGAAGGCCATCCGCTCCTCCTCCGAGCCGGACAGGCGGGAGGAGACGGCGCCGTTCGCCAGCGCGATCGCATCGACCCGGGCGCAGAGCGCGTCCACCTCCTCCGCCGGGCCGTCGAGTTCCACGATCAGCAGCGCCTCGACGTCGAGCGGATAGCCCGCGTTCACGAAGGCCTCGGCCGCGTGGATCGCGGGGCGGTCCATCATCTCCATCCCGCCGGGGATGATGCCGGCGGCGATGATGGCGGCCACGCAGTCGCCCGCCTGCTCGCTCGACGGAAATCCGATCAGCACCGCGCGGGCGGTCGAGGGCTTCGGCAGGATGCGGACGGTGACCTCCGTCACCACGCCCAGCAGCCCCTCGGATCCCACCATCAGGCCGAGGAGGTCGTAGCCCTCGCCATCCAGCTGCTTGCCACCGAGGCGAATCACGGTGCCGTCCATCAGCACCATCTCGACGCCCAGCACGTTGTTGGTCGTCAGCCCGTACTTGAGGCAGTGCACCCCGCCGGAGTTCTCCGCCACATTGCCGCCGATCGTGCAGGCGATCTGCGAGGAGGGATCGGGGGCGTAGTAGAACCCCTCCCCCTGCACCGCCCAGGTGATGCCGAGGTTGGTGACGCCCGGCTGGACGGTCGCGGTGCGGTTCTCGTAGTCGATGTCCAGGACGCGGTTGAACTTGCCCATGCCCAGCACGATGCCGTCGGCCAGCGGCAGCGCCCCGCCCGACAGCGAGGTGCCGGCGCCGCGGGGAACCACCTTGACCCCCATCTCCGAACAGAGCCGCAGCACCGCCGACACCTCCTCCACCGTGGAGGGCAGGACGACGACCATGGGGATCTGGCGATAGGCGGTGAGACCGTCGCTTTCGTAGGCACGGAGTTCCCGCTCGTCCACGATCACGCCCTCGCCGGGCACGATGGTGCGCAGACGCTCGATCAGGAGGGTCCGGTTCTGGAAAATCCGGGCGTCCGGGAGGGGCATCTTCATCGGGTTCGGCCTCCGGTCCGGCCGCGACGAACGGGCCGGGAGCGAAGTGGTATCACCACTTCGCGCCATGCGGCAAGTCGGCCCGGAACGCGCGAAGGGCCGCGCCCGACGGACGCGGCCCTTCGCACAACGGCGATCGACCCGGCGTCAGCCCTGGCGGGCCTTGAAGCGCGGGTTCTGCTTGTTGATGACGTAGACACGGCCCTTGCGGCGCACGATGCGGCAGGCCTTGTGGCGGGTCTTCATCGACTTGAGCGAATTGACGATCTTCATGACCGAGTTCCTGCTGCACGCTGCGCGACCGGCGGCGTGCCGGTTCGGAAGTCGCGGGAAGGTATGGATGCGACCGCACGCTGTCAAGCGCCCGAGCGGTCGCCGACGGGTCAGCTCGACGGCTTCAGCGCATAGAAGCGATAGAGGCGAAGACCGGCCTCGATCGCGGCGAGGCGGGCGCCCCACAATTCCACCTCGGCCTTGACCGCCTGCTTGGTGTGCGCCTCGACCTCGTGCTTCTCGATGAAGGCGTAGAGCGTCTGGATCGCGGCCATTATGTGGCCCTTGTGCATCTCGGTCACGTCCTCGGAGACGCGGAGGTCCAGGTTCCGCTGCCGCAACGCGTTCTCGTACTGGGCGACGGTCCAGGGGTGAGGGACCATCGGCTCCCGGGAGCGCCAGAGGTCGAGCGCGGCGTTCGGCCCCGGATTCTGGATGAACACGTAGTCGGTGAACAGGAACTGCCCGCGGGGCTTCAGCGCCCGCTCCAGCGCGTCGAGGAACTTGTCCTTGTTCTCGACCGAGAAGAACAGCTCCTTGGCGAAGATGCAGTCGACCCGCTTGCCGTACTTGAACTCGTTCGGATCGTAGGGGGCGATCGGGGCCTGCTTGCCCATCCCCACCTTCTTCGACCGGTCCATGCCCTCGGCCGCGAGAAGGGGATTGGGCTCGAGCCCGGTGATCCAGGTGCCGAAGGCCGACACCATCACCCGGGCCGCACCGCCCAGCTCCGCGTGCAGGTCGAGCACGCTCATCGCCGGATTGAGGCCGAGCGGCTTCACCAGTTCCGGGATGAACTCGGCCCCGCCGGGCGAGACGAACCCCTCGCCCCACAGCTTCTCCGCGACCTCGATCCGGGTGGCGGACCAGAGCGGCTTGCCGTGCCGGTCGAGACCCTGGGCGGCAACCGACTCGACGTCCATCGCCGCCGCGGGGTCGCCGCCGGGCCGCGCCCCGGCCCAATGGCGGTAGGCGTCGAGGTCATACCCCTCCCACCAGCACACGAGGCGGAACCGGAGTTCGCGGACGAGGTGTCCGACCTTGCCGAGCGGTGGCAGGCGAAGCGTGGGAAGATTGAAACGACGCAGCATGCGCGATCCGGCGTCACAGGGTCCACGGTCCGGTTCGCGACATGCGGAACGCATGCTCCCACTTCGCACCGGGACCGGCTAAAGACATTAAGGGCGGTGCGCCGCAAGTCAAGGAGAACATGGTTCGAATGCAACCTCAGGACGCAGTCGGCGCCGGTCGGAGGGCCGCCGCGGCCGCGGCACCCCGACGCACCGCGTCCCAGTCGCCGGCGGCGACCGCCCCCTTCGGAACCATGAAGGAACCGCCGACGCAGACCACGTTCGGCAGGGCGAGATAGGCCGGGGCGATCGCCCCGGTGATCCCCCCGGTCGGACAGAACCGTGCGGCGGGCAGCGGCGAGGCGAGCGCGGAGAGATAGGCGGTGCCGCCGGAGGGCTCGGCCGGGAAGAACTTCAGGTGCCGGTGCCCACGTTCGAGGAGGGCCATCGTCTCCGACGCCGTCGCAGCACCGGGCAAGAGGGGAACGCCACCGTCGCGGGCGGCGTCCAGGAGGGCCGTGGTGGCCCCCGGCGACACGGCGAAGGCCATGCCGGCCGCCTCGGCCTCGGCGTACTGGGCCGGGGTGAGGACGGTCCCGACGCCGACGACCGCGTCGGGAACCGCGTCGCGGATGGCGCGGGCCGCATCCAGGGCAGCGGGGGTGCGCAGAGTGATCTCGAGCACCCGCAGACCGCCGTCGATCAGCGCCCGGGCCAGCGGGACGGCCGAACGGACGTCGTCGAGGACGAGAACGGGGATCACCGGGCCGAGGGACAGGACCTCTTCCAGGCGGGCGGCGTGATCGGTGCGCATGGCTCTCGCTCCGTCGGCGGGACGGGGCGACAGTACCCGCCCCGCCCGCCCGGGGCGAGGGGCCATCGGCATCAGCGCGGGACCGACGCGTCGAAGATCCGTTCGAGCCCCGCCGTCAGGACGCCCGCGAGGAGCGGCAGGACCAGCGACGCGGTCAGGCGGAGCGCGACGAAGCGCCAGCCCATGAGCGTCGCTTCGTAGATCAGCACCCGGTGGAAGGCGAACACCGACCAGGCGGTCAGGAAGGCGACGAGCTGGGGCAGCCCGGCGCCCGCCTTCCACAGGACGACGACGAGCGGGAAGGAGACGATCGGCCCCGACGGCACGAATCCGCCCGCGAGCGAGGCGACGAGGATGCCCATCAGTCCGCTCTCCGGCCCGATCGCCGCGGCCACCGGCTCGCCGGGGATCATCACCGCGGCGAAGCCGGCCAGCAGGATGGCGAAGCCCATCCGGGGCAGGATGACGAGGAACCGGCGCGTCCCGTCGCCGACCGCCCGCACGAGGACGCCCCGGCCGCGCCGCAGCACGACGAGGCCGAGCACCGCCACGATCGCCCACAGGACGAGGGTGGAGCTCACCGATCGCGCTCGGCCGGCGGATCGATCCGGATCGGCACGATGCGGGCGGCGAGACCAGCGACGATGGGCAGCGGCAGCGACGCGACGAAGCGGAGGAGCGCGAACTCGATCCCCATCAGCGGCACCTCCCAGGTCAGGATCCGCTGGAGCCCGAGCGTGGACCAGGCGGTGAGATAGGCGACGAGCGCCGAGCGCCCCGTTCCGGCCGCGTGCAGCGCGGTGACGACGGGGAACGACGTCATCGGCCCGCCCGGCGTCACCATTCCGGCGGCACTCGCGATGGCCATGCCGCGCAGGCCCGACCGCTCGCCCATCCAGCCGGCCACCCGGTCGCGCGGGAGCAGCACCTGCACGAAGGCCGCGATCAGGAAGGCCGCCGACAGCTTGGGCAGGAGGAACAGGATCAGCCCGACGTCGCTCTCCAGGCTCTCCACGACCGCCTCCGGCCCGAGCAGGAGCCAGCAGGCGAGGCCCGCCGCCGCGGCGAGCGCGGCGATGATCAGGAATGGGACGTCGAGGACGGCGCGGGCGAGCGGGGCTTCGGCCATCGGCTGGCCCTCAGACGAGACGGCGCAGTTCGCCGTGGACGGAGGCGAGGACCGGCAGCGCCTGGGCGACGAGCTCGTCCGCCGTCATCCGGCTCGCCTGGATGGAGATGTTGATCGCGCAGACCACCTCGCCCTTGGCGTTCTGGACCGGGACGGCCATGGAGCGCAGCCCGAGTTCCAGCTCCTCGTCCACGATCGCGTATCCGCGCCGCCGCACCTCCTCCAGCGCCGCGCGCACCGCCGTCTCGTCGGTCAGGGTGCGCGGCGTGAGCGGTTCGAGCGGAACCCGGCGGAAGTAGGCGTCGAGCCAGTCCGGATCCTTCCAAGCCAGGATGGCCCGGCCGAGCGATGTGCAGAACGCCGGCAGGCGGCTGCCGATGCCGAGACCGATGGACATGATCCGGCGCGTCGCCGAACGCGCGATGTAGACGACCTCGGTGTCGTCGAGCACCGCCGCCGAACTGGACTCCCCCGTCGCCTCGGACACCCGTTCGAGGAACGGCTGGATGCGGGCGGGCAGCGAGGTGGAGGAGAGATAGGCGTAGCCGAGCCGCAGGACCTTCGGGGTCAGCGAGAAGAACTTGCCGTCGTGCTCGGCATAGCCGAGGCGGGTGAGGGTGAGGAGGTAGCGGCGGGCGGCGGCCCGCGACAGGCCGGTGATCTGGGCGACGTCGGTGAGGCTGAGGCGCGGGCGGCGGTCGTCGAACGCCTCGATCACGTCGAGGCCGTTCTTCAGGCCGCTCACCATGTCCCGTTCGAGGAACGCCGTCTTCATGCCGCCCCGTCCCGGACCCGAGCGCCGACGCGGCGATACCAGCTTCGCGGCGTCGGCGGAAGGCCGGTCAGTGGTGATGATGTCCGCGGCCATGACGATGGTGCCCGTGCCCGTGGTCGTGCCCATGGTCGTGCCCGTGATCATGATCATGCCCGTGATCATGACCGTGATCATGACCGTCGTCATGGTCATGGTCGTGGCCGTGGTCCGGCTCGATCGCCTCCGCCTCGGCATAGCCGTGCATCAGCGCGTCGAGGGTCCGGCGCAGCGGATCGTCGTGCAGCGAGGCGTGCGCGGCGCAAAGGCCCGCGAGCCGCGCGAACACGACCGACTGGAGCGACATCAGCCGGTAGCGGTCGGCGTCCGACGCCCCCGCCACGTCGCCGAGGCTCCGCTCGAGCGCGTCGAGGAACGCCCGGTCGAGCGCGGCCGTGACGGGATCCCCGCCGGGCGGGCGACGGGCGCCCTGCGCGATCAGCGATCGCGCGTTCATGAGGAACCGGCCGACGAGCGCGCCCTCGACCTCGTCCTCTTCGCCCATGTCGCCGCACATCGGCGGGTCTCCTTCTCGTCAGGATGCGACGCGATCAGCCGCGGGCGCCGCGGGTGACCGTGTCACGCCACAGGTTCTGCCACTTCTGGCCCTCGACCAGCATCTGCGCGCTGTTGATGATGTTGATGTCGAGCCCGGCCGGCAGCGGCTTGCGCTTGACGTTGGTCGGCGAGAAGCCTCGCTGGGCCAGGATGTCCTGCGCGTCGGACAGCATGAAGTCGTAGAAGAGCGCCGCCGCGTGCGGCCGCGGGGCCGCCCGGTGCATGGCCACGCCGTTCACGCGGGCCGGCGTCGGCTGGATGTAGTAGTAGTCCACCGGCGCGCCGCTGGAGCGCAGCTGCTCGCCGCGGTAATCATAGATGGTGAGCGCCAGCGGCACCTCGCCCGACGCCACGAGGTTCGAGAGCAGCGTGTGGCCGCGGCGGATCGAGATGCCGGGACCCGCGACGATCTCGCGGAAGATGCGCAGGCCCTGCTCCTCGCCCAGCTTTGAGACGACGGCGGCGAACCAGTCCCAGTTCTCCGCCTCGATGCCGAGCCTGCCGCGCCACTTCGCGTCGACGAAGCCCGCCCAGCTGTTCGGCAGCTCCTCCTTCTTCACCAGGGAGGTGTTGTAGGCGAGCGCGTAGACGTTGAGGCGGGTGCCCACCCACTCCCCGTGCTGCTGGACCGCGGCCGGCAGCAGTTCGGAAAGCAGCGGCGACCGCACCGGGACGAGGATCCGCTCGCGATGCAGCGCCTCGAGTTCCGGCCCGTTCGTCTCGATGATGTCGACCTCGAACCGCCGCGCGCGGGCCTCGGTCACGACGCGCTGGAGCAGGTTCTCCGACGACGCGCGCCAGATCGTGGCCTTCACGCCGTACTTCTGCTCGAACGCGGCGGTGATCACCTGCATGTCCTCGACCGGCATCGAGGCGTAGATGGAGATCGTGCCCTCCCGCTTCGCGCCGTCGATCAGGCGCTGGGTCCGGTCGGCGCCCTGAAGGGCGGCGACGTCGGGGGCGGCCTGTGCGAAGGCGCGGATCGGGCTTCCGGCGGCGAGGCCGGCGAGGGTCGCGGCACCGGCGACGGCGAAGGTGCGTCTCGTGATCATGATGTCCTCCCGTTGCTTTTCGTTGATGGGTCCGGTCCGTCAGGCCGCCTTGGGCGGCAGGTCGGCGAGTTCGGCCTCGTAGGCCGCGTCCATGCGGGGGCTGAGCCCGTTCTTCGCCAGCGCGTCGGCGAACATGGTGCGGATCGCCGGCTGCTCGTCGGCGTAGTCGATCTGGTCGCCGCCCAGCCGCCGGCTGATCCAGGCCTTGGGCACGCCCTGCGCGTTGCGCATCGACACCACCTCGTGCTTGAAGGCGAGGTAGCGCGCCGGGCTGTTCCCGGTGTTGAAGTGCTGGTGGAACCACATGTTCGGCGGGACGACCATGGCGCCCACCTGCCATTCGTAGCGCTTGGGCTCGTCGCCCTCCGGCCACATCAGCGAATAGCCCTCGCCCGACAGGATGATGACGTGCGCCCCCGGCCCGTGGGCGTGCGCCTTCTTGTAGGTGCCGACCGGGAACTGGGAGATGTGGCTGTTCATCGACCCCTTGGCCATGTTGAAGCGGATGTGCCCGCCGCCGGCCCCGCGCTCCTTCGCGCTGATCAGCGGGATGTTGACCGCGTCGGCGACGAAGTTCGTCTCCAGCAGGAGGCCCTTCTGCTCGCCCTTGCCGCTGAAGTAGTCCGGCTCGCCCGAGAAGCGGTTCTTGAAGTCGTAGGGCGTGTTGAACACGAACTCGGCGTCGTCGAACTGGTTCATCACCTGCGAGCCGTTGGTCACCGCCACGTAGCGCGCCGCCTTCTGGCCCGAGCCGTTGAAGTGCTGGTGCCAGGCGTTGAGCGGGATGGCGAACAGCGCGCCCGGACCCCATTCGAAGGTGACCTTGGTGCCGGCGTCGTTCCAGACGCTGGTCGAGCCGCGGCCCTCCAGCACCATGATCATCTCCTCGAACAGCTGGCGCTGGGGCGCGAGGCTCTTTCCGGCCGGGATCTCGCAGACGTAGCAGTCGTTCGACGTGCGCGAGGCCTCGTGGTTGATGTAGACGCCCGCCCCGCCGCGCCGCGCCCAGGGCTTCAGCTCGACCGTGCGCAGGTTGGGGACGTAATGGGCGGCGATGATGTCGAGGCCTTCGTTCCGGACCCAGCGCAGATAGGGGGTGTCCTTCTCGGTGGCGAACTTCTTCGCCATCTCCTCCGACACGATCGCGGACTTCGACATGTGTGTTCTCCGTGGGGTGCTCGGGTCTCGGGGGTCCGTCGACGGGATCAGGCCGCCTGCCGGCGGGGCTCGTCCTCGGGCAGGGCGATGCATTTCTCGGGATCGATGCGGACGTTGATGGGGTTGCCGATCGGCGTGCGGAGCGTCGGGTGGGCGCGGGCCAGCAGGATGGTCTCCCCGATCTTCACCTGGAAGTCGACGTACTCGCCGAGGAAGACCTTCTGGTCGACCATGCCGGAGAGGGCGTTGCGCCCGTCCGCACCGTCGATCGGCGCTTCGGTCAGCTCCAGGTCCTCCGGGCGGATGGAGACGGTCAGCGCCTCGCCACGGCCGAGATCCTCGTGGCAGACGACGCGCAACTCGCCGATCGGGGTCGCGACGCGCCAATGGTGCGGGTCGGCCTCGCGGGCGAGGACGGCGCCCTCCACGAAGTTGGTCGAGCCGATGAAATCGGCGACGAAGCGGGACTTCGGCCGCTCGTAGATGTCGCGCGGGCCGCCGCGCTGGACGATGCGGCCGGCGTTCATCACCGCGATCTCGTGGGAGAGCGCCAGCGCCTCGCCCTGGTCGTGGGTGACGTAGATGGTGGTGATGCCGAGTTCACGCTGGATGCGCTTCAGCTCGAAGCGCATCCGCTCGCGCAGCTTGAGGTCGAGGTTCGACAGCGGCTCGTCGAGCAGCAGAAGATCGGGCTCCATGACCAGCGCACGGGCGAGTGCCAGGCGCTGCTGCTGCCCGCCCGACAGGCGGGTCGCCTCGCGTTCGGCGAGATGGTCGAGGGCGACCGCGTGCAGGACGCGCATGACCCGGTCGGCCTTCTCCTTCTGGCCGTAGCGGCGGCGCCCCACCTCCAGCGGAAAGGCGACGTTCTGGAACACGTTCATGTGGGGCCAGATCGCGTAGGACTGGAACACCATCCCGAAGTTCCGGCGATTGGGCGCCACGAAGATGCCCTGCGCCGCCGAGAAGACGGTGCGGTCGCCGACCTTGATCTCGCCGCCCGTCGGCTTCTCCAGCCCGGCGATCGACCGCAGCGTCGTCGTCTTGCCGCAGCCGGACGGCCCGAGGAGAGTGAAGAACTTCCCCTGCGGCACCTCGAAGCTGACGTCGTCGGCGGCGCGCACGACGGCGCCCCTTTGGCCCAGGTAATCGGTCGAGAGCGACCGTACGGTCAGCATGTCCCTTCCCTCCCCTTTCCCGCCGTCAGCCTTCGCGGACGCCGAAGCGACGGCCGAGCGTCTGGGCGATCATGACGAAGACGAACAGCACCGCGATCAGCATCACGCCGAAGGCGGCGAGTTCGACCGTCTGGCCGTTCTGCCAGAGCTCCCAGATGATGATGGCGATCACCTCGTTGCCGGGACTGTAGAGCAGGATCGAACTCGACAGTTCGCGCACCGAGACGATGACGATGTAGATCCAGCCCGCGAGCAGGCCGGGCTTGAGCAGCGGCAGCAGGATCCGGCGGAAGGTGATCCACCAGGACGCACCGCTCATGGCCGCCGATTCCTCCAGTTCCTTGTGGATCTGGAGCATGGAGGTCATGTTGTAGCGCATGCCGTAGGGCAGGAAGCGCGTCAGATAGGCGATCAGCAGGATCCAGATCGACCCGTAGATCGGCCCGCCGATCATCAGATAGCAGATCATGATCGACAGCCCGAGCACGATGCCCGGGAAGACGAGCGGAAGCGAGACGAGCGCGTCGAGGAGCCAGCGGCCGCGGATCTTCGTCTTCACCACGATCCAGCACACGACCGACGTGGCGAGCATGATCAACGTCGCCGCCGTGACCGACAGCATGGCGCTGTTCTGCACCGCCGTGTCGACGCCCGGATAGGCGATCACCTTGCGGTAGGCGTCGAGCGAGACGTTGGACAGCGCCGCCCAGGTGGGCACGCTGTAGAACTTCTGGAACGAGGCCCAGAGCAGCACCAGGAACGGCAGCACCACCAGCACGAAGATGTAGAGGAGATAGAGACAGGCCGTCGCGTGGCGCCAGCGGCCAAGGTCGATCTGGCGCGGGCGGAAGCCCTTGCCGGTCACGGTCTGGAAGCGGCCTGTCTCCCTGGTGATCCGGTTCTGCAGAAGGATGCCGAGCGAGGTGACCAGGAGCAGGGTGAGCGCATAGGCCGATGCGAGGCCGATGTCGCTCGGATAGCGGTGGATCGCCTGGTAGATGGCGGAGGTGAACACCTCGATCCCCACCGGCAGGCCCAGGAGCGCCGGGGTCTCGAAGCTTTCGACCGCCCGGACGAAGAGGATGAGGAACAGCGCCATCGAAGCCGGCATCGTCAGGCGCAGGGTGATGCGGCGGATCGTCTGCCCGACGGACGCGCCGCTCATCATGGCGCTCTCCTCCAGCGACGGGTCCATCGCCCGGAAGGCGGCGGTCATCATCAGGAAGGCGATCGGGCTGTCCTGCAGCCCGTCGACCCAGATCATGCCGCCCATCGAATAGATGTCGAAGAAGACGACGTCGGTTCCCGTCAGCCCCTGCATCACCGCGTTCAGGATGCCGATCCGCGGGCTGGCCAGCATGATCCACGACACCGTGAACAGGATGTTCGGGATCACCAGGGGAATGACCGACAGGGCGAAGAACAGCGACTTGAAGGGCGTGTTCGTCCGTTCGTTCAGCCACGCCAGCGACGTGCCGATGGCCATGGCCAGCAGCGCCGTCCCCACCCCGTACTGCACGGAGTTGACGAACAGCGTGTAGGTCTCGGCCGACCCGTACGCCTGGGCGAAGTTGCCGAGCGTGAAGACCGCGGGCTCGAACGCCGTCTCCGGCGTCATGAAGCTCTGGTAGACGAGGAAGACGAGCGGCACGAGGGCGAGCCAGGCGACGAGGCCGGTCGCCAGCCCGATCACGAGCCACTTCGCGTCGAAGCGGGGACCGTCCCGGCCCGGCAGGCCGCGCGTCCGCCCCACGTCCCCGATCGCCTCCATGCCCCCTCCGTTCATGCCGCGCGGACGCGGCGGTCAGTGTTCGTGATCGTGGTGATGGTCGTGCCCATGGTGATGGTGACCATGGCCGTGGTGGTGGTGATGGCCGTGGTGATGGTCATGATGGTGGTGATGGGCGTGGTCATGGTGGTGGTCCGGCGCCGGCTGCTCGGTGAAGACGAGCGACTTGATCGTCACCGGCACCGTCATCGAGGGCAGGCGGACCCGACCCAGGTCCACGTAGTCGAAGTCCCAGAGCGAGATGCCGTCGACCACCAGCATGGGCGAGGCGACGGCGAGTTCGTCGCGCAGGATGGCGCCGACCGTCTGGGCCACGTCGCCGTCGAGCATGACGAAGAGCGGAAGACCAGCCGCGATCCGGTCCGCGAGACCGCGGGCGATCCCGCGGGCCAGCGCCGACACCCGGTCGTAGGAGGGCGGCCCGCCGAAGCGGAGCGCCAGGACGAATTCCGCCTCGGGGGCGAGGTCGAAGGCCGTCCGATGGGCGTGGACCGCCGCCCCCAGCGCCGCCGCGTCGATGTCGCCCGCGGTGTCGAAGGGCGGCGCTACGACCGGGAGGTTCCGCCGCGGCAGGAGCGCGCCGGGGTCCGAGACGTGGCCGGTGTTGCCCGACAGCTGGATCGAGTATTCCGAGGCTCCCAGCGCCGTGGCGCGGATGCACTGGCCGGCCGGCAGGAGCGGCCAGCGGAACGCCCCCTTCTCGATCCGCGACCGGATGGCGTGGCCGAGCCGGCGGCCCATGTCGCCGAAGTCGCGGTCCTCGCGGCGATAGACGTATTCGGCGACCCCGCCCGAGAACATCATCCCGTCGACGCGGCCGAAATCCCGAAGGGGGTCGGTCAGCCACATGTGCTCGACCGCGTGCGGCACGGGTCCGTTGCAAAGCGCCGCGACCAGCGCGTGGGCCATGCCGTCGGCCACCCGGTCGAGCTCGCCCGCCGCGACACGGTCGCCGAGCGACCAGTCGAAGCCCGCGCGGGCCGCATGCGTCCGGCCCATCGGATCGAGGCGGACGATCCGCCCCTCGCCGTCGACCACCTGGAGGCGGCCGCCGATGTGGATCGCCGCCGTCGCGATCACCTTTCCGGCCTCGACGAGGCCGAGCTTCGTCGTGCCGCCGCCGATGTCGACGTTGAGGATGCGCAGGCCCTCGTCGAAGGAGCGGCGGGCGGCGCCGGACCCGAAGGCGGCGAGGCGGGCCTCCATGTGATGGCCGGCGGTGGCGCAGACGAACTCGCCCCCCTTGGCCGACAGGACCGCGGCGATCGCCTCCGCGTTCTCCCGGCGCAGCGCCTCGCCGGTCAGGATCACCGCCCCGGTGTCCACGTCCTCGGGCCGCATCCCGGCGGCCTCGTAGGCCTCGCCGATGATGAGCCCGAGCGCCTGTTCGTCGATGCGCGTCTCGCTCTGATAGGGGGTGAGGGCCACCGGGCTCTCGTGCACGGTCTCGCGGCTCACCACGAAGTAGCGGCTGGACAGATCGACCGAGCGGCGGCGCAGTTCGAGGCGCGAGAAGATGACCTGCGTGCCCGACGAGCCGATGTCCATCCCGACCGACGACAGGAACACGTGGTCCTGCAACCAGATCGGGTTCTCCTCGATCGGGCCGTCGTCGTCGGGTATGTCGTGGTCGTGGTCGGCCGTGCCGTCGTGCACGTGCGGCCAGTCCGCGCCCAGCGCGTGGTCGGCCAGCGTGTGGCGCGACACGGGCTTCGACCCGTCGCCGCCGGTCATCGGTGCGACCCGAAAATCACGTCCGTTCCCTCCCGCCGCCGGTCGAAGACCCGATAGCGCGTGTGCGATTACCGCACGTATTTGGTTATTTCGTACAAAGTGGGAGCACCGAGCTTCGCGAGTCAACAGCTTTCGGGAACCGCGCGTCCGGCCCGGCGCCTTGCCTTGAGCCCGGATGGCGCATCCGTTACGGTCGCCGGGACCGCCCCGGAGAGCAGCCCGTGACCGCCGCCGCCAGAGACGCCCTCGCCGAGCAGATGCAGACGATC
>VYKX01000264.1_pt1 | contig 13635 bp, 6 predicted proteins | sample 5114471 | NCBI WGS metagenome assembly VYKX01 (sample SAMN12291785, study PRJNA351875) | freshwater metagenome | isolation source: freshwater lake | place: USA: Michigan, Gull Lake | collected 2013-08-08
GCGGCGGTGCGGTCGGCCGACGCCCCGGCGCTGCGCACCCGCGTGCACGGCGACCTTCACCTCGGCCAGGTGCTCGTGGTCGGCGACGACGTGCGGATCATCGATTTCGAGGGCGAACCCATGCGCCCGCTGGCCGAACGGCGGGCGAAGCAGATCGCGCTGAAGGACGTCGCGGGCATGCTCCGGTCCTTCGCCTATGCCGCCGCCGCGGCCGGTCGGGACGACGACGGCGGGATGGGTGCCGCGTTCCTCGACGCCTACCGGGCCGGGGCGGGCGCGCCGGTGGACGAGGCGCTGCTCCGCTTCTTCCTGCTGGAGAAGGCGGTCTACGAGATCGGGTACGAGCTGGCGAACCGGCCCGACCGGGTGTCGGTCCCGATCCGCGGGATCCTGGCGCTGCTGGACGCCGGGGCGGGACCGACGCGCCGGGCGCACGACATGCCGTTCGGCGCGGCCGTCCTGCCGGACGGCCGCACCCGCTTCGCCCTCTGGGCGCCCGGACACGCGACCATCGGGCTTGCCCTGGAGACCGCGGGCGGGGCGCGCCCCATGGTGCGGTCGGCCGACGGCTGGCACCGGCTCACGGTCGCCGACGCGCCCGCCGGCACGCGCTACCGCTACGTCCTGCCCGACGGGCGGGCCGTGCCCGATCCGGCGTCGCGCCACCAACCGGAGGACGTCCACGGGCCGAGCGAGGTGATCGACCCCCGCGCCTTCGCCTGGACCGACGGCGCATGGCGCGGCCGGCCCTGGCGGGAGGCGGTGATCGTGGAGGTCCACGTGGGCGCCTTCACCCCGGAAGGAACCTTCCGCGCGGCGATCGACCGCCTCGACCACCTCGTGCGGACGGGGTTCACGGCGATCCAGCTCATGCCGGTCGCCGACTTCCCCGGCCGGTGGAACTGGGGCTACGACGGGGTCGACCTGTTCGCGCCCGACGCCACCTACGGCCGGCCCGACGACCTGAAGGCCCTCGTCGACGCGGCGCATGCCCGCGGTCTGATGGTGCTGCTCGACGTCGTCTACAATCACTTCGGACCGGACGGGAACCATCTCGCCGCCGTCGCCCCGCTTTTCACCGAGCGTCACCGGACGCCCTGGGGCGCCGTCATCGACTACGACGGCCCGCAGTCCGCCGGGAACCGCGCCTTCGTGATCCACGACGTCCTCTACTGGCTGGAGGAGTTCCACCTCGACGGGCTGCGCCTCGACGCGGTCCACGCCATCGTCGACGACGGCCCGGAGCATCTGCTCGACGCCCTGGCACGGGCCGTCCACGACCGGTTCGACGGACGACGCGCGGTGCACCTCGTTCTCGAGAACGAGGAGAACGCGGCCTCCCGCCTCGCCCGCCGTCCGGACGGCCGCCCTGCGTCCTTCACGGCCCAGTGGAACGACGACGTCCACCACGCCCTACACGTGGCGGCGACGGGCGAGACGGCGGGTTACTACGCCGACTACGCCGGCGACGCGGCGAAGCTCGGCCGCGCGCTCGCCGAGGGATTCGCCTTCCAGGGGGAGACGATGCCCTGTCGCGGCGCGCCGCGCGGCGAGCCGAGCGCGCACCTCTGCCCGCTCGCCTTTGTGGCCTTCGCCCAGAACCACGACCAGATCGGCAACCGCGCCTTCGGCGACCGGCTGACGACCCTCGCCCCGCCGGAGGCCATTCGGGCGGTGGGCGCCATCGTGCTGCTGCTGCCGCAGGTGCCGATGCTGTTCATGGGCGAGGAGTGGGGGGCGACGGAGCCGTTTCCCTTCTTCTGCGACTTCGGCCCCGACCTCGCCGACGCCGTCCGGGAGGGCCGGCGGCTGGAGTTCGCCCGCTTCCCCGCGTTCCGCAGCCCCGAAAGCTGCGCCCGCATCCCCGATCCGACGGCGCCGGCCACATTCCTGTCCGCGAAGCTGGACTGGGACGCCCCCGGCCGCGCGCCGCATGCCGAGCGCCTCGCCTGGACCCGGGACCTGCTGACGGTCCGCAGGGAGGCGATCGTACCGATGTTGCCCCACCTCCCGGGCGGGTCGGCCGAGTGGTCTGTCTCGGGACCGGCCGCGGTCCGCGTCGGCTGGCGGCTGGACGACGGGCGCCGGCTCCATCTGGCGGCGAACCTCTCGCCCCTCGCCGTTCCGGCCGCGGGGCGGCCGCCGGGGCGGTGCCTTTGGGCCGAGAACCCGACGGACGGCCCGGGCCTCGGCCCGTGGGAGGTGGCGTGGACGACGGAGGCGACGGCCGATCCGCGGGAACGTCTGGCGTGGCGGTCGCGTGCGGGCGATGATGGGTGCCCCGTTCCCGCCGCTCCGGACAGCACGATGACCGCCGACACCGTCTCCAGCCTCGCCGACCTGCTCGCCGCCGCCGCCCGGGACGGGCGGACGCTCGACGGTCTTCCCCCCGAACTGGTTCCCGCGGACGACGACGTCGCCTATCGGGTCCAGACGGCGGTGCTCGAACGGCGCGGCCAGCGGCCGATGGGCCGCAAGATCGGCTTCGGGCCGGACGGGCGGGTGACGGGCGCCTGGATGGCGACCGGCGGTCTGGGCGTCGACGGCGGCGTCTGGCCGACCGCGGCCGCGACGATCGGGGTCGAGCTGGAGATCGCCGCCCGCATGGCCCGCGACCTTCCGCCGCGGCCGGATCAGCCCTATGCGGCGGAGGAGGTGATGGCGGCGGTCGACAGCGTGCTGGTCGCGATCGAGATCGTCGTGCGGCGGTTCGCGGATCCGTCGAAGATGCCCTACACGGCCGTGCTGGCCGACGGGATCTCCCACGGCGGCTTCGTTCCGGGCGCTGCGATTCCCGCCGCCCGGTTCCGGGACGTCACGGTCGCGGGAACCTTCGACGCGGACGGCCGGTCGATCCTCCAGCGCCCGCTCGTCCATCCGAACGGGGACTGGCTCGCGCCGCTCGTCGCCCATGCGAGCGCGCCGCCGGCCGGGCTCGGCCCGCTCCGGGCGGGCGAGTACGTGACCACGGGAAGCCTCTGCGGCCTGCTGTCGGTGGCCGTTCCGTGCCGGCTCACGGGCACGGTCGCGGGCCTCGGCGACGTGGCGATCGGCTTCGTCCGGACCTGATCGCCGCACAACCGACCGACGCAGATCCGTCGTGGATGAAGGATTTATTCACTAATGGCATTCACCTTTTGGTGACCGGGGTCTAGGGTCCGGCGGCAAGGACCGACCCCCGAAACCGACCAGGGGTGAACAAAATGTCGGACACGATCGACATCCGGGAGCGTCTTTCCTTCATCGGCATCGACGACGACACGCGCGCGGCGTTGGCCGAGATCCTGCCGATCATCAAGACCCACGTTCCCGGAATTCTCGTCGAGTTCTACGAGATGGTCCGGCAGTGGCCGGAACAGGCCAAGATGTTTCCGCAAGGCGGCATGGACCGGGCCAAGTCCATGCAGGAATCGCACTGGGTCCGGCTCTTCTCCGGCAAGTTCGACGACGAGTACGTGCAGTCCGTCCGCCGGATCGGCCTGACCCACAGCCGGATCGGGCTGGAGCCGCGCTGGTTCATCGGCGGCTATGCCTTCGTCCAGGCCCGCCTGTGCCGCATCGTCTCGGCCATGTACGCCAACCGCTGGAACCCGGCCGCCGCGCAGGCGCAGACCGCCCGGATGATGCGGGCCGTGATGCAGGCCGTGATGCTCGACACCGATCTCGCGATCACCGTGTATCTGGAGCAGAACAAGGCCACCTACGACCGCAAGCTCGCGTCGCTCGCGGGCGAGCTCGAGGGCACCATCAACGGCATCGTCAGCACCATCGAGACGGCGGCGGACGGGCTCAACGGCGCCGCGACCGCCATGACGGCGACGGCCGAGCAGTCGGAGCGCCAGTCGGTGACCGTCGCCGCGGCGGCCGAGGAGGCGTCGGCCAACGTCAACGCGGTGGCGGGGGCGACCGAGGAACTCTCGGCTTCGATCCAGGAGATCAGCCGCCAGGTCGCCAACTCCACGACGATCACCAGCCGCGCGATCGAGGAGGCCGGCCAGACCAACGCGATGATGCGCGAGCTGCTTCAGGCGGCGCAGGAGATCGGCGACGTCGTCGGGCTCATCAACTCGATCGCCAGCCAGACCAACCTCCTCGCGCTCAACGCCACCATCGAGGCGGCGCGGGCCGGAGAGGCCGGCAAAGGCTTCGCGGTCGTCGCCAGCGAGGTGAAGGCGCTGGCGCAGCAGACGGCGAAGGCGACCGAGGAGATCGGGGCGAAGGCGAACTCCATCCAGCACGCGACCAACACGGCCGAGGCCTCGATCGGCGCGATCACGACGACGATCACCCGGATGGGCGAGATCGCTTCGACCATCGCCGCGGCGATCGAGGAACAGGGTGCGGCGACCCGTGAGATCGCGATGAACGTCGGCCAGGCCGCGAAGGGCACGGCGCAGGTCTCCTCGAACATCGCCATGGTGACGCAGGCGGCGTCGGAGACCGGAAGCGCCGCGGCGGGGGTCCTCGATGCCGCCCAGGGCCTGAACCGCGAGACATCGTCCCTCAAGACCGCGGTCGCAGACTTCCTGTCGACGATCCGGGCGGCCTGAGCGGGCGATGACGGATCGGTCGCCCCATCGGCGCGAATGGATTCTCTCGGCACTGTTCGTGGCCGGTGGGGCGACGTCGATCCTCGCGGGCGTCGCCGGCGCCGTCCGACCGCCCCTGCGGCCGATACGGATCGGGGCGAACTTCTGGATCGGCTACGAACCGCTGCGGTTCCTGCCGGGGGCGGACCGGCTATCGGCGCCGCGGATCGTCGAGATGCGGTCCACCTCGGCCGTGCTCGAGGGGTTGCGCGCCGGCACCCTCGACGGAGCGGCGATCACCATCGACGAGGCCGTGCGCCACTCCGGCCCCGACCTCCCGCTGGCGATCGTCCTCGTCCTCGACCGGTCCGAGGGGGCAGACGCCGTCATGGCCCGCCCCGGCGTGCCCGCGACGCCGTCGCCGGGCGCCGTCATCGGCGTGGAGACGGAAGGCGTCGGCGCGCTCGTCGTCTCGCGGTTCCTATCCGCGGCAGGCCTCGCGGAGGCCGACGTCCGCATCGTCGACATGCCGGCCTCGGCGCACGGAACGGCCTTCGCGAACCCCGGCATCGATTATCTCGCCACCTACGAACCCCAGGTCACGGTCCTGGAGCAGGCGGGCGCGACGCGGGTCTTCGACAGTCGGCGGATGCCCGGCGAGGTGATCGACGTGCTGGTGGTGCGGCGCGAGACGGTCGCGGACCGGCGCCGGGATGTCGGGACCCTCGTCGCCGGATGGTTCACCGGGCTCGAACGCCTGCAGCAGGCCCTCCGCGCCGATGCGGGCGCCATCGCGCGCCGGCTCGACGTTGCGCCCGAGGACATGGCCGCGATCCTCCGCGGCCTCGCCTTCCCCACGCGGGAGGAGAACCGCCAGATGCTCACCGACGGCACGGTCGAACGGACCGTCGCCGACCTCTCCGCATGGGCACGCGGCCACGGCGTCGCCGATGCCGGCCGCTGGCTGTCCGTCGTCGCCCTCTCCGACCAGGCGCGGGGTCCATGACCACCCGAACCGGCACGAGCCTCGCGGCCCACATCATCCGACCGGCGCTGGCGTTGCTGCTGGGGGTCGTCGGCTACGTCGCGTTCGTCTCCGTCCCGCGCCAGGTCGAGAACTCCGTCGCCGAGGCCGTCAAGGACGTGCACCGGCTCGGGACGATGCTCGCCCAGGACCTCACCCGGCAGGGCGTCGGGGGGATCCCGATGACCGCCGACGCGATCGACCGGTTCGTCGCCCGGACGGGCATCGCCGAGGTCTTCGTCATGACCGGCGACGGCCGGGAGGTGCTGACGAGCCGGGCCGCGCTCCGGTCGCAGACGGTGGCGGATCTGGCGCCGATGATCGGAAACGAGACCGTGGACAGGATCCGGACGGGCCGCTGCGCCGGGCAGGTGGCGCGGCTCCCGTCGGACATCGTCGTCGCCTGCTGGACGATCGTCCTGCGGACGGCCGAGGGCGGCCTCGACCCGCGGGGTGTCGTCGTCCTGCGGGAGGATCTGGGCATCGACGTCGAGAGCGCACGCGCCGCCCGGATCAACGAGGCCCTGGCCGGCATCGGCCTTCTTCTGGTGTTCACCGGCGTCGTGGTGGCCTTCTCCATCCGGCAGGTGCTGGCGCCGATGGCGCGGCTCGGCGGGCAGATGGCCGGCGTGGCCGCCGGAACGGGCGGACCGACGCCGCTGGACAGCGGCGCGCGGGAGATCCGCGCCCTCGCGGACGGCTTCAGCGCCATGGTCTCCACCCTGCGCGACCGGGAGGAGCAGCTCGGCGCGATCCTGGATACGGCGATCGACGGGATCGTCGCGATGGACGCCGATGGCACCATCATCGAGGCCAACGCCGCCTGCGAGCGCCTGCTGGGCTGGACGCCGTCGGCGCTGATCGGACAGAACGTCTCGATCCTGATGCCGCCGTCGACGGCCGGGCCCCACGACCAGTTCGTGTCGCCGTACATGCTGACCGGAAAGGCGGGCATCATCGGCCGGGGCCGCGAGGTGGTGGCCCGCCGCCGCGACGGCGGCGACATCATCGTCTGGCTGTCCATCGGCGAGATGCGGTTGGGCGACGGGCGGATGTTCACCGCGACCATCCGCGACGTCACCGCCGACCGGCTGCGCGAATTCGAGCTGCACCGCCTCGCCCACCGCGACCCTGTGCTCGGACTGTTCAACGGACTGTCCTGGACGATCGAGATGCAGGCGCTGTTCGACCAGTCGGGCGGCGGCATCGCGGACTGCTTCATCCTGCTCGTCAACGTGCGCAACCTCGACGACCTGACGGTCACCTTCGGGGACATCGAGTCGGACGTGCTGACCGGCGTCAACGCCCGCATCGAGGCGGCGATGGAGAGCGTCGAGATCGCGGCCCGCCTCGACCGGACCCGTTTCGCCTATCTGGTGCAGGGCACCAACGACGGCCCCACGGCGGACCAGATGAAGGCGCTCGCCGCCGCGTTCGACCTGCCGATCGAGGTCCACGGCCTCGCGGTGACGGTGGATGCGAGTCTCGTCGTCATCCCCCGCGTCTGCGACTTCGCCAGCAGTACCGTCGCCGCCGGTGCCGTCCAGGGGGCCTTCAGCTGGGCGGCCGAGCAGGAGCTCGACCGGGCACAGCCCGTGCTCGTCTACGGGGAGGGCATCGGCCTCACGATCCGGGAGCGCACGAGGATCGCGCAGGAACTTCCCGGAGCGCTGGCGAGCGGGCGGATCGTGCCGGTTTTCCAGCCGCAGATCTCGCTGCGCGACGGCGCGCTGCGCGGGGTCGAGACGCTGGTGCGCTGGCAGCGTCCGGACGGTGCGTCGGTCAGCCCGGCCCTCTTCATTCCCGTCGCCGAACGCGCGGGCCTCGTCCGCGATGTCGACCGCGCCGTGCTCGAGACCGCGGTGTCCGCACTCGCCCGCGGCAACCTCTGCCTCGGCGCGGATGCCGTTCTGTCCGTCAACGCGTCGGTGAAGGAGCTGGTCACCGCCCGCTTCGTCGACGACGTGCAGGACGCCCTCGCCCGCCACGGCCTTCCCGCCGCGCGGCTGGAGATCGAGGTGACGGAGACCGCGGTCACCGGTAACCTGTCCATGGTCGCCGACATCCTAGAGGGCCTCCGCGCGATGGGCGTGCGGGTCGCCATCGACGATTTCGGCTCGGGCTACGCCTCCATCTCCTACCTCAAGGATCTGCCGGCGGACGTCCTGAAGATCGACCGGCTCTTCATCGCCGATCTGGAAACGGACAAGCGGGCGCGGGCGATCGTGGAATCCGTCGTGGCCCTGGGGCACGAGCTTGGCATGGAGATCATCGCCGAGGGCGTGGAAACGGTGGACGTCGCCCGCATCCTCGCCGACATGGGGTGCGACGTGGCCCAGGGCTATTACTTCGCCCGGCCCATGGCGCCCGACGCCCTGCGCCGGTTCGTCGAGGACCGGGCGCCCGGCTTCGTCGCCTGATCCTCAGCCCGGTGGATCCGCGCCGACCAGCTCGGAGACCGGAACGCGGATCCGGCAGGAGAAGCCCTCCGGCGACCAGAGGGGCTCGAAGGCGCCGCGCAGGCGCGTGACGACGTTGACCCGGATCAGGAGCGAGCCGAAGCCGTCGCGATCGGGAGCGGCGGCGGGCGGTCCCCCGCGCTCCGTCCAGTCGAGGACGAGGTCGTCGCCCTCGTGGCGCCAGTTCGCCGACAATCGGCCGCCGGGCCGGCTGAGGGCACCGTACTTGGCGGCGTTGGTCGCGAGCTCGTGGACGGTCATGGCGACCGCCTGCGCCACGTCGGCGGAGAGCGGGACCGGCAACCCGTCGAGTTGGACGTGGTCCCCGTCCATGTGGGCGGCGAGTTCGAGGCGCAGAAGCGCCCCGAGTTCCGCCCGCTCCCACCGGTCGCGGCCGATCAGCTCGTGGGCGCGGGCGAGTGCTTTCAGCCGTTCCTGCAGCACCGGGACGAACCGGCCCGGATCGCCCTTCGCCGTCAGCTGCACCAGCGACGAGACGACCATCAGGACGTTGCGGGCCCGGTGGTGGAGTTCGCGGACGAGGAGCCGTTCGCGCTCCGCCGCCGCCCGCCGCGCCGTCACCTCCTCCGCCACGATGTTGACGGCGACCACCGCACCGCTCGCGTCCTTCAGCGGGTGCCAACTCTCTCGCCAGTGGCGCAGGACCCCCGGTGCCGCCGGGGTCTCGCCCGCGATCTCGACGTCATGGATCGGCTCGCCGGTCGCGAAGATCCGCTCGAAGAGCGGCTCCATCTGCGCGCTGACCCCCGGCACGACCTCGGCGACGGTGCGGCCCAGATGCGCCCCCGCCAGCACGCCGTTGATCTCCGCAAGGCGGGCGTTCACACGGCGGAAGCGGCGGTCGCGGTCGATGACGCAGAGGCCGACCGGCGCGTTGTCGTAGATCGCCTGCAGTTGGGCGAGGCCGGCCTGTGTCGCCTCCTCGCTCGCGCGCCGCAGCGCCTCGCTCACCGCGAGGTCGGCGAGCGTCCGCTCGGTCGCGGTGACGTCCTGGAACACGACGCCGACGCCGTCCCCGGCCGGGAAGACACGGATCTTCAGCCGGTCGCCAGGCCGATAGACGCTGTCGGTCGTGATCTCGCCCGGTCGCGCCGTCTCGAGGGTCCGTACCACCAGATCCTCGTGGACGGTGCCGACGAGGGCCGGGAACGCGTCGCGGAAGTCGCGGCAGAGCACCTGCCCGCGTTCGACGCCGAAGTGCCGCAGCGCTGCCCCGTTGATCGCGACGACGCGCATCGCCCGGTCGGTCGCATAGGCCGGATCCGGATGGGCGTCGAATAGCGCCGCGTGTTGATCCATTTGGACGATGCGCATCCATGCACCCACGAACATTCGGCCGCAAAATGCACGTTTGCGCGTCAAACGGGAATTAGACGAGCGCGATATGCCGACCAACGGTAGAGTGCCATAACGGCTATGCCGACAGGGCTTTCCGGTGACGGACCGCCCGGCCCGGCGCGACCGCCTGGGCCGCGTGGAGAATCGCGTTCGCGTCGATCCCGTGATGACGGTGGAGGTCGGCGATCGTCCCCGTCTGCCCGAAATGCTCGACCCCGAGCGCCTTCACCCGGTGTCCATAGACACCGCCGAGCCATGCGAGCGTGGCCGGATGGCCGTCGATCACGGTCACGAGGCCGCAATCGCGCGAAAGAGGGGCCAGCAGGCGCTCGACGTGGCTGAGGGCGTCGGCGGTCCCGCGCTGGCGGGCCCGTTCCGCTGCCTGATGGCCGGCGTTGAGCCGGTCGGCCGAGGTGACCACGAGGAGCCCGACATCCCGCCGGTCCTCCGCCAGAAGGCCCGTCGCCGCGATCGCCTCCGGCGCGACCGCCCCCTGCACGGCGATCACGACCGTCGCGTTGGGACCCGGGGGGCGGAGCCAGTAGGCCCCGTTCACGACGTCGCGCCCGAGTGCCGGCGTCATGGTCCGCATCGGCTGTTCCAGCGGGCGGGTCGACAGGCGCAGATAGACCGATCCGCCGGTCTGGTCGCGCAGCCACGTCGTCTCGTCCGGGTCGCCCTCCCCGTCCCGCTGCACATAGTCGAAGGCCCAGCGGAGGATGACGGCGAGTTCGTCCACGAACGCCGGCTCGAACGCCGCGAGCCCGTCCTGCGCCATGCCCACCAGCGGCGTGCCGATCGACTGATGCGCGCCGCCCTCGGGCGCCAGCGTCACGCCCGACGGCGTGGCGACCAGAACGAAGCGGGCGTCCTGGTAGCAGGCGTAGTTCAGCTGGTCGGCCGCCCGGTAGATGAACGGGTCGTAGACCGTGCCGATCGGGATCAGCCGCTCGCCGTTGATGGCGTGGGAGAGACCCAGCGCCGAGAGCATCAGGAACAGGTTCGATTCCGCGATCCCGAGTTCGAGGTGCTGGCCCCTGGGCCCGAACTCCCAACTATAGGTCGAGGGAATGCGCTCCGCCCGGAAGGTGTCGGCGAGGCTCTCCTTCGCGAAGAGGCCGCGCCGGTTCACCCAGGGACCCAGGTTGGTCGATACCGTCACGTCGGGCGAGGTGGTGACGAGGCGGGCGGCCAGCGGCGTGTCCTCGCGGCCGATCTCGTTCAGGATCTGGCCGAATCCCATCTGGGTAGAGACCGGTCGCGTTCCGGGCGGCGGCAGCGACAGCGAGGCCGGAACCGGCACGGCGGGCGCCGTCAGGCGGCGGCGTCCGGCCGCGAAGAAGGGCGCCCGGCGGACCGTCTCCTCCAGAAGCGCCGGATCGAGCCGCGCCCCCTCCCACGGCTCCCACTCGCGCCCGGCCCGCACCCCCATCGCCGCGCGGAAACCCTCCATCTGGGCGGGGGTGAGGAGCCCGGCGTGGTTGTCCTTGTGCCCGGCGAGCGGGAGGCCGTGGCCCTTGGTGGTATAGGCGATGAAGCAGACCGGGCGATCGTGCCGCGACGCGCGCTCGAAGGCCGCCAGCAGGCCGGCCAGGTCGTGCCCGCCGAGGTTGCCCATCAGTTCGGCGAGTTCCGGGTCGCTACGCCGCTCGATCAGGCGGGTGACGTCGCCCTGGTCGCCGATCTCGTCCAGCAGGCGGCGGCGCCACGCCGCGCCGCCCTGGAAGGTGAGCGCCGAATAGAGCGGGTTCGGGCAGCGGTCGATCCAGGCCCTGAGCCTGTCGCCGCCGGGTTCCGCGAAGGCCGCTTCCTGGAGCGAACCGTACTTCAGGATCACCACGTCCCAGCCGAAGCTGGCGAAGATCGACTCGAACGTCTGCCACAACCCCTCGCGCACCACGCTGTCGAGGCTCTGGCGGTTGTAGTCGACGATCCACCAGCAGTTCCGGAGGCCGTGCTTCCAGCCCTCGATCAGCGCCTCGTAGATGTTGCCCTCGTCCATCTCCGCGTCGCCGACCAGCGCCACCATGCGCCCCGGGCGGCGGTCCCGCATCCAGCCACGCGCGGTCACGTAGTCCTGGACGAGGGAGGAGAAGAGGGTCTGCGCCACGCCGAGGCCGACCGACCCGGTCGAGAAATCGACGTCGTCGGTGTCCTTCGTGCGCGAGGGATAGCTCTGCGCGCCCTTGAAGGCGCGGAACGCCTCCAGCTTCTCCCGCGTCTGGTTCCCGGCCAGATACTGGATCGCGTGGAACACGGGCGACGCATGCGGCTTGACCGCCACCCGGTCCTCCGGACGCAGGGCGGCGAAGTAGAGCGCCGTCATGATCGTCGCGAGCGACGCCGAGGAGGCCTGGTGGCCGCCGACCTTCACCTCGTCGGCGGGGCGGACATGGTTGGCGTGATGGATCGTCCAGGCCGCGAGCCAAAGGACGCGGCGCTCGATCTCGGCGAGGCGGGCGATGGTCGGGGCAGTCATACCCCATCATGTGGGGCCGGGGGCCGGCCTGTCCACCGCTCGCCCCGGCTTCGGTCCCGAACCGGTACCACCTTCCGGACCCGTACCGCCACGCGGCACAGCCCTCCGGACGTAGTCCTGCTGACCGCCTGCCCCCCCCCGCCGGGATGCCCACAGGAGCATACTCCGACCCTTGTCATCAGGAAGGACCGAGTGCGGTGACGACCTTCACCATCCCCGAACTGGCGATCCTCGTCTGGCTGACGAGCGCGCTCGTGATGGTCGCCTACGCGGCGAGCCGCGGCAACGACCGGGCATCGTGGCAGTGGGTCCTCGGCGACGTCTCCGCCATGGCGATGCTGCTGTTCTTCTGGCTCCGGCCGGAGATGCCGCTGCTTGTGTCGGTCGCGGGGACGAACCTGTTCGGCGTGATGCAGCCGGCCCTGCACATCGCGGCCCTCTTCACGCTGTTCGGCGCGCCGCTGCGCCATCGCGCCGCGATCGTCATCGTCGTTGCCGTCACGCTAGGGAACACGATCCTGTCCCAGACCGGCATCGATCCGGCCTGGCGCGCCGCGGCCATGTTCTCGGCGATCGCCGTCCTCTACCTTCCTGCGGTCCGACTGTTCGGCTCCATGTCGGCGTCGACGGCGGCACCGATGATGCTCTTCATCGGTGCGACCGTCGCCCAGATCGCGTTGGCATTCAGCCTCACCGCCGTCGCCCTCATCGCGAACGAGGGCATCACCCAGATCACCCCGGTCGGCCAGGGGCTCTATTTCTTCGCCAGCAGCATCATCGCCCTCGCCATCAACATGGCCTTCCTGTGGCTCGCGGTCGCGCGGCAGTCGGACGTCCATGCCGAGGTGCAGCGGCAGGTCGCGGCCGAACTCCTGGCGGCGAAGTCGATGGCGGAGGAGGCGCTGCACGCCAAGTCGGTGTTCGTCGCCAGCATGCGCCACGCCTTCCGCACGCCGCTGAACACCGTGGTCGGCTTCAACGGTCTCCTCGCGATGGACGCGGGTGGGCCGCTCTCCCCGGAGCAGCGCGATTGGACCCGGCACGTGGACCGGAGCGCCAACCATCTGCTGGGCATCATCGACGACGTCCTCGATCTCGCCGGCCTCGATCCGGTCTCGATCCGACGCAACCGTCAGCCGGTCCACCTCGCGCCCCTGCTCGAGAACGCCGCCGCGGGCGTGCGGACCGAGGCCGAGGAGGCGGGGGTCGTCGTGACCGTCCGGTGCATCGCGACCGACGTGTTCGCGGAACCGGGCCGCCTCGCCCAGGCGGTCACGTCGCTTCTGCGGAATGCGATCGGCCTGTGCCGCCCGGGCGACCGGATCCACCTTCTGGCCGCGGCATCGTGCACCCCCGACCACGTCCGGATCGCCGTCTGCGACACCGGCCAGGGCATCCCGGTCGAGCAGCAACCGAAGCTGTTCGAACCGTTCCGCCACGTCACCCGAAGCGAGGCGGATCCCCACGGCAGCGGTCTCGGGCTCACCCTCGCCCGCAAGTCGATCGAGGCCATGGGCGGCAGCATCGCCTTCGCGAGCTGGCCCGGCGAGGGATCGAGCTTCTGGATGGACCTTCCCGTGCCGGCGGAGAGCCGCGGAGCTGAAGCGCACCGCACCGGTGCGGTCGTCCTGTTCGATGGGATCCGTTCGCCGTCGGGGAACACGACCGAGGGATCGATCCCGCGCGGCGCCCTCGCGGCCTTCGCGGCGGGGCCGGCCGGCCTGCCGGACGCCGTCCCGGGCTGAGGGTCAGGCCGCGTCGGCGTGGTGGCAGGCGACCGCGTGG
>VYKX01000265.1_pt1 | contig 13631 bp, 9 predicted proteins | sample 5114471 | NCBI WGS metagenome assembly VYKX01 (sample SAMN12291785, study PRJNA351875) | freshwater metagenome | isolation source: freshwater lake | place: USA: Michigan, Gull Lake | collected 2013-08-08
CGCTGGCCGGCGGCCGAGGTCGTCGCCGCCGAGGCGCCGGTGCCCGTGCGGCGCCCGATGGCGTCCCGGCACGCGGCTTTCTTCGCCGGCGTCGGATGGACACGTGTCGAGGACGCCGTCGGACGGCTGGCGGAACGCGCCGTATCGTGATGGAATCGAAGAAACAGAAGACTGGGCACCGGGGAAGGCATCGTCCGTACCAATTCGGCCGACGAACGGGAGGCACGGGAATGAACAGACTGACGATCCTCGGCGCGGCGGCGCTCGCCGCCCTCGCCCAGTCCGCGACGGCGCAGCAGATCCGGCCCTCGGCCGACACGCTGGTCATCGCGCAGACCGCCGACGCGGAGAGCCTCGACCCGCCGCAGGTCAGCTCGCGCACGACCTCGAACATCCTGCAGCACGTCTTCGTGACGCTGCACCGGGTCAGCAGCGACGGGAAGATCGAGCCCTATCTGGCCGAGAGCCACGAGATCGTGAACGACGGCTTCGAGCACGTCTTCAAGATCAAGCGTGGCGTGACCTGCCACGACGGCAATGCGCTCAAGGCCGAGGACGTGGCCTACACCTTCAACCGGGCGAAGGACCCGGCCAACCGCTTCGCCGGCAGCACGCCCGGCTACGTCTTCAGCTCCATCGGCTTCAAGGAGGCGGTGGCGCTGGACGAATGGACGGTCAAGCTGACGCTGACCCGGAACACCCCGGTCGCCCTCGGCCTGATGTCCGAGGTGCTGATCTATTGCAAGGCGAGCTACGAGGGCCGCAGCCTGGAGACCACGGCGCGGATGCCGATCGGCTCCGGTCCCTACCGGTTCGTGGAGTGGGTGCGCGACGACCGCATCGTGATCGAGAAGGTGCCGAACCACGCGCTCGGCACGGTCAACTTTCAGCGCATCGTCTGGCGCACGATCCCAGAAGGATCGACCCGGATGGCCGAGATCCTGGCCGGCAACGTCGACATCGTCACCAACGTGCCGCCGGACCAGATCAAGCGGGTGGACGCGTCGCCGAACACCAAGGTCCAGGCCGTCGCCGGGACGCGGCGCATCTACATCGGCTTCAACCACAAGGACCGGTTCGGCGACACGCCGGGCGGGCTCGCGATCCGCAAGCCGGAGGTCCGGCGCGCGCTCCAGTACGCCATCGACGTGCCGACCATCTGCGAGACGCTCCTCGGCACGCCCTGCGACCGCGCGACGAGCCTCGTGAACCCGCCGAACGGCAACCCGGACCTCAAGCCCTATCCTTTCGACCCGAAGACGGCCGAGCGCCTGCTCGACGAGGCCGGCTATCCGAAGGGCCGCGACGGCGTGCGCTTCTCGCTGAAGCTCCAGACGCCGCGCGGCCGCTACATCAACGACGTGAACGTCGCGCTGGCCGTCGCCCAGTATTTCGGCGACGTCGGCGTGAAGGTGGAGGTGGAGGCGCTCGAGTTCGCGTCCGTCTACGTGCCCCTGACCCGCACGCGCGACGCCGGACCGCTGTTCCTGCTGGGCACCGGCGGCTCGACCTGGAGCGCCGTCAGCGACATGTCCGACATCTCGGCGCCGGACAGCGGCACCAACTACACCAACTGGAACGATCCGGAGTGGTTCGCCGGCTGGCCGAAGATCTACGCGGCCAAGACCGACGCGGAACGCCAGCCGATCATCAACGAGATGCTGAAGATCTTCTACGAGCGGGGGCCGTGGCTGCTGATGTACTTCCAGCCGGACTTCTACGGCGTCAGCAACCGGATCGCCTGGCAGGCGCGGCGCGACGAGCGGATCTTCATCGACGACGCACGGGTCCGCTGACCGCGGGCCGGTGACAGAGGGGAACACCGCGCCGCCCGGTCGTGGCGGCGCGGGCGAAAATCGAACCATCCTTGGAGGCAGACGTATGAGGACGTGGAAGTACCTGACGGCCGCACTGCTGGCGGGCATCACCCTGCCGATGGCGGCCCAGGCCCAGACGGCGGCGAGCATGAACCGGCCCGGCCCGACGACGCTGGTGATCGGTCAGACGGCGGACGCCGACACGTTCGAGCCGGCGCAGATCAGCTCGCGCACGGTCGCCAACATCGCCCAGCACATCTGGGGCACGCTCTACCGCGTCGAGTCCGACGGGCAGATCCGCCCGTACTTCGCCGAGAGCCACGAGGTCACCGGCAACGGGTTCGAGCACGTCTTCAAGCTGAAGGCGGGCCTGACCTGCCACGACGGCGAGCCGCTGACGGCCGAGGACGTGGCGTTCAGCTTCACCCGCGCCGCCGACCCGGCGAACCGGTTCACCGGCAACACGCCGGGCTTCGTGTTCAGCTCGATCGGGTTCAAGGACGCGATCGCGATGGACGTCACCACGGTCAAGATCGTGCTGACGAAGAACACGCCGGTGGCGCTCGGCCTGATCGCCGAGGTGTTCCTGCACTGCAAGGGCAGCTACGAGAAGATGACGCTCGAGCAGGCGGCCCGGAACCCGGTCGGCTCGGGTCCCTACCGTTTCGTCGAGTGGGTGCGCGACGATCGCGTCGTCATCGAGAAGGTGCCGAACTATCCGTTCCGTCAGGTCAACTTCGACCGGATCGTCTGGCGCACCATTCCCGAGGCGTCGACCCGCACGGCCGAATTGCTGGCCGGCAACATCGACATCATGACGAACATCCCGCCGGACCAGATCCAGCGCATCAACACCTCGGGCCGCGCCCAGGTGCAGGCGGTTGCGGGCACCCGGCGCATCTACGTCGGCTTCAACCAGAAGGAGCGGTTCGGCAACACGCCGGGCGGCCTCGCCATCCGCAAGGCCGAGGTCCGGCAGGCGATGCAGTACGCCGTCGACGTGCCGACGATCTGCGAATCGCTGCTGGGCACCAAGTGCGAGCGGGCGACCAGCCTCGTCAACCCGCCGAACGGCAACCCGAACCTGACCCCCTATCCGTTCGACCCGAAGAAGGCGGAGGCGATGCTCGACGCCGCCGGCTATCCGCGCGGTCGTGACGGCGTGCGGTTCGAGCTTACGCTCCAGACCCCGAACGGCCGTTACCTCAACGACGCCAACGTGGCGCTGGCCATCGGCCAGTACCTGACCGACATCGGCGTGAAGACCACCGTCACCCCGATGGAGTGGGCGTCGGTCTACGTGCCGCTGATCCGCCAGCGCGACGCGGGTCCGCTGTTCCTGCTGGGCACCGGCGGTTCCACCTGGTCGGCGGTCTACGACATGTCCGACATCTCGGCGGTCGACAGCGCCACCAACTACGCCAACTGGAACGACGACGAGTGGTTCGCCGGCTGGCCGAAGATCTATGCCGCGAAGACGGACGCCGAGCGTCAGGTCGCCGTCAACGACATGCTGAAGGTCTTCTACGAGCGGGGTCCGTGGCTCCTGCTCTACTTCCAGCCGGACTTCTACGGCGTTTCGAACCGGATCGCCTGGCAGGCGCGCCGGGACGAGAAGATCTACATCGACGAAGCGCGCGTGAAGTAAGCGACGAAGAAGACCCTCACCCTGTCCCTCTCCCGCGCCGCGGGAGAGGGACCCGCGGCGAAGCCGTGGGAGGGTGAGGGTCCCTTCACTCTGCGTTCCCCATCCCCCGTCACCCCGGTACCCGACCCATGTGGAACTACGTCCTCCGCCGGATCCTTCAGGCCGGGATCGTCATCCTGGGGGTGACGCTCATCACCTTCGTCGCCCTGCACATGGGTGGCGACCCCACCTATCTCTACGTGAGCGAGCGGGCGACCGACGAGGAGATCGCGGAGACGCGGGCCAAGCTCGGCTTCGACCGCCCCTATCACGAGCAGTACCTGAACTATCTCGGCGGCCTCGCGCGGCTCGATCTCGGCAATTCGCTCGCCTACAAGACGCCCGCCCTCGACGTGGTGCTGGAGCGCTTCCCGGCGACGATCGAGCTGACGATCGCGGCGATGATCATCGCCATCGGGCTGGCCATCCCGCTCGGTGTCATGGCGGCGCTCAACCGCGGCACGGCGGTCGACGGCGGCATCATGGCGATCGCGATGTTCGGCCAGTCCATCCCCAGCTTCTGGCTGGGCATCATGCTGATCCTGTTCGTGGGCCTCGGCCTGCGGATCCTCCCCATCTCCGGCCACGTGCCGGTGCTGGGGCCGCTGCTCGACGGCAACATCGGCACGGCGCTGGTCAACCTGCCCGACGCGACGCTGTTCGTGATTATGCCGGCGGTGACGATCGCGGTGTTCTCCTTGTCGCGGAACGCGCGGCTCGTCCGCTCCTCGATGCTCGAGGTGCTGTCCCAGGACTATGTGCGGACGGCGCGCGCGAAGGGGCTCGGCGAATGGGCCGTGATCGTCCGGCACGCGCTGCGCAACGCCTGGCTCCCCGTCGTCACCATGATCGGGCTCGAGTTCGGCTTCATGCTGTCGGGCGTCGTCGTGGTGGAGACCATCTTCTCCTGGCCCGGCGTCGGCCGCCTCGTCTTCAACGCGATCAACCAGCGCGACATCCCCCTCGTCCAGGCGGCGGTGGTGATGTTCTCGCTCCTGTTCGTGGCGCTGAACCTGATCGTCGACCTTCTGTACGCCCGGCTCGATCCGCGCGTCCGACTGAATTGAGGCAACCGCCATGACCGGAACCCCCGCCCCGCTCGGCGAACCGATCGAGACCCCGCTCACGGCGGTCAACGCGCAGCGCAAGGGCGTGATGCGCCGGGCGATCCGCAGCCTGCTCCGCGCCCGCTGGCCCATCCTCGCCATGGTGATCCTCGCCGCGGTGACGTTCTGCGCCGTCGCCGGCCCGGCGATCGCGCCGCTGGATCCCAACCGCCAGTCGATCATCAACCGGCTGCAGGAGCCGATGAAGCCGAACCGGCAGGGGGTGGTGGTCAACTATCTCGGGACCGACGGCATCGGGCGCGACGTGCTCTCGCGGCTCATCTACGGCGCCCGCGTCTCCATCGTCGTCGGCTTCACCGCGGTGCTGATCGGGGGCACGCTCGGCGTGTCGCTGGGGCTGATCGGCGGCTATTTCGGCGGGCGGATCGACGACGTGATCATGCGCTTCGCTGACATCCAGCTGGCCTTCCCCTTCATCCTGCTCGCGATCATGTTCCTGGTGGTGCTGGGACCCGGGCTCGGGAACCTCATCATCGTGCTGGGCATCGGCCAATGGGTGACCTACGCCCGCATCGCCCGATCCCAGGTGATCTCCCAGCGCGAGAAGGAATATGTGGAGGCGGCGCGCGCGCTGGGCGCCTCCACGCCGTCGATCATGTTCGGCACGATCCTGCCGAACATCGTGGCCCCGCTCACCGTCATCGCGTCCTTCAACGTCGCGAGCGTGATCTTGTCGGAGGCGGCCCTCTCCTTCCTCGGCCTCGGCGTCCCGCCGACGGTGCCCACCTGGGGCGGCATGCTGGCCGAGAGCCGCGACCAGCTCCTGGCCGGCCGCTGGTGGCTCGCCCTCTTCCCGGGCGTCGCGATCATGCTCACGGTCCTCTCCTTCAACATCCTCGGCGACTGGCTCCGGGACTTCCTGGATCCGCGCCTCAAGGCGGTCGGCTGAACCGACCGCATCCGAAAACACCGGAGGTCACCCCATGAAGGTCGGCATCGTCGGCGCCAGCTTCGCCAAGGCCGCCTATCTCCCGGCCCTGCGCCACGTCGAGGGGGCGGAGGTCGTCGCCCTCGCGAGCGCCCGCATGGACAGCGCCAAGGCCTGCGCCGACCAGTTCGGCGTGCCGCACGCCTACGACGACTGGCGGACGATGATCGCCCGCCACAAGCTGGATCTCGTCTGCATCGCCACGCCGACCGTCACCCACGCGCCGATCGCGCTGACGGCGCTGGAGGCCGGCGCGCACGTGCTGTGCGAGAAGCCGACGGCGATGGACGCGGGCGAGGCCAAGGCCATGCTCGACCGGGCCGAGGCGCTGGGCCGCGTCCACATGATCGACCACGAGCTGCGGTTCAACCCGAACCGCCGCCGGGTGAAGGATCTGATCGCATCGGGCGCCATCGGGCAGGTGCGGCACGTCAACGTCGCCAACATCACCGCCGCCTGGGGCGACCCCGCCTCGCGCCCGGCGGGCGACTGGTGGTCGATGGAGGACCAGGGCGGAGGGCGGCTCGGCGCCAACGGCTCGCACCAGGTGGACCTGCTCCGCTGGTGGCTGGGCGAGGTGAACGCGGTGGTGGGCCAGGCCCTCGTCATGGTGGCGGACCGCAAGGACAAGGCGACCGGGGCGCCCTGGCGCGCGACCGCCGACGACACGACCCACTTCACGCTGGAGTTCAAGTCGGGGGCGCTGGCCCAGGTGTTCCTGTCGGGCGTGGCGCGGCACGGGATGGACAACACGACCCAGATCTTCGGATCGGAGGGCACCATCCTCCTGAACAACTCCGACGAGGTGCTGAAGGTCGCGAAGGCGGGCGGCACGTTCGAGGTCGAGACGCAGGAGGACCCGAACGCGAAGCTGCCGGGCGTGAACGCCGGCATCTGGAACGTCTCGGTCGTGGCCCTGATGCGCGAACTGGCGTCGGCCATCCGCGAAAACCGCAGGCCGCGCGAGGGCGCCACCTTCGTCGATGGCTGGCGCAACCAGCTGGTGCTGGACGCGGTCAAGCGGTCCACGGTCGAGCGCCGCTGGGTGGCCGTGTGAAGCCCGTCGCCGGTCAGACGGTCGTCGTCACCGGCGCGGCCGCGGGCCTCGGTCGCGCCGTCGCCCTCGCCTTCAAGGCGGCGGGTGCGACGGTGGTCGCCCTCGACCGCGACGATCTGGGTCTGCGCACGCTCGACATGGAGACGCACACGGTCGACCTGTCGAACGCGCTGGCGACGGCGTCGATCGCGGCCCGGCTGACGATCGCGCACCCCTTCGTCGACACGCTGATCCACAACGCGGCCATCCTCGACCCCCAGCCCTTCGACAGGCTCGATTTCGAGGGCTGGACCCGCACGGTGAACGTGGGGCTTCAGGCCGCCTTCCTGCTGACCAAGGCGGCGTGGTCCGGCATGGCCGCCAACGGCGGCGGCTGCGTCGTCTACGTCAGCTCCCGCTCGGGCATCCAGGGCTTCGCGGACGAAAGCGCCTATTGCGCCGCCAAGCACGGGCTCGAAGGGCTGATGAAGTCGCTCGCCATGGAGGGCGAGGCGAAGGGCATCCGGGTCCACACGGTGACGCCCGGCATGTACATGCGCACGCCCATGTCCGAGCGGAACTACACGCCCGAACTCAAGGAGAAGTGGGTCGACCCGGCCCGCCTCGCGCCCGGCTTCCTCCGGCTGGCGACCCGGGCGGAACCCGAACTGTCGGGCCAGCGGCTCAGCGCCTGGGAGCTGGCGGGGGGCGGCTGAGGGTCGGGGGATCCGCCTCATGGTTCGACAGGCTCACCATGAGGCGGACCCGGCCGATCCACGGCGGAAGCCGAAACAGCGTTCCGCGCGCGGCCAAGCCGGGCGCGCCTCGTCCTGAGCCTGTCGAAGGACGAGGCGGCACCCCGCCCGAACCGCTCAACCCAGGGTCACCGTCACCGCGTGCGTCCCGCCCTTCTCGGACGCTGCCGTCACCGTCACGGTCGATCCGGCCTTGCCGCGCACCAGCCACTCGGCCCCCTTGGTGACCGGCGACCACTGCTGGCCCCACGGGCTCCAGGTGTACTTGCGCTCGTTGCGGCCGGCGAGGTTGCCGAGGTCGACCGACGTCGGGTTCATCACCAACTCCGCCCCGGCACCCGCCGTCACCGACACGGTCACCGGCTTCGCGACGCCGTTCTGCACCGCCACGTCGGACAGGTTCGTCGGCAGATAGCCGTGGTTGGAGACCACCGCGCGCACCCGCCACAGGTCGGCCCCCAGATGCTCGGCCGTCGTCTCGTCGAGGCGCACCCAGGGGGCGGCCGCGGCGTGGCGCAGGTTGAACAGGGTGTTGCGGTGGCAGATGTCGTTCAGCAGCTTTCCGGGCGGGTTGCGGTAGGTCCAGGTGTAGACCATGCCGCCGACCTCGATGGGCCCGAGCTGCGGATGGTCGACCTTCGTCCACTCGCGGAAGCCGTGCTCGCCCACGTTCTCGAGCACCCACTCGAAGACCTTCTGCTGGATCTCCTCGGTGCGGGGCCGGAGGTTGTAGTAGGCGACCTTCTGGACGCCGGCCACCGTCTCCATGTCCCACAGCTCGGTGGAGAAGCTGATGATGCCCATCTCCTCGTACGTCCAGTCCTTCAGGCTGCCGTACCGGGGCTTGGTCTTGTCGGGGGTGAAGTCCTCGTAGGTGCTGATCGTCGGATAGCCGGTGAGCTTGGTCCCGACCGCGCCGAGATCCTTGTAGAGGGCGAGGTCGCGCGCCCCCATCGCCGCGTCCGGCTTGGTCATGCTCGGGCGCAGGATGATGCCGCCGTGGGTGTGATAGGCGCAGATCCCGCAGATGTTCGGATGGTCGAGGATGAAGCGCGCCATCGCCATCGCCTCGGGCTCGGACAGCGGGTACTCGCCCGCCCCGTACTCCCGCGGGGACCAGTTGACCGGGAAGTTCCGGTTCATGTTCCCGTCGAACGGCCGCTCGATCTTCACGTGCATGCCGTCGTAGTTCCGGATCGTCCCCTCCGGATAGAGGCGGTAGTACTCGCCCCCCTCCTCGCCCGGCTCGCGCTGGACCATCAGGCGCGCGTCCTTGGACGACTTCTTCCACTCGCCCTTGGGGTCGGGCACCCGCATCGTGGTGATGTAGCCGTCGCCGTCCAGATCCTCCTGGATCAGCCCCTCGATCCGGTCGAGGCCGGGCAGGTAGCGGCCGTTGCCGCACCACAGATAGTAGGGCGGCTTCAGCGCGATCTCGGCGCCGTCGGGGTTGATGCGCGGCCACACGTAGAAGACCTGCCGGTCGACGAGGCGGGTCACCTCCTCGTCCTTGCCGTAGTTGGTCAGGATGTACCAGATCGCGTAGAGCGCGGTGGCGCTGGTCGCGTGCTCCTCGGCGTGGATCTGGGCGTCGATGTAGTAGCCGGGCTTCGACAGCGCCGGGCCGGTGTCCGGATTGGTGATCTCCATCACCCAGACGTCGCGGCCCTGGAACGACTTCGCCTTCGACGAGAGCTTGGCGATCTTCGGGAAGGCCGCGGCCAGCTCCTGAAGATACCGGGTCATCGTCTCGTAGTCGTAGTAGGCGTCGAAAGCGATGTGGGGCGCTGCGGACACGGGGTCTCTCCGTCCGTTTCGGGATCGCGCGCGCAGCATCGGCAGTGTTGCGGCGCATTGTCTACAGTTCATACAATACCACAGAGATCGCGGGCGCAAGGCACCGCGGCGGAACGGGAACAGGGGTGCTGACATGATGACGACGAAGGTCGCGGCGGCCGGTCTTGCGGTCGGCGCGGCGATGCTGGCGGCGGGGGCCGGCGCGCAGGCGCCCGACCGCGACACGATCGTGGTGGCGCAGAGCATCGACATCGAGAGCTTCGAGCCGGCGGGCCTGAACAACACCGCGTCGGTCAACGTGGCGAACCACCTGTGGGGAACGCTGCTGGACGTCACGCCGGACGGCGAGATCGTTCCCTACCTGGCCGAGAGCTACGCCTGGAACCAGGCCGGCAACGCGATCACCTTCAAGCTGAAGCCCGGGCTCAAGTGCGAGGACGGCGAGGCGCTGACGGCCGAGGACGTCGCCTTCAGCTTCAACCGCGTGGCCGATCCCGAGCTGAAGCTCGTCGGCAGTTCGGCCGTGTTCGTCTTCCCCTCGATCGGCTTCGTGCGCGCCCGCGCGGACGACGATCTGACGGTGACGGTGGAGATGCGGCGCTACCAGTCGATCGTCCCCGGAATGCTGGCCCGCGTCTATGTCCACTGCAAGGACAGCTACGAGAAGATGACCAAGGAGCAGGCCGCACTCCGGCCCGTCGCCTCCGGTCCCTACAAGCTCGACCGCTGGGTCAAGGACGACCGGGTGGTGCTGGTCAGGAACGACCAGTTCACGGCCCGCCCCGTGCCCTTCCAGCGCGCGGTCTTCCGCGTGGTGCCCGACAGCAGCACCCGGGCGGCGGAGCTGATCTCGGGCGGGGTGGACATCGCCACCAACATCGTCCCCGACCAGAAGCGCGCGATCGAGGCGCGCGGCACGGCCAGCGTGCCGGCGGTGCAGGGCACGCGGCGCATCTTCGTGGGCTTCAACTTCACCGACGCCTTCAAAACCGGCCGTGCCGGCGAGGCGATCCACGACGTGCGCGTCCGGCGCGCGCTGAACATGGCGGTCGACGTGCCGACGATCTGCCGTCAGCTGCTCGCGACCGAGTGCCAGCGCGCCGCGGGGCCCGCCAACCGCGGCAACCCCGACGTGAAGGCCTATCCGTACGACCCCAGGCAGGCCGAAGCGATGCTGGACGAGGCCGGCTTCCGGCGCGGTCCGGACGGCGTGCGCTTCGCCCTCACCCTCCAGGGCGGGCGCGGACGCTATCTCAACGACGTTGATGTGATGCAGGCGGTCGCCCAGTACCTCAGCGACGTGGGCGTGCGGACGACGGTCGACGTGATGGACTTCGTCTCCACCTTCTCGCCGATGGCCCGCAGCCACCGCGCGGGTCCGCTCTATCTGATCGGCCAGGGCGGCGCCACCTGGAGTGCGGTGTTCGACATGGCGCTGTTCCCGTCGAAGACGGCGCCGGTGAACAACGGCCAGTGGTTCAACGAGGGCTGGCAGTCGCGCTGGGACCGTCTGGGCGACGTGCGCGACCCGGCCGAGGAGCAGAAGGTCGTCAACGAGATGCTGAAGATCTTCTCCGACGACGCGCCCTGGATCTTCCTCTACTTCCAGCCGGACTTCTACGGCGTGTCCAACCGCGTCGCCTGGGCGCCGCGGCGCGACGAGCGCATCGACGTGCTGGACGCGAAGCTGAAGTGATGGCGGGTGGGGGCCGGCTCAGGTCGCGTCGGCCTGCCCCCGCCCTACTCCTCGTTCGCGAACGGATTCTTCGTCTTGCGCAGATAGAAGCGGATCGGCACGCCCGGCAGGTCGAACGTCTCGCGCAGGCCGCCCACCATGTAGCGCAGGTAGGTCTCGGGCAGCTGCACCGGCCGGGTCGTCCAGGCGGCGAAGGTGGGCGGGCGGGTCTTGATCTGCGTCATGTAGCGCAGGCGGATGCGCCGGCCCTCCACCATCGGCGGCGGGTGCGCCTCCTCGACCGCGCGGAGCCAGCGGTTGAGGCGGCCGGTCGAGACCCGGCGGTTCCAGGTCTCGTAGGTGTCGAACACAGCCTCGTAGAGCGCGTCGAGCCGCTGGCCGCGCAGGGCCGAGATCGTCACCCAGCGGATGCCGCGCGCCTGCGCCAGCTGTGCCTCCAGCCGGTCCTTGAGAGTCTGGAGCGCCGCCGCCCTGTCCACGACCGCGTCCCACTTGTTGACCGCGACGACCAGCGCGCGGCCCTCCTCGATCACCATCCGGGCGATCGCGAGGTCCTGCTTGTCGAGGATGGCGTTCGCGTCGACGACCAGCACCACCACCTGCGCGAGGCGGATGGCGCGCAGCCCGTCGGCCACCGCCAGCTTCTCCAGCTTGTGCTCGACCCGCGCGCGCCGTCGCATCCCGGCGGTGTCGACGATGCGGATGCGCCGTCCGGCGTGCTCGATCTCCACCGTGATCGCGTCGCGGGTCATTCCCGCCTCGGGGCCGGTCAGCACCCGCTCCTCGCCGACCAGCGCGTTCATGAGGGTGGACTTGCCGACGTTCGGACGACCCACGATGGCCATCTGGATCGGCCGCGAGCGCCACGCCGGCTCGGGCTCCTCGGGCAGCGCGTCGCGGTCCTGGGCGGCGGCCTGCTCGGCGGCGTCGAAGACCGCCTCGTCGATCCGCTCGGTGGACGGCGGCAGGGGCTCGGCCCCGTCGCCCGGGGCACCGTCCGCGGCCCCGTCGCGGGCGAAGGGCAGAAGCGCCTCGACGAGGTCGGCCATCCCCTCGCCGTGCTCGGCCGACAGGGGCACCGGCTCGCCCAGGCCGAGTTCGAAGGATTCCAGCACGCCGCCGCGCCCGGCCGACCCTTCCGCCTTGTTGGCGACCACGATCACCGGAACCCGGCCCTTGCGCAGCCAGTCGGCGAAGTGCCGGTCCATCGGGGTCAGCCCGGCACGGGCGTCGATCACCAGCAGCACGACGTCGGCCAGTTCGAGGGCGCGCTCGGTCTGGCGGCGCATCCGCGCCTCGAGGCTCTCGTCGAACGCCTCCTCCAGCCCGGCCGTGTCCACGACCGTGAAGCTGAGGCCGCCGATGCGGCCGGGCGCCTCGCGCCAGTCGCGCGTCACGCCCGGCGTGTCGTCGACGAGCGCGAGGCGCTTGCCGGCGAGCCGGTTGAAGAGGGTCGATTTGCCCACGTTGGGCCGACCCACGATGGCCGCTCGGAACGACATGCCAGTCCCCGCCGTCAGCGCAGGGCGACGAGTTCCCCGCCGTCCGTCAGCACATACATGGTGCCCCCGGCGACGACGGGGGAGATGCGGACGGGACCCGGAAGGGGAACCCGGGTCGCCACCGACCCGTCCGCCGGGTTCAGGCCGACGAGTTCGCCGCGGGTGTTCGCGAGCCAGAGCCGCCCGCCCGCCATGACGGGGCCGGTCCAGTCGATCGGGTTCTCGCGCCGGTCCGGCCGGTCGAACCGCGGGAGCGGGGCGATCCAGCGGATCTGGCCCTGGCGGCGCGTCAGGGCGACCACCTCGGGCGTCGAGGACAGGACGAAGATCTCGTCGCCGACGACCCAGGGCGTGTCGACGCCGCCGAAGTCCTGTTCCCAGGCGCGGTTCCCGGTCCGCGCGTCGATCGCCACGATGCGCCCGCCGTGGCTCACCGCCACGACGAGGCCGCGGCTGAGCACGGGCAGGCCCATGATGTCTGCAAGCGCCGAGACCGCCGTGCCGCGGCGCACCCCGGCAAGGCTGTCGTTCCAGATCTGGCGCCCGCTCTCGCCCCGGATGGCGATGATGTCGCCTGAGGAGTAGGGCGCGATCACGGTCGTGGCGTCGGCCGCCGGGGCGGCACCGCCGACGAGGCCCGCGGTCTCGCGCAGGCCGGGGACGTCCCAGCGCGCCTCGCCGTTCGCCGCCGAAACGGCGACGAGGATGTTGTCGAGCGTCACCACGTGAACGCGGCCGCCGGCGACGGTGGGCGCCGAACGGGCCGGTCCCCGGATCTTCGTGCGCCAGACCTCGCGCCCGTCGGCGGCGTCGAGCGCCACGATCTCGGCATAGCCCGTGGAGACGAAGACGCGCCCGTCGGCGACGGCGATGCCGCCGCCGCGGACGTCGTCGCTCTCGGTGCGCGAGGCGGCCGGGGCGCTCCAGATCCGCCGTCCGGTCTGGGCGTCGAAGGCGGCGACGTCGTAGTCGGCGTCGACCACGAACGCGCGGCCGGCGGCCACCACCGGCTGGCCGAGCAGCAGGCGCGCGCCTGACGACCCCGTCCCCGCGCTCGCCCGCCAGACGACCCGCGGATCAGCCGACAGCGGCGCGTTGCCGCCCTCGTGATCGGGGGAACCGCCCGGTTGCGGCCATTCCGCGAACCCCGACGGCGCCGGGATCACCGGTGGCGTCCCCGCGATCGAGGGGTCGGGCCGGAGCTGGCTGGTCGCGGTCAGCACGGCGATGCGCTCGCCGGGCAGCGGCGGCTTCGCGGCCTCGCTGCAGGCGGACAGCGCGAGGGC
>VYKX01000266.1_pt1 | contig 13623 bp, 12 predicted proteins | sample 5114471 | NCBI WGS metagenome assembly VYKX01 (sample SAMN12291785, study PRJNA351875) | freshwater metagenome | isolation source: freshwater lake | place: USA: Michigan, Gull Lake | collected 2013-08-08
CCCCGGCGACCGGCAGCGGATCGCGCGCGCGGTCGAGGTGCTGGAGGCGACCGGGCGACCGCAGTCGGCGTGGCTCGCAGCACCCGCGGTGGCGCCGCCGCCCGGGCTGCGCTTCGTGACGGCGGTGCTGGATCCGCCCCGCGACGCCCTCTACGACGCCTGCGACCGGCGGTTCGCCGCCATGCTGGCCGCGGGCGCGATGGAGGAGGTGCGCGCGCTCCGGGCGCGCGATCTCGCCCCGGACCTGCCCGTCACCAAGGTGATCGGCGTTCCCGAGCTGTCGGCCGTCCTCGACGGGGCGATGCCGCTCGCGCATGCGGTGTCGCGGGCGCAGCAGATGACCCGGAACTACGCCAAGCGGCAGGTGACGTGGTTCCGGCACCAGATGATCGCCGCGCATGGGTCCCATGTGACGATCCTGCGTTCACCGCCGGGGACCGCCTCCGATAGCCTGCGCGACCTTCTCGTTCGTCTGGACGGGATCGACGCGTAACGGTCTTTCTTCGGTGAGGGTGGTACCCGTGACGTTGGATTGGACGACCCGCTTTTCCGCCCGCGCCGCCGGCATGACGGCCTCGGAGATCCGCGAACTCCTCAAGCTTCTGGACCGGCCGGACGTCGTCTCCTTCGCCGGCGGCATCCCGGACCCCGAGCTGTTTCCGGCCGACGCGGTCGCGAACGCCTACGAGCGGGTGCTGACCAGCAACGAGCGCAAGCTGGCCGCCCTCCAGTATTCGGTGAGCGAGGGCTACGGCCCGTTGCGCGCCCACCTCGCGGACGACGCGGGCGTCGGGGTCGAGAACGTGCTGGTCACCAACGGGTCGCAGCAGGGGCTCGACTTCATCGGCAAGCTGTTCGTCGGTCCGGGCGACCGGGTGCTGGTGACGGCCCCGACCTACCTCGGCGCGCTTCAGGCCTTCTCGCCCTATGAACCCGCCTACGACGTGGTGGCGATGGACGAGGAGGGGCCGCTGCCCGACGCGCTTGAGGCGAGGCTCGCCGAGAAGCCCCGCTTCTTCTACCTCGTGCCCGACTTCCAGAACCCGACGGGCATCACCGTCAGCCTCGCCCGGCGCGAGGCGATCGTGGCGCTCTGCGCGCGTCACGGCGTTCCCATCGTCGAGGATGCGGCCTACACGCGTCTGCGCTACGACGGGCAGGACCTGCCCTCGCTCCTCGACCTCGACCGGGCGCGCGCGGCGGGGGAGGGCGGGTTCGACGCCGCGGGCAACGTCCTCTACCTCGGCACCTTCTCGAAGACGCTGGTGCCGGCGCTCCGCGTCGGCTGGGTGGTGGCGCCGGCCGATCCGCTGCGCCGCCTCGTCCTGATCAAGCAGGCGAGCGACCTGCACACCAGCACCATCAACCAGATGGTGGCGCTGGAGGTCGCGACCGCCGTGCTCGACCGGCAGATCCCGCGCCTGCGCGCCGTCTATCGCGAGCGGCGCAATGCGATGCTCGCGGCGCTCTCCCGGCACATGCCGGCCGGCGTCTCCTGGAGCCGGCCCGAGGGCGGCATGTTCGTGTGGCTCACCCTGCCCGCGGCGGTGGACGGCGCGCGGCTTCTCGCCCGGTGCGTCGAGGGAGCGCGGGTGGCCTTCGTTCCGGGCGCCGCCTTCTTCCCCGACCGGTCCGGCACGAACACGATCCGCCTCAGCTTTTCCCTCGCCAAGCCCGAGGCCGCGACCCCGGCGATCGGTCGCCTCGCCGAGGCGATCGGGGCGATCGCGCAATAATCGGAAAGCCTTTCCCCCACAGGCTTTCCGTTTGTTTGCAAATGCTGTTGACCTGCTGCATTGCAGCGCATAGGGTGCCGCTCCCCGCCGACCGGGCGGGCGACGGAGCCCATTCCAGACCGAGAGATCTGCCATGTCCGAGACCCAAATGACCGGTGCCGAGATCGTCCTGCGCGCGCTGCGCGACCAGGGCGTCGAGGTCATCTTCGGGTATCCGGGTGGTGCCGTCCTTCCCATCTACGACGCGATCTTCCGCCAGAACGCGATCCGCCACATCCTCGTCCGGCACGAGCAGGCGGCGGTGCACGCGGCCGAGGGCTATGCGCGCTCGACCGGCAAGGTGGGCGTGGTTCTGGTGACGTCCGGCCCGGGTGCGACGAACGCGGTGACCGGCCTGACCGACGCGCTGCTCGACAGCATCCCGATCGTCTGCCTGACCGGGCAGGTGCCCACGCACCTGATCGGCAACGACGCCTTCCAGGAGTGCGACACGACGGGCATCACCCGGCCGTGCACCAAGCACAACTACCTCGTGAAGGACGTGAACCAGCTGGCGCGGACCGTCCACGAGGCGTTCCACGTCGCCCGCACGGGCCGGCCCGGGCCGGTCGTGATCGACCTGCCCAAGGACATCCAGTTCGCCGACGGCGTCTACGTCGGCCCCGAGCACGTGCAGCACAAGACCTACCGCCCGCAGACGAAGCCCGACCGGGCGAAGGTGGAGCAGGCGGTGGAGATGATCGCGCGCGCCAAGCGGCCGATCTTCTACACCGGCGGCGGCGTCATCAATTCCGGTCCCCGCGCGTCGGCGCTTCTGATCGAGTTCGTGCGCCTGACCGGCTATCCGGTCACCAACACTCTGATGGGCCTCGGCGCCTATCCGGCCTCCGACCGCCAGTTCCTCGGCATGCTCGGGATGCACGGGACCTACGAGGCGAACCTCGCGATGCACGGCTGCGACGTGATGGTCGCGATCGGCTCGCGCTTCGACGACCGGGTGACCGGCCGCCTCAACGCCTTCTCGCCTGGATCGGCCAAGATCCACGTCGACATCGACCCGTCCTCCATCAACAAGAACGTCCGCGTCGACCTGCCGGTCATCGGCGACTGCGAGGCGTTCCTGGAGATGGCGCTGGAGGTCTGGCGCGAGCGCAAGCCCAGGATCGACAAGGAGGCGCTGGCCGCCTGGTGGCGCCAGATCGAGGAGTGGCGGGCGAAGCGCTGCCTCGCCTACGAGAAGACCGACCGGGTGATCAAGCCGCAGTACGCGCTGGAGCGCCTGCGCGAGCACATCCGCGGCAAGGACACATACATCTCGACCGAGGTCGGCCAGCACCAGATGTGGGCCGCCCAGTTCCTCCCCTTCGAGGAGCCGAACCGCTGGCTCACCTCCGGCGGGCTCGGCACCATGGGCTACGGCCTGCCGGCCGCGATCGGCGCGCAGATCGCGCATCCCAACGCGCTGTGCATCGACGTGGCGGGCGAGGCGTCGATCCTGATGAACATCCAGGAGATGTCGACCGCGCTGCAGTACCGGTTGCCGGTCAAGGTGTTCATCTTGAACAACCAGTGGATGGGCATGGTCCGCCAGTGGCAGGAACTCCTGCACGGCGAGCGCTATTCGGAGAGCTATTCCGAGGCGTTGCCCGACTTCGTGAAGCTGGCCGAGGCGTTCGGCGGCGTGGGCCTGCGCGCGACGAAGACGTCGGAACTCGACGACGTCATCCGCACCATGATCGAGACGCCGCGCCCGGTCATCGCCGACATCTGCGTCGACCAGAAGGAGAACTGCTTCCCGATGATCCCGGGCGGCAAGGCGCACAACGAGATCCTGCTGGGACCCGGCGAGACGCTGGGCGAGGCGACGCCGGAGGAGGGGATGGTGCTGGTCTGAGGACCGGCGCCGAACCCCGCCCGCGACACACACGAAAGACCGTTCCCCGTGGACACCATCATCGAACGTCACACCATCGCCGTGCTCGTGGACAACGAGCCCGGCGTGCTCGCCCGCGTCATCGGGCTTTTTTCTGGCCGCGGCTACAACATCGAGAGCCTGACGGTGGCCGAGGTCGAGCGCGACCGGGGCCTGTCGCGCATCACGATCGTCACCAGCGGCACGCCGATGATCATCGAGCAGATCAAGGCGCAGCTCTCCCGCCTCGTCCCGGTCCACAAGGTCCGCGACCTGACCGAGGAGGGCCCCCACATCGAGCGCGAACTGGCACTCGTCAAGGTGGCCGGCATGGGCGACAAGCGCATCGAGGCGCTGCGCATCGCCGACATCTTCAAGGCCGTCGTGCTGGACGCGACGCTGTCCAGCTTCGTCTTCGAGCTGACGGGCACCAGCGACGACCTCGACCGATTCATCGACCTGATGCGCCAGCTCGGCCTCGTCGAGCTGTCCCGCACCGGGGCGCTGGCCATGAGCCGCGGGGCCGAGGGGCTCTGATGTGTCCTTGACGCGTCGGCCCGGCCGGCGCATGTAGGACGTCCTACATTCCGGGGCGGGTCATGGTCGTTCGCGTCACCTCGCGGGAGGCGAACCAGCAGTTCTCCAAGCTGCTGGAGCGGGTCCGCAACGGCGAGGAGATCCTCGTCACGAAGCACGGGAAGCCGGCGATGCGGATGGTTCCGGTGACGGGCGAGGACGAGGACGACCGGCTGCGCCGCGCCGCCGCCGCCCGTGACCTCGTGCGGATCATGACGGCGAACCCGATCGACCTCGGCGGCCGTCGCCTGACGACCGACGACTACTACGACTGACGGCATGGTCGCGCTCGACACCAACATCCTGATGTACGTGCACGACATCGGCGACGCCCGGCGGCAGGCCCGCGCGGCCGAGATCGTCCTGCGCGCGGCACCCGTCGGCGGCGTTCTCGCGCAGCAGGTGCTGGGGGAATTCGTCCACGCGTCGCGCCGGCTGCGCGAGATGCCGCGGACCGCGCTTGCCGGGATCGTCGCGGGCATGCGGGCGAGCTTCGACGTCGTCGCCGCCACGTCGACCGACTTCGACGCCGGCCTCGACGCCCATGTCGAACACGGCATCCCGTTCTGGGACGCGCTGATCTGGGCGACCGTCCGGTCGGCCGGATGCCGCTGGCTCCTGACGGAGGACTACCAGGACGGCCGCACGCTGGGCGGCGTCACCTTCGTCAACCCCTTCGCCCCGGCCAACGACGCGCTCGTCGACCGGATCCTTCCCCCCGTTTCCGTCGCCTGACGGACGCAATCAATCGAAAGACCGAAAAGGAACGCCCCGATGCGCGTGTACTACGATCGTGACGCCGACGTGAACTTGATCAAGGGCAAGAAGATCGCCGTGGTCGGGTTCGGCAGCCAGGGCCACGCCCATGCCCTCAATCTGCGCGACAGCGGCGTCAAGGACGTGGTCGTGGCGCTGCGCCCCGGCTCGGCCTCCGCCACCAAGGCCGAGGCGCAGGGCTTCAAGGTCCTGGCGCCGGCGGATGCCGCCAAGTGGGCGGACATCGTCATGGTGCTGACGCCGGACGAGCTGCAGGCCGACCTCTACCGCGACCATCTGGGCGCGAACATGAAGGCGGGTGCCGCCATCTGCTTCGCGCACGGGCTGAACATCCACTTCAACCTGATCGAGCCGCGCGCCGACATCGATGTGTTCATGATCGCGCCGAAGGGCCCGGGCCACACGGTCCGCGGCGAGTATCAGAAGGGCGGCGGCGTGCCCTGCCTCGTGGCGGTGCACCAGAACCCGTCGGGCAACGCGCTCGAGGTGGCGCTCTCCTACGCCTGCGCCATCGGCGGCGGGCGCTCGGGCATCATCGAGACGTCGTTCAAGGAAGAGTGCGAGACCGACCTGTTCGGCGAGCAGGCCGTGCTTTGCGGCGGCCTGACGGCGCTGATCGTCGCCGGCTACGAGACGCTGACCGAGGCCGGCTACGCGCCGGAGATGGCGTATTTCGAGTGCCTGCACGAGGTGAAGCTGATCGTCGACCTCATGTACGAGGGCGGCATCGCCAACATGCGCTACTCGATCTCCAACACGGCCGAGTACGGCGACTACACCCGCGGCCCGCGCCTGATCACGCCGGAGACCAAGGCGGAGATGAAGCGCATCCTCGACGACATCCAGTCCGGCCGCTTCACCCGCGACTGGGTGCTGGAGAACAAGGCCGGCCAGCCGAGCTTCAAGGCGACCCGTCGCCGGGCGGCCGAGCATCCGATCGAGAAGGTCGGCGAGCAGCTGCGCGGCATGATGCCCTGGATCTCGAAGAACAAGCTGGTCGACAAGGCGAAGAACTGATCGCCCGGGCAGGAACGGAGACGGGGCGGATCCCTCGGGATCCGCCCCGTCTCCGCCGCACCCGCCATCCTGCGCGCGTCAGGCGGTCCCGCCGGCGATCCGGCGGACCGGCCGTTCCCCGTCCTCCATCAGCGGCTGCGCCATCTGGCGCCTCGGGCGGTTGAACGCGACGATCATCGCCTCGATCGGCTCTCGCGTCGCCGACAGGCGCGGGCGGCCACACGCCCCACCGTCCATCCGCACCTCGCCGTCGAGCAGCTTGCGCAGCGCCTCGCGCCCCCGCGACAGGCGCGACTTCACCGTGCCCACCTTCACCTTCAGGATTTCGGCCGCCTCCTCGTAGCTGAGCCCCTCCAGTCCGATCAGCAGCACGACCTCCCGCATCTCCGGCGAGAGGCGGTCGAGCGCCCGGCGAAGATCGCCCAGCGCCAGCCCGTGGTCCTGGCTCGGCGGGGCCGGCGCCATCAGCCCTTCGATCGTCTCCGGCGATGCCGGCGACTGCCGGGAGCGGCGAAGGTCGTTGATGAAGGCGTTCCGCAGGATGGTGAACAGCCAGGCCCGCATGTTCGTCCCCGGCTGGAACGTGTCGAGCCGGGTGAGCGCCCGCTCGAGCGCGTCCTGGACGAGGTCGTCGGCTCGGACCGCATCGCCCACGAGGGCACGGGCGAACCGCCGCAGGCTGGGGATCTCCCGCTCGAGGTGGGCGACGGTGTCCGCTCTCGACGCCGCTGGGTTCCGTTGCGCTTCCATGTCTCGCTCCTCCCGTGTCGGGGGAGCCACTGTCGAGGCCACGTCCCTCGCTTGCGAGCGCGCAATCGGCGGGTGCGCGGCAACGGGATTATGCCGGAGGACATGGGCGTCGGCGCCGGCCGGTCCCGACCCCGCCGAATGCCTGGATTTTCCGTAATCTTGCTATGGGGCGGCGATGGCGATGCCGCCGATGTCACCGCGAGGTCACGGATCGTGCCTGGATCGGTCGGCCGTCGAAGACGGTTCGCCCCGTAGCAGTCGAGCCCGGCCCCGTCCTGGCGGCCGCAGGCCCCGATCGACCGAAGGTGGGAGCCGCACCATGGACATCTGGACGAACTATCTGGACGGCGTCGAGCGGCAGGTCCGTCTCGACGGCTTCATGACCCGGGTGATGCGCGACAATCTCGCCCGCCTGCGCACCGGCGCCGACGAGGAGATTGGACAGCGGATCGACGGGCTCGTGTCCCGCTTCCACCGCCCCTATGCGCGGATCCGCGAGCGCGTCGCGCGGGTGCACTGAAGGCTCCGGTGGTCCCGATCGTGCGATTCGACGTTGCGCGCCTGCGGGCGTTGGCGCTAATGAGATGGAGCGGGATCGCGGTTCCGCTTTCTGTCCTTTTCGGCGGACCCACGGCGATCACGCCATGACGGCACCGGACGCGGCATATCGGGCGAAGGCCCGGACGGATCGGCGCATCGCCGGTCGTCGCCCGTCCGTGCGCGGCCTCCTTCGACTTATCGGCCCCTGAACGCCGACCGACGGCGGGGCGATCGCATCCGCACCGTCTCGGGCGTTCAGGGGGCCGACACCACGGCCTTCGGCCGACAGCCCAACCCGCGGTCCCGTCGCCAGAGCCGGGAGGGGACCGCCGGTCCGACAGAGGACGGACCGACGCGAAGGATTGCCAGGACATGACCACCGCCAACACGGACCGCGTCTACATCTTCGACACCACGCTGCGCGACGGGGAACAGTCGCCCGGCTGCTCCATGAACCTCGACGAGAAGTTGCGGATCGCGCTCCTGCTCGAGGAGATGGGCGTCGACATCATCGAGGCCGGCTTCCCGATCGCCTCCGAGGGTGACTTCGAGGCCGTGAACGAGATCGCCAAGGTGGTGAAGGGCTCCACGATCGCCGGCCTCGCCCGGGCAGCCCGCGGCGACATCGAGCGCTGCGCGGAGGCGATCGCCCCGGCGGCGCGGCGGCGCATCCACACCTTCATCTCCACCAGCCCGCTGCACATGAAGTACAAGCTCCAGAAGGAGCCGGACCAGGTGCTCGACGCCATCGCCGCGTCGGTCTCGCTCGCGCGGAACTACACCGACGACGTCGAGTGGAGTGCCGAGGACGGCAGCCGGACCGAGCCCGACTTCCTGTGCCGCGCGGTCGAACTCGCGATCCGGTCCGGCGCCACCACCATCAACATCCCCGACACCGTCGGCTACGCCGTTCCCGACGAGTACGGGAGCATCTTCCGCATGCTGAAGGAGCGGGTGCCGGGGGCGGACCGCGTCGTCTTCTCCGTGCACTGCCACAACGACCTCGGCCTCGCGGTCGCCAACTCGCTCGCCGGCGTCGCCGCCGGCGCCCGGCAGATCGAGTGCACGATCAACGGCATCGGCGAGCGGGCGGGCAACACGGCGCTGGAAGAGGTGGTGATGGCGCTGCGCGTGCGGGCCGACCGCATGCCCTACGACAGCGGCATCCGCAGCGAGCTGATCACCCGCGCCTCGCGCACGCTGTCGGCCACGATCGGCTTCCCGGTGCAGCCGAACAAGGCGATCGTCGGCGCCAACGCCTTCGCCCACGAGAGCGGCATCCACCAGGACGGGATGCTGAAACACGCCGGCACATACGAGATCATGACGCCGGAGTCGGTGGGTCTGAACAAGTCCACCCTCGTGTTGGGCAAGCATTCCGGCCGCCACGCCTTCCGCGCCAAGCTGAAGGACCTCGGCTACGAGCTGGGCGACAACGCCCTGAACGACGCCTTCGTCCGCTTCAAGTCGCTTGCCGATCGCAAGAAAGACGTGTTCGACGACGATCTGATCGCGCTGGTGGACGACGAGATCGGCCACGCGCACGACCGCATCCGCTTCGTCTCGCTGGCGGTCATGGCCGGCTCCCGCGGGCCGCAGTCCGCGACGCTGGAGCTGGAGATCGACGGCGACCTGCGGCGGGTATCCACGCTCGGCAACGGCCCGGTCGACGCGGTGTTCAACGCGGTCAAGGCGCTCGCCCCGCACGAGGCGGTGCTGAAGCTCTATCAGGTCCATGCCGTCACCGAAGGGACCGACGCGCAGGCCGAGGTGACCGTGCGGCTCGAGGAGCTGGGCAAGTCGGTGAACGGGCAGGGGGCCGACGCGGACACGCTCGTGGCGAGCGCCAAGGCCTACCTGCATGCGTTGAACAAGCTGTTCACCAAGCGCGAGAAGACCGCTCCCGCCGCGCTTTCGGCGTGATATAACGCCGCTTTCAGGGGTGCCCGACCGCGGGTGGGCACCCCTCCCTTTGGCCCAAGCAGACGATTTCATGCTCTCAAAAGCTCTCGGGTGGCTGTCGGCCGACATGGCCATCGACCTCGGCACGGCGAACACGCTCGTCTACGTCAAGGGCCGCGGCATCGTCCTCAACGAGCCCTCCGTGGTTGCCATCGCGAACGTCCGCGGAAAGCGGCAGGTTCTGGCGGTCGGCGACGAGGCGAAGCTGATGCTGGGCCGCACGCCCGGGAACATCCAGGCCATCCGGCCCCTCCGCGACGGCGTCATCGCCGACTTCGAGGTCGCGGAGGAGATGATCAAGCATTTCATCCGCAAGGTGCACAACCGGCGGAGCTTCGCCAGCCCGCAGGTCATCATCTGCGTGCCGTCCGGATCCACCGCGGTCGAGCGCCGCGCGATCCAGGAATCCGCGGAGACGGCGGGCGCCCGCCGGGTCTTCCTGATCGAGGAGCCGATGGCGGCGGCGATCGGCGCCGGCCTTCCGGTGACCGAGCCGACCGGCAGCATGGTGGTGGACATCGGCGGCGGCACGACCGAGGTGGCGGTCATCTCGCTGGGCGGCATCGTCTACGCCCGCTCCGTCCGCGTCGGCGGCGACAAGATGGACGAGGCGATCATCGGCTACATCCGCCGCACCCACAACCTGCTGGTGGGCGAAAGTTCGGCCGAGCGGATCAAGAAGGAGATCGGCTCCGCCGCCCCGCCGGAGGACGGCGAGGGCCGGACCATGGAGATCAAGGGCCGCGACCTGATGAACGGCGTGCCCAAGGAGATCCTCATCAGCGAGCGCCAGATCGCCGAGAGCCTCGCCGAACCGGTGAGCGCCATCGTCGAGGCGGTGAAGGTGGCGCTCGAACACACGGCCCCCGAACTGGCCGCCGACATCGTCGACAAGGGCATCGTGCTGACGGGCGGCGGTGGCCTGCTGACGAACCTCGACTATGTCCTCCGGCATGCGACGGGCCTCCCGGTCTCCATCGCCGACGATCCGCTATCCTGCGTGGCGCTGGGCAGCGGTCGTGCGCTGGAGGAAATGCGGACATTGCGGAACGTCCTCATCAGCACCTATTGATTGAACGGCGAACGGTCCGCCGTCGCGGGGAACCCCACACCCGAGCACGCCCTTGGCCCTGAAGCCCCGAACCGCCCCCTCCGTCGTCCGCCTCACCGCTCCGCTGCGGGCGTGGGCGCAGCGGTTCTCCATCTTTCTGTTCATCGTGGCCTCGGTGATGCTGATGGTGGCCGGGCGCGTCGACACGCCGGCGGCGGACACGATCCGTGGCCGCGTCATCGACGCCTTCGCCCCGATCCTCGACGCCTTCGCGGCCCCGGCGGCCACGGCGGCCCGGGCGGTCGACGCGGTCATCGAGGCGCGGGACCTCTATGGCGAGAACCAGCGCCTGCGCGAGCAGAACGCGCTCCTGCTCCAGTGGCAGCAGGCGGCCCTGCGCCTGGAGGCCGAGAACCGCAGCCTGCGCACCCTCCTCAACGTCCGCCCCGATCCCGCGGTCTCCTTCGTCACCGCCCGCGTCGTGGCCGAACCCGGCGGCGCCTTCGTCCGCACGGTTCTGGTGATGGCCGGCCGGCGGGACGGCGTGCGGCGCGGGCAGGCGGCGATGTCGGGCGTCGGGATCGTCGGCCGGGTGGTGGAGGTGGGGGAGTGGTCGTCGCGCGTCCTTCTCGTCACCGACCTCAACGCCCGCATCCCCGTGCAGCTGGAGGAGGGGCGTGTGCGCGCGGTGCTGGCCGGCGACAACTCGGACCGTCCGCGCCTGATGCATTTGCCGTCCGACGCCCACGTGGCCGTCGGCGACCGGGTCGTGACGTCTGGCGTCGGCGGCATGTTCCCGGCCGGCCTTCCAATCGGTGTCGTCGGCGCGGTGACCGAGCGCATGATCCGCGTGCAGCCGCTGACCGACCTGCGGCGGCTGGAACACGTGAAGATTCTCGACTTCGGCCTGCCGACGAACCTGCTGGGCACGACGCCGTGACCGGCGGCGGCTTCCTGCACCAGCTGGACCGGCAGGGGCGGAGCATTGCGCCCTCGGCGATCACGCTGATCTTCGTTCTGCTCGGCATGGTCCCGGTGCCGCTTCCCGGCTGGGAGGCGATCGCGCCGCAGCTGGCGCTCGCGTCCGTCTACTACTGGGCCATCCACCGGCCGGACCTGTTGCCGCCCTGGCTCGCCTTCGTCTTCGGCGTCCTCGGCGATCTGACCTCGGGGTCCATGCCGGGGCTCACGGCGGTCGGCTTCCTGCTCGTCCACGCGGTCGTGCTCAGCCAGCGCCGGATCCTGTCGCGCGGCAACGTGCTCATCCTGTGGGCCGCGTTCGCGGCCATCGCCGTCCTGGTGGCGATCGTCTCCTATGTGCTGGTCAGCGCCCTCAACCTCGTCGTCCTGCCGATCCGTCCCGTGCTCCTGCAGGCGGTGCTGACCACGGCGGCCTTTCCCTTCGTCGCCGCCGTCTGCCTGCAGCTCCATCGCGCCTTCCTCGTCCTGGAGTGAGCGCCGTGAGCGACCGCGACCAGGACCGAGCCCGCCAGTTCACCCGCCGCGCCCTCGTGCTCGGCGCGGCGCAGACCGGCATCCTCGGCGCGCTCGCGGCGCGGCTCTACTATCTCCAGGTCGTCGAGGCGGACCGCTACAAGGTGCTGGCGGACGACAACCGCATCACCATGCGCCTCCTCACGCCCGCCCGGGGGGTGATCACCGACCGGAACGGCGTCCTCCTCGCGGTCAACCAGCAGAACTTCCGCGCCGTGATCACGGCCGAGCAGGCGCGCGACGTGCCCACGGTCCTCGTGCGGCTGGGCAACGTGCTCGGGCTGTCCGAGGCGGAGATCCGCCGGGTCCAGCGGGAGGTGCAGCGCCGCCGCCGGTTCGTCCCGGTGACGGTGAAGGAGAACCTCAGCTGGGAGCAGGTGGCGACGGTCGAGGTGAACGCGCCCGAGCTTCCCGGCGTCAGCATCGAGGTCGGCGAGACCCGCGACTATCCCTATGGGCCGGTCACGGCGCACGTGCTGGGCTACGTCGGCGCGGTGTCGGAGGCCGAGATGCGGGCCGAGCGGAGCCCCGTGATGGGCCTGCCGGGCTTCCGGATCGGCAAGAGCGGCGTCGAGCGGATCCACGACAAGTCCCTGCGCGGCAGCGCCGGGGCGAGCCAGCTCGAGGTGAACGCGGTCGGCCGCGTGATCCGCGAGATCGCGCGCGACGAGGGCCGGACCGGGCGCGAGGTGCAGCTCACCCTCGACATCGCCCTTCAGGAGTTCACCCAGACCCGGCTCGCCGAGGAGAAGAGCGCCGCGGCGGTGGCGATGGACGCGCACACCGGCGCCGTCTACGCGCTCTGCTCCAGCCCCAGCTTCGACCCAAACCTGTTCCCCAACGGGATCAGCGCCGACAGCTGGCTGGAACTCACCTCCGATCCCACCGCACCGCTCACCAACAAGGCGACGACGGGCCAGTACGCGCCGGGTTCGACCTACAAGATGATCGTGGCGCTCGCCGCGCTGGAATCCGGCCTCGCCACGCGCCAGACGCCGGTCTTCTGCCCGGGGCACATGGAGCTGGGCGACCACCGGTTCCACTGCTGGAAGCGCGGCGGGCACGGCACGCTCGACATGATCGGGGCGCTCCGGGAGTCCTGCGACGTCTACTTTTACGACATGTCGCGGCGTCTCGGCATCGACCGGATCCACGACATGAGCCTGCGGTTCGGCCTCGGCCAGCCGACCGGCATCGACCTTCCGGGGGAGCGGCCGGGGCTGATCCCCAACCGGGCGTGGAAGCAGCGTCGCTTCAACGTACCCTGGCAGGCGGGCGAGGATCTCGTCGCCTCGATCGGCCAGGGCTACGTGCTCGCCACACCGCTGCAGCTGGCGGTGATGACGGCGCGGATGGTGAACGGCGGTGCGGCGGTGCGTCCGCACGTCACCCGCCAGGTCCAGGACGGGCCGGAGGAGCAGACGCAGTGGCCGCCGATCGGCGTGTCGCGGCAGAACCTCGACCTCGTCGTCGCCGGGATGAACGCGGTGACGATGGACCAGCGCGGCACGGCCTACAGGGTGCGGGTCACCGAGCGCGGGTCCGAGTACGGCGGGAAGACGGGGACCAGCCAGGTCCGCCGCATCACCATGGCCGAGCGCGACCGTGGCGTGATCCGCAACGAGGACAAGCCCTGGCGCGAGCGCGACCATGCGCTGTTCGTCGGCTATGCGCCGATCCAGGCGCCGCGCTACGTCGTCTCGGTGATCGTGGAGCACGGCGGCGGTGGCTCGGCGGTGGCGGCGCCGATCGCGCGCGACATCCTGCTGGAGGCGCTGCGCCGCAACCCGGCCCGCAGCCCGCCGGCC
>VYKX01000268.1_pt1 | contig 13581 bp, 10 predicted proteins | sample 5114471 | NCBI WGS metagenome assembly VYKX01 (sample SAMN12291785, study PRJNA351875) | freshwater metagenome | isolation source: freshwater lake | place: USA: Michigan, Gull Lake | collected 2013-08-08
GGTTAGGTGCAGCGGCGGGTGGTGGCGCCTGTTTTGGCATTGGCCCGGCGGCGAGGAAGTTATCCGGCGCCGCCGCGAGGCGCTGCGAATACGGCCCCAGCACGCGGCGCGTTTGCGCAGCCAGCGCTGCGGGGTCTTCCGCGATTTCGCGTGGCGCCAAGCCCCAGCCGGTCAGGATGATCTGACCATCCAGCACCAGGATGGAATCGGCATTGGGCAGCACCAAAGCGCGGCGCAGTAGCGGGCCGATTTCGGCATCATCCAAAAGCGGTTCTAAAGCCTGCAATTGGCGGGTTAGCGCAGCTTCCGCTTCCGCCCGGCGCGCGCTGGATAGCGAGGGCAAAGGCTGCGGTTCGCCGGCGGCTTCGCCATACCAGGAAATCGCCCCGGCGCCGGAGATGGGCTCGGCAAAAAGCGCGGCGGGCGCGCCCCGGGCGTTGAGTTGGTCGGTCAGGCGCTGATGCAGCGCATGCACCGTCTGGCCCCGCAACAGCAAGGGTTGCAGCCCGGCAAGATCAGTCTTCAGGAGCAAACGTGGCGCGGCCATGGGACCTCGGGTTCTAGCGCCTGATCCGCGAAGGTGGAATCACCAGAGCGGTGAATCAGTCGCTTAAATTCAGCTTTAGCCTGATCCGCCTCGTCGGATCGGGTTAAATCGAGGGAAAGCTAGATCAGGTTGCGCGGGTTTGGGAACACCCGCACCTCGCGCCGCCCGCCGATTATTCCATGCCGAGCCCATGGCGGCATTGCGGCCAAGCCACGGCGGGGTGCGGGCAATTCACGCCGCCGCCCGTGCCGGTTCGCGCTGAAAGCGCAGCCAGGTCACGGCCAGCACCGCCACCAACAGCAAGGGGATGGAGGCCCAATTCAGCGGCACCCAGCCGAAATGCTCATGCAGGAAGCCGGCCAGGAAGCTCGCGGTCGCGGTGGTGCCGAACACCAGGAAGTCATTCAGCGCCTGGGCCTTGCCACGCTCATTCGGGCGATAGCAGGTGGTCACCAGGTTGGTCGCGCCGATAAACAGGAAATTCCAACCGACGCCATTCAGCGTCAGCGCAATCCGGAAATGCCATTCATGATTGCCGGCGAGTGCGGCAAAAACGCCCAGCAACAGCAGCGCGATGCCCCAGAACATGACATTGGTGGTGCCATAACGCGTGATCAGATTGCCGGTGAAGAAGGATGGCACGAACATCCCCATCACATGCATGAAGATCACCCAATGCGCTTCCGTATGCGGCAGGCCGCACGCCACAATCGCCAATGGTGAGGCACTCATCAAAAAGGACATGATGCCGAAGGCGACCATGCCGGAAATGACAGCGGCGATGAAACGCGGCTGAGACGCAATCTCCAACAAGGGGCGCGGTGGCGCGACCGCCGTGCCATCGGCCTTTACCGTCGCTTCCTGCATGGGCGGGAATTTGATGAAGCCCATGATAACGAAGACAACGGCGTGAATGCCGATCAGCGCGATATAGGTCGCGAGATACAGCGGCATCACCTGGTCATGCGAAAGCCGCACAATGCTGGGGCCGAGCACACCAGCCACCACACCGCCCGCCGTCACCCAGGAAATTGCCTTGGCGCGATAGGAATCTGGCACCAATTCCACCGCCGCGAAGCGATACATTTGCAAGCTGGCCACCGCATAACCCAGGATCAGCCCGCCCAGGCACATCAGCGCAAAGGTCGCGGTATATAGGCCAAGCGCCACCACCGCACCGCCCACCATGCCAAAGATGGAACCGACGCGGAACCCAAAGCGCCTGCCCATGCGCTGCATCAGCGCTGCCGCGGGAAACACCGCGATCATAATGCCCAAATGCTGCAAGGTGACCGGGAGCGTGGCGAGATCTCGGTTATGATAGAAGGTCACCACGGAAAGCGCTGTGGCGGCGAACATCAGCGTATTGCCGGCCTGGCCAATGGCCTGACAACAGGCCAGGAGAAAAAGATTCCGCCGCGCGGCAGCATCAAGCACAGACATTCTAGTCACGCTTTCCTATCAAGAAGCCGATGCTATACCCGAAAGCGCCGAAGGAAAAGCCGGTTTATCAGGCCCAAAGCCCGCGCGCAGTGAACCAATCCTGCACCAGCGCCGCCACCTGATCACTATTGCGATCCATCATGATCATGTGGCTATTGCCGGTGATGCCGTGTTCGGGCAGGTCCACAATATCCACCTGGCCGCCGGCGGCGCGCAGGCTTTCGGCGAAGGCAATGCCGCGGGCGCGAATATCGGGCCAGCGCGCATCACCCAGGATGTAATCGCCATAAATCATCAGCACCGGAATATCGCGCAACCTGGCGATCTGCGCCGGATCGCCAATCGAGGCTGGTTCCACCAGCACCAGCGCACGCAGCGCATCGGGCCGGTGCTGCGCGGCATTCCAGGCGAAAAAGCCGCCTTGGCTATGCGCCATCACCACCGCAGGCCCAACACGCTGCAGCAGCGCATCATAGGCATCCAGCGTCATCTCATCCGTTGTCGTGAAGCGCGGCACGATCTGGCGCATGAAATTGCGGTAGCTGGCCTCATCGGCGGGGAATTGATTGCCGGGCAGCACTTCCCCGCGCCGATAGGAACCTGGGCCGGCGCCGATGCGGAAGCGCTCAAAGGGGTTTTCTATCGGTAGCGTCAGGGCAGCCCCGCCGGTGACTTCCGGGATCAAGGACCAGCCTGACCGCCCGCGTTCCACCGCGTCACTCACATAAACCGGCCAGCCTTGCCTCAGGAAGTAATGCTGCCAGCCTTCGCGGCCATCGGGCGTCGTTTCCCAGCACACACCAGACAAGCCACCGCCATGCCACATCAGCAAGGGTGCGCGCCCACGCGGCGCGGCGGGGATCATGTATTGCGCGTAAAACGCGCCGATCAGATAGGTGCCGTTCGGGTCCACCTTGGCCGGCACGCCGCCCGGGGTGAACAGCACCTCACGCGGCGGTTGGCCCTCAATAGTGACCTCCCGCCCGCCAACATGAAAACTGCCCCAGTCAGCGAGCGAGACGGGCGCGGCCATTACGGCCTCAGCGCCCGGTCAGGATGCGTTCCACCAATTGCTTGGCACCCGGGATGAAGCCATTGGAATAGAAAGGATCGGACCCGAAGCGATAGGCATTATGCCCGGCGAACATCAGGTTCTTTTCCAAAGCTCCATCATGGCTGACATCCTGCAACGTCTTTTGGATGCAGAAGCTGCGCGGGTCAGCGCGGCGGCCATTGTCAAAATCCGGTTCATGCTGGGACCAGTTGGAAAAGCGGCAGGCCGAAAGACAGCCCATGCAGTCCACCTGATCCTTGACGATTTCACGCGATTTTTCCGGTGTGACAAAGATCAGCGTATTATCCGGCGTGCGCATGGCTTCGGTGAAGCCTTCGGCTTCCCAATGCGCGATGCGCGCCAAATCATGCGGCGCGACATAAACCAGGCGCTTGCGCGGGCCGACGCCATATTCCGCCATATGCGCACCCACCGGTTCCGCGGTATAGGCAACCTGACGTTCATTGCGGTCTTCCAATTCGCGCAGGAACTCATTGCGCACGGCGGAAGAATAAAACCCTGTCGGTGAGAAAGGCTGCAACAGCACATCACCGTGCTTCAGCGTCAGCAGCCGCTGCTTCCAGGCATCGCTGATTGGGCTTTCCCGCGTCAGCAAGGGGCGCGTGCCGAATTGGAAGGCGATGGGGCCAAGATCGGGATTGTCGATCCAATCTTCCCATTCTTCCAGCCACCAGACGCCGCCCGCCATAATGATGGGCACATCACCCAGGCCGAATTCGCGCATTTGCTGACGCAGTTTCAGCACACGCGGGAAGGGCGCTTCTGGCACCTTGGGGTTTTCGCTGTTGGAAAGCCCGTTATGCCCGCCAGCGAGCCAAGGGTCTTCATAAACCACGCCGCCAAGCCATTCGCTGGTTTTGTGATAAGCCCGCTTCCACAACGCGGCAAAGGCGCGGGCGGAAGAAATGATCGGGTAGTAATGCACCCCATAATCCCGCGCGACTTCCGCGAGCTTATACGGCATGCCCGCACCGCAGGTGACGCCATGGATCAAGCCCCGTGCGCCTTCCAGCATGCCGCGCGCAACCCGTTCAGCGCCGCCCATTTCCCATAGGATATTGGCATGGATGCGGCCCTTGCCGCCGGCCATATCCCAGGCGCGCTGCGCTTGCGCGATGCCGCCCTTGATGCCGTATTCCACCAGTTCTTCATGACGATCACGGCGGGTTTTGCCTTGATAAATCTGGCGGATGATGCTGCCATCCGCGTCATAGCTATCGGCATTGACGGCCGAGAAAGTGCCAACGCCGCCGGCTGATGCCCAGGCACCGCAGGTGCGCCCATTTGAAACGGCAACGCCCTTGCCGCCCTCCACCAGCGGCAGGACGTCAACGCCCCCCATCCTGATCGTATTGATGGCCTTCAAGTAACGGCGCTCCCCACTTAATGGACTGGGTTAGTGCGCGTCCCGTTCACATGCGTTCACGGGACACAGACTAACTCTTTATTTGGTCGCATTTCCCGAGCCGCCAAGTGATTCTACTTGGCTAGGAATTGCTCTCATAGGCCAAGCCCCGCCCCGGCAAAAGGGGCGGGGGGCCGGTTAGGCAGGATCAATCCCGCGGGCGTTCGCGGCGTTCGCCACGTTCACCGCCGCGCCGGTCATCACCTTCGGGGCGCGGACGCTTGGCGCCGACCTGTTCGGTAATATCCGCACCCGTCGCCTGATCCACGACGCGCATGGAAAGCTTCACCTTGCCGCGCTCATCAAAGCCAATCACCTTGACCTTCACCGCATCGCCGTCCTTGACGACATCGGTGGTCTTGTTCACGCGGTCATTCGCGAGTTCCGAGATATGAACCAGCCCATCCTTGGCGCCGAGGAAATTCACGAAGGCGCCGAAATCGGCGGTCTTCACGACCTTCCCGTTATAGATCACGCCGATTTCCGGTTCGGCCACAATGCCGCGGATCCAATCAATGGCGCGCTGCGCGGCTTCAATGCTGGTGGCGGCGACCTTGATGGTGCCGTCATCTTCAATATCCACCTTCGTGCCGGTCTGTTCCGTGATTTCACGAATGACCTTGCCGCCGGAGCCGATCACATCGCGGATCTTGTCCTTCGGCACATTGATCACGGTGATACGCGGCGCGGTGGCCGCCACATCGGTGCGCGCGCCCGTCAGCCCCTTGGCCATTTCGCCAAGGATATGCAGCCGGCCTTCACGCGCCTGTTCCACCGCGATCTTCATGATCTCCGGCGTGATGGAGGTGATCTTGATGTCCATCTGAAGCGAGGTGATCCCCACTTCCGTCCCGGCCACCTTGAAATCCATATCGCCGAGGTGATCTTCGTCACCCAGAATATCGGACAGCACAGCAAAGCCACGATCTTCCTTGATCAGACCCATGGCAATGCCCGCGCAGGGACGCTTCAGCGGCACGCCGGCATCCATCATGGAAAGCGATGTGCCGCACACCGTCGCCATGGAAGAAGACCCATTGCTTTCGGTGATTTCGGAGACAACGCGCACGGTGTAGGGGAACTTGTCCTTCTCCGGCAGCAGCGGATGAATGGCGCGCCAGGCAAGCTTTCCATGGCCCACTTCACGCCGGCCGGGGCTGCCCATGCGGCCCGTTTCATTCACCGAATAGGGCGGGAAATTATAGTGCAGCATGAAGTCTTCGCGGTATTCACCCGCGAGCGCATCAATCACCTGCTCATCCTGGCCGGTGCCGAGCGTCGCCACACAAAGCGCCTGGGTTTCACCACGGGTGAACAGCGCCGAGCCATGGGCGCGCGGCAGCACGCCAACTTCCGCCATGATGGGGCGCACGGTGCGCGTATCACGCCCATCAATGCGCTTGCCGGTATCAAGGATGTTGTTGCGGACCACATCCGCTTCCAATTCCTTGAGCAAGCCCTTCGCCAGGTTCACATCCGCACCTTCGGCTTCAAGGGCGGCGATCACCTTCTTTTTCACCACGCCCACCTTATCCTGGCGGACCAGCTTTTGTATTTCCGTATAGGCAGCGGCCATATCGGCGCGGCCCAATTCGGCGATGCGCTTCTTCAGCGTGATCTCAGCTTCCGAAGGCTCCGGCAACGGCCATGGTTCCTTGGAGGCGACTTCCGCCAATTCAATGATCGCCTGGATCACCGGCTGGAAGGAAGCATGGCCGAAGGTGACGGCGCCGAGCATGACTTCTTCCGTCAATTCGCTCGCTTCCGATTCCACCATCAGCACGCCTTCGGCAGTGCCGGCCAGCACCAGATCCAGCACGCTTTCCTTGCGCTGATCAGCTGTGGGGTTCAGCACATAGGCGCCATTGATATAGCCAACGCGCGCTGCGCCGACCGGGCCGAAGAAGGGAATGCCAGAAAGCGTCAGCGCGGCGGAGCAACCCACCAGGGCGACGATATCGGGATCATTTTCTAGATCATGCGACAGGACGGTAGCAACCACCTGGACTTCATTGCGGAAGCCTTCAGGGAAAAGCGGGCGGATCGGGCGGTCAATCAGGCGCGACGTCAGGGTTTCGAATTCGGACGGCCGGCCTTCACGCTTGAAGAAGCCACCCGGGATCTTGCCAGCGGCGAAGGTCTTTTCCTGGTAATGCACGGTCAGTGGGAAGAAATCCTGCCCCGGCTTGGCGGAACGCGCACCGACAGCGGTGCAAAGCACAATCGTGTCACCCAAACGCGCCATCACGGCACCATCGGCCTGGCGGGCGATCTTGCCGCTTTCCAGAACCAGGGTCTTGCCGCCCCAGGCGATTTCCTTGCGGAAGTAATTGTCGAACATCGTCATCCTCTCGGGCGCTGGCCCATGCCAGCGCGAACCACGCTGCCGCCCCCTTTGGGCAACAGCGCGGCAGAAGGGGCCTGGTGGCCCCGGAATGCGACGCAAAGGGCGAAGACAGGAAAGCGCCGAGGATACTCGGTGGCGGGGCCGTTTTATCGGCGTCTCGGGCGGCATGGGGTGGGCCCATCGCGGATAGGCGCGACGGGAAGGCCGCCCATGTGGCCGGAAACGCCGCGGTGGTCCCTATCCGAAGCCACGACTTGAAGAACTGTCCTAACCCGCAGCGTGCGCGGCGGTTGGCGCCCCGGCTTCCGGCCGGGCAACACCAAGGGCGCATATGGCGCGGATTGGCGGAAAATACCACAGGAAACTTGGGGGGGCAGGGCGCAAGCGGCGGCATTGGGCCGAAAACTTTACGTTTTCGGACGGGAAGCGCTAGTTTTCAGCCTGGAAATCCACCGAACGCGGTGAAAGGGCATGCCATGCGGAAGTTCTTGATCGCACTTGTACTGCTTTCCGGCTGCGCCTCGGTCGAGCAACAGGGGGGTCCGCCGGCAATTGCCCCCCCCTTACCGCGCCGTGTTGGTCGCCGGCGATGCCAGCCTGCCCGTTTGGGATAACGCTGTTGAGGCGTTGCAGGACATCATGGCGCCTTCGCTTGCCCGCGGGCAGACAAAACGCTTCAGCGCCGCGCAGCCGATCATTGATCAAGGAAAGGCCCAACTGGCCACGAGGGAGGCGGTGGTCTCCGCCATCTCTGCGCTGCGCCCGGCGCCTGGCGAGGGTTGTCTGGTCTATGTGACCGCCCATGGAACGCAGCGGCAGGGCATTTTCCTGGCGGCAAGCGGCCAACATCTCACGCCCGCGATACTGAACCGCGCCTTGGATAGCGGCTGCGGTGATGCGCCCACGATTGTACTTGTCTCGGGCTGTTATTCGGGAATCTTCACCGAAGCGCCTATGGCAAAGCCCAACCGGGTTATCCTGACAGCGGCCAACGCGGATCGCCCAAGCTTCGGCTGCGGGCCGGGGTTTCAATATACGGTTTATGACCAGTGCCTGTTGGAAGCCACCCGCGGCGCGCATGATTGGCGCAGCTTGGCGCAAACCACCATGACCTGCCAGGATGATGGCCAAGGACTTTTGATTTTGAGAAGGGAGGAGGTCTAGGATGCGTTGCTCAACGGTTTTTCGTAGCAGCGGTGCACCACTTTATGGCACCGCAACTATTGGCAACGGTTACTTATTCCTTCCGGTGCCGATCCACGCATGGGGAGGAAATGCAATCAATGGAAGGTGGGCTTCCCCTGACATGCAAAAATTCATAGATGAAATAATAGAAGGAGGAATACGTGTCCGTCTCTACGACCCAAAGGAATTGCCAGAAGACCGAGCGTTTTTCTTCAGCAGAATGAAATATCCAGGAAACTTGATCGAAAATCTAAGGAATTTTGGCTTTAGGGTTCTCGATACCCCTGGAAATACACTCGTTTTCATATGTGTGCACGGTAAGCGTGATGCGTGCTGCGCCCTTTTTGGCCAAAATTCATTTGTAGAAGCGAGCAAAAAGTATAACAGAAAGGACGGGGTAGAGATATTTAGATGCTCGCATCTAGGTGGCGACAGGTTCGCTGGTATAGGAATCGTTTTTCCATCAGGCAATATGTACGGCAAGTTTGAGGGAAGCGATATCATTGATATCATCAAAAGTGAGTTAAATTTTAGGATACATCACGAAAAATTTCGAGGATGCGTTTTCGAAGATAAATCATCTCAGATCGTCCGCTACGCAGCGGCAAGTCTCCTTGGTGAATGCGAGCACCGCCTTCATATCGAAGTTACTCAAGACATAACGGTCTCACCAAACGGCGAAACAACGATTATTGCCACTATTAAAGAAAAAATATTTGTAATCCGACTGATAAACTTAGATTTCGAAATCGCTCCGGATTGTAGAACATTGGTAAAATCTGGAACCTCGATACAAAAATCTTTGGTGGTGCGTTGTATTGAGGAGAAAATGACTCGGTAAACTTTTCATATGTTACGTGTGTACGTCAGCGCGAAAACATGCTTGGCTTCCAGGCTTCCAACCCGCGTTACTTTGAAGGCGAAAATCTGCCCCGGCGGGCAACGCCGTGAGCCGCGACGGCAATGCCCGCAGATAGGCTTGGCATGATCGCACCATATATTTGCCGCCATCATCTTTCATGCTGACGCTTTAGGAGGACCCCATGCGGTCAGTTTTTCTTGCGATCTCGGCCCTCACGCTAAGCCTACCCGCTTTGGCGCAGGAAGCGCCGCGGCTTTTCCCAAGCCGCGATGTGGCTGTGACCTATCGTGTTTCGGGCGCCGGCCCCATGCAGGAAGTGACCATGGCCTGGGCGGCAGCGCCACGCCTGATGCGCGTGGAACTGCCGGGCATGGGCTACACCATCGCCGATTTCGCCGGGCAGAAGGGTTTCATGGTCATGCAAATACCCCAGCCCATGGTGATGGATATCCCCATGGCCCAGGCGGCGAGCCATGTGCGCGCGCTCGAATCAGCGCGCTTCACCAAGCTTGGGGCGGATCGCGTGGCAGGGGTTGCCTGCACCAACTGGCGCCATGAGGGGCCGCAAGGTTCCGGCACGGGCTGCTTCACCGATGATGGGGTGATGTTGCGGTCCCAAGGCAGCGCCCCAGGTGTGCAGGGCGCGCTTGAGGCTTTGCGCGTGACCTATGGGGCGCAGGATGTGGCGCGCTTCCAGCGCCCCGCTGGTGCGCCTTCCATGCAAATGCCGGGCGGAATGCTGCCGGGTATGCCGCCCGCCCGCAAAAATTAGGCGCTGCGAAAAACAAAAAAGGGGGCCGAAACCCCCTTTTTTCCATTGGCGGTAACCGCCAGACGGAAAAGCTTACCGGCGCAGCCCAAGCCGGCCAATCAGCGTCTCATAGCGCTTCTGGTCGGTCTTCTTCACGTAATCCAGCAAGCCACGGCGCTGACCCACCAGCACGAGCAAACCGCGCCGGGAATGGAAATCCTTGGCATGGGTCTTCAGATGCTCGGTCAGGTTGACAATGCGCTCAGACAGCAGGGCTACCTGCACTTCCGGGCTGCCGGTATCGCCCGGCTTGATGGCGTATTCGGAAATAAGCGCCGTGCGACGCTCCGCGGTGATCGACATCGGATTTCTCCTCTCGTCCGGGCATGGCCCGGCAATGGTTCAAGAATCGCCCTGACCCAACCACCGCTCTGGCTTCAATAAGCCTTCTTCCAAGCGGGCCAGACCCATCAGGCGCCCCCCCACCATCGCTCTGGCCAAGCCCCCATCGGGGTTAGCCTCACGCGGTACGCGGCCCATGAAATCAACCAGCGGGATATGCTGGCCGAATGAGAGCCGCGCGGCTTCCGCTTCGGTGAGGGCCAGCGCCGGGATGTCGGCCAGCGCGGTCGTCACCGGCAGCAGAAGCGCCGGGGAAGGGGGGGGCGTATCGCCGGAAACGGCGATCTTGTCCAGGGCTACGGCATCTTTTTCGTGAAAAGGGCCCACACGCATGCGCCGCAGCGCCGTGATATGCCCAACCGTGCCGCAGGCCCGCGCGATGTCTCGCGCCAGGCTTCGCATATAAACGCCCTTGCCGGATTCAACGAAAAACACGGCGGTATCGGCATCTGGCCGTTCAATCAGTTCAAACCGATCAACCCTGGCCGGGCGCGGCGCCAATTCCGGAATCTCGCCCGCGCGCGCCAAATCATAGGCGCGTTCACCAGCGACTTTAATGGCTGAGAATATCGGCGGCACCTGCATGATATCGCCGATGAATTGCGGCAGGGCGGCTTGGATGGTCGCGTCATCGGGCCGCGCATCTGATGTCGCGATCACCTTGCCATCGGCATCATCTGAATCCCGCGCTTCGCCGAATGTCAGCGTGAAGCGATAGGTCTTCGTGCCATCCATCACATAAGGCACGGTCTTCGTCGCTGCACCAAAGGCAATCGGCAGCACGCCCGTGGCCAGCGGATCAAGCGTGCCGCCATGGCCGCATTTCTGCGCATTGAAGCCGCGCTTACACAGCGTGACCACATCGGTCGAACCCACACCCGTTGGCTTGTCAATGATCAGCCACCCATCCAGCGCAAGACCTTTCGGCTTCTTGTGCTGGCGGTGTTTGCCGCGCGGCGGGCCGGGGCGCTTTTCGCGAGCCTCGCTCATGCCTTGTCATCCTCATCGGGCTTGGCTTGCAAATCGCGCTGCACTTCCGGCCGGCGCATCACTTCATCAATATGCATGGCGTAATCGAGCGCAGTATCAGGCTGGAAATGCAGATTAGGCGCGAATTTCAGCCGCACGCTATGGGAAACCTCCCGCCGCAGGAAGGAACTGACACGCCTGAGGCCACCCAATTCTTCCTTGGTGACTTCCCGACCGAGTGCGGCGACAAAGGCTGTCATATGCTTCAAATCCGGTGAGGCGCGTACTTCCGTGATCGTCAGATGCACGCCCAGCAAGGCGGGATCGCGGAATTCCTCACGCGCAAAAACGGCAGAAAGCGCATGGCGCACTTCTTCCGCCACGCGCAATTGCCGCTGGGAAGGGCCTTCCGCCCGGCCTTGATGCTGATGCTTGCTCATGAATGATTTCCCTGCCTGGGTGTTGCGATCCAGGCTTGCCAGAAAGGCGGAACGGCTTCGGGCTTCTGATCAGCCCGCTACCGTCTCCGTCTCATAGCATTCGATCTGATCGCCAACGCGGATATCATCGTAATTCGCGAAGGACATGCCGCATTCCAGGCCATTGCCCACTTCGCGCACATCATCCTTGAAGCGGCGCAGCGTGGACAATTCGCCCTGATGGATCACGACGCCATCGCGCAGCAACCGCACCCCGGCACCGCGCTTGACCTGGCCTTCCGTGATACGGCAGCCGGCAACCTTGCCGATGCGCTTGACTTCGAAGACCTGCAAAATCTGCGCATAGCCCAGGAACTTTTCGCGCTGGACCGGCGCCAACTTGCCCTTGACCAGCTTTTCAATGTCATCGGCGACTTCGTAGATGATGGAGTAATAGCGAATCTCCACCCCCTCGCGGGTCGCCAGATCACGCGCCTGAGATGTAGCGCGCACATTGAAGGCAACAATCACCGCATCCGATGCCTTAGCCAACTGGATGTCAGATTCCGTAATCTGGCCCACGGCACTATGCAGCACGCGCACGCGCACTTCTTCATTGCCAAGCTTGCCGAGCGTGACACCAATGGCTTCCGAGCTACCCTGCACATCGGCCTTCACCACAACGGCAACTTCCTTCTGCTCACCCGCCTGGATGCGGGCCAGCATATCGGTCAGGCTGCCACGGCCGGCACCTGCGGTGGCGGTCGCCTTGTCACGCAGCTTGCGCTGACGGAATTCGGAAATTTCCCGCGCGCGGGCTTCGTTTTCAACGGCGATGAAATTCTCACCCGCCGTCGGCACGCCGGAAAGGCCCAGGATCTCAACCGGCAAGGAAGGCCCCGCATCTTTCAGCGGTCGGCCCTTATCATCCAGCATGGCGCGCACCCGGCCCCATTCGGCGCCGGCCACCACAATATCGCCCTGCTTCAACGTGCCCTTCTGCACCAGCACGGTCGCCACCGGACCACGCCCGCGGTCGAGCTTGCTTTCAATGACTGTGCCTTCCGCAGCACGGTCCGGATTGGCGCGCAGATCCAGGATTTCCGCTTGCAGCGAAATCGCTTCCAGCAGCTTGTCCAGGTTGATCCTTTGGGTCGCCGAAACCTCGATTTCCTGGGTTTCGCCGCCCAGGCTTTCCACCACGATTTCGTGTTGCAGCAATTCCTGCTTCACGCGTTCGGGCTTCACGCCAGGCTTATCAATCTTATTGACCGCAACAATCAACGGCACCTTGGCTGCGCGGGCATGGCGGATGGCTTCCACCGTTTGCGGCATGACACCATCATCAGCCGCCACAACCAGCACCACCATATCGGTCACCGATGCACCACGCGCGCGCATGGCGGTGAAGGCTTCATGGCCAGGTGTGTCAATGAAGGTCACGCGGTCCCCGGCGGGGACCGTGATTTGATAGGCGCCAATATGCTGGGTGATGCCACCCGCTTCATGGGCGACGACATCGGTCTTGCGCAAAGCGTCCAAAAGGCTGGTTTTGCCGTGATCCACATGGCCCATGATGGTGACCACGGGCGGACGCGGCAGCAATTCCGTATCCGCATCCTCAGCGCCTTCAAGGCCCATTTCGACATCGGCTTCGCTGACGCGCTTCACCCGATGGCCGAATTCCTGCACGACCAATTCCGCCGTATCGGCATCAATGCTTTGCGTCAGCGTTGCCATGACGCCCATGCGGAACAGGCTTTTCACCACATCCCCACCACGGGCAGCCATACGATTGGCCAATTCCTGCACGGTGATGCTTTCCGGCACCACCACATCACGCACCACGCGTTCCGTACCGGAACGCAAACGCGCCAATTCCTGCTGGCGCCGTTCACGTTCACGCGCACGCCGGACAGAGGCGATGGAACGCGTACGTTCATCCTCACCTTCCAGCGCTGCCGCCACATCAATGCGGCCTTCGCGGCGCCGATCTGCCCCGGCTGGGGGTTTCTTCACGGGCGCAGGCGCCAAGCGCTTGGCGGGTCCTGCCGCCGCTCCGGGGCGTCGCATGGCTGGGCGGCGTGGCCCATCCTCGTCCTCATCGGATGGCGCACGCGCCTTGAGCGTCAGCTTCACCGGTGGCTCTGAAGGCGTGGTTGGCCTGCGCGCGGGC
>VYKX01000269.1_pt1 | contig 13581 bp, 10 predicted proteins | sample 5114471 | NCBI WGS metagenome assembly VYKX01 (sample SAMN12291785, study PRJNA351875) | freshwater metagenome | isolation source: freshwater lake | place: USA: Michigan, Gull Lake | collected 2013-08-08
GGGACGCGGAGGCGCTGGCCCGGCTGCCGGACGGCCGCTGGGTGGTCGGCTTCGAGCGCGCGCACCGGGTCGAGTTCTACCCGCCGGCGGCGGACGGTCCCGGCCAGCCCGTCGGCGCGGCGCTCGTCCCGCCGGGGGCCGACGGCCTGCCCTCGAACGGCGGGATCGAGACGGTGACGGTCCTGCCCGACGGACGCCTGTTCGCCCTCGCCGAGGGGCCGGACAACGGCCGACCGGAACGCGACGGGTGGGTCGGCGGTGCGGACGGCTGGATCCGCTTCACCTATCTCGCCGCGCCCGGCTACCGCCCGACCGACGCGGCGCCGCTGCCGGACGGCGATCTCCTCGTGCTCGAACGCTATTTCTCGCTGTTCGGCGGGCTCGCGGGCCGCATCGTCCGGCTTCCGGCGACCGCGATCGTTGAGGGCGCCCGGGTGTCGGGAACCGTCCTGCGGGATCTCGCGCCCCCGCTGCCGGTTTCCAACTACGAGGCCATCGCCGCCGTCAGCACCCCCGACGGCGAGACGCTGGTCTTCGTCTTGAGCGACGACAACTTCTCGAGCGCGCTCACGACCCACATGATCGTCTTCGCGCTGCGACCCTGACGGCCACCGTCAGTCGCCGAGGACGATCCCCTCGCGCCGCGGATCGGCGGCGCCGTGCAGGCGCCCGTCGCGGCGGACGATCACGCCGAGGCCGCTGTTGAGTTCGCGCACCTGCACCGTGTGCCCGCGCGCCCGGAGCGGGGCCTCCAGCGCGGCCGCCGCGGTTCCTTCCTCCAGCTCGACCGTCCGCCCGAGGGTCAGGACGTGGGGCTGCGACACCACGGCCCCCGGATCGAGCCGCCAGTCGATCAGCCCGACCAGCGCCTTGGCGACATAGCCGATGATGCGGGCGCCGCCCGGCGACCCGATCACGATCGCCGGCTCGCCCTCCCGGTCGAAGACGATGGTCGGCGCCATCGACGAGCGGGGCCGCTTGCCCGGCCCCACCGCGTTCGCCACGGGGCGGCCGTTTTCGACGGGCGCGAAGGCGAAGTCGGTGAGCTCGTTGTTGAGAAGGAAGCCGCGGACCATCATGCGGGCGCCGAAGGCGTCCTCGATCGTCGTCGTCATGGAGACGATGTTGCCGTCGCGATCGACGATCGAGACGTGGCTGGTGGAGGGGAACTCCAGCGAAGTGTCGGTGCCCCACAGGCGCGCGTCGCGCCACGGCGGATTGCCCGGCCGCGGCCGCTCGATCGCGCGGTCGATGTCGATCTGCTGGGCGCGGAGCGTGAGGTAGGAGGTGTCGATCAGGCCGCGCACGGGCACGGGCACCGCGTCCTGGTCGGCCATGTAGACCGCGCGGTCGGCGAAGGCGAGGCGCCCCGCCTCGGCCAGGAGGTGCGCGGCGTCGGCGGCCGCGGGATCGAGGCCCGCCATGTTGAAGTGCTCGACCATGCCGAGGATCTGCAGGACCGTCAGCCCGCCCGAACTGGGCGGACCCATGCCGCAGACCTCGTGCCCGCGATAGGGGCCGCAGACGGGCTCGCGCACCGCGATCCGGTATCCCGCGAGGTCCTCCACCGTCAGCCGCCCCGGATTGGTGGCGTGCTCGCGCACCGCGCGGACGATGTCCGCCGCGATCTCGCCGATATAGAAGGCGTCGGCGCCCCGTTCGGCGATCGCCGCCAGCGTGTCGGCATAGGCGGGGTTGCGGAGGATCGTTCCGGCGGGCAGCGGCAGGCCCTCGGGGGTGAAGAAATAGGCGCGGGTGGACGGGTGCTGCGAGAGCCGTTGCTGGTCGGCGGCGATCAGCGCCGCGAGGCGCGGCGAGACCGGAAAGCCCTCCCGCGCCAGCCGGATCGCCGGCTCGAACAGGCGCGTCCAGGGCAGGCGGCCGTGGATGCGGTGGCTCTCGGCCATCAGCCGGACGGTCCCGGGCGTCCCGACGGAGCGGCCGCCGATCACCGCGTCGTAGAAGGTCAGCGGCGTGCCGTCGGGCTTCAGGAAGAGGTCGGGGGTGGCGGCGGCGGGTGCCGTCTCCCGCCCGTCGTAGGCCACGAGCGCACCCTCGCCGGCGGTGTAGTGCAGCATGAACGCGCCGCCGCCGATGCCCGAGGACTGCGGCTCGGTCAGGCCCAGGACCATCTGCGTCGCCACCGCCGCATCGACCGCGGAACCGCCGGCGCGCAGGATCTCGTCGCCCGCCCGGACGGCCAGCGGATTCGCCGCGACCACCATGTGGGAGCGGGCGGAGACGGTCGTGGCCGGACCCGGCCGCGTCTGCGCGGCGGCGGGCAGGGCCGTCAGCGCGAGCGCGCCGGCGAGAAGGACGCGGGCGAGGATCGGGGCACGGGTCGACATGGGAGGCCTTGCGCGCAGGAGCGGGAGACGGAGGAAACCTAGTTCAATTCCGCGCAAAGGGATATCCGCTCCGGCCGGCTGTTGCTCATGTCCGTCGGCAGAAGCAGGCAGCGCACGTGCTTTCCACGCTGGCGCAGCACGTAGAGTTCCGCGGCATTCACGCCGCCGGCCGACACCAGCTCCCACCCCTGGTTCAGAAGCTCGCCGAGTGTCCTCGCGACCGGGCGCAGCATATAGTCCTGCGGCTGGAGGGGCGCGAGGACGCGGCGCATCTGCGGTCCGAGGTCGGCCGGCGCGCCGGCTGCCGGGGCGCCGGGTTGCTGGGCGGAGACGGTGCTGACGAGGGCGAGGACAACGAGGGCGGCGAGGACGACGGGGGCGGTCCTGCGGGCCGGCGGCGGAAGCGGCATCGGGGGGCTCCGGTGGCGGTCCGATCTGTCTAGACCGGATCGCGTGGTGGTTGAAGGTCCGACGCGGCGGGGCCATCTGTGCCGCCGAAGGGTCCGGGCCCCTCTGGCATGCCGCGCGGTCGACGCGGCTGCGATGTCGGACCGCCACTCGCGTGCGTCGCGTGGAGGCGGCGCCACGTCAACCGGAGCCTCCGAATGGAAGTCCTCGCAACCTTCATGACCGACCCGTTCCTGGGCAAGCCGACGTGGATCTGGCTCGTCTTCCTGGGAATCGTGGCGGCGCTCCTCGTGTTCGACCTCGGCGTCCTCCACAAGGAGGAGCGCGAGATCGAGGTGCGCGAGAGCCTGATCCTCTCCGCCGGCTACATCGCGGTCGCCCTTCTCTTCGGGGCGTGGATCTGGCTGGCCTTCCCCGGTGCGGACGACGGTCTGCGCCAGGAGATGGCCATGAACTACCTGACCGGGTTCTTCGTGGAGAAGAGTCTCGCGATGGACAACGTCTTCGTCATCTCGCTGATCTTCACCTATCTCGCCGTGCCGCGGCTCTATCAGCACCGGGTGCTGTTCTGGGGCATCCTCGGGGTCATCGTGCTGCGCGCCATCATGATCGGCCTGGGCGCGACGCTGGTGGAGCAGTTCTCCTGGGTTCTCTACATCTTCGGCGCGTTCCTGATCTTCACCGGCATCAAGATGCTGGTGATCTCGGACCATCAGCCGGACGTCGCGAACAATCCGCTGCTCAAGTTCCTCAAGAAGCGGATGCGGGTCACGACCGAACTGCACGGCCACGCCTTCTTCGTCCACAAGCCCGATCCGGACACCGGCAAGGTCGTCCGCTGGGCGACGCCCCTCTTCCTCGCGCTGGTCCTGGTCGAGTTCGCCGACCTGATCTTCGCCGTGGACAGCGTCCCCGCCATCTTCGCCATCACGACCGACCCGTTCATCGTCTACACGTCCAACATCTTCGCTATCCTGGGTCTGCGTGCGCTCTACTTCGCGCTCGCCGCCATGGTCCACCGGTTCAAGTATCTGAAGTACGCGCTTTCGATCGTGCTGATCTTCATCGGCGGCAAGATCTTCTGGAACCAGATCTTCGGAAAGCTGGACCCGACGATCTCGCTCTCGGTCACGATCGGCCTTCTCGCGGCCGGCGTCCTCTTCTCGCTCTGGAAGACCCGCTCCGGGGCGACGCCGGGGACCGCGGCCGCCGGCTGATGCGGGCGGGGGGATCCGGTGGCCGCCGGATCCCCCCCTCTCGCTCAGGCGGCCTTCGCCAGGGGCGCCTTCGCCGCGACGGCGGGGCTCCCCTCCTCGCGACCCCGGACGTCGCCGAGGAACGTCGCCACGCTCGTCTCGACCGCCCGGATCTCCTTCGCCAGCACCTCGACAGACGCCTGCATCTGCGTGATCGCCGCATTGGTGTCGAGGGCCGCCGACGACACCGCCTTGATGTTCGTGTCGACGCTGCCGACCCCGTTCGCCGCCTGCGCCATGTTGCGGGCGATGTCGCCGGTGGTCGCGGACTGCTCCTCGACCGCCGCTGCGATGGCGCCGTTCATCTCGTCCACGGTGCGGATCCGACCCACGATCTCCCGGATCACCTCGACGACGCCGCCGATGGCGGACTGCATGGCGCCGATCTCGCGCTGGATGTCGTCGGTCGCGCGGCCCGTCTGGTTCGCGAGGCTCTTGACCTCCGATGCGACGACCGCGAAGCCACGGCCCGCCTCGCCGGCCCGTGCCGCCTCGATCGTGGCGTTCAGCGCCAGGAGGTTCGTCTGCGCGGCGATCGCGCCGATGAGGCCGGTGACCTCGTTGATCCGGGACGAGGCGCCCAGGAGCCCGTCGACCATCTCGCCCGCCCGGGTGGCGGCGCCGGCCGCGTCGGAGGCCGACCGCGCCGCAGCGCCGATCCGGCCCGACACCTCCGAGAGGGCCGCGTTGAACTCCTCGGTCGCGGCGGCGACCATCTGGATGTTCTGGGTGGCCATGCCGGCGGCGCTTGCGGCCGATCCGGCCTCGGCCGTCGTGGCCTCGGCCGACCGGGACACCTGACCGATCGTGGCCGCGAGTTGCGTCGACGCGGCGCTGGCGTCGGACAGCATGCGGGAGATCGACCGTTCCAGGTCGTCCGCCATCGCGAACAGCGCCTGCCGCCGGTCCGCCGCCGCTGCGGCCGCACGGTCCGCCTGCTCGGCCTCGAGCCGCTGCCGCTCCAGCCCGTTCTGCCGGAAGATGGCGACCGCCCCCGCCATGGCGCCGATCTCGCCGGCGGTGCCCGTGCCCGGGACCTCGATCGCGAAGTCGCCCCCGGCGATGCGCTCCATCGCTGCCGTCATCCCGGCGATCGGCCGGAGGACGCGCCGGACCATGACCAGGCCGACGGCCAGGAGCGAGACGAGGCCGAGCGCGGCGAGCAGGAAGGAGAGGATCTCGATGCGATACCCGAGCCGGACGTCGTCGGCGTAGGTCTGCGCCGCCACCTCCACCTGCAGGTCGATCAGCTTCGTGATCACCTCGGTGTAGGGGTCGATCGCCGCGTAGAGCGACTCGCGGACGAAGACGTCGAGGGCGCCGGCGTCCTTGCGCGCAATGATCGCGGTGAGGTCGGCGACCGCGATGTCGGCGGCGGACTTCAGCCGCTTCGCCTCGGCGACGAGCTTCGCCTCCTCGACCGTGAGCGTCGTCGCGAGATAGGCCGTCCATTGCTTCTCGATCTGGCCGCGCGCGGTGGCGACCGATTCCGCCGCCTCCGGCCAGTCCCAGTTCCCGTTGCGCACCTTGTGGGAGGCGTCGACGACGAACACGGCATAGGCGTCGGAGATGATCTTGAGATCGCGCAGCGGCACCACCCGGTCCTCGTAGATCGTCCGCATCGAGGTGGACAGGCGCTCCACGCCCCAGATGTTCGTTCCCGCCATGATCGCAATGACGACGAACAGCAGCCCGAGGCTGCCCGAGACAAGACGACGGATGGTCATTTCATGCTCTCCCGAGTGGCCGGCATCGCCGGAAGCCTTTCTGTCCTTCCATCGTGGACCCGGTTCCCGGGGATGTCGCGTCGTCGGAGGGATGCATCGGCCTCCAGTGCGGGAGCCCGTGCGCGCGATCGGACGTAAGCACGGGCTCCCGACCATCACCTTCCGGAGAGGAAGGGAGGGGGGACGCGCCGTTCCGGCATCCCGAATGCGTCGCCGCGAGACGCCCCGGGGCCCTGCGGGCAGCCATCGACGTCGGGGGGTGTCGACACGGGCGGCGGCGTCGCGATCCGCATCGGCCCTCCCGCCGGACGGCGAAGTCGGTTCCGTGGCCTTGAGCCCGCCTGCGGCGGCGGCTAGGGTGGTCTTGTTCCGCTTCTCAACCGTACGTCCGAGAGGTCCCGTCATGGACGGTCCGTCGCCGGTGCACGCCGCGATCCCGAACAATCTCGAAGCCTTCTGGATGCCGTTCACCAACAACCGGCAGTTCAAGAAGGCCCCGCGCATGCTGGTGTCGGCCGAGGGGATGCACTACCGCAGCCACGACGGTCGCCGCATCCTCGACGGCACCGCCGGCCTGTGGTGCGTGAACGCCGGCCACGCCCGGCCGAAGATCGTCGAGGCGATCCGGGCGACCGCGCAGGAGCTGGACTTCGCGCCGACGTTCCAGATGGGCCATCCGCTCGCCTTCGAGCTGGCGGCGCGGCTCACGGCGATGCTGCCGACCGGCTTCGACCACGTGTTCTACGCCAATTCGGGATCCGAGGCGGTCGACACCGCGCTGAAGATCGCGCTCGCCTATCACCGTGCCCGCGGCGAAGGCCAGCGGACGCGGCTGATCGGTCGCGAGCGCGGCTATCACGGCGTCGGGTTCGGCGGTATCTCGGTCGGCGGCATCGTCAACAACCGGAAATTCTTCGGGCCGCTGCTGGCCGGCGTCGACCACATGCCGCACACCCACGACCGCTCGAAGCAGGCGTTCAGCCGCGGCCAGCCGGAGTGGGGTGCGCATCTGGCGGACGAGCTGGAGCGGATCGTGGCGCTGCACGATCCCTCCACGATCGCCGCCGTCATCGTCGAGCCGGTGGCCGGCTCCACCGGCGTGCTGATCCCGCCGAAGGGCTATCTGGAGAGGCTCCGGGCCATCTGCGACAAGCACGGGCTCCTGCTCATCTTCGACGAGGTGATCACCGGGTTCGGCCGCCTCGGCTCCGCCTTCGCGACCGACCATTTCGGCGTGCAGCCGGACCTCATCACCGTCGCCAAGGGCATCACGAACGCCGCCGTGCCCATGGGGGCCGTCTTCGCGAAGGGGTTCATCCACGACGCGTTCATGAACGCGCCGGACGGGCAGATCGAGCTCTTCCACGGCTACACCTATTCCGGCCATCCGCTCGCCTGCGCCGCAGCCCTCGCCGCCCTCGACGTCTACCAGGAGGAGGGGCTGTTCGCCCGCGCCGCCTCGTTGGCCGGATACTGGGAGGACGCGGTCCATTCGCTGAAGGGGCTGCCGCACGTGATCGACTGCCGGAACCTCGGCATCATCGCGGGCATCGAGCTGGAGCCGATCCCTGGCCGGCCGACGGCGCGCGCATTCGACGCCTTCCTGAAGTGCTACGAGAAGGGCCTTCTGATCCGCACGACGGGCGACATCATCGCCCTGTCGCCGCCGCTCATCCTGGAGAAGACGCACATCGACGAGATGTTCGGGACCCTGGCCGCGGTGCTGCGCGGTATCGACTGACCGTCGCGATCGGGTCCGGCCGGGGGGCCGGCGGTCGCACCGTCCCTTGCGGGCGGGACCCCGTCATCCCCGGGCGTGCGAGACCCCCACGACCCGGCGTCGGGCGACATCTCGTCGGGGTGGCCGCCGGCGCTCTGGCGCCCGAGGGGTGTCCGCCCCCACATTGAAGGCCGCACCATCCGCACAGGAGATGCGCGCGGTCTCGCGCGGCCAGCCATGCAGATCATGGAAGAGTTCATCAAGCGGCACCGTGTGACCGAGATCGAGTGCCTCGTCCCCGACATGAACGGCATCGCCCGCGGCAAGATCCTGCCGGCGGAGAAGTTCCTGCGCATCCTGCGGGACCGCGGATTGCGCCTGCCGGAGGCGATCTTCGTGCAGACCGTGACGGGCGAGTATCCCGAGGACGAGGACGTCACGTCGGACGAGAACTCAGACATCTATCTCATCCCCGACGAAGGCACGATCCGTCTCGTCCCCTGGTACAAGGAGCCGACCGCGCAGGTGATCGGCGATTGCGTCTACGCCGACGGGAGTGCCGTCGATTTCGCGCCCCGATACCTGCTCAAGCGGGTTCTCGACCTGTACACGGCCAAGGGCTGGAAGCCGATCGTCGCCCCCGAACTCGAGTTCTATCTGGTCCAGGTCAACAAGGATCCCGACTATCCGCTGCAGCCGCCGATCGGCCGCTCCGGCCGTCAGGAGAGCGGGCGGCAGGCGTTCGGCATCGACGCGGTGAACGAGTTCGACCCGATCTTCGAGGACGTCTACGACTTCTGCGCCGCGCAAGAGATCGACGTCGACACGCTGACCCACGAGGCGGGCGCGGCACAGATCGAGATCAACTTCAACCACGGCGATCCGCTCGAGCTGGCCGATCAGGTCTTCCTGTTCAAGCGCACGGTGCGCCAGGCGGCGATCCGCCACGACGTCTACGCGACCTTCATGGCCAAGCCGATGCAGGCGGAGCCGGGCAGCGCCATGCACGTCCACCAGAGCGTGGTCGACGTGACGACCGGGACCAACCTGTTCGCCGACGCCGAGGGTCGCGACACGACCCTCTTCATGAGCCACGTGGCCGGCCTGCAGAAGTTCCTGCCGGCGGCGATGCCGCTCCTCGCCCCCAACGTGAACTCGTATCGCCGTCTCGTCCCCAACGCGGACGCGCCGATCAACGTCCACTGGGGGCGCGACAACCGCACGACGGGCCTGCGGGTCCCGGTCACCCCGCCAGAGGCCCGGCGGGTCGAGAACCGCGTCGCGGGGGCCGACGCCAACCCCTATCTCGCGATCGCGGCCTCGCTCGCGTGCGGCTATCTCGGGATGACGCTGGGCCTGGAACCCAACGATCCGGTGAAGGGGTCGGCCTATCGCCTCGCCTTCACCCTGCCGCGCCACCAGTCGGAGGCGCTGGCCAAGTTCAACGCCTCGCGCCCGTTGCGCGAGATCTTCGGCGAGCGGTTCGTCGATGCGCTGACGGCGGTCAAGGAGGCGGAGTTCGAGGCCTACAACCGGGTCATCTCGTCCTGGGAGCGGGAGAACCTGCTCCTGAACGTCTGAGCGGTCCGTCAGGCGTTGTTCGAGGCGCGGGCGTCGACGAGGCGCGGGCGGCGGATCGTGATGATCCCGACGCCGCCGATGACGAGCGCGGCACCGATCAGCAGGCTCCAGGTGAGCGGATCGCCGAGGAGCAGGACGGCGCACAGGATGCCGAAGACGGGATTGAGCAGGTTGAACGGCATCACGACGTTCACGTCGTAGCGGCGCACCAGCGGGTACCAGAGCCCGTAGGAGAGGATCGCGACGATCACGGCCTGATAGACGACGGCCCCCCAGCCGCGCCAGCCGGCGGCGGCGAGCTGGCCGAGATGGCCCTCCTCGAACACCAGCGACGCGAGGAGGAGGAGGGGCACCGCGAACACCGCCAGCCACGCCGAGAGCTGGAACCCGTCGATCGGGCCGAGTTCCTTGATCTGCATGTTGGCGACCGACCAGAAGGCGGCGCCCACGATCATGAGGCCGAGATAGAACAGGCTGCTGGATTCGGTCGGTCGCCCGGCGATGACGGCGATGCCGGCGAAGGCGATCGCGAGGCCGAGGGTCCGCCGCCAGCCGAGGCGGTCCCCGTAGAAGACGGCGGCCAGGAGCGCCGAGAACGGAACGCTGAGCTGGGAGGCGATCGAGGCGTAGGAGGCGTCCACGCCGGAAATGCCGACGAACATGAGCGGGAAGTGCAGTCCGCCGAGGCAGCACCCGATCAGCGCGATCCGACGCATCTGCGGCGGCGCCGGCCGCGGCACGAACGGGACCAGCAGCGCCGCCACCAGCGCGAACCGCAGGAAGATCATGAAGATCGGCGAGATCTCCGCCATCCCCGTCTTGGCGACCGTGAAGTTCACGCCCCAGACCAGCATGACGAACACCACGGTCAGGACGTCGAGGGGACGCATGGCGGGGGGCGACCGTGGTGACGGAGACTCTCGCGGCAGCTTGCCGTCCGCGCGCACCGTCCGGTACCCCGGGCGCGCGCATGGCACCCATCCCGCGGCACGGCGCACCGGAAGGGCACGGATGCTGGCCTGTCCGCAACGTGGGGACTAACTTTCGCCCCGAGCCGCTGTTAGAAGCTTCCCGAGGGCGTCAGGGCGCAATAGGGCCGAGTGCCGTTTCCGTGCGAGGGGTTCGGATGTTCGATCGTCGTCAGGTTCTCTCCGGCTTTGCCGCACTGGTGGCCGGGGTCGTCGTCGCGAGACCGGTTCGCGCGCAGGGCGCGGCGGACGCCGCCGAATTCGTGATGAGGACCGCGCAGGCGGTCGGCGACGCGCTCGGCAGCGGCGACGTCGAGGGCCGGATGCTCGGCGTCCTCGACCAGCGGCTCGACATGGAGTACGCGGCCCGCTTCACGCTCGGGCGCTACTGGAACGCGCTGCAGCCGGCCGACCGGGCGGAGTACGAGCGTCTTTTCCGCGCCTACGCCATGCAGGTCTACCGGGACCGATTCCGCCGCTACTACGGCGGCAACTGGGACGTGACCCGTCTGTTCCGCGTCTCCGGCCAGCCCCGGGTCGGCGAGCGTGACATCGTCGTCCCGACCGAACTCACCCCGCCGGACGGCGGCCTGATCCGGATCGAGTGGCGTCTGCGCCGCGACGGGCAGACCTACCGCGTGATCGATCTGGCGGTCGAGAACGTCAGCCAGGCACTGACGACCCGGCAGGAATTCGAAAGCGTCATCACCCAGCGCGGCGGCAACCCGCGGGTCATCATCCAGGCGCTGAAGGAGCGCACCGGCCAGAGCTGAGGCCGGGCGTCCTCAGGGAATGCCGCGCTCCCGCCGGATCTGCGCCCAGGCGGCGTTAATCCGGGCGGTCTGCGCGGTCGCGATCGCCACGAACTCCGGTGGCATCCCCTGCGCGATCAGGGTGTCCGGGTGGTTCTCGCGTGCGCGCCGGCGATAGGCGGCCTTGAGCGCCGCGTCGTCGTCGCCCGGACCGGCGCCCAGGATCGCATAGGGATCGTCGGCGCCGTCCCCGTTCGACCGGCGGATCCGCTCGAACGTCGCGTCGTCGAAGCCGAAGATCCCCGCGACCGCCCGGAGATAGACCAGTTCCGCCTCGTGCAGCGCGCCATCGGACTGGGCGATGTGGAACAGCCCGTCGATCAGCTTTTCCAACACCGCCGGACGGTGCTGGAGCAGCTTCGCGATCTGCCGGGCGTAGGGCTCGAACCCGCCGCTGTCCCGCTTGGCGATGTCGAAGAGCCGGATGACGTTCCGCATCTCGTCGTCGGGCACGTCGACGATCTCGCGGAACGCGTCGACCTCGTGCCCGGTGACGGTGCCGTCCGCCTTGGCCATCTTCGCGGCGAGGACGATCACCCCGACGGTGAAGGCGATCTCGCGCGTCTCGTCGCGCGGACCCTCCGGCTGGTCCTCCTGCGCGGTCGCCTGCATGCTGTCGACCGCGTGCCCCGCCATGGCGCCGAGCAGCGCGCCGAGCGGCCCGCCGATGGCGAAGCCCGCCGCCCCGCCCAGGATCTTTCCCCAGATGATCATCGCGCGGGAGCCCGTTCGCCCTCGAAGGTCGTCGCGAGGATAATGGACCGCGTCCGGGGCGCCAATGTGGCGGATACCCGTCCGTTCGTTCGGGTTAACCGGCGCTTAGGACCTTGCGCCCCAAGGTATGGACGATTCGATCCGGGACCACCGTCGATGCTGTCAATGCTTCGCGGCTTCACGTCGAGCTTGATCGGCCGGCAGATCCTCCTCGTCGTCGCCGTCGCGCTGCCGCTGTCCGGTTTCGGCGTGGTCGTCGTGTCGATGTTGCGGGCGGCGCGGGACGAGCAGCTCGCGCTCGACATGATCGCGCGGGCGCGTCTGCTCTGCGCGGCGGTGGACGCGGAGGTGGAGGCGGCGATCACGCGTCTGGAGGTGCTGGCCGCAGCACCGCTGATCCGCAACGGAGATCTCGGTGCCTTCCACGCCTTCGCCTCGACCACGATCGCCCGCGTCGATCCCGGGGCCTGGGTCGTCCTCCTCGACCGCGACGCCAACCAGCTGATCAACACCCTGCGGCCCTATGGCACGCGGTTGCCCGCGAGGGCGGACCCGTCCAACATCGAGCGCGTGTTCCGCACCGGCCGGCCCGCCGTCACGAACCTGTTCGCCGGGGCGATCTCGAACGCGCAGGTCATGGCGGTCGACGTGCCGGTCCTGATCGACGGGGAGATCCGGTTCGCCCTCGGATCGCCGATCCTGCCCGACCGCCTCGCCGCGGTGCTCGACCGCAATCCGCTCCCGGAGGGTTGGCGCGTCGGCCTCGTCGACCGAAACGGCCTCTTCATCGGGCGACGACCGGCCGACGGGCTCGTCGGCCAGTCGATCAACCCGGCCCTCCTCGCGGACGTGGCCGAGGGCGCCGGCGACAGGCTTGCCAGGATCGTCGGGCGGGACGGAGCGGATCTCCTGGTCGCGGTCGCGCAGTCGCCGCACAGCGGCTTCTCCATCGTCGTGGGCGTGCCCCGCTCGATGCTCGACGAACCCTACCGCCAGGGGTCCGGACTGGTGCTCGCGGGCGGGCTGCTGACGCTGCTGGTGGCCACCGCCGTCGCCGTGCTGCTGACGCGCTCGGTCTCCTTCCGCCTGGAGCGCATCGCCCATGCGGTCTCGGCGCGGTCGCCGGGGGAGGCGGTGCGGCTGCCGCGTGCCGGGGTGCGCGAGATCGACGTCCTGACCGCCAATCTCGAGCGCGCCCTCCTGAACGTCGCCGAGCAGACGGCCGAGCGCGAGCGGGCGGCGACGGCGCTGATGACGGCGAAGGAGGCGGCCGAGTCGGCGAACCGGGCGAAGAGCAACTTCCTTGCGACCATGAGCCACGAACTCCGTACGCCGCTGAACGCCATCATCGGCTTCGCCCAGGCGCTCGGCGGCGGGCATTTCGGCGACCTCAGCGACCGGCAGAAGGGCTACATCGGCGACATCGAGCAGGCCGGCCAGCACCTCCTCACGGTCATCTCGGGGATCCTCGAGATGAGCCGCATCGAGGCGGGGCGCCTCCATCTCGACGAGGAGCCGGTCGCCCTCGACCGGATCGCCGCCGAGGTCTGCGAGATGCTGGCGCCGCTCGCGCAGCGGTCGGGGGTGGAGGTCTGGGTGGTCGAGGGCGATCCGGTGACGATCCTGGCGGATCTGGGCAAGGTGCGGCAGGCGCTCCTCAACGTCGTCGGCAACGCCCTGAAGTACACGCCGGACGGCGGGCGGGTGGAGGTGTCCGCCCTCGTCGATCGCATGGGGCGCCCCGTTCTCGCGGTCGCGGACACCGGCATCGGGATGACGGCGGAGGAGGTCGAGCGCGCACGCCATCCTTTCGAGCGGATCCGGCCGGCCGGGCTGGATGTGACGGAGGGCGTCGGCCTCGGCCTCGCCATCACCGACGGCCTCATGCGTCTGCACGGCGGCGCGATGGAGATCTGGAGCCGTCCGGGGCAGGGCACCCGGGTCGTCCTCGCGTTCGGCGCCGAGCGTCGCATGCCCGGAACGGACGACGCGGCCCGCGACGTCCCGGCGTCGCCGTCGTCCTAGCCGCGCGCGACGGGGGCCGGCG
>VYKX01000270.1_pt1 | contig 13580 bp, 12 predicted proteins | sample 5114471 | NCBI WGS metagenome assembly VYKX01 (sample SAMN12291785, study PRJNA351875) | freshwater metagenome | isolation source: freshwater lake | place: USA: Michigan, Gull Lake | collected 2013-08-08
CCGGCACTTCGCCGCCGGCGGCGAAGGGGCCGAGGGGGTGGCGCGGGCGGTGCTGGCGGCGCTGGACGGGCCGCCCGCGACCTTCGGCACCCTCTATCCCGACGAGATGGCGCTGCTCGACAAGATCCGCACCATCGCGACGCGCATCTACCGTGCGGCCGAGGTCTCGGTGGCGCCCGCCGCCCGCACGCAGGCGGCGGCGCTGGAGGCGGCGGGCTACGGGCGGCTGCCGGTCTGCATCGCCAAGACGCAGTACAGCTTCTCGACCGATCCGAAGCTCTTGGGCGCGCCGACCGGGCACGTGGCGGCGCTGCGCGAACTGCGGCTGTCGGCCGGCGCCGGCTTCGTCGTGGCGCTGATGGGAGACGTGCAGACCATGCCCGGCCTGCCCAAGGCGCCCCAGGCCGAACGCATCGACATCGACGCCGACGGCGGGATCGTCGGGCTCCGGTGAGCGTTACGGACCTCCGCGCCCCCGACCTCCGTGGCCGGGTGCTGTTCCAGGACGCGCACGTCATCGTCCTCGACAAGCCGGCGGGACTGCCGGTCCACGGCGGGCCAAAGGCGGGGGCCAGCGTCGAGGACCAGCTCGACGCCCTCATGTTCGGCTTCAAGCGCCGGCCGCAGCTGGCCCATCGGCTCGACCGCGACACGTCGGGCTGCCTCGTGCTCGGCCGCCATCCCAAGGCGCTCGCCCGGCTTGGCGCGCTGTTCTCCGGCGGCGGGATCGAGAAGGTCTATTGGGCTGTCGTGACAGGCGGGCCGGCGGCCGAGACCGGGACGATCGACCTTCCCCTCGCCAAGCAGACGCGCCGCGACGGCTGGTGGATGACGGTCGATCCGAAGCAGGGCCAGCCGGCGCACACCGACTGGCGCGTGCTGGGGCGGGGTCCCGGCACAACCTGGGTCGAGATGCGGCCGCGGACGGGCCGCACCCATCAGGTCCGCGTCCACGCCGCCGCCTTCGGCTGGCCGATCCTGGGCGATCCCGTCTATGCCGACCCGGCGCCGGCGGTGCCGCTGCACCTGCACGCCCGGGCGGTGACGATCCCCTATGCCGAGGGCCGGCCGCCGATCACGGTGACCGCCCCGGTTCCCTCCCACCTGCGCGCGGCGCTGGCGGCGTGCGGATGGGCGGGCGAGGTCACGCCGGGGTGAAGCTGCGCATCTTGCCGGGGTTCAGCAGGCCCATCGGGTCCACCTCCCGCTTGAAGCCCAGCTGGTCGGCGTCGGCGCGCTTGTGGCGGCTGCCGTCCTCCAGCGTCACGACGTGCGGGTTGGCGACGAAGACGCCGTGCTGCTCGAACAGGTCGATGATGCGGGCAAGGCGCTCGGGCGTGGAATAGCGGACGATGGGGAGCGCCGAACAGGTGATCCGGCCGCCGAAGCGGATGAACTCCAGGTGCTGGATCACCTCGTCGCCGAACAGGTCCGTCATCTCCCGCACGCTCTCCATCAGCCGGTCGGCGGGATAGAGGCACTGGAGATAGGTGATCGACTTGTCGGTCTTGAGGATCTGCAGCGTCGTGTGGTTCCAGCTATATTCGTAGAGCGGCGTCTGTCCAGGCCCCTCCGCCGTCGGACGCTCCTGCACGATCCGCCCGCCATTGGCGGCGACGAGGTCGCGGACCGTCTCCATCGACCCTTCGGCGATCATGCAGAGAAGCAGAGACTTTCCGGGCGCGCCGACGCCGTCGAGCCCCTTGAACCACTTCGGGATCGGCCAGGCGATCGGGCTGATCAGCTTCTTCACCACGCCGTCGGCGGCGGCGATGGCGTGGCCGCAGCGCACGCCGGTCATGAAGTCCTCGAACGCCACCACGACGTCCATCCAGGGCCATGCCGGGGCCAGCGGCATCTCCAGCGCGGTGATGATGCCGGTGGTGCCGTAGGCGCGGTTGATCTTCTGGGCCGCGTCGCCGCGCAGCTCGATGATCCGCGGTTCCGGTTCCATCGTCACCACGCGCGCGGCGACGATGTTTCCGGGCTCGCGCAGCCCGCCCCAGGCGACCGAGCCGACCCCGCCGGACCCGCCCGCGACGAAGCCGCCGACGGTCGCGGTGCGCTTGGTCGACGGGTGCATCCGAAGTTCCCAGCCCGACGGGCGCAGGGCGGCGTCCAGGTCGATCAGCCGGATGCCCGGCTGGCAGCGGACGGTCGATCCGCGGTGCCATTCGATGGCGGTGAGCGCGGTGGTGTCGAGCACAACCCCGCCCTCCATCGGCACGCACTGTCCGTAGTTGCCGGTGCCCGCCCCGCGCACGGTCAGCGGCAGCCCGTTCCTTGCGCAGATTGCCGCGACCTTGAGCACGTCCGTCTCGTCCCGCGCCTCGACCACGAGGTCGGCGCACTTGTCGCGCAGTTGCTGCTTGAGGACGGGCGAATACCAGAAGAAGTCGCGGCTCTTCTGCCGGACCAGCGCCGGATCGGTGACGACCGGCAGGTCCGCGAACAGCGGGGCGATCGAGGCGGGGAGGGCGATGAGCGGGGCGGCGGTCATGGGCGGACGTCTTCCTCGCTGCGGGGCTGGCCGGCATGGCCCGTGCAGGGCGTGGGCGGCGGGATCGAACGCCCGGACTTGCAAGCGGCGGGCCGCCGTTGCGGGCCGCCGGACCGGTCCCATATCGTGTCCGCAGGCTGTGCCGGTCGGGGTCGATGACGCAAGTTATCCGCGTGCTGATGGGGGGCGATGTCCGGACGGTTCCGGTCGGGGACCCGTGCGAGACGGTGCTGGAGTGGCTGCGCCGCACGGGGCGCGTGGGCACCAAGGAAGGCTGTGCGGAGGGCGACTGCGGCGCCTGCACGGTCGTGCTTGGCGAGGAGCGGGACGGGCGCCTGCGCTACCGCGCCGTCAACGCCTGCATCCAGTTCCTCCCCACCCTCGACGGGCGCCAGCTGATCACGGTCGAGGATCTGAAGGGCGAGGACGGTGCGCTGCACCCGGTGCAGCAGGCGATGGTGGACGCCCACGGGTCCCAGTGCGGGTTCTGCACGCCCGGCATCGTGATGAGCCTGTTCGCCCTGCGCCACGAAGCCCCCGGTGCCGACCGGGAGACGGCGATGGACGCGCTAGCGGGGAACCTGTGCCGCTGCACCGGCTATCGCCCGATCCTCGACGCCGCCGCCGCGATGGGCACGACGCCGGACGCCTTCGACACGCGGGCGGCCGAGACGCTGGCCGCCCTGCGGTCGATCCGCCGCGAAACATCGCTGGCGGTCGAGACGGCGGAGGGGCGGTTCCACGCGCCCCGCACGGTGGACGAACTGGCGGCCGTGCTTGTCGCAAACCCGGACGCCACGATCCTCGCCGGCGGGACCGACGTCGGCCTGTGGGTGACCAAGCAGCATCGCCGGCTCGACCCCGTCGTCTCCGTGGGCGAGGTGGCGGACCTCGCCACCGTCGTCGAGGGACCGGACGCGATCGACGTGGGTGCTGGCGCCAGCTGGACCGACGTGATGCCCGTCCTCGCCCGGCACTGGCCGTCGCTGGGCGAACTGCTCCGCCGCTTCGCCTCGGTCCAGATCCGCAACACCGGCACGCTGGGCGGCAACGTCGCCAACGGCTCGCCCATCGGCGACGGGATGCCGGCGCTGATCGCACTCGGCGCAACGCTGGTCTTCAACCGCGGCGGCGAGCGGCGGGCGATCGCGATCGAGGACCATTACCTCGCCTACCGGAAGACCACGCTGCAGCCGGGCGAGTTCCTCGAGCGGGTGCGGATCCCCCTGCCGCGGCCGGACCAGAGTTTCGTGACCTACAAGGTCTCCAAGCGCTTCGATCAGGACATCTCCGCCGTCTGCGCCGCCTTTCGCCTGACGCGGGGCGCGGACGGCACGGTCATGGACTTTCGCGCCGGCTACGGCGGGATGGCCGCGATCCCGTTCCGTGCCCGGGCGGTGGAGGCGGCCATCATCGGCCGGCCCTGGGGCCTCGACGCGGTGACGGCGGCGATGGCGGCGGCGGAGGCCGAGATGAACCCCATCGACGACATGCGCGCATCGGCCGCCTATCGTCGGACGGTGGCGAGGAACCTCCTGCTGCGTTTCCATCACGAGACCCAGGGACTCGTGGCCCGGGTGGCGAGCCATGGCTGACGGCGGCGGCATCCGGCGCGACCGCGGGACGCTCAAGGGCGGCGTGGGGGCCTCCGTCCCCCATGACAGCGCCGCCAAGCACGTGGCCGGCGAGGCGGTCTACATCGACGACATCCCGGAGCTTCCGGGCACGCTGCACGTGGCCCCGCACCTGTCGGTCCACGCCCATGCGCGCGTCCTGTCGGTCGACGTCTCGGCCGCGCGCGCGGCACCCGGCGTGCGGGCGGTGATCACCGCCGCCGACGTTCCGGGCGACATCGACATCGGCCCGGTCTTCCCGGGCGACCCGGTGCTGGCCGATGGCCTCGTCCAGTTCCACGGCCAGCCGATCGCCGCCGTGGCGGCCGACACGCTGAAGCAGGCCCGCGCGGCGGCGAAGCTGGTGCGCGTCGAATACGAGCCGCTTCCGGCGGTGCTGACGGCCGAGGAGGCTCTCGAGAAGCGGTTCTTCGTCTCGCCCTCGCTCACCATGCGCCGGGGCGCGCCGGAGGCGGCGCTCGCCACGGCGCCCCACCGGATGACCGGTACGATGGAGATGGGCGGGCAAGACCATTTCTATCTGGAAGGCATGATCGCCTACGCGCAGCCGCGCGAGGACGGCGACCTGCTCGTCTTCTCCTCCACCCAGCACCCGTCGGAGGTGCAGCACCTGATCGCCCGCTGCCTCGGCCTCGCCGACCACGCGGTGACGGTGGAGGTGCGGCGCATGGGCGGCGGGTTCGGGGGCAAGGAGACGCAGCCCGCCCAGATCGCCTGCATCGCCTCCATCCTCGCCGCGAAGACGCACCGCCCGGTCAAGTTTCGGCTGGACCGCGACGACGACATGATCATGACCGGCAAGCGGCACGATTTCTTCGTCCGCTACGACGTCGGCCACGATGCGGACGGGCGCATCCTGGCGCTGGACATGGACCTCGCCGGGCGCTGCGGCTTCTCGCCCGACCTGTCGAACGCCATCGTCGACCGGGCCATGTTCCATGCCGACAACGGCTATTTCCTTCCCCACGCCGAGGTGCGGGGGCATCGGTGCAAGACGCACACGGTCTCCAACACCGCCTTCCGCGGCTTCGGCGGGCCGCAGGGGATGGTGGCGATCGAGCATCTGGTCGACCGCATCGCGCGTACGCTGGGCCGGGACCCGCTCGACGTCCGCAAGGCGAACCTCTACGGCCGCGACGGCGTGCGCGACGTCACCCATTACGGGATGACGGTGGAGGACAACGTCCTGCCGGAGATGCTGGACGAGCTGGAGCGTTCGTCCGACTACCGGGCGCGGCGGCGCGCGATCGACGATTTCAACCGGGGGAGCCCGGTCCTCAAGCGCGGGGTCGCGCTGACGCCGGTGAAGTTCGGCATCTCCTTCACCGCCACCCACCTCAACCAGGCGGGTGCGCTCGTGCTGGTCTATCAGGACGGGACGGTCCAGCTGAACCACGGCGGGACCGAGATGGGGCAGGGGGTCTACGTCAAGGTCGCCCAGGTGGTGGCCGAGACGTTCCAGATCGACCTCGACCGCATCCGCATCACGGCGACGAACACCGGCAAGGTGCCCAACACCTCGCCCACCGCCGCCTCCTCAGGCACCGACCTGAACGGCATGGCCGCGCGCGACGGGGCGATGCAGATCAGGAACCGCCTGACCCACTTTTTGGCCGAGCGGTTCGGCACCGCGCCCGACGCCGTGGCCTTCAAGGACAACAAGGTGCGCGTCGGCGACCAGGTGATGGCGTTCGAGGACGTCACGCGGATGGCCTACATGGCCCGCATCTCGCTCTCGGCCACCGGCTTCTACCGCACGCCCAAGATCTGGTGGGACCGCTCGGCCGCGCACGGCCGGCCCTTCTACTACTTCGCCTACGGGGCCGCGGCGACCGAGGCCGAGATCGACACGCTGACCGGCGAGTACCGCTTCCTGCGGGCGGACGTGCTGCACGACGTCGGCCATTCGATCAACCCGGCGATCGACATCGGCCAGATCGAGGGCGGGTTCGTGCAGGGGATCGGCTGGCTGACGATGGAGGAGCTGTGGTGGGACGCGGGCGGGCGCCTGCGCACCCACGCGCCGTCGACCTACAAGATCCCGACCGCGCGCGACGTGCCGGCCGACCTGCGGGTGAGCCTGTTCGCCAACGTGAACCGCGAGGACACGATCCACCGCTCCAAGGCGGTGGGGGAGCCGCCCTTGATGCTGGGCATCTCGGTGTGGCTGGCGCTGCGCGACGCGGTCGCGGCGGTGGCCGACCACCGCGTCGTCCCCGACCTCGACGCCCCGGCGACGCCCGAGCGGGTTCTGATGGCGTGCGAGGATCTCCGGGCGCGGATGGCGGGATGAGCGACTGGCTCGACACGCTGGCGACCCTGCGCACCCGCGGCGAGGCGGCGGTCCTCGTCACCGTCGTGGAGGCGCTGGGATCCACGCCGCGCGACGCCGGGACCAAGATGGTCGTCACGGCCGACGCGCTCTTCGGCACGATCGGCGGCGGGAACCTGGAGCACAAGGCGATCGGGGAGGCGCGGCGCTTGCTGGAGCGCGCCGAGGCGCGGCCGCGGATGCGGGAGTTTCCGTTGGGTCCCCTGCTCGGCCAGTGCTGCGGCGGGTCGGCGTCGATCCTGTTCGAGCCGATGCTGCCCGTCACCCGCCGGCTCTGGCTGTTCGGCGCCGGGCACGTGGGGCGGGCGACGGTCGACGTGCTCGCTGGGCTGTCGGTCGCGATCGACTGGGTCGACCCGCGGGCGGGGGAGTTCCCGGCAAGCGTGCCGGCTGGTGTTCGGGTGCGGGTCGAGGACGATCCGGCGACGCTCGTACCCGCGATCCCGGCCGGGGCGGCGGTGCTGGTGATGACCCACAGCCATGCGCTGGACGAGGCGATCGTGGCGGCGGCGCTGGCGCGCGACGACCTCGTCTTCGTCGGGCTGATCGGGTCGGACACAAAGCGCGCGCGCTTCGCCAAGCGGCTGAGGGCGCAGGGGCTTCCGGTCGGGCGGCTGGTCTGCCCGATCGGGGTGGAGGGGATCGCGGACAAGCATCCGCGGGCCATCGCCATCGCGACGGCGGCGCAGCTGCTGGCGGTCTGGGAGGGGGTGGAGGGCGCGGGGCGGACCCACACCCTTCGACAGGCTCAGGGTGAGGGCGTCGGGGTTCCGGACGACGCCTCGTCCTGAGCCCGTCGAAGGACGCCGTTTCCTCGTCCTGAGCTTGTCGAAGGACGCTGACCTCACAACGTCCGCAGCGCCCGGTCGAGATCCGCGACGATGTCGTCCACGCTCTCGATCCCGATCGACAGCCGCACCACGTCCGGCCCCGCGCCCGCCGCCTTGAGCCCGTCCTCGTCGAGCTGGCGATGGGTGGTGGAGGCCGGGTGGATGATGAGCGACCGGGTGTCGCCGATGTTCGCCAGATGGCTGAACAGCGCCACCGTCTCCACCAGCTTGACCCCCGCCTCGTAGCCGCCCTTCACGCCGAAGGTGAAGACCGAGCCCGCCCCCTTGGGCAGGTACTTCTTCTGGAGGGCGTGATAGGGGCTGTCGGGCAGGCCGGCGTAGTTCACCCAGGCGACCGCCGGGTGGCCCTTCAGGAATTCCGCGACCCTCTGCGCGTTGGCGCAGTGCCGCTCCATCCGCAGCGCCAGCGTCTCGATCCCCTGGAGCGTCAGGAAGGCGTTCATCGGCTGCTGGTTCGGGCCGAGATCGCGCAGGCCGACCGCGTGGCCGTAGACCGTGTAGGCGAGGTCGCCGAACGTCTCGTGGAACTTCAGGCCGTGATAGCCGGGCTCCGGCTCCGCCAGCGCCGGATACTTGCCCGCCTTCGTCCAGTCGAACCGCCCGCTGTCCACCACCACGCCGCCGATCGAATTGCCGTGGCCGGCCAGGAACTTGGTCGTGGAATGGACGACGAGCGTCGCCCCCCACTCGAACGGCCGGCACAGGTAGGGCGTGGCCATCGTGTTGTCGACGATCAAGGGCACGCCCGCATCCGCCGCCACCTGCGCGATCGCCTCGATGTCGCACACGACGCCACCGGGGTTCGCCAGGCTCTCGATGAAGATCGCCCGCGTGCGCTCCGTCACCGCGCGGGCGAAATTCTGCGGATCGTCGGGCTCGACGAACACGGTGTTCCAGCCGAAGGCGCGTGGGAAGGCGTTCGCCATCTGGTTCAGCGATCCGCCGTAGAGCTTCCGCGAGGCGACGATCTCGTCGCCCGGGCGCATCAGCGGGAACAGCGCCAGGAGTTGGGCCGCGTGGCCCGACGACGTCGCCGTCGCGCCGCGCCCGCCCTCCAGGCTGGAGATGCGCTCCTCCAGCACCGACACGGTCGGGTTGGCGAGGCGGGAGTAGATGAAGCCCACCTGCTGGAGGTTGAACAGCGAGGCCGCGTGGTCCGCGCTGTCGAACACGAAGGAGGTGGTCTGGTAGATCGGCGTGGCGCGCGCGCCCGTCGCCGGGTCCGGGGCGGCGCCCGCGTGGATGGCGCGGGTCTCGAAGCCGAAGGAACTCATGGGCCTCTCCTTACATCAGGGGGCGGGCGGGCTTCACGGACCGCCGCTTGGTCGTGACGATGCCGGTATCGATCCCCTGCCAGCCGAGTTCGCCGAACAGGCGCGAATACTCGATCTTGGGGCAGCGGTTCATGATCACGCGCAGGCCCGCGACCTCGGCCCGGGCGGCGGCCGCGTCGTTGCGCACGCCGATCTGCATCCACAACACCTTGGCCCCGATCCGGATCGCCTCGTCGGCGATGGGGCCGGCGGCCTCGGAATTGCGGAAGACGTCGACCATGTCCGGCACCTCCGTCAGGTCGGCGAGCGATGCCACGCAGGGGGCGCCCAGGATGGTCTGCCCCGCCGCGGCCGGGTTCACGGGCAGGATGCGATAGCCCTTGCCCTGCAGGTACTTGGCGACGAAGAAGCTCGGCCGGTTCCAGTTGGGCGAGAGCCCCACGACCGCCAGCGAGCGGACGGAGGTCAGCACGTCGCGCAGGTGGTCGTCGGTGTAGCGATCGTGGTCCATCAGCAGCCCCGCCAGACCGGCGCGCGTTTGCCCAGGAACGCGTCGATCCCTTCCGCCGCGTCGGCGGCCTGCATGTTCGCCGCCATCACCTCGGCCGTGTGGGCGTAGGCGGAGGCCAGGTCCATCTCCCGCTGGCGGTGGAAGGCCGCCTTGCCGATCGCGACCGTGTGCGCGCTCTTGGCCGCGATCGAACGGGCAAGGTCGGCGACCGCGCCGTCCAGGTCGCCCTCCGGCACCGCGCGGTTGACCAGCCCGATGCGGACGGCCGCGGCGGCGTCCAGCATCTCGCCGGTCAGCAGCATCTCCATCGCCGCCTTCGGCCCCACGGCGCGCGTCAGCGCCACCATTGGCGTCGAGCAGAAGAGGCCGATGTTCACGCCGGGCGTGGCGAAGCGCGCCGTGTCGGCCGCCACGGCGAGGTCGCAGGTGGCGACCAGCTGGCAGCCGGCCGCGGTCGCGACACCGTGGACCTGCGCGATCACCGGCCGGGGCAGGGCCACGATCGCCTGCATCAGCGCGGCGCACCGGCGGAAGAGGTCCAGCATCTCGCCCGGGTCCGTCACCGACCGCAGTTCCTTGAGGTCGTGGCCGGCGCAGAAGCCCGGCCCGGCGCCGCGGATGACCACGACCCGCACGGCGGGATCGCGCCCAGCGGCGTCGAGGGCCGCGTGAAGTGCGGCCATCACCGGCCGCGACAGGGCATTGCGCGCCTGCGGCCGATTGAGGGTGAGCGTGGCCACGCCCGCGTCGGTCTCCCGCAGGACGGGCGGGTCGGCGTCGATGGCGGCGGCGGCGGCGGTCATGGGGCGGCCCTCCCGGTGGGTCCGGGACACTAGCAAGGCCATGGGGGCGCCGCCATACTGGCCGGACGGGGCAGGGGGCCGTGCGCAGTGTCCGTCGTCAGCGTCGCCGAGTTCGACCGCATCGTCCGCAGCGGCCTGCCGTTGGTGGCCGCTTTCGGCATCGAGACGCTGGACCTCGGCCCCGGCACGGCCCGGCTGCGCCTGCCGGGGGGCAGCGACCATGTCCGCCCGGGCGGGACGGTGGCGGGCCCGGCGCTCTTCGCCCTGGCCGACGTGGCGCTCTACGCCGCGGTGCTGAGCCGCATCGGCCCGGTGGAGTTGGCGGTCACGACGTCGATGACCATCAACTTCCTGCGCAAGCCCGCCCCCCGCCCGGTGCTCGCCGAGGCACGCCTGCTGAAGCTCGGCCGGCGGCTCGCCTACGGGGAGGTCCTGCTGCTGTCGGAGGGGGAGGCGGACCCCGTCGCCCACGCCACCGGGACCTATTCCATCCCGCCGGACCGGTAGCGCCGGAATGACGGTATCTGGATACCGCAGCCGCAAAAGCCTCGCACGCTTCGGCTTTTCCGCTTGATTCCGGCGGCTCCGGAGAATAGATACCCGGCTCTCCGGTGCGGGACGCGATCCCGTGCCGACGAACGTCCTGCGAGCCGAGAATGAAGACCTTCATCCAGAAGCCGGCCGAGGTCGAGAAGAAGTGGGTCGTGATCGACGCCGACGGCGTCATCCTCGGCCGCCTCGCCTCGACGATCGCCATGATGCTGCGCGGCAAGCACAAGCCGACCTACACCCCCTTCGTCGACGACGGCGACAACATCATCGTCGTCAATGCCGAAAAGGTCCGCCTGACCGGCAACAAGCGCAAGGACGACATCTTCTACTGGCACACCGGCTATCCGGGCGGGATCAAGGGCCGGTCGAAGGGCCAGATCCTCGACGGGCGCTATCCGGAGCGGGTCATCATGAAGGCGGTGGAGCGCATGGTGCCGCGCGGGCCGCTCGGCCGGCGGCAGATGACCCACCTGCGCGTCTACAAGGGTCCGGCGCATCCTCACGAGGCACAGCAGCCCGAGGTGTTCGACTTCGCCGCCGTCAACCCGAAGAACAAGAGGAGCGCCTGATCATGACGGGCACTCAGACCCTGGCCGACCTCAAGTCCCTCACCCAGGGCACCGCCGCCGCCCCCGCGGCGGACGACGTGGTCCAGCCGAAGATCGACGAACACGGCCGTGCCTATGCGACCGGCAAGCGCAAGAACGCCGTCGCCCGCGTCTGGATCAAGCCGGGCAAGGGCATCGTGTCGGTGAACGGCAAGGACCTGCCGACCTATTTCGCGCGGCCGGTGCTGCGCATGCTCCTGGCCCAGCCCTTCCTGGTGGCCGACCGGCTCAACCAGTTCGACGTGACCTGCACGGTCGTCGGCGGCGGTCTCTCGGGGCAGGCGGGTGCGGTGCGCCACGGCATCGCCCGGGCGCTCACCTTCTACGAGCCGGGCCTCCGCCCGATCCTGAAGGCGGCCGGCATGCTCACCCGCGACAGCCGCGTGGTCGAGCGCAAGAAGTACGGCCGTCACAAGGCCCGCAAGCGGCCGCAGTTCTCCAAGCGCTGATCCGGCGCAGGGAGCGTTTCGGTCAGGAGAGGGGCCGTCCCGAGAGGGGCGGCCCTTTTCCGTTGTGGGTTGCGGAGGCTGGGGGCGATGGATTCCCGCGTGCGCGGGGATGGCGTCGACAAGGTGGCTGTTCGGGCATCCTCCTCATCGCGTCGTCATCCCCGCGAATGCGGGGATCCCGCTGCGCCGGTCCCTTGGCCCTCTTTGACAACGGACGGGCGCCGCTCCAGTCTCCCGCTGACCGAAAGGGAGACGACCCATGGCCCCGCTCATCCTGCCCTACGGCGGCAAGACGCCGCGCATCCACCCCACCGCCTGGATCGCGCCCACCGCCGTGGTGATCGGCGACGTGGAGATCGGCCCCGAGACCGGCATCTGGTACGGCTGCGTCGTGCGCGGCGACGTGAACGAGATCCGCATCGGGGCGCGGACGAACATCCAGGACGGCACGGTGATCCACGTCGCCGCCGAGGGGCAGGGGACCACCATCGGCGACGAGATCACGGTCGGGCACATGGCGCTGCTGCACGCCTGCACGGTCGAGAGCAACGCCTTCATCGGCATGAAGAGCTGCGTGATGGACGGCGCCCACGTGGAACGCCACGCGATGGTCGCCGCGGGCGCGCTGCTCACGCCCGGCAAGCGGGTGCCGTCGGGCGAGCTGTGGGGCGGGAGCCCGGCGCGCAAGATCCGCGACCTGACCGAGGCGCAGCTCGCCGACTGGCGCAAGTCGTGGGAAGGGTACGTGGCCCATGCGAAGGACCACGCCGCCCTGTCCCCCGTCGGCTGAGCCTCACATCCGCGCGTTCGCCCACCGCGCGACATAATCGAACAGGTTCTTGGTCGCGTTCGCGTAGGACTTGCCCGTCTGGCGCGAACAGGCGTTGCACGGCGTCATGCCGTGGGTGGCGCCCTCGACCACCACGAAGTCCTTGTCCGCCGCCACCGACCGGTCGTGGATCAGCTCCCCGTCGGTGATGAAGTAGTGGCCGCCCATCGCCACCACGAGCGTCGGCACCGTGATGGTCTGCACCGCGCAGGGCGTGGAGTTGTTCGACGAGCACCAGTCGATGCCGTCGAGCGAATGGGTCGAGCGGATCGCGTTCGCACTGAGGAAGCTCTCCACGGTGAGGAACAGCGCGCCGACGCCCAGCGTGGCGTCGCGCCGGGCGTTCTCGGGCGTGGAGACCCGCACGGTGCGCGCGATCTCGGTCACCACCGTCCCGTCGTCCTTCAGCACCTTCTGCGGTCGTGTCGTCGCGGCGTGGACGCCGGTCGAGACGTCGGACAGGCGCGCGCGGTCGCGATAGGCGACGAAGACGTCGTCGTCGGTCGTCGTGTGGGTCCCGGCCTTGATCGCCGCCCGCATCGCCTGCGCCTTCTCGATCAGCCGGTTCATCCGCGCGGACTGGGCGCGCGAATAGCGGTCGACGAAGTCGGCGGAATAGGTGCTGTCGCCGTTCGGGTTGAACCCGTTGGCCGGGCTGAACGGGTCGAGCGCGGGGTCGAGGTCGTTCGGCCGGCTCTCGTCCCGCACGGCGGCGTTGAGGCCGCGCAGCGCGTTCACGGTGTTGCCCGGATGGGCGTCGAGGAACACGATGCCGTCCGCCTTCGGCAGGCCGGCGAGGCTGTCGGGGCAGGGGGTCAGCTTCTCCGGCCCGATGCAGTAGGCCACACCCTTCTCCGCGACCGCCTGATAGAAGGAGGTCGAGGGACCGCCCCCGGAATGGCCGATCAGCACGACCTTGCCGATGCCGGGCTGGCGGCGCAGGAACTCGACGCCCTGGCGGATGTCGAGGCCGATCTCCTCGAAGTTGACGATGGCCTCGTTGTTGTCGGACCGCGGGTTCATGGCGAGCACCATGAAGCCCCGCTGCGCCAGCTCCTTGGTCGCGATGTGCGCCAGGAAGTTCGACGTGCGGTGCACGACGAGGAAGGCCGTCCGCGGCGCCGGCCCCTGGTCGGGCAGGTAGAGCGCGCCCTTGGTCGCCGACGGCTGGAACTGGACGTAGCGCGGCTCGCCCTGCGCCCGCGCGTCGCCCGCGGCGGCCGCCAGTGCGGCGGCC
>VYKX01000271.1_pt1 | contig 13545 bp, 10 predicted proteins | sample 5114471 | NCBI WGS metagenome assembly VYKX01 (sample SAMN12291785, study PRJNA351875) | freshwater metagenome | isolation source: freshwater lake | place: USA: Michigan, Gull Lake | collected 2013-08-08
CGCGCGCGAGAACCGAGGTATATGAAGCACTCTCCAACCGCGCGGAAAGCCCTTCCAGCACTGCCTGGCGTTGGCGCAGCATGGCCAGCACCGGGGCGGGCGAAAGCCGCGCCAACACAGCGGAGGCGCCGAAGCCATCGCGCCGGCGCGCCCAGGCACTGCCAAGCCTAAGGCTGAGCGCGTCAACCGCGGCGCGCCGCGCCAAAATGCCTTCTCGTGGATGGGGAATGCGGATCGCGCCTAGACGTTGCGCGCGCGCGGCCAGGCCAGCCGATACGGCGCGCGGCAGCCTCTCGCCCCAATCATCCAGGCGCTGGCGTGATTGCGCGAGGCGTGACGGCACATCCGGCAGGCCGCGTTCGGCGCGTAGCAGCCGAAGCCGCGCGCCATTCACTAGGCCAGAAGCCGCCTGACCCAGCCGAGCGCCGGTTTGCATCAGGGCAGCGGCAATCTCCGCCCGGGCTGGCACGGCAAGCTCGGCGGCGGCGGTGGGCGTCGGTGCACGACGGTCAGAGGCGAAATCAATCAGCGTGGTATCGGTTTCATGGCCGACGGCGGAAATCAGCGGAATCGTGCTTTCAGCCGCGGCGCGAATGACGATTTCCTCATTGAAGGCCATGAGGTCTTCAAGGCTGCCGCCGCCGCGCGCCACAATCAGCACATCGGGGCGCGGTACGGGGCCGCCTGCGGGCAGGGCGGAAAAACCCCTGATGGCGGCGGCAATCTGTTCCGCCGCGCCCTGGCCCTGCACCGCGACGGGCCACAGCAGGATATGGCGCGGAAAGCGGCGCGCGATGGTGGTGCGAATGTCCTGAATGACCGCGCCTTTTTCGCTGGTGATCACGCCAATCACGCGCGGCAACAGTGGCAAGGGGCGCTTGCGGCTTTCGTCAAACAGCCCTTCTTCCAGCAGGCGTTTGCGCAGCGCTTCAATGCGCGCAAGCAAGGCGCCTTCGCCGGCATATTCCAGCCTTTCAATCACCAGCTGGTATTTTGACCGATCCGCATAGGTGGAAATGCGCCCCGTGGCGATCATCTCCACGCCGTTTTCCGGCATGGTGCCGATATTGCGCACCGAGCCTTTCCAGATGACGGCTTCGATCTTGGCGTCCTGATCCTTGAGCGACAAATAGATATGCCCGGAAGGATAGCGCTTCATTTCGGTGATTTCGCCGCGCAGGCGCAGCCGCCCGAAAGCGCCTTCCAGCGTGCGGCGAATGGCGCCGGCCAGATCGGCGACGCCATATTCGGGAGTGTTATCCGGCCGGGATTCGTCCATGGGCCATAACTAGCCGGGATCGGGGGCTGATGGAATCAGCCCCCCAAGGGGCAAGGCCAGGCTATTCGCCGGCGACGCCGCTCCGCGCCACGGCTTGGGCTTGCGCGGCCAAAGCGCGCGCCATCTGGCTCAGCGCTTCCTGGTGCTTGTCATTGTCAATCAGCGCGAAATTGCGCGCCAATTCCAGGCACATGCGCTGCCGCTGAGACATGGAAGGGTCCACGCTTTCGGATTTCAGCCCTTCAAAAAACCAGGAAATCGGCACGCCCAGCACCTGGGCAATACCGTAAAGCCGGCCCGCCGAAATGCGGTTCAGACCGCGTTCATATTTATGCGCCTGCTGATAGGTAACGCCGATCATCTTCGCCAATTGCTGCTGGGATAGGCCAAGCATGGTGCGCCTTTCGCGAATGCGCGCGCCCACATGCTTATCGGCGGCATTGGCCCTTTGGGTGGAGACCACTTCGACGATACCGGCCTCGGCCTGGCGGAATGATTCTGCAATTTCGACGATGCTGTCCATCAACCCGATTCCTCAGCGGGGCATCATGCCCCTCACTGATCTCGGATTATGCGTGGCATTGGTGATCAACCGGTGAATAGGGGGCTCAAAAAAGCAACGCGCTCAGCCTTTGGCGCGCGATTTAAGCGCGGCTAATTCGTCGCGTAGTGTCTCAATTTCTTTCTTTAACGCCTCGGTTTCATCACTCTGGGCGTTTTCCTCGCGTCGCGCGAAAGGTGTGAACAGGCTCATCGCGCGTTCCATCATGGCGATATTCTGCTTGCCGACTTCCTGCAGGTCCGGCACGGCACCCGGGAAGGGCATGAAGCCGCCCATGGTCTTGCTCAGCGTATCGCGCATTTGGTCCTGTTGCTGCGTGAAGGACGCCATGGCCGCTTCCAGATAGCGTGGGACGAGCGATTGCAGATTATCGCCGTAAAGCCCGATCAATTGCCGCAGCACGGCGGTGGGCAGCATATTCTGCCCCTTGCCTTCCTGTTCCACGATGATCTGGGTCAAGACGCCTCGGGTAATGTCCTCACCCGTCTTGGCGTCATAGACCACGAAATCCCGCCCATCCCTGATCATGGCCGCCAGATCATCCAAAGTGACATAGGATGAGGTTTCAGTGTTGTAGAGCCGCCGATTCGCGTATTTCTTGACAACAATCGGGGGCAGCGCCTTCTGCTCACCGGCTTGGGGGGATTGACGACCCGACATGCTACCTTGCCTCAGCCTATTTCGTTCTGCGATCAGCCTAGCATGGTTCATGCCGCAATGCGAAAGCCTGTTGCGGTGCAAAAACGCGCCAAAGGGGTCGTATCCGGCGGGGGCTGATGCCGCTATAACCTTGCCCCATGACCGGCCCCGAGGATATCGAAAAGCTTGCGGAAGACTGGATCGCGCTTTGGCAGAGCGAGGTTGCCGGGCTCGCCGCCGATCCGGAATTGGCGGAAAAATGGGCGGCGTTTGCCTCGCTTGGCGCGGCCTGGTTCAGGGCGGCGGCGCAATTCTCCAAGCCTTTCACCCCCGGCGCGGCGGCCCAGCATGACAGCGCCGTTCCGCCGACGCGGCCCGCGCCCGCTGCCGCTCCATCTGGGGTTGGCGGGGATACGGGCCATGGCGGCGGGGGGGATGCTGCCCGGGATGCCATGGCCGAGCGGATTGCCACCCTTGAACGGCGCCTGGCCGATCTCGAAAGCGGGGCAGGCGGAGGCAGCGCGCATCAGCGCCGCCCTCGCCAGCGCCGGCCACGCGCCTGAGGCTTTTCGTGGCGCGGTTCTGAACCGGCTGCTGCGGGCGGATCGCGCGCTGGTGGCGGGGCTTGCGGCCTATCGGCGCCATCCGTTTGAACGTCAGGCCCCGCCGGTACCGGCGATTTGGGCCGAGGAAGACAGCAAATTACTGGATTATGGCGGGCAGGGGCCGACAGTGGTGTTTGTGCCTTCCCTGGTGAACCGGGCCTATGTGCTTGACTTGATGCCGGAAGCTTCCCTGCTGCGTTGGCTGCCGGGGCAGGGGTTTCGCACCCTGTTGCTCGATTGGGGCTGGCCGGGTGAGGCCGAACGGCACTTTACCCTGACCGATTACATCGCCGGCCGGCTGGAAAGGGCGCTGATGGCTGCCCCTGGCCGGTGATTCTGGCCGGTTATTGCATGGGGGGCTTGCTCGGTCTGGCGTTGGCCTTGCGCCGGCCTGATTTGGTCCGCAGTCTGGCTTTGCTGGCGACCCCTTGGGATTTCCATGCTGGGCCGGAAGGTGAGGCGCGCGCCCGGGCCGCGGCTGCCGCTTTGCCGGGGCTGGAAGCGCTGATGGAACCAACCGGCGCGCTGCCGGTGGATGTGCTGCAAACCCTGTTTGCCAACCTTGATCCCTTTGGCATTGCTGAAAAATTTCGTGGTTTTGGCCGGCTTGAGCAGGCTTCCCCCGCCGCACGGCGCTTTGTGGCGCTGGAAGATTGGCTGAATGATGGCGTGCCTTTGGCCGCCCCGGTGGCGCGGCAATGCATTGGCGGCTGGTATGGGCGGAATGAACCGTCGGGGCTTACCTGGCGCGTGGCCGGGCAGGTGGTGGACCCGGCGCTTTGGCAAGGCCCGGCCTTTGCTGCCATTCCGCATCGGGACCGGATTGTGCCCCCGGCCTCTGCCCTGGCGCTGACCGGCCGCTTGCGTCAGGTCAAGCTGCATATGGCGCCGGCGGGGCATATCGGCATGGTCGCCGGCATTGCTGCCGAGGCCGCGCTATGGAAGCCCTTGCGCGACTGGTTGCGCGGTTTGTGATAAGATTTGATGAAGGGTAGTCTTGGCAGCGCAAAGCGGTGGAAGCTGTGCCCCAATTAAGGTAGTGATCCTGCCGACTAGAGAAATGAAATCTTCGGCTTGCAACCCCCAATTTTTCAGGAAGGATATCAGCCCCCATGACCGAAATCGTGATCGCCTCCGCCGCCCGCACCCCGGTTGGCGCCTTCAACGGGGCTTTCGCCTCATTATCCGCGCATGCGCTGGGCACTGTGGCCATTAAGGCCGCCATGGAACGCGCCCGCATTGAAGGCGCGGAAGTGGATGAGGTGATCCTGGGCCAAATCCTGGCCGCGGGCGCGGGGCAAAACCCAGCGCGCCAGGCTTCGGTGAATGCCGGCATTCCGGTGGAACATACCGCTTTCGGCATCAATCAGCTTTGCGGTTCGGGCCTGCGCGCGGTTGCTTTGGCGGCGCAGCAGATTGCCACCGGCGATGCGCGCATTGTCATCGCGGGCGGTCAGGAAAGCATGACCCAGGCGCCGCATGCGCAACAACTTCGAGCCGGGCAGAAGATGGGCGATCTTTCCCTGATGGATACCATGCTGCGCGATGGGCTGATGGATGCCTTCCATGGCTATCACATGGGCAATACGGCGGAGAATGTCGCCCGCGCCTTCCAGATCACGCGCGATGAACAGGATCAATTCGCCTATAATTCGCAGCGCAAGGCGGGTGAGGCGATGGCGGCGGGCCGCTTTGCCGATGAAATCACACCGGTGACCGTGAAGGGCCGCAAGGGCGATGTTGTTGTTGCCAGCGATGAGTACCCGAAGCCGGACACAACGATGGAAATCCTGGGTAAGCTCCGCCCGGCCTTTGCCAAGGATGGGTCTGTCACCGCCGGCAATGCTTCCGGCATCAATGATGGTGCGGCGGCGGTGGTGGTGATGACGGCGACGGAAGCCGCCAAGCGCGGCATTACCCCACTTGCGCGCATTGTGTCCTGGGCGACGGCGGGTGTTGATCCTTCCATCATGGGCACCGGCCCCATCCCGGCTTCGCGCAAGGCTTTGGCCAAGGCGGGCTGGAAGATTGATGATCTTGACCTGATCGAAGCCAATGAGGCTTTCGCCGCGCAAGCCATCGCGGTGAACAAGGATCTTGGCTGGGATACCGGCAAGGTGAATGTGAATGGCGGCGCCATTGCGATTGGCCATCCAATTGGTGCGTCGGGTGCCCGCGTGCTGACGACGCTGTTGTTTGAGATGCAAAAGCGCGGGGCGAAGAAGGCGCTGGCGACACTTTGCATCGGCGGCGGCATGGGTGTTGCGATGTGCCTGGAACGTTGAACCGCGTTCACCGCGTTTGACGCAAAAAGGGCTCACCGGTGTCGTTCCGGCGAGCCCTTTTCATTTTTGCCGCTTTGGCTGGTTCAGAATTTCGCCACGGCTTCCGCTATAGCGCGGCCAACATCCACCGTGCCTGCCTGCCCGCCCATATCGCGCGTGCGTGGGCCGCCTTCCGCCAGAAGCTTTTCAATCACTGCCAGGATCGCATCGGCGGCCTGCTTTTCGCCGAGGTGTTCAAGCATGATCGCGCCGGACCAGATTTGCCCGATCGGGTTGCAGATGAACTTGCCCGCAATATCCGGCGCGCTGCCGTGGACGGGTTCGAACATGGAAGGAAAGCGCTTTTCGGGGTTGATATTGGCACTTGCCGCAATGCCGATGGAACCGGCCACCGCCGGCCCAAGATCGGACAGGATATCGCCGAACAGGTTGGATCCCACCACCACATCAAACCAATCCGGATGCTGCACGAAATGGGCGCAAAGGATGTCAATATGAAACTGATCCGTCGTGATGCCCGGATAATTCTTCGCCATTTCGGCGAAGCGTTCATCCCAATAGGGCATGGTGAAGGTGATGCCATTGGATTTCGTGGCGCTGGTTACCTTCTTACGCGGGCGGGTCTTCGCCAGTTCAAACGCATAGCGCAGCACGCGGTCCACCCCGACGCGGGTAAAGACGCTTTCCTGGGAGACGAATTCGCGATCCGTCCCCACAAACATGCGCCCGCCGCTGGATGAATACTCGCCTTCCGTATTCTCACGCACCACAATGAAATCAATATCCTTGGGGCCACGATTCGCAAGCGGCGTGGTCGCCCCCGGCAGCAGCCGGCAGGGGCGCAAATTCACATATTGGTCAAAGCCGCGACGGATCGGGATGAGCAAACCCCAGAGCGAGACATGATCCGGCACGCCGGGCCAGCCCACGGCGCCCAGGAAGATGCTGTCGCTGTCCTTCAACCGATCCATGCCATCATCCGGCATCATCTTGCCGGTCTTGGCGTAGGTTTCGCAGGACCAATCGTAATGCGTCAGTTCCAGTTCAAAACCGAAGCGCCGCGCCGCGGCATCCAGCACGCGAAGCCCTTCCGGCGTGGTTTCCTTGCCAATGCCATCCCCGGGGATGACGGCGATGCGATGCTTGCGTGTGGCCATGGGTGTCTCTCCTGCACTTTCTTTAGGCATAACTCATAACGCGGGATGCGGGCTTTGCCAGCCCTGCTGCTTTCAGTGTTCGGCGTTGCGCCAGGCCTTGAGCAACCCATGAGCAACAGCAAGCAAGGCAGGGCCGATGAACAGCCCAAGGAAGCCAAAGGCGATCAGCCCGCCAAAGACGCCAAGAATAATCAGCGAAAGCGGCATTTCGCTGCTGCGCTTGATCAGCAGGGGCCGCACGATATTGTCACTACCGGAGACGACAATGAGCCCCCAAAGCCCCATGAAAATCGCCCAGGCGATTTGCCCTTCGCTGTAAAGCCAAGCCGCTGCGCCAAGCCAGGAAACCACCACCAATGGCCCCAATACCTGGCTGATCGAAAAGATCATGGTCAGGAAGGAAATCACGCCAACCCCCGGCACGCCCGCCATGGCAATGCCAATACCCATCAGCATGGCCTGGATGATACCGGTGCCAACAATGCCCCAGGCCACACCACGCACTGCGCCTTCAGCCGCTGCGACCGCATTGCGCCCTGTCTCACCGGCCAGCCGCCCGGCGATATCATTCACCTCATGCGCCAGCTTGTCGCCATTGATCCAGAAGGCAGTGGCCACAATCAGCGCCAGCAGGATTTGCACCACACTGGCTGCCGCCGCTTGGCCGATATCCACCAAAAGGCTGGTGATGCGCCCAGCATAGGGCGCCAGTAATTCAGAAAAATCACCCTGCATATGGAGCAATTGCGGCCACCAATTGCTGATGGAACCGCCCACCAGCGGAAGCCCGGAAAGCCAAGCGGGCGGCGCCTCGGGCAGGCCTGCCAATAAGTCGCGCGCGACTTTGGACGCCTGCGCGATCTGCCCGCCCAATTCCGGTGTCAGTGCCAGCGCAGGTACTGCCAGTGATAGGATCAGCACCAACAGCATGAGGGTGGCAGCGATGCTACGCGGGATGCCGCGGTTCACCATCGCGTCCCGCAGCGGCCAGGTGCCGATGGCGATAAAGGCCCCGAAAGCAATGGCAAGGCCGAAGGGTTCCAGGACGCGGATAACGCCGTACAGCAATAAGGCCAGCAGCAGTAAAACCGCAGCCCTTTCGGCGAGCATGGCGGTTTGCGTATGGCGCGTGGGCGAAGGCCTGGGCGATTCGGCATTTGGCATGGTTGGCTCCTGCAACCATACCCAAGCACAGGCGGGGCCTTTGGGGAAAGCGGCCCCGGGGTTCAGGCCTGCACGGCGCTGCGCTTGATGGCGGCGCCAGAGGCAAGGCTATGGCGCGCCCTTACCCGTTCTTCCTGGGAGGAAATTGCCAATTCGATCTCAATCAAGGCCTGTTCAACCCTTTCGATATCGGATCTCTCGTCGCGCAATTGCATGACCAAATCAGCCGCATAATGCAGGCCGAGTGTCAGACAACCTGTGTGCAGGCCCTTCAATCGCCCAACAACATCCTGCACATCTTGCAGGTTCTGGGACCGTCGCAAATCACGCGCGAAGACTGCGCATTGCCCACGGAGCGAATAGAGATAAGTCATCAACTGATCGGGCGCGATATTCAGCCGGTTCAATGTCGCCGGGGGTGGCTCCGCGATTCTCTCCCAGGCAGCGTTGAGGATTTTTTGCAGCGAACCGCGTGCCTCACGCGCATGGAAGGGCTTGACGATATAATGGCTGATGCCAAGCGTCACCGCTTTCCTGACGGTATCCATGTCTGATGCCGCCGTCACCAGAACAAAGGGAATATCCTTGAAGCGCGGGGAAGAACGCACGCGCTTCAACAAATCAATGCCGGAAAGCCGGGGCATCTGCACATCACAGCAGCAAATCATGGGCGCCGGGCCCATTTCCAACTTTTCCCAGGCATCCTGCCCGTCCACCGCTTCAACCACCTTCAATTCAATGAAGCTGCGCATCAGATCGGCAAGGGCCATGCGCGACACGACATCATCATCAACGACAAGTGCTCTCATGTATCGGCCCCTTTTGCTATTTCCATCAGCATCGCACGAAAATGCGGTATCTCCCTTGTAATGGCGTCCCACTCCTGATGATCGGCCAGTCTCTCCAGTTCAGCGCTCAATTTCACGAGATCGCCTTCCGGCCAAATGAAGCCAACGCTGCCTTTCAGGCTGTGAAAAAGCTGTCCCAGCGCATGCAGATCCTGATTGGCATGGGCGGCATCGAGCGCCCTGATGCGAGTTTGGAGGTCTCCACGCAGGGCTTGTTTCAAACGTTCCTTCAAATTGACCGCATCCTGGTGCCCGGACTTTACGCGACCCGTGAGGTTGGCGTCGCGGGCGGGGTCTGCCTCCGGAGGGGGGGCGCCGAAGATTTGCGCCAGTTCTTCCTCATGATTGCGCAAAAGCGGCAGGAGCTTCGCACCTTCCGCCAGCCGCGCATCCATCACCCCTGTCAGGCTTTGATGGAGTAGCGCTTCGTCAACTGGTTTGGCCAGAAAATCATCGGCGCCACAGGACAGGTAGTATTGTCGGCTCTCATCCCCAGCATTGGCTGTCAGCATGATGATATGGATTTTCGGATTGGGGATATGGAATCTTCCATCTCCCCCCGAGCGGATCAGGCGGATTGCCGTGGCGCCATCCATTTCCGGCATGCGCCCATCCATCAGGATGAGATCAAAGCTGCGGAGCGGCAGGGCTTCCAGCGCCTTTTGGCCATTCTCCACAAATTCAGCCCTATGGCCCATTTCTTCCAAAAGCCCTTGGATGATCAGCTGATTTGGTAAAAAATCCTCGGCACAAAGGATTTGAAGCTGATGCGTATGGGGTTGCAGCTGGACCTGAAGGCTTTTGCTCTGGTTGGTTCCCAACCTAAAAGGTATGGTGAATGTAAAGCAGGTTCCTGTGCCAACTTCACTGGACAGATGGATTTCACCTTGCATCAGATCAACAATCTGCTTGCAGATGGCCAGGCCAAGACCCGTTCCGCCAAAGCGTCTGGTGGTGGAAGTATCGCCCTGGGTGAATTTTCTGAACAGCCTGGATTGTGCGTCTGGAGAAATGCCGATCCCGGTATCCGAAACCACGAAGCTGATCCGGCAATCTCCTCCCAGAATTTTTTGCGGCGCAACCTTGAGCGACACGCCCCCATGGTCAGTGAATTTGATCCCATTGCCGATGAGGTTGAGCAGAATTTGCTTGATGCGGGCGGGGTCGCCTTCAAGCGTATCGGGCACCTCATCATCAATGCCGACATCAAGGGAGATATTCTTGGCTTCTGCACGTTCAGCAAGCAGTGCAACGCTATCGCCAACAAGATTGCGGAGCGAGAAATCTACCGATTCAAGAACAAGCTTTCCGGCCTCGATTTTGGAAAAATCCAGGATATCATTCAACAGTTCAAGTAGGAATTCCGCATTGGTCTGCGCCAAATCAAGATGCTTGCGGGTCTTTTCCTGTAACTCGGGATCGCGCAGTGCCAGCCTTTGCATGCCGATGACAGCCGAAAGAGGCGTACGAATCTCATGACTCACCATCGCCAGGAATTCATCCTTGGCTCGGGCGGCGTTTTCTGTCGCCTCCTTGGCGGAAATGGTCTCGGCAAGGCCATTCCAGACATCCTGCTCAAGCTTCTTGCGGGTTGTGATATCCTCAATCATGCAAAGGCAGGCATTGTCCGCATCGCCTGAGGCAATGCGCGAAATGCTCAACTTCAGCCAAATCGGCGTACCAGCCTCACTTTCAAATTCGGTTTCCACATGGTCATCACCATGTTCGCTACCGTCACCCAATACGGTTTCCATGTAGAAATCATAACCCTGCTTGTCGGACAGGATGCGTGAAACAGGCTCCCCCACCAGATTTGTCGTTGGGGTTGCGAGAATTTCTGCAAGCTTCGGGTTTGCCTGTGTAATGAAGCCATTGGTGACCATCATGAGCCCAAGCGGGACTGAATCGAAAAAGGCCGGATCCTGTTGCAGCAGATTGACGAAAGTCTGAAATCTTGCCCGGGCTGCCAGATGTTGTTGTCCGTGGCTGCTGGTGGTGATGTCTTCGAAAGTGGCGATTACCAGCCGCCCGGGGCGGGACACATCCAGATGGCCGCTGAACAAAACAAGCTGCACGCCTGCCGGGGTCTTGCGTAGCAATTCGACCTGACGACATTCCCCTTGCGTCAAAATGTCTTCCAGCGCGATCGCCAATTTGCTTTGGCTCTGCGCCTTGAACACGGCGACGAGTTCAGCCTCACGCTGCGGCGCTTCCGATGGCTTCAAATGAAGAAGGTCCAGCGCCGCTGCCGAAAACTGCAGATCATCCGTGTCGGCATTCCATTCCAGCCAGGCACGGCCTTCCGAGGCATGTAGGCGTTCTGCTGGCGGATACTGAGGCAAGGTGATGGTCATGGAGAAGTCCACTTAACCGAATGATCTCAACAAAGGATTGAGAGGGCGGGGGCGAGAGCCTCCCTTGCATAACTGCCCACCCCTCAACGCTGTTCGGGCGAAGGCGCGAGACCAGATTGAAGGCGCGTTGTTCATTGGCCGGAATCGACATTTTTTGTTGAGGGTGAAGTCTATTCAGGCAATCGTGAACCAAGCCCTAAGATCAGGTCGAAGCCCCCGCTCGGGCTACCTGAAGCATGCCAGTCTTGCGGCTTGACGTAATCCCAAGCCGGCGCGACGTTATTCTTTGATAAACCTTCGGGGGATAGCGGGCATGGGTAGGTTCAAGACGCTGCTTCTTGCGGTTGGCTTGCTGGGGTTATGGGCGGCCCCCACCCAGGCGCAGCGCAGCCTGACGATCGGTGCGCAATCCGCTCCTTCGGGCATGGATCCGCATTACCATTCTTCCAACCCCAATAACGCCATATTGCGGCAGATTTTCGAAACCCTGGTGGATTTCGACACCTCCGGCCGCCTGGTGCCACGCCTTGCCGAATCCTGGCGCGCGATTGATGACCTCACCTGGGAATTCAAGCTGCGCGATGGTGTGAAATTTCACGATGGCACGCCCTTCACGGCTGAGGATATTGCCTTTTCCTATGCGCGCGTGCCGACCATCACGAATAGCCCCGGCCCCTTCACACCCTTTGTGCGCAGCATCGCCGCCATTGAAATCCCGGAACCCCGCCGTGTCCTGATCCGGACCAGGGAGCCAAATCCCTTTCTTGATTGGGATCTTTCCAACATCATGATTGTCTCTCGTAGCCTGCATGCGAATGCGACACTCGGCGATTTCAACGCAGGCCGCGCGATGATTGGCACGGGCGCCTATCGCCATGTCAGCTATACGCTTGGCGAAAGGCACGAAATCATCCGCAACCCCAATTATTGGGGGGAAGCGCAGCCCTGGGAAAGGGTGGTAACGCGCTTCATCAGCAATCCCGGGGCGCGCGTGGCAACACTGCTGTCCGGCGATGTTGATCTGATTGATTTTGTGCCCGTGCAGGATGTGCAGCGGCTGACCAATGATGCGCGGCTATCTGTCTTTGGGGTGGCCAGCAATGGCACTGCCTATCTTTTCCCCGATGCGGCGCGCGATCCATCCCCCTTCGTCACCGACAAGCAGGGCCGCGTTCTGGAACGCAACCCCTTGCGCGATGCGCGGGTGCGCCGCGCGCTATCCCTTGCCATCAATCGCCAAGCCATTGTGGACCGCCTGCTAATGGGCCAGGGCATGCCGGCGGAACAATTTGCCGCCCCGGCTGTGGCGGACCGCGCCCCCAATATGCCGCCGCCGCGCTATGATTTGGATCAGGCGCGCGCTCTGCTGCGTGAAGCGGGCTATCCGGATGGCTTTCGTATCACGCTGCATAGCCCCAATGGCTGGTTCGCATCGGATACAGATGTGGCGCAGGCCATCGCGCAGGGTTGGACAAGGCTTGGCATTGAAACCCGTGTTGAGGTCCTCCCGCCCGCCAATCTCTTCACCCGCGCCACTGCGCGGGAATTTTCGATGTTCATGACCACCTATACCTCCTCCATCGCGGCCAATACGCTGCGCCAGGTGTTGATGACACGAAACAGCGAAACCGGCGCAGGCCCCTTCAATCGCCAGCATTACTCAAACCCGGCGATGGATGCGCCCTTGGCGGAGGCCTTGCGCACCATGGACACCACGCGGCGTAATGGGCTGACCGCTGAGGCGATGCGGATCGGTATCGAAGATGCGGGTGTTATTCCGATTTTCTATCTCAAGGTTTCCTGGGCGGGGCTCAGGAATAAGGTGAAGTATGATGCCTCGCCTTCCTGGTACACCAATGCGCTGCTCGCGAGCCCGCCCTGAACGCAGCATAAGACCTTTGAACAGGAAAGAATGATCAGCATGGCCGATAAGGAAGCCATGGCGCGCATTGCCGCCGCCATAGACACGAATTTCGACAAGCAGGTGCAATTCCTGGCCGAATTGGTTCGCTTCCCAAGCCTGAGGGGACGCGAAGCGCCTTTGCAGGATTGGTTTGCGCGTCAGATGGCCGCGCGCGGCTATGCGGTGGACCGCTACACGCTCGCGGATGTGCCGCCGCACCCCAAAATGGCGCCGATGGTGGAATGTGATCCCGCCGGCAGCGTGCAGGTGGTGGCCACGCATCGCGCGAAAAACCCCACCGGGCGCAGCCTGATCCTGCAAGGCCATATTGATGTGGTGCCCGAAGGCCCCGCCGATATGTGGACCCACCCGCCCTATGCCGCCGTGATCCGCGATGGCTGGATGTATGGCCGCGGCGCGCATGACATGAAATCGGGCGTGGCGTGCATGGTCTATGCCATGGATGCCATTCGCGACGCCGGGTTTGCACCCGCCGCCGATGTCTATGTGGAAACCGTGACCGAGGAAGAGAGCACCGGCAATGGCGCACTTTCCACGCTGCTGCGCGGCTATCGCGCTGATGCCGCGCTGGTGCCGGAACCCACTGGCCATACCATCACGCGCAGCCAAACCGGCACCATCTGGTTTCGGCTGCGCGTGCGCGGCATTCCGGTGCATGTCGCCGTCGCGCAGGATGGCAGCAATGCCATCATGTCGGCCTATGTGCTGATCCAGGCGCTCTACGCACA
>VYKX01000272.1_pt1 | contig 13530 bp, 12 predicted proteins | sample 5114471 | NCBI WGS metagenome assembly VYKX01 (sample SAMN12291785, study PRJNA351875) | freshwater metagenome | isolation source: freshwater lake | place: USA: Michigan, Gull Lake | collected 2013-08-08
CCGCCCGGCGACGACCGGGCCGAGGCGCCGCGGCACCCGCCTCCCGCCTCGGCCGCCATGACGCGCGAGGAGGCCTATGAGGTCCTCGGCCTCGCCAAGGGCGCGTCGGACGCCCAGATCCGCGACGCGCACCGCCGCCTCATGCTGAGGATGCACCCCGATCAGGGCGGATCGAACTATCTCGCGGCGAAGATCAATCAGGCCAAAGACCTGCTGCTGGGCGACTGACGCACGGTTGCCACGGCGAACGGGAGCGTGGCACAAGGGGAATTGTTTCACGGGGGCGGCGTTCGTGTCGCAGGCGTACCCCCAACGATATCGAGAGATCCCTGATGACAAGGCCCGTCCGCAAGGCCGTCTTCCCGGTGGCCGGTCTCGGCACCCGGTTCCTCCCCGCGACCAAGGCGATCCCGAAGGAAATGCTGCCGCTGGCCGACCGGCCGCTGATCCAGCACGCGGTCGAGGAGGCCCGTGCGGCGGGCATCGAGCAGTTCGTCTTCGTCACCAGCCGCGGCAAGAGCGCGCTCGAGGACCATTTCGACCTGAACGGGGAGCTGAACGCGGTCCTCGAGGCCCGCGGGAAGACCGACCTCCTCAAGGTCGTCAAGGACATCCAGATCCCGGCCGGCAGGCTCGCCTACGTCCGGCAGGCCGAGCCCCTGGGCCTCGGCCACGCGGTGTGGTGCGCGCGGGAGTTCGTGGGCGACGAGCCCTTCGCCGTGCTCCTGCCGGACGAGCAGGTGCTGCACGACCGGCCCTGCCTCGCCCAGATGATGGACGCCTATCGCACGGTCGGCGGCAATCTCCTCTCGGTGTTCGAGGTCCCGCGCGAGCAGACGAACCGCTACGGCATCCTCGACGTCGGCGACGACGACGGGCGCCTCGTGACGGTCAGGGGGCTGGTCGAGAAGCCCGCGCCGGACAAGGCGCCGTCGAACCTGTCGATCCAGGGCCGCTACATCCTCCAGCCGGAGGTGTTCGACCATCTGAGCGCCTTCGAGCGGGGCGCGGGGGGCGAGATCCAGCTGACCGACGCGATGGCGAAGCTGATCGGCCGGCAGCCGTTCCACGGCTTCCGTTTCGAGGGGGCGCGCTACGACTGCGGCGACAAGCTCGGCTTCGTCCTCGCCAACGTCGCCTATGCCCTGCGGCGCGGGGACATGGCCGCGGCGGTCCGCGCCGAACTGAAGACGCTCCTCGCAGACTGACCGCAGGGTTGGGGGTGGCACGATGAAGGTGGTCATGGTCGGGACCGGCTATGTCGGTCTCGTTTCCGGTGCCTGCTTCGCCGAGTTCGGCGTGACGGTGGTCTGCGTCGACAAGGACGCGTCCAAGATCGAACGGCTGGAGCGCGGCGAGATCCCGATCTACGAGCCGGGCCTCGACGATCTGGTGGCCAAGAACGTGCGCGCGGGACGCCTGTCCTTCGCGCGCGACCTCGCCGTGGCGATGGACGACGCGGACGCGGTGTTCATCGCGGTCGGCACGCCGTCGCGCCGCGGCGACGGCCATGCCGACCTCACCTACGTCTACGCGGCGGCGGAGGAGATCGCGCGCAACCTCGACGGCTACACGGTGGTCGTCACCAAATCGACGGTGCCGGTCGGCACCGGGCGGGAGGTGGAGCGGATCATCCGCGAGGCGCGGCCCGACGCCCTCTTCGACGTGTGCTCCAACCCGGAGTTCCTGCGCGAGGGGTCGGCGATCGAGGACTTCATGCGGCCCGACCGCGTGGTGATCGGCACCGAGAGCGGGCGGGCGCGCGAGATCATGCGGCGCCTCTACCGCCCGCTCTACCTGATCGAGACGCCGATCGTGATGACCACGCTGGAGACGGCGGAACTCATCAAGTACGCCGGCAATGCGTTCCTCGCGACCAAGATCACCTTCATCAACGAGATCGCCGACCTGTGCGAGAAGGTCGGCGCCGACGTGCAGGACGTCGCCAAGGGGATCGGGCTGGACGGCCGGATCGGGCGCAAGTTCCTGAACGCGGGTCCCGGCTACGGCGGCTCCTGCTTTCCCAAGGACACGCTGGCGCTGGTGCGGACCGCGCAGCAGGTGGGCGCGCCGGTGCGGCTCGTCGAGACCGTGGTCGAGGTGAACGACCGGCGCAAGAAGGCGATGGCGGACCGGATCGTCGAGGCCTGCGGCGGCGACGTCGGGGGCCGGACGGTCGCGGTGCTGGGCGTCACCTTCAAGCCGAACACCGACGACATGCGCGACGCGCCCTCGCTCGACGTGGTGCCGGCGCTGCTGGCCGCGGGCGCGACGGTGCGGGCCTATGACCCGATCGGGATGGAGGAGGCGGCGAAGCTGCTGCCCGGGGTCGACTGGGCGAAGGACGCCTACGCCTGCATGGCGGGGGCCGACTGCGTCGCCATCCTCACCGAATGGAACGAGTTCCGCGCCCTCGATCTCGAACGCGTCGCCGGCCTCCTGTCGCGGCCGGTGATGATCGACCTGCGCAACATCTACAAGCCGGCCGAGATGCGGGAGGCCGGTTTCGAGTATCATTCCGTGGGCCGGCCGTACCGGGCCGGCGCGCTTCCGACCATAACGACCACCGCTGCCGGGGAATTCGTGCGATGAGCGACGCCTACGTCTTCGATCCGACCATCCTGCGCGAATACGACATCCGCGGCATCGTGGGCAAGTCGCTGAACCCGGCCGACGCCGCGGCCGTGGGCCGCGCGTTCGGCACGATGGTGGACAGGGCCGGCGGGCGGAAGGTGGCCGTCGGATACGACGGGCGCCTGTCCTCCCCGGATCTCGAGGCGGCGCTGGTCGAGGGCCTGAAGGCGGCCGGGATGACCGTGATCCGCATCGGCCTCGGCCCGACGCCGATGCTCTACTACGCCGCGCGCACGCTGGGTGCGGACGGCGGCATCATGATCACGGGCTCGCACAACCCGCCCGAATACAACGGCATCAAGATGGTGCTGCAGAACAAGCCGGTCTACGGCGACATGATCCAGGAGATCGGCCGCATCGCCGCATCCGGCGCCTACGCCCGCGGCGCCGGTCCCGAGGAGACGGTGGACGTCAAGGACGCCTACGTCGCCCGCCTGCTCCAGGACTACGACGGGACCGAGGACCTGACGGTCGTGTGGGACGCCGGCAACGGCGCCACCGGCGAGATCCTGCGGCGCATGACCGCGCGCCTGCCGGGCCGGCACATCCTGCTGTTCGACGAGATCGACGGGCGCTTCCCCAACCACCATCCGGACCCGACGGTGCCGGAGAACCTCGAGGATCTGATCGAGGCCGTCCACGCCAACAAGGCCCATCTCGGCATCGGCTTCGACGGCGACGGCGACCGCATCGGCGCCGTGGACGAACAGGGACGGATCGTGTGGGGCGACCAGCTCGTCGCGATCTACGCCGAGGACGTGCTGAAGACGCACCCCGGCGGCACGATCATCGCCGACGTGAAGACGAGCCAGACGATCTTCGACGAGATCGCGCGGCTGGGCGGCAAGCCGCTCATGTGGAAGACCGGCCATTCGCTGCTGAAGGCCAAGATGGCCGAGGTGGGTTCGCCGCTGGCGGGCGAGATGTCGGGACACATCTTCTTCAACGACCGCTGGTACGGCTTCGACGACGCGCTCTACTGCGGCATCCGCCTCGTCGGGCAGGTGAGCCGGGCCGGCGGATCGCTGGGCCGCCTGCGCGACCGCCTCCCGCCGGTGGTCAACACGCCCGAGACGCGGTTCCAGGTGGACGAGGTCCGCAAGTTCCCGGCGGTGGCCGAGATCAAGGCGCGCGTCATGGCGTCGGGCGCCACGGTCAACGACATCGACGGCGTCCGCGTGACCACCGCCGACGGCTGGTGGCTGCTGCGCGCGTCCAACACCCAGGACGTGCTGGTGGCCCGGGCGGAGAGCCTGACCGAGGCCGGCCTCGACCGGCTGAAGGACGCGATCCGGGAGCAGCTGCGGCTCTCGGGCATCGCGGCCCCCGCGGGGTTCTGAACGACGGAGGACGACATGGCGGAGACCCTGACCCTCGGCCGCATCACGCTGGAGGACCAGCTGGCCGCGGTCGAGGCGGCGATGCCGATCGCCTTCGGCCGGTTCGACCCCTTCGCCGACACCTGCGGCCTCGTGATCGTCGACGCGGTGAACGGCTTCTGCACGGTCGGCGCCGGCCCCCTGGCGCCGGCCGCACCGGACGCGCAGGTGACGCGGATGGTCGGGGAGACCGTCCGCCTCGCCCGGGCGTTCGATGCGCGGCACCGGCCGATCCTCGCCTTCCTCGACACCCACGAACCCGGCCGGCCCGAACCGCCCTACCCGCCCCACTGCGAGAAAGGAACGGGGCAGGAGAACCTCGTGCCGGACCTCGCGTGGCTGGAGCACTCCGCCCACGCCACCCTCGTCCGCAAGGACTGCATCAACGGCTTCGTCGGCGCCATCGGCCGCGACAACCGGAACCGCGTGGTCGACTGGGTCAACGGCAACAACCTGCACGCCGTGCTGGTGGTCGGCATCTGCACCGACATCTGCGTGATGGACTTCGTGCTGACGATGCTGTCGGCCCGCAACCACGGCCTCATGCCGACGCTGCGCGACGTCGTCGTGCACGAGCCCGGATGCGCGACCTACGACCTGACGGCGGAGACGGCGGCGGCGCTCGGTCTGCCGCCGACGGCGACCCACCCGCAGGCCGTGGCGCACCACGCCGGCCTCTATTTCATGGCGTCGCGCGGGGCGCGGCTCGTCGACACGCTGGGGTGATCTTGGGGGCGGGGGGACCTGCCCCGGACCCCGAAAAGACGCCGGCCCGGCTGCGCGGGGGACGCAGCCGGGCCGGCATTTCCAGGCCACCCGTCGGGGGGAACGGATCGAGGGGCGGCCCAGGGTCGTGGTCACCAGGAAGCGACCTTGACCCCAGATCTAGGGCGTGCGGACGGACGGTCAACGCCGGCGCGGGCGAGTATATTTCTGCCCGTCGGGTGATCCGGACACCGGCACCCGACGTAAGGCGACGGCCCGATCGGGACACGGCTTCCGCATCCCAAGACCAGGTATGACCCCGCCCACCATCGTCTGGTTCCGCGCCGACCTGCGCACGAGCGACCACGCGGCCCTCGACGACGCGGCCCGGCGCGGGCCGGTCGTTCCGCTCTTCGTCCTGGAGCGGGAGGGGACGGGCACGCGCCATCCCGGCGCCGCCGCACGGTGGTGGCTGGCCGGAAGCCTGGAGGCGCTCGACCGGGCGCTGACGGCCGCGGGATCTCCGCTGGTGCTGCGCCGCGGCGAGGCGCTCGACGTGCTGCGCGCGGTGATCGCCGAGACGGGCGCGCGACGGGTCGTCTGGCTGCGCCGCTACGATCCCGAGGGCATGGCGACCGACCGGACCGTCAAGGCCGCCCTGAAGGACGACGGGATCGAGGTCGAGAGCTTCGCCGGCAACCTCCTGTGCGAGGGCCTGACGCTGAAGGGGCGCGAGGGGCGGCCGATCAAGGTCTTCTCCCCCTTCTGGCGGGCCGCGACGGCGGTGATCCGCGCCGACCGTCCCTTGCCGGCCCCGGTCCGCCTCACGGCGCCGGAACGGCGGGCCGCCTGCGACGACCTCGCCTCCTGGTCCCTGCGCCCGACCGCCCCCGACTGGGCCGGCGGGATGCGCGAGGCCTGGACACCCGGCGAGGGCGCGGCCCAGGACCGGCTCCTCGCCTTCCTCGACCGGCGGGTCGGCGCCTACAAGGCCGACCGGGACGTGCCGGGCGTCGAGGCCACGTCGCGCCTGTCCGCGCACCTGCGCTGGGGCGAGATCAGTCCGCGCCAGGTGCTCTACGCCACACGGGCCGCGGCCGAATCCGAGCCGGGCGTCGCCACGGCCGCGGAGAAGTTCCTCAGCGAGGTCGGCTGGCGGGAGTTCTCCTGGCACCTTCTGATCCACAATCCCACCCTGGCGACCCGGCCGCTCAACCCGCGGTTCGCCGACTTTCCCTGGGCGGACGATCCCGCGGGCCTCGATGCGTGGACGCGGGGGCGCACCGGCTATCCGATCGTCGACGCCGGCATGCGGGAGCTGTGGCGCACGGGATGGATGCACAACCGCGTGCGGATGATCGCGGCGTCGTTCCTGGTGAAGGACCTGCTGGTTCCCTGGCAGACGGGCGAGGCGTGGTTCTGGGACACGCTGGTCGACGGCGACCCGGCCAACAATCCCGCCAGCTGGCAATGGGTCGCAGGTTGCGGCGCCGACGCGGCACCCTACTTCCGCATCTTCAATCCGGTGCTGCAGGGGGAAAAGTTCGACCCGGCGGGGGCCTACGTGCGACGATGGGTCCCCGAGCTGGCGCGGCTGCCCGACCGGTGGATCCACCGGCCATGGGAGGCGCCCGCGGGCGACCTCGCCGCCGCGGGGGTCCGGCTCGGGGAGAGCTATCCCCGGCCGGTGGTCGATCATTCGGTGGCGCGCGACCGTGCGCTCGCCGCGTTCCAATCGCTGAAGGGTGAGGCTCGTCCGTGAAGATCGCCGTCGTGGGGACCGGTATCGCCGGCTTATCGGCCGCCTGGCTGTTGTCCGACGCGCACGAGGTCACGGTCTTCGAGCAGGAGCGGCGCATCGGCGGCCATTCGAACACGGTGGAGGTGCTGCGGGCCGACGGGTCCGGCACGGTTCCGGTCGACACCGGCTTCATCGTCTTCAACCGCTGGACCTACCCCAATCTCTGCGCGCTGTTCGAACGGCTCGCCGTGCCGACGGTCGCCTCCGACATGTCGTTCGGCGTGTCGATCGACGGCGGGCGGCTGGAGTATGCTGCGGACGGCCTGTTCGCGCAAAAGCGCAACCTCCTGAACCCGCGCTTCATGCTGATGCTCCGGGACATCGTGCGCTTCTACCGCGAGGCCCCGGGGGTCCTGACCGATCCGGCCGCCGAGGGCCTCACGCTGGCCGAATGGCTGGCGGGCCGTCGCTACGGCGAGGCGTTCGCGCGCGACCACCTGCTGCCCATGGGGGCGGCCATCTGGTCCGCCCCGATCGGTGAGATGATGGGCTTCCCGGTCCGCAGCTTCGTCCGCTTCTTCAAGAACCACGGGCTCCTCCAGATCGAGGATCGGCCGCAGTGGTACACGGTCGCGGGCGGCAGCCGGGAGTACGTGCGCCGCCTTTCGGCGCCCTTCGCCGACCGCATCCGCACCGGCGCCCCCGTCCACGGCGTGCGACGCACGGCGATGGGCGTCGAGGTCCGCACGGCCGAAGGTCTCCAGACCTTCGACGAGGTCGTCCTCGCCTGCCACAGCGACGAGGCGCTCGGGATGCTCGAGGACGCGGGCGCGGACGAGCGCGCGGTCCTGTCCGCCGTGCGCTATCAGCCGAACCGCGCCATCCTCCACCGCGACATCGGGCAGATGCCCCGGCGCCGCAAGGCGTGGGCGAGCTGGAACTACCTCGCCGACGCTGTGCGGGAGCCGGGTGCGCGGGTGGCGGTCACCTATTGGATGAACCGGCTCCAGTCGCTCGATCCGGCCGACCCGCTGTTCGTCACGCTGAACCCGCTCCGCCCGGTCGATCCGGCGACGGTCGTCACCACCGTCGACTACGCCCACCCGATCTTCGACACCGCCGCCGTCGCCGCGCAGGAGCGGCTGCCGTCGGTCCAGGGGCGCGACCGCGTGTGGTTCTGCGGGGCCTGGTGCGGCTTCGGATTCCACGAGGACGGGCTGGCGTCCGGCCTCGCGGTGGCCGAGGCGCTGGGCGGGGTCCGGCGGCCATGGAGCGTCACCGATGTGTCGCCCGCCGGCCGCAACGCGACGCCGCTCGACGCCGTGCGCGAGGCCGCATGAGCCGCACGGACGCCGGGGCGATCTTCGACGGAACGGTGATGCACGCCCGGCTGCGGCCCTTCCGGCACCGGTTCACCTACCGGGTCTTCACGCTCCTCGTCGATCTCGACGCGATCGACGACGCCGCGAGGCGACCCCGGCTCCTCGCGCGGAACCGCTTCGGCCTGTTCTCCATCGACGACCGGGACCACGGGCGCCGCGACGGCAGCCCGCTCCGGCCGTGGGTGGAGGCGGCCCTGGCGCGCGCCGGGATCGACACCGCCGGCGGGCCGATCCGGATGCTCTGCTTCCCGCGCATCCTCGGCTACGTCTTCAACCCGCTGACGATCTACTGGTGCCACGACCGGGACGGCACGCTCCGCGCGATCCTCTACGAGGTGAAGAACACCTTCGGCGACCAGCACGGCTATCTGATCCCGGTCGATCGGGACCGGGCGCCGGACGCGCCGATCGAGCAGCGGGCCGACAAGGGGTTCTACGTCTCCCCCTTCATCGGGATGGACGCGACCTACCGGTTCCGCGTGCGGGAGCCCGGCGACGATCTCTCGATCCTGATCCGCCAGAGCGTGCCCGAGGGGCCGATCCTCGTCGCCACGCTGGACGGACGGCGCCGGGCGCTGTCGGACGCCGGTCTCCTGCGCATGTTCGTCGCCCATCCGCTGATGACGCTGAAGGTGTTCGGGGCCATCCACTGGGAGGCCGCGCGGCTCTGGCTCAAGGGTGCGAGGTTCCACCGCTGGCGGGCCCCGCCCACGTCGGACGTCACCGTCCGGGCCGGGTTTTCTCCGTAACCGATCGCTGCGACACTCGAGCCCATGACCGAGCGAGACACCGACCCCTTGTCGATCGCGTCGCGGACGGGACGCCGGCGCTGGCGTCCGTCGCCGTGGATGCGCGTCCTCCTGGCCGTTGGGCCCCGCTGGCACGTCGGATCGATCACCATGGTCCTGCCCGACGGGTCGATGCGCCGTTTCCAGGGCACCGAACCGGGTCCTGACGCCCGGATCGTCGTCCACGACGACCGCATGGCCAAGCGCATGATCACCGGCGGCACGCTGGGGTTCTGCGAGGCCTATCTCGACGGCGACTGGTCCTCGCCGGACATGATGGCCCTGTTCGAGGGGGCGCTCCGCAACGAACGCGCACTCGGCGAACACCTCTACGGCAAGCCGTGGTTCCGGCTCGTCCAGTGGGCGCTGCACCACCGGCGCCGCCCGAACACCAAGAGCGGCAGCCGCAAGAACATCGCCTATCACTACGATCTCGGGAACGACTTCTACGCCCGCTGGCTCGACGGCACGATGACCTATTCCTCCGCCATCTACGCCGGGGGAACGTCGGATCTGTCCGAGGCGCAGGAGGCGAAGTACGCCGCGCTCTGCCGCCGGCTGCGGCTGGAGCCCGGCATGCGGGTGCTGGAGATCGGCTGCGGCTGGGGCGGGTTCGCCGAACATGCGGCCCGCCATCACGGCGTCCGCGTCACCGGCCTCACCATCTCGGCCGAGCAGCACGCCTACGCGACCGAGCGGATCGCGAAGGCGGGGCTGGCGGAGCAGGTCGAGATCCGGATGCAGGACTATCGCGACGTGGACGGGCGGTTCGACCGCGTGGCCTCGATCGAGATGTTCGAGGCGGTCGGGGAGAAGTACTGGGGCACCTTCTTCGACACCGTGCGCGACAGGCTGGAGGCCGGCGGCCGCGCGGCGCTGCAGGTGATCACGATCGCCGACCGCTATTTCGAGAGCTACCGGCGCAGCGCCGACTACATCCAGAAATACATCTTCCCGGGCGGGATGCTGCCCTCGCCCACGGCGCTGCGGACCGCCGCCACCGGGGCGGGCCTCGGGGTGGAGGAGATGGAGGGCTATGCGCGGGACTATTCGCGCACGCTCCAGGAGTGGAACCGGCGGTTCCAGGCGTCGTGGCCAGACATCGCGGCGCTCGGCTTCGACGAACGGTTCAAGCGGATGTGGGAGCAGTACCTCATCTATTGCGCCGCCGGGTTCGAAACGGACTGCATCGACGTGGTGCAGGTGTCACTGACGAAGGGATGACCTAGATCAGGGGGATGGTCGCCCTCCCCCGCCTGATCGCCTACGCGGCGCCCGCCCTGCCGCTCGCGATGCTCACGCTGCCCGTCTACGTGGTGCTGCCGTCCTTCTACGCGGGCGCGGTCGGGCTCGGGACCGTCGGCGCGGTCCTCCTGCTCGCCCGCCTGTGGGACGGCGTGACCGATCCCCTCGTCGGCTGGCTCAGCGACCGGACGCGGAGCCGCTTCGGTCGCCGCCGGCCGTGGATCGTCGCCGGCCTGCCGCTCACGCTCCTGTCCGTCTGGCAACTCCTGGTCCCGCCGGACGGGGTCGGGGCGGGGTATTTGCTCGTCTGGTCAATGGCGCTCTACCTCGGCTGGACGCTGATGATCGTGCCCATGAGCGCCTGGGGCGCCGAGATCTCGGGCGACTACGACCAGCGCACGCGGATCGCCGGCGCCCGCGAGACCGCCGTGGTGCTCGGCACGATGGTGGCACTGGGGCTGCCGGTGGCGCTGGGCGCGGGTGGTGCGGGCCAGGAACGCGAGACGCTCGCCATCATCGCGGTGGCGACGGTGATCCTTCTGCCCGTGGCGGTCGTATATCAGTTGATTGCGGTTCCGGAGCCGGCCGCCCCGCGGGGGCCGCCCGCCCCGGCCGCCGGCGGATGGAGGGTGCTGTGGGGAAATCGGCCGTTCCGGCGCCTGCTGGCGGCGTATCTCCTCAACGGCTTCGCCAACGGCCTCCCGGCGACGCTGTTCTTGCTGTTCGTGGCGCAGGTGCTGGGCGCCGGGCCGGAGGCGGGCGCGCTGCTGTTCGTCTATTTCCTGTGCGGGGTGGTCTCCGTGCCGGTGTGGGTGCGGGCGAGCGCGCGCTGGGGCAAGCACCGGACCTGGTCGGTCGCGATGGTGGCCTGCTGCCTCGCCTTCGCGACGGTGCCCTTCCTCGGCCCCGGCGACATCTGGGCCTTCGCGGCGATGTGCGTGGCGACCGGGCTCATGCTGGGCGCGGATCTCGTCCTGCCGTCCTCGATGCAGGCGGACGTGGTGGATCTCGACACGCTGCGGACGGGCGAGGCACGGACCGGCCTCTATTTCGCCCTGTGGAGCCTCGCGACGAAGCTTGCGACCGCGCTCGCGGTCGGCATCGCCTTTCCCGTCCTCGACATGGCGGGCTTCCGGGCGGAGGGGCCGAACCCCGCGGGCGCTCTGACCGCGCTCGTCGTCCTTTACGCGATCGTGCCGATCGGCTGCAAGCTGGCGGCGGTCGCGCTCCTGTGGACCTATCCGATCGACGCCGTCCGGCAGGCGCGCCTGCGCCGGCTGGTCGAACGTCGGCTCGCACGCAACGACCGTCCGTCCGCCGCCCAGGCCTGATCCCATGCGCCGCAAGCTCCTCACCCTCGCCGCCGTGCTCTTCGCCGCGGCCGCTCTTCAGGGATGCACGTCGATGAAGCCCGAAGATTTCGCCGACAAGGAACCCCGCTTCCGCCTGGAGGAGTTCTTCCCCGGACGGACTGCCGCATCGGGCATCTTCCAGGACCGGTTCGGCAACCTGCGCCGCAGCTTCCAGGTCGACATCCGATCCACCTGGGACGGCACGGTCCTGACCCTGGTCGAGGATTTCGTCTACGACGACGGCGAGACCGAGCAGCGGATCTGGAAGCTCACGAAGCTCGACGAGAACAACTGGGAAGGCACCACCGCCGATGCCGTCGGCAAGGCGCGGGGCCAGAGCTTCGGCAACGCCTTCCGCTTCGCCTACGACTTCAACCTGAAGGTCGGCGAGGGGCGCTGGAAGGTGCACTTCGACGACTGGATGTGGCTCCAGCCGGACGGCACCGTCATCAACCGCGCCTACATCAGCAAGTTCGGGCTGGAGATCGGCCAGGCCACCATCGTCTTCCGCCGCGTCCCGGCGAGTGCGGCGATGGACCAGACAGTGCCGATGCTGAAGGCCGCGCAGTAAGGGGCGGACGCCCGGGCCTCACCCTTCGACAGGCTCAGGAGGAGGGGCCCGGGCTCGGCGTCCACTCACCGGAGCGCCTCATGGTAAGCCTGTCGAACCATGAGGCGGCCCTGCCCGCACCCGCGCCATCAGCAGAACGTCCTCCAGCACCCCGGCCCGCAGCGAGGCCGCCCGCATCCGTCCTTCCGTGACGAAGCCATGGCGTTCATAGAGGCGGATGGCGCCGGCGTAGTCCGCGAAGACGGTCAGCTGCACCCGGACGAGCCCCAGCCACGCGTCGGCCGAATCCAGAAGTGCGATCAGCATCGCGGTGCCGATCCCCCGGCCGACATGGTCGTCGTGGACGCCGAGGCCGATCTCCCCCATGTGCGCCCGTCGGCCCTGGAACCGCTCCAGCCCGGCCGTGCCGACCAGCGTCCCGTCGAGAATGGCCGCCATCCGGGCGCCACCCGGCGACGAGCGTTCGATGTAGGCCAGCGTCTCGGCCACCGTCTGGAACGGCGGACGGAGCGTGTTCTGCCGATAGCCGGGCAGGTTCGCGAGATCGGTCAGCGCGACGGCGTCCTCGACGCGCAGGTCGCGCAGGACGAGGCCGGCGGGGCCGGTTCCGGCCCAGGGATGCTGTGGCAAGGTGGCGCCTCCGCGGTCGAGCGGCCGGGAGGATGCCGCGCCGCGGCTCAGTGCGCCAGCCTGCGCTTGACCAGTCGGATCAGCGTGCCGAGCACCGGCAGCCGGGCATAGAACTGCCCGCCCGCGTCCCAATGGTCGAGGTGGGAGAGAACGCGCCCGTCCCCGTCGAAGGCCACCTCGCTCATCCCCTCGATCGTCCAGACCGCCGCCCGGCCCTTGGGGCGGAAGGTGAAGGTCCAGCGCAGATAGGCTGTGCGGCCGCTGGTCGCCCGGTCCGTCACCCGGAACCGCGGCTCGTCGGTGGCGTCGAAGGTGGCGGCGAAGGCGCGCTTCGCCCGCTCCCGCCCCGTGATGTCCTGGAACGGATCGACGAAGCGGAAGCCCTCGACCGCGAGGTCGTCGAGCCGGGCGACCGTCTCCGGCGACAGTCCCTCCCAATAGGCGACGTAGGCGGCGAGGGCGGCGTCGAGGTCGCTCATGTCCGCCCGGTCCCGCGCGAGACGATGGCGAAATAGGCCGCGTCGGGAAGGCTGCGCAGCCGGTTCAGCAGGAAGACGAAGCGGCGCGGGAAGGCGATCTCGAACGCCTTGCCGGCAAGGCCCTTCACCAGCGCGTCGGCCGCGTCGTCGACCTCCATCAGGAAGGGCATGGGAAAGTCGTTCCGGTCGGTGAGCGGCGTGCGCACGAAGCCGGGATTGACCAGCTGCACCCGGATGCCGAGCCGGTCCCCGTCGAGCTTCAGGCTCTCGGCCATGTTGATCACGGCCGCCTTGGACGAGCCGTAGGCGATCGAGCGCGGCAGGCCGCGATAACCCGCGACCGACGACACGAGCGCCAGATGCCCCCGCCCGCGCGCCAGCATCGCCGGGACCAGCGGGTCGAGGCAGTTCACGATGCCCATGACGTTGAGGTCGTGGGTCGCCTTCACCGCCTCGGCCTTCAGCGTCTCCATCGCGTCCGGCGCATAGGTGCCGGCGTTGAGGATCGCCAGCGCCACCGGCCCGTGCGCCGCCTCGATCGCAGGCACCGCGGCGCGGCAGGCGGCGAGGTCGGTGACGTCGAGGGCGAAGGGGACGATCCGCCCCGCAGGCGCCCGTGCCGCG
>VYKX01000278.1_pt1 | contig 13259 bp, 18 predicted proteins | sample 5114471 | NCBI WGS metagenome assembly VYKX01 (sample SAMN12291785, study PRJNA351875) | freshwater metagenome | isolation source: freshwater lake | place: USA: Michigan, Gull Lake | collected 2013-08-08
TTATACAACGAGTGCGATCGAGGCCTTGAATTCGAAGCGCCGACGGGCGGTGCGCACACGCGGCCATTGCCCGGGTGACGAGGCAGCCATGAAGCTGCTATACCTTGTCCTCAATCGAGCGGCCGAAGGTTGGAAGCGACCGCCGCGCGAGTGGTGCGAGGCCAAAACCCAGTTCGCCATCCTATTCGGCGATAGGTTCGTGGGCTGATGAACGAAACTGACCTCGCGCACAAAGTTACTGATAGGCCCAGTCGCAAAGCCTCACACCCAATCGATCAGTCAAAAAATACCATGATTCCATTCTGAACGAAGCGCGCTCTACACCCTCTCCACCATCCTAAATCCTCGCGACGCCAACGGCAGGCTATCCCGGCTGATGGCGGCGTCGTCACCGGGGGCATGCAGCGCGTCACCCCACCCTCCTCTTCACCACCTGCACATGCAGCGCAGCCGCAGGCAGATCCACCGTGGACAGGCTCACATTCCGCGCTGTCACGCGTACCTTGTCATTCGACCAGACATGGCAATCCAACACAAAGGCAATGCTGCTGGTATCGAGCGACGCATCCGCGAAATCCCCCCGCCGCGCGCCGGGCACCGTCACATCCGCATTGGCGGTTGCGCCCGGCGGCATGCTCGGCAGATCCCAACTGGCGGAATACATCAGCGTTCTCCCACCTGCCGGCAATGCAGGACAGCCGGACAGGATCGCCGGCGCATCCTCTGGCAGGCCGTATAGCCGCAGCGCCTCCACCTCGATCTGCCCGTCAAAGCCAATGATGCCGATTTGCGCAAAGGCCACCTCCGGCCCAAAGCGCACCGTCTGGCGTCGGTTGAGGTCGCTCTCCTGCATCACAGCCCCCGCCTGCCAGGATTTGGACGTCGGTGCCCATTGCAGCGTGGTGCCGGATGCCAGCGCATCGCCGGGGATGTTCTCGCGCACAATACCGGCGCCATCAAAGCAGCGCAGACAAAGCCGCCCACCATCGGCACCGCCCACCAGCCAATGCGCCAGCGCGAATTCCTTGGCATGCGTCGTCTGCACCACAAAGCCAATACCTCGATTGGGATTCAGCAGCAGGCCGCGCGCGGTGGGGGTGATGCCATTCAGCCCATTCCAGGACAGCGCTGCCATGGTAGTCTCGGCCGTAGTGGAAGTGGCCATGATGCAGGCGCCCTCCACACCAATCTCCGTGCTGCTCTGCCAGAAAGCGGCAGCGCGGATATTCGGGATATGCGCCAGCAGCCGCGTGAGGCGCGATGTCGGCGCGCGGTGGCGGTTGAATACGGCATTGCCGGCGCGGGTGGCACTTGGGGTGTAGTCAGCGCCGATCGAGTAGCTTTGTGCCCACGCCACATCATATTCGCAATCGGTGGCGGCCGCCGTGTGGCGCGCGGCAAAGGGGGAACAGCCCTCCATCCGCATATTGCGCGCGATGATGGCGGTGCCATTCGTCTCATTCAAAAAGGGAATGGCGACATTGGGATCAAGCTGGCGCAGCTCGAAATTCGGAGCGTCAAAGACATGGCGATTGTGATTGTTATAGGCATCCGCAGCGCCGCGCGAAAACCGCACGCCGAAACGGTCCAGCGCCGGGTTGATGCCCGTCCCGCAAGCGAAATGCCCGCCATAGTATCGGATGCCCTCGCCGAGTGAGACACGCCCATTGACCGTGTAGCGCTTTTCATAAACGCCGGCGCGCGTACCGATCAGCTCGTCACAGATATTGGCGGCGGCGATCAAGGCGGGGATGTCGATATCATCCCAGGATGCCTTCCAGCCAAACGGGGCCGTCAGGTACCAGGCAAGGCAGAGCGCGGGATTGTCAGACCATCCTGTCGTATTGCTGCGCGGGTCCAGAATGGTGTTCGCGCCTTGCACCAGGGCTGCGATATTGGGCGGGCCGGAGGGAAAGGCCTGGGCAGTGATCTTGAGGCGCACCGCGACATAGGCACGCCCGCGGCCGCGATGATTGGCGGTCCATTTGCCGCCGGTCTCGGCGATCAGATTTGCATTCGCCACCTGATCTGCCGCACCCAAATGGCGATCAATCCGCACCAGCCCATTGTACTTCGCGTCCGTGGCCAGCGTGTCGCCCAACCAGACATCGCCGATGGATTGAACGCGATGCGCGGCCAGCACGATGACAGTGTAGAAATACCCATCGGCGCGGCCCTGATCATCGGTTGCAGAATGGATGAACACCATGGGCCCGCCCACCTTGATGCGGCCAAAGACGAGTTGATGTTCCGTGAGCGGCTGCCGAAAGGACTGCGTGCGCCCTGCGCCGGGGGCGGTCGCATCATCTCCCGCACGTGCGGGAATGACGGGGGCAGAGGGCGGGCGTGAGGGAAAGACGGAACCGCCGACGCTGGTAATGGCAAAGGCAGTGCCGGCGCCAACCAGCGCGCCGATGATCCCGCCACCGACTGCGGCTGAGGCCACCGCACCGACGGCGACGGCGATGATCGGGATGGCGACGGGCATTCAGCCAATCCTCCAAGCTATGCTGCATTCGGTGATTGCTGCGGTGGTCAGGCCGCGTGGCCCAACAAAGACGGCGCGCCCTGCTTCGACCACCACGCCAAGGCGCGGCGGATCGCCGACAAGGACGATATCGCCCGCGCGCGCAAAAGCCGGCGCGATACGTGGAAAGCCTGCGCTATCGGCTGAGGCTTCAAGCGATGGCAGGACCTTCACACTCGGCTTGTGGCCAGTGACAGCTTCCACAGCAGCGAGCGCGAAGCTGGCACAATTCCAATGCCGCGCGTCAAAGGCGCGCGCTTCCGCCGCCGACAGCAGCGCCGCCAGCCGCACCGCCCAATCAGCGCGGCGTTGCTGAACCAAGGCAGCGGTTGGGGCCATGGGGACAGGGCCTTCTTGAACTGCGCGTCCGGTGTGTATAAATACGCACATGAACAGCCGCGACGTCATTCGGGCGCTCAAAGCCAATGGCTGGGTGCAAGTCGCCCAAAAGGGCAGTCATGTGCAGTTCAAGCACCCGTCCAGGCCGGGGCGGGTGACGGTGCCGCACCCGAAGCGCGATTTGCCGCTCGGAACCCTGCGCAGCATCGCGCGACAAGCCGGCCTCAGGATGGAGTGACCACCATGTCGGAATACATCGCCCTGATCCATAAGGAACCCGGCAGTGACTACGGCGTTTCCTTTCCGGATTTTCCGGGCTGCATTTCTGCCGGCAAAACCCTCGATGAAGCGCGCGCGGCAGCGGTTGAAGCGCTTGCTTTGCATATCGAAGGCATGATCGAGGATGGTGAAACCATCCCCGCAGCTTCAACCTTGGAAACGGTAATGGCAGAACGCGCGCATCGCGAGGCGGTGGCCTTTCTGGTCAAAGCACCGGCGCAGCACGCCCGCGCCGTGCGCGTGAATATCACCCTCCCGGAGGACGTGCTGGCCGAGGTAGACAAGGAAGCTGGACGCCAAGGGCTAAGCCGCAGCGCCTTTCTGGCACGCGCCGCACGACGCGCCATGAATGAAGCTGCCTGATTTGAATTTTATGTGAGGGCGGGGACCAATTCCCCCGCCGCATTACTGCGCCGGCAGACGGATCTCCGCCTCCTGCAAGGCGGGCACATATTCGAAAAACCTGTCGCCCTGATATTCCGCCTGCTGGTCCGCATCGGTGTAGCGCCGCACCTCAGCGCGTTCGAGATCCACAAGGCGGCTTTCGCAAGTCAGCGAAATCCGGGCCTCTGTCCCGTCCGTCACTTCCATCACATCCATGAGCCCCGCCCAAAGCGGGAATGGATCAGCAACAAAAGCCCCCTCAGCATCCAAAAGCACGCCCCATAGCCGGGCGGGACGCAGCCGAAAGCTGCGCTCCGCCAGCGCGATATCCACCACCTCCTGCGGCACGGGTGAGAGCGAGAGCGTGAGCCGCACAGCGCGCAATTCCACTGTTTCCTCAATTTCACTGACAGCACCAATCGCGCCCAGGCCCTCAAACACCTTGCCCGCCCAGTGCAATGGCCCAATTCCCGTCCAGGCCCGAAAAAACCCCGAGGCGAAATCAAGCTCCACCAACACCACAGGGGCCGCGACGGGCGACGCCGCAGCGGCAATGGCAGCCGGCGTGACCCGAGCGCCTCCATGACGGCATCAAAGTTGCGCAGCAGCCCGAAGGTGGCGGCATCAATCCGCCCGAGGCCGTCCTCCGTTTGAAGAAAGATCGGGTTCGGCGCATCTGCGGCAAGCTTGGTTTTGCCAACGCCGGCAACGCCACAGATCAAAAACCGTGGCGGACGCGTGTCCCCGCCACGGCGGAGTGATGCGAGTGAGATCGCCATTACGCGGCCTCCTTCGCTTCGAGGGCGTAGGAGGCGCGGCCCGTGGCCATCTCGCGCAACTGCGCCAGTTGGGTGTGATTGCTCATGTGTGTCTCGTTGGAATGGGTGATGTCCAGCTCTGGCTTGCATGGCGACGGCCGGACGGGCGTTGCCATTTTCATGGGGATGGGCGTCATGGCAGCACCAGCAGTTCCGCGACCCAGCAGAGCACGATGAAACCGCCGGCAAAGACAGCGCCGATGGAGAGGTTGCGCAGGAGGTGCCCCAGGCGGCGCAACCGGCGCAGTGAACGGCGCGTCATGACTTCACCTGCGGTGGCGGCAGGCCGCGACCAATCAGTTCCAGCCAGACATGCAGCGGCACCACCACGAGCGGTGCGGCACGGTCGCGCCATAGAAACAGCGCGTCATGCGCGCCGAGCCAGCGTTCCAGCGTCTTGAAGCCCTCCCCGTCACCGCGGGCTTTGACTTCGGCCACCAGCGGGGGTTCGGCCGCGCCGCGCGCATAGATGTCGATATCGGCGCCATTGCCGCGATAGTGCGTTGCACCGGATAGCGGCACACGCTCGGCTGCGATGCCGCTTTGCTTGTGGATCTCCACCAGCGCGCGTTCGCGCCGGAGGCCCTTGTCGCGAGAGGCTTTACCCATGGCGCACCTCACGCGGCCTGCGGCAGCAATGACGCCGCCTGGGGGGAGAGGCCCGGCAGGACCAAACGGGCGCTGCCCTGACGCGGCCTGGGGCGCGCAATGGCCAGATACAGATAGTCATCCAGCCCGAGGCGTTGCTGGACCAAATGGACCAATCCCGTCTCGGCCATGCTCAGCGTCATGTTCTTCAAGCCACGCAGGCGGCGGCGCTCACTGTCGCCAAGCGGGCTCGCGGTCACGGATAGCTCAATGGCCAGATGCCCGCGCCAATAGGCGATGCGGTCACCGGGGCTGGCGGCCAGGAACCAGGCAAGCATCTCGGCCTCGCCGATCTGCGGCCGCAGCGGGGAGGGTGCGCGGGTCAGCATCACTTCGCCCCCGCCGCTTCAGGCTGATGGGCGACCTCATTTTCGAAGGCCTCCACATCCTCCAGCCGATAGACGACCCGTCCGCCGATCTTGAGGTAGCGCGGCCCCTGATTGAGCCAGCGCCAGCGCTCGAGCGTGCGCGGGCTTAGGTTCCAGCGCCGGGCGAGATGGACCTGGTTTAGGTGATTCGTAGGACTATTATTCATGGGAATTTCGTCCTTTTTCCTGAGGCTTGGCGGTCCTGCCTCACCTTTTCCATGAAGGCGCAGACCCGATCTGCGGTCAGAAGGCTTGGTGATCGCCCCTTGCGTAAATGCCTGATAAAGTTCGGATCACCCACAGATTCTCGGCCAAAATCAGTGGCTTTCATCCGGGTGGATGCCAGGAAGTCTTCAACTTCCGTGATGAATTCTTGGCTGTATCGGCTCGTCATGAGGGATAGGATTGACAGCCCAACTTGCGCTGGTCAAATAAATAAAATAGGCTATTACCTATCAATGGCAGATCAAGGAGTTAGGCACCATGGACCTCGATCCAACGCGTCTCAGGGTCATGAAACTGATCCAGCAAAAGCGCACGGACCTGAAAAAAGCCTCGCTCGCGATCGGGCGAAACGCCGCCTATTTGCAGCAGTACCTCTATCGCGGGATTCCGAAGACACTGCCTGAAGATGCGCGCGAAGCGCTCGCGGCATTCCTTGAAATGCCGGAAGAAAGCCTGCGCCCAGCAAGGAAAGAATCGACGGGCGAGGCAACACCACCTGCCTTGGCATCCGCAGTTTCAGCCGCCCCACCACCTGCGCTTGGCGCGACGGTGCCTGGATTCTCGCAGATACCGGAACTGGATGTGCGTGCCTCGGCCGGGCATGGAGCATTTCATGAGGGTGACGAGGAAATAAAAGCAGTCTGGATGTTCCCCGATGCCGTAATTCGCCATGAATTGCGTGCACGATCTGCCAATCTCAGAATCATCACCATTGATGGGGATTCGATGGAGCCGCTTTTGGCCTCGGGCGATCGGGTATTGGTGGACACCGCGCAACGTGTGCCGGCGCCGCCCGGTATTTTCGTGATCTGGGACGGGCTTGGGATTGTGGCCAAGCGCATCGAGCATATCCCGACTGTGGAGCCATCACGCATTGTGATCAAATCGGTCAATCCGCTTTACAATGATTATGAGCGCCCGACCGAGGATGTGAATATCATTGGCCGCGTTATCTGGGCGGGGAAGAGGCTGTGATGATCCGCATGCTTGGGAAGCCGCTGCTGGTTGCCCTTGGCTTGCTCGCCGCCCAGGCCGCGCATGCGGATGGAGAGATGCAGCCCATTGGCCGCTTTGCCATTGATCGTACCGAGGTCTCGGTTGGTGCCTTTCGTCGCTTTGTTGCCGCCACCAGCATGGTGACCATGGCCGAACGCCAGGGCGGTGGTTCGGTGTTCGAAGCGGGCTGGGTGCGCAAGCCTGGCTGGACTTGGAGCAAGCCGTTTGGTGAGCCAGCTGATGAGCGCGAACCAGTTGTGCACGTCACCTTTGACGAAGCCGCTGCCTATTGTCGCTGGGCTGGCAAGCGCCTGCCGACCGATGCGGAGTGGCTGGAAGCGGCGCATACGGAAAGGCGCGCATCACCGCCCGCGCCATTCCAGAATGGCGTGACCTATCCCTATCCCACCGGCGGACGCCCAACAGGGGCGAATTGCCTCCGCGATTGTGGCCCAACACCTTTTGCGCTGGATCGCTCCGCGCGGCTCAACCGAGGCATTGGTCCTGCACGCGTCGGCACCACTCAGGCTGGCGTGAATGGCCTCTACGATATGGGCGCCAATGTCTGGGAATGGGTGGATACTGCCCTTGGCAGCGAACGCATTACCCGAGGTGGTTCCTGGTGGTATGGCGCCACGCAAATGCATCGCGAGCACCGGGCCAGTAAGCCTCCGGCAACGGCCGTGGTCTATATTGGCTTTCGTTGTGCGCAGGATCGAGGTTCCTGATCAGATGATATTCTTGTCCGGCCTTTCCCTGGCGCTGCTGGTTCTCGGCCTTGCAGCGTCGCCCGCTTTGGCCAAGCGCATCGATCCCATCCTGCTGCAGGGCGAGGCGCGTGCGGTTGATGGCGACACCCTGCAAGTGGGTGACACGCGGCTGCGCCTCCATGGCATTGACGCGCCGGAGCTTCGGCAGATCTGCGAAGACAGTGCCGGCGATGCCTGGGCCTGCGGACGTCGCGCCGCATCGGAATTGGCGGCAGCGGTGGCTGGCGGAGAAATTCACTGCACCAGCCGCGAACGTGATCGTTATCAGCGCCTTGTTGCGACGTGCTGGTCGCAAGGGCGGGATATCGGGCAGTCGCTTGTCTCGCATGGTTGGGCTGTCGCCTACCGCCGCTATTCGGCGGATTACGTGCGCGACGAGGATATCGCGCGCTACCTGACGCAAGGGATGTGGGCAGGGCGATTCGAGATGCCCTGGGAATGGCGGCAGGCACGGCGGCGGCAGTAGTGCTATTAAGCCACCGAGCGTTCAGGAAAGGCGGTTGTAATGGTTGCCCTCGCCCATATGGAGAGCCCAAGAATGAAAGCTTGGCTTGGCGGTATTGAGCCTGCCTGGACGGTATTGGATTCGGATAGCTTCAGGGCCCTGGCAGGCTTTTCACCTGTTTTGCCTGGCGAGCCGATTGAATTCAACACTGAACTGTCGCCCGAGGAATTTAAGGGCTCGGCCATTACACAGCACGCCATCATTCTCCTGAAGGCCGGCATGGAAAGCGATGGCCTTAAGCTCACGGCAACAGGGAACCTGGCGCGCAGCGTTGTCTCGGAGATGGTCAAGCGCTTTGATTGGCCCCTCTATGATTTGGAAACGCTCTTTCGCATGAACAAGGTGATCAATGAGCCGGATTTCTTCCCTCTGTATATGACGCGCATGATTGCCCAAGCTGCCAAGTTTTTCCGTAAATCGAAGGATCATTTGAAAACATCTCCACTGGGCCGCGAAATGCTTGATCCGCAAAAGATCGGCGAATTGCAAAGGATCCTCTTTATCATTCACATGTGGCGACTGGAGACGCCCAATTACGTCCCCGCCCAAGCGGGCCGCTGGCCTTTGGTAGATATTGGCGTCGTTCTTTGGGCGCTTTCGGTGGCAGCCACAGATTGGGAAACCGCCGAGAATCTGACGAGGCTTTGCAGTATTCCGATTGAGGAGGTGATCCGGTCGGATTCTGATATGGCAAGTTTCGCCATGGAAACGCAGATCCTGCGCCCGTTGTTTCATTTTGGCTTTCTTGAGCATCGAAGCGATCCGATTCCTGGCAAGGCTTTCCTGAAAACGCATTTGTATCGACGTACCCCACTTTTCGACCGGTTTTTTTCCTTTCGTGTCACACTTGAAAAACCCCATGGATTGCGGCACTGAGGGTGCCGCAGTCAGAACAAGCAGCTTTTCGCTTTGATACTTTCTTTATAGCGCAACTTCCTGCGCTGTCTGATTCCTCTTTCATCCCAACGAAAGCGCGATCATCTTCAAAGAATCGAAAGGGCGATGACGTTTCGCCCGATCATAATCATTGCAGATGGTCTCAATGCGCAACGCTCTCTCCGGCCCCAATCCCCTACCTGCCGAGTGCCTATCGGGATCAGAGCGCCTGGATGAAGTCGCGCGCATCCTGGCCACTGAGCTGAGGCGCCTTCAGGCCCAGAAGGCAAGCTCTTTATCTGCCGAAAACAGAGAAAGTTCATTCGACATTCTCGCCTTCAAACGCCGTGTTGGTCGTCGCAAACCAACCATTCGCGTCGGAGAAAATTGATGGCAGCACAAAAGAGAAAACCTGAAGCAGAGCCCGTTCGAATGAACGCCGGCCCCAGCGATGCCAGCGTTGTGGCACAGCTGGCAGTGCTGCGGAAAATGAGCGTGGTCGAACTTAAGCAAAGATGGGAAGCGCTCTTTGCCACGCCTGCGCCTAATAACAGCCGAAGCTATCTGGAAGTACGCCTCGGCAATCGCATCCAGGAGCTCATGCTGGGCGGTCTTTCGCGCGACACGCGCCGCGTGCTTGATCTGCTGGTCAAGGAACTTGATGGCAAGAACGCCCGCAGGGCAATTATGACCGACCCGCGCAAGCCCGTCCCCAGCACGCGCCTGCTGCGCGAATGGGATGGTGCCGAGCATAGCGTGACCGTGCTGCGCGATGGCTTCGATTGGCAGGGCCGGAAACTCAAATCGCTCTCGGCCGTCGCGCGCGCCATTACCGGCACGCAGTGGAATGGCTATCGCTTTTTTGGCCTGCGTGAGGCCGGGCGGGATCCGCGATGAACCGCGCACCAGGATCCACATTGCAGATACCGCGCCGCCTGCGCTGTGCCATCTATACGCGTAAGTCGAGTGAGGAAGGGCTCGACATGGAATTCAACTCCCTCGATGCGCAGCGCGAAGCCTGTGAGGCCTATATTGCAAGCCAGCGATCAGAAGGTTGGGCCGCCATCCGCGAGCCCTATGATGATGGCAGTGTTTCCGGCGGCACGCTGGAACGCCCCGCGCTGCAGCGCCTGCTGGCCGATGTTGAAGCCGGGCTGATTGACGTGATCGTGGTCTATAAAATTGACCGGCTGTCGCGCTCACTGATGGATTTCGCCAAGCTGGTCGATATTCTCGATCGCAATCAGGTCACCTTTGTCTCCGTCACGCAATCCTTCAATATCACCACCAGCATGGGGCGGCTGACGCTGAACATCCTGCTTTCCTTCGCGCAATTTGAGCGCGAGGTTATTGGTGAGCGCATCCGCGACAAATTCGCGGCCTCTCGCAAGCGGGGCATGTGGATGGGCGGCTATGTCCCGCTTGGCTATGATGTGCGCGACCGCAAGCTGATCATCAACGAAGCCGAAGCCGCAACGGTGCGGATGATTTTCAAGCGCTTCGTTGCGATCGGGTCCGCCACCAGACTCGCCAAGGCGCTGGTGGCGGAAGGTGTCCGCACCAAAAGCGGCAGGCCGGTCGACAAGGGCTATATCTACAGGCTGCTGAACAGCCGGGTTTATCTGGGCGAGGCCACGCACAAGGACGCTTCCTACCCCGGCGAGCATGCGGCGATCATTGACCGCAGCCTGTGGGACAAGGTGCACAGCATTCTGCAAACCAGCCCGCGGCTGCGTGCTGCCAATGCCCGGGCGCGCACGCCCGCCTTGCTGAAGGGGCTGATCTTTACGGAGACCGGCTGCGCCATGACGCCGGCTTTCACCAAGAAGGGCACTCGGCAGTATCGCTATTATGTGTCCATGGATGTGATCTGCAACCGGGCGTTGGGGGAAAGCCCGGGCCCGCTGCGGCTGCCGGCACCGATGGTGGAGGACGCGGTGATTGGAGAAATCCACCGCATGATCCGCGCCCCCGAAATCACCGCCCGCACCATTGCCACGCTGCGCCGTGAAGGTGCGCCGGTAGAGGAGGCCGCCGTGGTTGCGACCCTTGCCGGGTTTGAGCGGCTTTGGGGCGCACTGTACCCGGCCGAGCAGGCGCGTATCGTCCAATTGCTGGTCGAGCGCATTACCGTTGGCACCAATGGCATCGCGGTTGATCTGCGCAAGGAAGGGCTCAGCCTGGTCCTGAGGGACATGCTGCTGCCCACGAAAGAGGAGGCCTTTGCATGAGTGAAACTGCCACCAGCATCCGGGTTGTGATTCCGCTGACCCTTCGTAGGCGCAACGGACGGCCAAAGATCCTACCGCCCGAGGATGCGGAGCTTCCTGGCAGCCATGGCCAGGACCCGCATGTGCTGCGCGCCATCGCACGGGCCTGGAAGTGGCGGCGGCAGTTGGAGGAGGGGGAGGCTTCCACCCTGCAGGACATTGCGGGGAAGGAAGGGGTGTCTGAGCGGTATATCGGCCGGATGATCCGGCTGGCCTTTCTGGCGCCCGAGGTGCTGGAGGCGCTGGCGGTAAAGCGGCGGCCGCCAGCCATTTCGATCAATGAGATGGTAGAGATGGCGAAGCTGCCTTGGGGGGAGCAGGTGGGGCGCATTCTTTAGTCGGCCTAATAGAGCTTCGGGTTCGTTTGCTGGTGACGCTGCTGAGACAATTTGCTAAGCGACACTCGACTGGTTTTGCCTTGTGTTGCGCCGATTTTGGCGTCTACCACAGGCACGAACTGCCTGGGTTCTCGCCCGTGCTTCGCGCTGAGTGGCGCCGCCGTGTGAGAGCCTCAACGGAGACGCGCCATGTTCCATACCCCATGCCCTACCATCCTGGCTCCGCCGTACGGCGCTGCGCCCCATTTCCCAGCATGCGGGATGATGCCATGAGGATCGCTGCGTTTCTCACCTTGGTCCTCTTTGCCATGCCAGCATCAGCCGAACCCGTCCGTCTTGCCGCAGCCGGGTCGCTCAGGGCAGCGCTTGCGGAGGTTGCGCAAACCTTCACGCGGGGTGCTGGCGGGACCACGGTCACGCAAACCTACGCGCCTTCTGGCCTGTTGCGGCAGCGTATCGCAGGCGGTGAGCCCTTTGAGGTTTTCGCCTCAGCCAATATGGAACATCCAGAAGCGGTTGGGCGGGAACGCAATCGTCCTACGGTCTTGTTTGCCCGCAACGCGCTTTGCGCCATCGCGCGCCAGGGCCTTGAGGTTACCCCCGATACCTTGCTCGACCGGCTGCTTGATCCGGCAATACGGCTCGGTACCTCCACGCCGCGCGCCGATCCCGCCGGCGATTACGCCTTTGCCCTATTCGCCCGCGCCGAAGCGCTGCGCCCGGGCGCCAAGGCCTCGCTGGAAGGCAAGGCCTTGCTGCTGACAGGTGGGCCGGATAGCCCAAGGCCGCCCGCAGGGCGCGATCTCTATGCTTGGCAATTTGAACGCAATGCCGCCGATATCTTCCTCACCTATTGCACCAATGCCGTATTGGCGCGTGCCGCCGACCCATCGCTGCGGCAGGTCGCCGTGCCCGCAGCGCTATCGGTCGCAGCGGATTACGGGATGATTTTGCTGTCGGATCGGCCAGAGGCCACCCAATTCGCGATGTTTCTGCTATCTCCCGCCGCTCAGGCCATCCTGGACCGCCACGGCTTTGTGGCCCCAGGGCTGCCCAACCGCTGATTGGATGAAAGGCTTCACCATGCTCAGGCTTTCTGCCCGAAACCAATTTCCTGGCGTCATTACCGGCATTCGCAAGGGTGTCACGACAACCCATGTGACGATTGAGGTAGCGCCAGGCGTCATTGTCACGGCGGCCATTACGAATGAATCCGCCGAAGAGCTTGGCCTTGCGATTGGCGGACAGGCTGTGGCCGTGATCAAGGCTTCCGATGTCATGGTTGGCACGCAGGCTTAGGCCTTTGCTGTCGCGCCGCACCCTGCTTGCTGCCCCGTGTCTTTTCGCCGCCCCGGGGCGTGCGGAACGCATGGTTGCGGATGCAACCGGTCGGCGCATTGCCGTGCCGGATCAGATCAGGCGCATCTTTCCAGCGGGTCCGCCAGCGGCGATCCTGCTCTATACCCTGGCGCCTGAAATGCTTCTGGGCTGGCCGGCCCGCCCACCGCGCCCCGCCGAGGCGGCCTTCATGCTGCCGGAGGCCGCCAGCCTGCCGGAAATCGGGCGTCTGACCGGGCGCGACAATACCGCGAATATTGAAGCCGTACTGCGGGAAAAGCCCGATCTGGTGCTGGATTACGGTTCGGTACGGCCTGTCTTTGTTTCTTTGATGGAACGGGTGCAAGCACAGACCGCTTTGCCAACCCTGCTGCTTGATGGGGCGCTTGCAAAGATACCCGAAACCTATCGGTTGCTCGGCACCATTCTGGGCCGCCAGCAGGATGCGGAAATGCGCGCCAGCACCGCCGAGCGCATCATCGCTGATGCCCTGGAGGCTGCGGAGGCGTTACGCCGCAAGGGACGCCCACGCGTGTTATACGTGCGCGGGCCACGCGGGCTTGAGACTGGCGTTGCCG
>VYKX01000279.1_pt1 | contig 13236 bp, 10 predicted proteins | sample 5114471 | NCBI WGS metagenome assembly VYKX01 (sample SAMN12291785, study PRJNA351875) | freshwater metagenome | isolation source: freshwater lake | place: USA: Michigan, Gull Lake | collected 2013-08-08
GGGCGAGGGGCGGGTCGTGTCGGGCGGCACCATCCCCTGGCGGCCGTTCGACCGGACGGGGATCGCGGCGGCGGTGGGTGCGGGGCGCGTGGTCTTCGTCGACGTGACCGCCGAGTGGTGCGTCACCTGCCGTGTGAACGAGCGGTTCGTGCTGGAACGGCCCGCGGTCGCCGGGGCGCTGAATGCCGAGGGGACGGTCGCGATGCGGGCCGACTGGACCCGCCCCGACCCGGTCATCGCCGCCTATCTTCAGGCGCACGGGCGCTACGGCATCCCCTTCTACGCCGTCTACGGCCCCGGCACCCCGCAGGGCCTGCTGCTGGGGGAGATCGTCACCGAGGCGAGCGTGCTCGCGGCGCTCTCGGCGGCACGCTGACCCTTGCCGGGGGCCGTCGTGCGGCCTAGATCGGGGCCACGATATCCATCAGGGGCGAGACGGACATGACGATCAAGGTGGGCGACAGGCTTCCCGCGGTGACGCTGAAGCGGCTGGGTTCCGAGGGCATGGAGGAGGTCGACACCGGCAAGCTGTTCGCCGGCCGCAAGGTGGTGCTGTTCGCCGTCCCCGGCGCCTTCACCCCCACCTGTTCGGCCAAGCACCTGCCGGGCTTCGTCGAGCATGCCGAGGACTTCAAGGCGAAGGGCGTCGCCGAGATCGTCTGCATGGCCGTGAACGATCCCTTCGTGATGAAGGCGTGGGGCGACCAGGGCGGCGTGTCGGGCAAGGTTTCGATGCTTCCGGACGGCAGCGGCGTCTTCACCGAGGCGCTCGGCTTGACGCTCGACGCCCGTGGCCACGGTCTCGGCATGCGCAGCCAGCGCTTCGCCCTCGTCGCCGAGGACGGCGTGGTGAAGGCGCTGCACATCGACCCGCCGGGCACGTTCGAGAAGACCTCGGCCGAGACGGTGCTCGGCGCGGTCTGATCGGCCTGGGTTCCGCCTCGTCCTACGACAGGTTCGGGACGAGGCGCGCCCCAAGTCCACACTCCGAGATCGGCTGCGGACTTCCCGCAGCCGATCACGACGGCTTGCGTTCCAGCACCCGTCCGGCGTTCACCACGAATACGCGTTCCACGCCCTCCAGGGCCACCGGCCGGTGCGCGACCACCACGCGTGTTATGGGAAGATCGCGCAGCACGTTCATCACCCGCCGTTCGCTCTCAGGGTCGAGGTTGGCGGTGCCTTCGTCCAGGAACAGCACCGTCGGCTCGCGGTAGAGCGCACGCGCCAGCAGCACGCGCTGCCTCTGCCCGCCCGAGAGCGTGCTGCCGAGGTCGCCCACGAGCGTCAGGTACCCCATGGGCATGCGCAGGATCTCGTCGTGCACCTGCGCCATGGTGGCCGCGCGCTCGATCCGCACTTGGTCCGGGTCGGGGTCGAAGAAGGCGATGTTGTCGGCCACCGTACCGGAGAACAGCTGGTCGTCCTGCATCACCACCCCAATGCGGCTGCGGAACGTGCGCAGTCCGAGGGCGGCGAGCGGCACGCCGTCGATCAGCACCTCGCCCTCCTCGGGCGGATAGAGGCCGGCGAGGATCTTGAGCAGCGTCGACTTGCCCCCGCCCGAGGGACCGACGAAGGCGACGAACGACCCGGGGGCGATCGTCAGATCGACGTCGCGCACCACCCAGGGCTCGTGCGCCGCATACCGGTACGCCACACGCCGCAGTTCGAGCCGCCCCTCAAGCCGCCGGTCAGGGACGTCCGGGTCCTGAACGCCGGGCTCCAGCGGATGATGGACGACGTCGGCGAGCCGGGCGAGGTGAACGTCCAGCATCTTGAACGCGAACGCTTGCCCGACGAGGTTGGCCGCCGCCGTCGCGAACTGGCCACGGTAGGACTGGAAGGCCAGAAGCATGCCGAGCGTCATCTGCCCATCGATCACCAACCGCGCCCCCAGATAGAGGACCAGCAGCATCTCGCCACCCTGCAGGAACGTGCGCAGCTGCCCGCCGATGAGACCGGCGCGCGACAGCCGCAGACCGGCGTTCACCGCCTCCACGTTGGCGGCCTGCCAGACCGCGTGACGGTCGATCTCGCGCCCGAACAGCTTGAAGGCGCGCGCGCCACGGATGGTCTCCAGAAACAACGTCTGTTCCTGCGCCGCCAGCTGGATCTGGCTGTCGGTCATGCTGCGCAGCCAGGCGAAGCTCGCCACCTGCACCAGGATCACGAGCACGAGCGCACCGAGGACGACCGCCGTCAACAACGGGCTGTACAGCAGCATCACGGTCAGCGTCAGCATCGCCATCAGGCCGTCCAGCACCACCGTGACGAGGCCCCCGGTGAACAGGGCCTGGACCGGCGCCAATGAGCCGAACCGGGACAGGATGTCACCGAGCCGGCGCTTCTCGAAATAGGAGACGGGCAGCCACAGAAGGTGCATCAAAAGGTTGCCGCGCAGTTGCAAGGACAGCAGCGTCGCTACGTGCTGGTTGACCAACAGGCGCAGGAGCCCGGTGCCCATCTGCAATATCAGGAGCAGCCCCGCCCCCATCACCAGGACGGCCAGCAGGTCGAGGTCGCCCCGGGTGATCGCGTCGTCGATGACGAACTGGTTGACGATCGGGCCCAGGAGGGCGGCCGCCTGGAGCACGAGCGACAGGACGATCAGCTGGCCGAAGCTGCCGGCGAACCCGCTGGCGCCGCTCCACAGGTCCGACAGCCGCACCCGCTCGGCCGCCCGTCGCCGCTGGAATCCGACCGCCGGGGCGACCTCCAGCACCACGCCGGTGAAGTGCCGCGAGACCTCCGCCCAGGCCAAAATCCGGTGTCCGACGGCCGGGTCGATCACGTGGACGGTGCGTTGACCCGCCTTCACCAGCACCACGTAGTGCGCAAGGTCCCAATGCAGCACGGCCGGGGTACGGACCTGCCGCAGCGCGTCCAGATCCACCCGCAACGGCCGCGACGACAGGCCCAGCGCCTGGGCGATGTCCATCAGCGCGGCCAGCGTCGTGCCCTTGAGCGAGACGGCGAAGCGACGCCGCAACTCCGGTAACGACACCCGTTGCCCGTGATGGCCGGCGATCATGGCGAGGCACGCGAGCCCGCACTCCGCCGCCTCCCCCTGCAGGATCAACGGCACGCGGCGCCGCGGGAACAGACCAAGGTCCAGTCGCGCATGCAGAGGCGCCGAGGCCTCCGTCCGCGTGTGGGAATTGTCGTTGCGTCGAGTGTCGGTATTCATGCCAAGCGCTCCACAGAACCACGGACAATACATACCAATAATAAAGATAACTCTGAAGCATTCACGATGGCAAACCAAACCTACTGGCAATTATTGCCTTTGCGCTCTACAAGGCAACGTTAAACAACTCTAGCAAAACCACGTTGCGATCGTGCAATCTTTATAAAGTTATTGGCCTTCTGCGGTCGATCCGCCGACGGAAGGATGGAGAGGGAGGCGATCGTGTCACGTCGCGCGAGGGGCTCCATGGACGCCGGACTTCACTACGTCTGGAATGTGAGCGCCCTTCCGGATGGCGTTTTTCGCGACTACGGCGATGCACGAAACTGCGCGCTCTTGCTGGAGAAGCTGTCACGGGACGACGCGGTCGATCTTCTCGCATGGCGGTTCCGGGCAACGCGGTACGACCTGATTCTCCGGCCTGTCGGCGCGACCGATCTCGGGACGTTCATGCGCCGTTTGCTGTCGGGCTGGAGCGGCCATCATCGCAAGAGGTACGGCCAGTGCAGGACGCTCTGGATCGACCGGTATCATAGTCTACCGGTGCAGCCCGGCCCGGCGGTCCCGGCCCTCGTGACCGAACTGACAGGCGACCCTGCTGACTCCGGGCGATGCCGCTGGCCGTGGGTCGGACCAAGCGACCGCGCGGTCGAACCCCCGCCTGCCACGGGCGATCCGTCTGCGGACGCGCATTCGCAGGATCGGCTGCGCCAATTCGTCCGCCATTGCTTGTGGAAACGCCTGCCTGTCGGCGAGCCCGGTTGGATCGAAGAAGAGTTGGCGCGTCGCGGACGGCTCCGGCCTCCGGGCCGTCGCGGCCGTCCACGCAAGGCGCCAACGGAAGCAACCCCAGATTGAGGTGCGAAATAGAATGCGCCGCGAACGTCAAGCGAAAACCATGCACGCTGCAGTGGAATAAATTCGGGGACTGTCCCCGATTTTTCCGCCCCTCAGCAGCACGCGGCGGATCTGCCTTAATGATCGGGCGACGCGGCGTAACCGACCGCGGGTTCGCCGAACCGAAGCACGAAAGGCACGAAGAGGATGAACATAGCACTCGTACACGGCATACGCGATCTCACCTCCGCCGAGATTCTGACGGTCAGCGGCGGGATGGAAGAGTCTGGGGCCGAGAGCGACTATGGCGGTGGCGACTATGGCGGCGGCAACGGAGGCTGGAGTGCCAACGACTACGGTTACAGCACAATGGACGGGTTCAACCAAGCGTTTAATCAACCTCCGGGGGATTATTCTTACTCGCTGAGTATGGAATGCGTCCGGAATACCGCTTACGGCATTGCCGGAGGTTACGTGGGTGTATACTCCATTACCGAAAACGGTTTGGCGTCAATCGCTATGGGCATAATCGGGGGCCTTGGAGCCATTGGTACTTCGTGCTTCAACGACAACCGCGACAGCTATAGCGAGGGCAGTCGCTGACGCCTTAAGAACGCCTACACGCAATGTTGTTGAACGGCCATGGGCGGGCGTCATTCAGGTAGACGCTTTGTCCATGGCATGCTCGAGCGGTCCAACCCCGATTTGGGTGCACTCAGAAGTTTTCCGAATCGGGCGGCGGTCGGGGACGCCGAATGGTCGGTAGTGGGAGCAGGGCGATGAGGGGTTTTGGGCTCGACGCGCCGTGTCAAACTATAGCTTGCTTGAAACGAGCGGTGCTCGGGCTCGTTCTCGGCATGCTGACTGTCAGCACGGCACTTGCGGATGAACGGTCTGTCGACCGTGACGCCACGCTGCCCCGGGGGCTGGTGCCCATCGCGCCCGGCGGCAACAGGCTTGAGAGGACGACGATGGACGACGTCGCCGCTCGTGCAGTTGGCGCACTGTTCGTCCCAGTGCGAAACAGCGCGGCCTCGGCTTTCTTGATCTCACGCTGCCACATCATGACTGCGGCCCACGTCGTGCAAACGGAGCAGGGGCTGCCCCCGGATACACGCTACGAATTCTTCATCGGCACCGGTCATCTGTCGATGTCGCCCATGAGTGCGCATCGCTTTGCCCATCGCACGACAGCGAAGCTGGTCGTTGCATCGCGGCCTGCCGTCTGGCGCGGACCAGCCCTTTTCCAGCGTCAGGATCCGAACGACTGGGCTCTATTGGTGTTGGAGGATTGCTTCGGCGACCCCGGCTTCCCGTACGGCCACTTCAAGTTGCGCGCTCTGAGCCGGTCCGATGAGGACGCCCATGCCGGCCGTGTTCCGGTGCGCGTGATCGGGTATCCGATGCGCGCGTCGGCAAGCATTCGGGTCGCTCGCGATTGCGACCTCATCGCCCCGCTCGGCGGGACCGCGTGGGTGTCGGACTGCGCGGCCGCACCGGGCATGTCCGGCGGACCCGTGCTCGCAACGGACGGCACGGTCGTCGCCATCCTGACCCAAGGCATCTACCTGGAGGGGGCGGACACGTTACATGCACCGTTACCGACCCCTCGAGGCTCACCGGACTATTACCGCTTTCTGACCAACCTTCAGATTGCGAACACGTTCATTCCTGATGTGCGCGCGATCGTGAACGTCGAGATCGTGACGGGCGATCTACCGACCATCGGTCCGACAGACGAGGCTGGATTGCGCAGACGCGCCGCCGAAGCGGCCTACCGCGAGGGTGCGGCGGCATGGTTCAGTGGCCAGACCTCGGTCGCGCGCACGGCCTTCGAGCGTGCGATCGACCTCGACCCGAAGATGGGGGCCGCTCGCTTCGAATTGGCGAGGCTGGAATCCAATTCGAGCGACCCCGCGCGCCGTCAGCGGTCCATCGACCTGCTGCGGCAGCTTCAACAGTCCTGGCCGTCGGATCGCAGCGTCCTCCAAGCGATGATGACGGCGCAGGCCCGAGCGCTGGCCTGCGGCGACGCAAACGAGACGTTCCGGACTTGGCTGTCCGTCACCGGTCTCACACCCGACCATCGCGTGGCCCGGGCAGTGGCGGCCGAAATCTCAGTCTGCACTTCGAAATCAAACTGATAAGGGCAGATCCATGTTTGATAATGAACGTCCATTTAAGGTAGCCCAGTTTTTGAATCGCGGTCCTATTGCCCAGTTCGGTATGGGCTCCTTTTGCTTGCTGTGGAACGCGGTAGGGTTCATTCACATCACGGCCATTATTCTGTTGTCTTACGAGATTGCGCGTCGTCTCGGTGCGATGTGGTCAGCTGAGGGCATCATAAGTCTTCTGAACCCGACATACTATTTTGCACTCGGGACCGGGTGGACGTTCATCGGCTGTCGCCAATGGTTTCTCTTGCGTCGGCATCTGTGGACGGCGTCGACGCCAACCGCTGAGGCGGCCTCGTCGCCCCCACCCTGAAGGCACCACCCTCCCGGATCGAGACGGAGGGGCCGTGCCGGTTGCCCGCGCGCACTCAATGTGCGCTTTCCGAAGGATACGTCGTCACTCCGCAACGCCTCAGAACGCCGATGACCTCGCTCTCGCTCTTCCGCAGTGAATCCGTCGAGGGCCGGCGCCAGAGGCTCCACGGCGACGTGATCCTGGCGCAGCCGCTGGCGCACACGCTGCTCACGCTGACGCTTGGAGCCGTCATGGCGGGCGTGATCGCCTTCCTGGCGCTCGGCACCTACCCGCGCACCGCGACCGTCCGCGGTTACTTCGCGCCCGACGGTGGGCTGGCCCAGGTGCATGCGCCACGGGGCGGCGTGGTGGATCGCGTCTTCGTCGGCGAAGGCGAAAGGGTGGAGGCCGGACAGCCGTTGGTGACGCTCACCCTCGACACCCGCGGCGTCGGCGGTGCCGTGGGAGAACGGGCGCGGGCCGAGGCGGAGCGGCAGTTGGCCGAACTCGACCTTCAGATCGCGGCCACGGCGGAACGGCTGGCCCTGGAACGCGGGCGCCTCGCGGAGCGGATCGAGGGCATCTCGGCCGAACTCGAGCGGCTGGACGCGCGGCGGCGCACCGAAGCCGCGTTGCTGGTCCTCTACGAAGAGGACGCCGCCCGCGCGGCCGGGCTCGCCCGCACCGGCACCGTGACGATCGTCGAGTTGCAACGCCGCCGGCAGGTGGCGTTGTCGCAGGAGGCGTCGCTGGCCGAACTCGACCGGCAGATCGTGCAGCGCCGCAATGATCTTCGGGACCAACGCGCGGCGCTGATCCTGCAGCCGGTCGAGGCCCGCGAGCGGCTCGCCCAGCTGCGCGCCACCCGTGCCGACCTGCAGGGGGCCCTGGCCGAACGCGAACTCGGCGAGGGATACATCCTGGTGGCCCCCGTCGCCGGCCGGGTGGCGGCCCTGGACGCCGCAACAGGTCAGCCGACGCAGGCCCAGCGTCCGTTGATCGCCATCGTGCCCGTCGGGCGACCGCTGATGGTGCATCTGCTGGTGCCGACGAAGGCCGGCGGCTGGATCGAGCCGGGCCAGCCGGTGCGGATGCGCGTCGACGCGTTCCCGTTCCAGCGCTTCGGGACCGTCGACGGGCACGTGGTGCAGGTGCCGAGCGCCGCCTACCGCCCGGGCGACTTCATCGCCCCGATCCCGTTCGAGGAGCCGGTGTACCGGGTCGTCGTCGACCCCGCGCGGCGGGCCGTCGAGGGCTACGGGGAGCGCCGGGACCTCGTATCGGGCATGACGCTGACGGCGGATGTGGTGATCGAACGCCGCACGTTCCTCGACGCCATCCTCGACCCGCTGCGGGCGGCGCGACTGCGAACGGAACTCTGAGGCGATTGCGAGGGCGCACCACCTCGTCCCGGGATCACACGCCGAGCCTCACCCCTCCCGGATCGCCCGGATCGCCGCGCGGGCCAGCGCGTCGGCGCGTTCGTTCTCCGGATGCCCGGCGTGGCCCTTGATCCAGTGCCACTCGACCGGCATGCGCCCGACCTGCGCGTCGAGCCGTTCCCAGAGATCCTGGTTCTTCACCGGATCCTTCGACGCCGTCTTCCAGCCGTTGCGCTTCCAGCCGTGGATCCACTTGGTGATCCCGTCCTTCAGATACTGGCTGTCGGTGTGGATGCGGATGGGGACGGGGCGGCGCAGGGCCTCCAGCACGCTGATCGCGGCGAGGAGCTCCATCCGGTTGTTCGTGGTCAGCGTCTCGCCGCCCGACAGTTCCTTCTCCGTTTCCCCCCAGCGCAGGACCGCACCCCAGCCGCCGGGCCCCGGGTTGCCGCTGCACGCCCCGTCGGTGAAGGCGTCGACGGTCCCGCTCACGGGTCGATCCCGTAGTCGCCCGGCCCGGCGACGCCCTGGTGGAAACGGAGCTTGGTCCAGTACTCCAGCGGGTCCTTGCGCTTGACCAGCGCCGTCGGCGGCGTGTTCAGCCAGTCGTAGAGGCGGGTGAGCAGGAACCGCATCGCGCTGCCCCGGCAGAGCAGCGGCAGCGCCGCCGTCTCCGCCGGGGACAGCGGGCGGACCTTGCGGTAGTTCGCGAGCAGGAGCCGCGCCTTCGTCGCGTTGAAGGCGCCGTCCGGCTCGAAGCACCAGGCGTTCATACAGATCGCCACGTCGTAGGCGAAGGCGTCGGTGCAGGCGAAATAGAAGTCGATGAGCCCCGTGAGCGCCCGGTCGCGGAAGAAGACGTTGTCGGGAAAGAGATCGGCGTGGATCACGCCCGCCGGCAGGTCGGCCGGCCAGTCCCGCTCCAGCCGGTCGAGTTCGGCCGCGAGGGCCCCGGCCAGCCCCGGCTTCACCTCGTCCGCCCGCGGGGCGGCGGCATCCAGCAGCGGGCGCCAACCGTCGACCGACAGATTGTTGCGCCGGCCGATCGCGAAGTCCGATCCGGCGATGTGGAAGCGGGCGAGCGCCGTGCCGAGTTCGGCGCAATGGAAGGGCAGGATGCGGCGCGGCCACAGCCCCTCGAGGAAGGTGACCAGCACCGCGGGGCGTCCGGCCAGCGTGCGCAGCGCGCGGCCGTCGCGGGCCTTCACCGGCTGCGGGCAGTCGATGCCGCGCGCGGCGAGGTGTTCCATCAGCCCGAGGAAGAAGGGCAGGTCGTCGGGCCGGACCCGCTTCTCGTAGAGAGTGAGGATGAAGCTGCCCCGTTCGAGCACGAGCAGGTAGTTCGTGTTCTCCACCCCCTCGGCGATGCCCTTGCAGGACACCACCGCGCCCAGATCGTACTGGGCGACGAAGGCGGCGAGATCCTCGTCGGAGACTTCGGTGTAGACGGCCATGGGTCCGGGGGTAGCGCGCGGCGCGCCGGGGGTCAACCGCCGCATCGTCCGGGCGCCGCATCGTCCCTGCGCAGCATCGCACCTGCGCAGCATCGTCCCAGGTTGACCCGCCGGTCCGCAGGGGCTAGGCACGGACCATGTCGCCGGACACGATCCCGTCGGCGAGCGCTGGGCCGCGCGTCACGCCGGGGACCGTCGCCGTCTTCGCCCTCATCTGCCTGACCTGGGGCCTGTCCTGGATGGCAGTGAAGGTGGGAATCGCCGCGGTGCCGCCGTTCCTGTTCGCCGGGACGCGGTTCGTGGTCGCGGGGCTGGTGCTGCTGGCGTTGGCCCGTGCCACCGAAGGGGCGGTCGCCCGGCCGGCCGCGGGGGAGTGGCGGCGCTTCGCGGTCTCGGCCGCGATGATGACAGCGGGCAACGCGGGGCCGATGTTCTGGGGCATGCAGTTCGTGCCCACGGCGCTCGCCGGTGTCGTCAACCTGTCGCTCATCCCGGTCGGGATCTACGTCTTCGCGTTGCTGCACCGCGCCGAGCGGTTCCGGCTGCGCCACGCCTGCGCGCTGGCGCTCGGCGTCGTCGGCCTCGTCCTGCTGTTCTCCCCCGACGCGGCGGGGGCCGACCCCGGCCAGGCCTTCGGGCTCCTGATGATCGTCGTCGGGACGCTCTCCTACGCCTGGGGGGCCATCCTCTGCCGCCCGCTGGTCGCGCGGCACGGACCGATCGGCATGTCGGGCTGGATCTGCCTCGTCGGCGGCGCGGTGCTCGTGCCGCTCTCGGCCGTCACCGAGCCGTGGAGCCCCGCCGTCTTCGCCGGCTTCCTCGACCCCGCCGCCCTCGCCGGCTGGGCCTTCATGACGATCTTCAGCTCGGTCATCGCCTTCACCCTCTATCTGCGGCTCCAGCGCGACTGGGGTCCGGCGCGCGCCGGGCTCTACGCCTTCATCTCGCCGATCGTCGCGGTGGTGGTCGGCGTGGGGCTGGGCGGCGAGACGCTCCCGCCCGCCGCATGGGCGGGCATGGCGGTGCTGGGCGTCGCGGCCTGGATCGCCCTGCGCCCTCAGGCCTCCTGAAGGGCCTTGGGCAGGCGGAAGACGACGTCCTCGCGGGCGACGACCAGCTCGTCCACCGTCACCGCGAACCGGTCCCGGCAGGCCGCGATCACCTCGTCCACCAGCACCTCCGGCGCCGAGGCGCCCGCCGTCAGCCCGAGCGTGCCGACGCCGTCCAGCATCGACCAGTCGATGTCCGCCGCGCGCTGGACGAGGATGGAGCGGGTGCAGCCGTAGGCCTTCGCCACCTCGACCAGCCGCATCGAGTTGGACGAGTTCGGCGCGCCGATGACCAAGAGCGCGTCCGCCTTCGGCGCGATCGCCTTCACCGCCGCCTGCCGGTTCGTCGTGGCATAGCAGATGTCCTCCCGCTTCGGCCCGGCGATGTCCGGAAAGCGGGCCTGCAGCGCCGCCACGATCCCGGCCGTGTCGTCGACCGACAGCGTCGTCTGGGTGCAGAAGGCGAGGTTCGACGGATCCTCCACCACGAGCGCCGCGACGTCCGCCGCGTCCTCGACCAGCAGGACCGCACCCGGCGGCAGCTGGCCCATGGTGCCGATCACCTCGGGATGGCCGGCGTGGCCGATCAGCACGATCTGCCGCCCGTCGGCGTGGTGGCGCTCCGCCTCCCGGTGGACCTTGCTGACCAGCGGGCAGGTGGCGTCCAGATAGATCATGTTCCGGCGCCGCGCCTCGTCCGGCACCGCCTTGGGCACGCCGTGGGCGGAGAACACGACCGGCCGGTCGCCCGGAACCTCGTCGAGCTCCTCCACGAACACCGCACCCTTGGCGCGCAGCGTGTCGACCACGAAGCGGTTGTGGACGATCTCGTGCCGCACGTAGACCGGCGTCCCGAACCGCTCGATCGCGCGCTCGACGATCTGGATCGCCCGGTCGACGCCGGCGCAGAAGCCGCGGGGCCCAGCCAGCAGGATCGTCAGGGGCCGTCCGGCCATGGTCCGTGTCCTCCTCCGCACCCCGCCGCCGGGCATGTTGTGCGCGGTCCGGGGCTTCTCTATTGTCCCGCCGACCCTAGCGCAAACGGACCCTGTCAGGAACCATGGCCGAGACCGCCAGCCGCCCGAGGATGGGCGCGACCGTCAAGATGGGGATCGTGGCGGCCGTCGTCGCCCCCGTCCTCGCCGCCTGCGGCTCGACCCCGCCGCCCGAGACGGCCGGATTCGGCTGTCCGCGGATCGGCATCCTGCGCGAGGCGGCCGAGGCGACGACCTTCCGCCCCGGCGCCGGCCGCGACGCGACCGACGTCGCCCATCGCGCCCGCATCCTCGACTACGGCGGGCGGTGCAGCATCGACACCGGCGTGGTGGAGGTCGAACTCGACCTGCGCATGGCGGCGCAGCGGGGTCCGGCCGGGGCCGCCGACCGGGTTGGCTACCGCTATTTCGTCGCGGTGACCGACGCGGCCCAGACCATCCTCGCCCGCGAGGTGTTCGACGTGGACTTCGTGTTCGAGGGTCGGCCGACGGCCGGATCGCTGGAGCAGCTCACCCAGCGCATTCCGCTCGCCCGCGGCGTCGACGGCCGCAACTACGAGGTCCTCGTCGGCTTCGCGCTCACGCCGGAGCAGGTGGAGTGGAACCGGACGCAGCGCGAGGCGCGGTAGGGCGCCTCCCGCGTTGACTTCCCCCCGGCGGGGGGCCATGCTGCCCTACACATGCCACCGACCCCATGCGGGAGAGACCCCGGACCGTGATCCGGGGCGCCGAAGGCGCAACCGCCCAGGAAACGCTCAGGCAAAAGGACCGCTGGGACAGGCGACTCTGGAAAGCAGGGCGGGCTTCGGTCCGTCCTCACCGACGGAGTAAGCGACGCGGCACCCTGACGAAAGGGGCGCGTCGTGAATCTCTCAGGTCCCGGACAGAGAGGGCCGAAACCGCGCGCGACAGGCGCGGTGACGAGCACCCGTCCGTGGAGTCCAGCATGGCCGATCCCGCACCCGAAGGCCCCCTCGATCGCACGCCACTCCATGCGCTCCACGTGGCGCGCGGCGCGCGCATGGTCCCCTTCGCCGGGTACGACATGCCGGTGCAGTATCCCGCCGGGATCCTGAAGGAACATCTCCACACCCGCGCCGCCGCCGGCCTGTTCGACGTGTCGCACATGGGGCAGGTGCGGCTCGTCGGCCCCGGCGCCGCGGCGGCGCTGGAGCGCCTCGTGCCGTCGGACGTGCAGGCGCTGGCCCCCGGCCGGCAGCGCTACTCGCTCTTCCTGTCCGACACGGGTGGCATCCTCGACGACCTTATGGTCGCCAACATGGGCGACCATCTGTTCCTCGTCGTGAACGCCGCCTGCAAGAAGGCCGACGTCGCGCACCTGCGCGCCGGCCTGCCGAAGTCGGTCGCTGTCGAGTACCTCGGCGACGACCGCGGCCTTCTGGCGCTCCAGGGGCCGTCCGCGGCGGCGGTCCTCGCCCGCTTCGTGCCCGCCGCCGCCGCGATGCCCTTCATGGCCGTCGCCGCGGCCGATATCCGGGGCGTTCCGGTCCAGATCAGCCGCTCGGGCTACACCGGCGAGGACGGCTACGAGATCTCTGTCGAGGGCCGGTTCGCGGACGAGATCGCCCTGATCCTCCTGGCCGAGCCCGAGGTCGAGCCGATCGGCCTCGGCGCCCGCGATTCGCTCCGGCTCGAGGCCGGGCTCTGCCTCTACGGCCACGACATCGACACCACGACCACGCCGATCGAGGCCGGCCTCGCCTGGACCATCCAGAAGCGCCGCCGCGAGGCGCGGGACTTTCCCGGCGCCGCGACGATCCTCGACCAGCTGGCGAACGGGCCGGCGCGCCGCCGCGTCGGCCTCCGGCCCGAGGGGCGGCAGCCGGCGCGCGAGGGCAC
>VYKX01000280.1_pt1 | contig 13232 bp, 18 predicted proteins | sample 5114471 | NCBI WGS metagenome assembly VYKX01 (sample SAMN12291785, study PRJNA351875) | freshwater metagenome | isolation source: freshwater lake | place: USA: Michigan, Gull Lake | collected 2013-08-08
TGGACCCGATAGGGGTGACGCTGCACCGACAGATGCGGGCCGGCGTGGTGCACGCCCACCTGCTCGTCGCCCAGGACGGCCGCTACACTGCGGCGCCGCCACCGCTGCCGGGAGGATCCGCTTGACATCCGTGACCCGACTCACCGCCGTCTACCCCGGCACCTTCGATCCGATGACCCTCGGCCACGAAGACTTGATGCGCCGCGCCAGCCGCCTGTTCGAGCGCCTGATCCTTGCGGTCGCCGCCGGCCACCACAAGCGCACCATGTTCACCGTCGACGAGCGCCTCGAGATCGCGCAGGAACTCGCCGCCAGGTATCCCAACGTCGAAGTCATCGCTTTCCGCGGCCTGCTGCGCGACTTCGTCGTCGGCGTCGGTGGCAAGGTGGTCGTGCGCGGCCTGCGTGCAGTGAGTGACTTCGAGTACGAATTCCAGATGGCCGGCATGAACCGGCAGCTCATGCCCGATGTCGAGACGGTTTTTCTGACGCCCAGCGACCAGTACCAGTTCGTATCCGGCACCTTCGTGAGGGAGATTGCTTCGCTCGGCGGCGACGTGTCGAAGTTCGTGTCACCCTCCGTGCTCGACCGCCTGCAGTCGCGGGTGAAGTACATCGACACCTGAGCCGACACCTTCCGCGCCATGGCCCTGCTGATCACCGATGCGTGCATCAACTGCGATGTGTGCGAACCCGAATGCCCCAACGGCGCCATATCGATGGGCCCCGAGATCTACCAGATCGACCCCGCGCGGTGCACCGAGTGTGTCGGGCACTTCGATGAGCCCCAATGCGTGCAGGTCTGCCCGGTGAGTTGCATCCCCATCCACCCCGACCACATCGAGACGCGCGAGATGCTGCTGGTGAAGTACCAGCGCCTGCAGGCCGAAGCCAGGGCGGCCTGAGCGCGATACCAGTTCTACGACTTCGCTGCCGAACTCGCCGACCGCTACCTAGTTATGGAACGCGGCGTCGTGGTTCAGCGGGGCAATGGCGCCGACATGGCGGCCGATGGAGTCAGGGCGAGGATGTCGATCTAGCTGGCGTCGTCAGCCACCCGATGCCGTGGGCTGAGACACGAGGCGCTCAGACGGGTGCGACCGTGAACTTGACACCGAGTGCGCGCGCCACTTTCATGACCGTTTCAAAGCGAGGCTTCGCGCCGGGGGCCAGTGCCTTGTACAGGCTCTCGCGGCCGAGGCCCGCATCCTTGGCGACCTGGGCCATGCCTTTGGCCCGCGCCACATCGCTGAGCGCAAGGAGCAGCAAGTCCGGATCGTCGGCCTCAAGAATGGCGCTCATGTATTCGGCGATGGCTGCATCGTCGTCGAGATATCTCGCTGCATCGAAGGCAACCAGCTTGAGCGGTGTTTTGGTCTTGGTCATAGATCGTCTCCAAGTTCGCAAGCCAGTTTCAAGGCGTGCCGGATGTCGCGCTTCTGAGTCGACTTGTCGCCCGCGTTGAGCATCACAACGATCACTCGGCCGCGTCGAACGAAGTAGAGCCGATAGCCCGGACCGTAGTGAATCCTCATCTCCGAGACTTCACCGTCGATCGGCTGCCAGTCGCCAAGGCTTCCGGCTTCTGCCTGCCGCAGTCGGGCTGCGATGCGGATCTGTGCTCGCTTGTCCTTCAGGGCGTCGAGCCACGCGACGAACTCTTCGGTCTGGCGAACGGTGAACACGCTTCGAATGTAGCCAGACGGATACAAATGGTCAACCAGAAGTGCATGCGGTGGGGTCAGCCAGCGCGGCAAGGGCGCCGACATGGCGGCCGATGGGATCAGGGCGAGGATGTCGATCTAGCTGGCGTCTTCGGGCGCTGGCGCTCGAGGGTTGTCGTCGTTCGCCCGACCACGACATCGGGTGGCCGACTGCGCACATGTCCTCCGCAATGGACGGTGTCCGTTCCTCCTCCTTCACTTCGCTTCGTCAGCCACCCGTTGCCGTGGGCTGAGACACGAGCGTGCAGAGGGGAGAGCGATGACGGCTTTGTTGTCACCCAAGCCCGTGGGTTTCGGCGTGCCATCGACCCCAACCCGAAGTTGCCCCCGTGTCCCGAGGCCTGTCGCCCGGCCGACGGCCTGGGGTGTAGCCAGTCCGAACGGACTACGTTCGGTGCGGTTCACGACACAGAGCTTTCACTGCTGTAACGGTATCTTTCGGCTACCAATCCTAGGAGCTGTTGATGAGGAAGCAAATTGCCGTCGCCGTGGCGATGTTGTCCGTGGCGTCCGCACAAGCCGCGCTGGTGGGCCGTGACATCAACGGCATTGCCGTGGCGGCCAACGCCACCAACTCCGTGTTTCTCTACGACGACGTGCTCAACATCACCTGGCTGCGCAACGCCAATGCCAACGGGCAGATGAACTGGACGCAGGCCAACACCTGGGCCGCCAACCTGTCGGTGGGTGTATTCGACGACTGGCGCCTGCCCACTCTTGGCCCGGTCAACGGGACGTCGTTCAACTACGACTTCACCAACAACGGCACGTCGGACAGGGGCACTGCTGCGACTGGCACCGCCTGGGGAACAGCCAGCGAGATGGGCCACCTGTTTTATCTGACGCTGGGCAACAAGGGCTACTGCAGGCCGGGCGTTGGTGGGCCTTCTGGCTGCACTGAACAGGCAGGCTACGGCCTCTCCAACACCGGTCCCTTCCAGAATCTGCAGGCCGGCTACTACTGGTCCGGTCTGGAGTACGCGCCGGGTACGGGTAGCGCGTGGGCCTTCAATACCAACTTCGGCGGCCAGGACTACGCCGGCAAGACCCTTAGCTTCTATGCCCTGGCTGTGCGCTCTGGCGATGTCGCACCCGCCGCGGTGCCGATCCCCGCAGCATTGCCGTTGCTGCTGTCCGGTTTGGCCGCGCTGGGGGTGGCGGGCAGAAGGCGGGGGCGTGGGCGCTTGGGCGATTCGGGCACTTCGGCTTCTTGAGGGGGCTTGGGGGCGCCAGCCCCCAACGGCGGTTTTTTGCACTGGTCATGGCCCGCTACGAACACTTGCCGATCTACAAGGCGGCGTTGGATATGAGCGCAGCAGCGCACCCCGTTCTTGCGATCCTGCGCTCCTCAGAGCCTGAACTTCCAGAACCGCACGACTTGCCGCAATGAGCCTGACGCCAGAGGCTCAGGTTCTCCACACCCTCGGCCCGCACGCCGGCAGGTTCAAGGTGACGTCGCGCCATCGCGTCCAGACCTGCTGCAGCAGGTCCATCGCCGGTTCCACACACGCGGCAAGCGCGCGCAGCACGCGCAGCGGGCCGCCGTAGCGGTCATGCGCGAGGGTGCGTTCGCCGTCGTGGCGATAGTCGAGCGCGAGGTGTCCGGTCCAGGCCATGAGGGAGAGAGGTGCGGCAGCGCGGTGCCCTGTCGGGCCGGCATTCAGGCCGCGGTTCAGCCCTGTTGAGCAGAGAGCTTGAAGGCGATCATCGCCCGCAGCTTGTTGGGCGCGACCGGCTTGGTCAGCAGATGGAAGTCCTTCTGCTGCGCCAGCAGGTCCTGCGCCGACATCATGCTGCCGGTGATCATGATCGCTGGCAGTCGCGCACCGAATCGCTGTCGCAGCAGGTCGAGCGCGTCGATGCCAGTCACGCCGGCCTCGAGACGGTAGTCGACGATGAGCAGGTCAGGGCGGTCTAATGGGCCAACGGTGCGGTGATCGGTCCGGGTGTCGGCAGTGGTTTCAATGGCTGAAATCCAGGCAGTGACTGCACGCAGGCTGTCGAACGCGAGCACCCGTGCGCCCCAGCCTTCGAGCAGGGCCTGCAAACCCATCAGCACCGCTGGCTCGTCCTCGACGATGAGCACCTGTCTGCCCTCCAGCGTCAGACCGCTGACCACCGGCCCCGTGGGCAGCGGTTGCAGTGTGGGCGCGATACGGCCGATCGGCAGTTCGAGCGCGAACACCGTGCCGCGGCCCGGGTTCGACCGCAGACTGATCGGTGCGTTCATCAGGTCGGCGAGCCGCTTCACGATGGCGAGACCGAGGCCCAGTCCACGCCGCTCGTGCTGCAGCGAACGCTCGACGCCGGGCACCTGATAGAACTCCTCGAACACCCGCGACTGTTCTCTCAACTCGATGCCCGTGCCGGTGTCCCACACCTGCAGCAGCAGGCGGCCGTTGCGGCGGCGGCAACTCACCAGCACCGATCCATCGCTCGTGTAGCGGATCGCGTTCGACACCAGGTTGCGCGCGATGCGCTCGACCAGCAACGGGTCGGCGTGGACCACGTGAGCATCCCCGCGAAAGCGCAGGGCCAGTCCTTTTTCGAAGGCGATGGGCTCGAAGTGCAGGCGCAGCTTGCGAAACAGATCGGCCATGGCGAAGTGCCGCGGCTCGACCTCGACACCGCCGCTGTCGATGCGGGTGATGTCGAGCAGCTGCGAGAACAGGTCTTCCAGCGCATCGACCGATTCGTTGATGCTGTTGACCAGATGCGCCACCTCGACGTCGTGGTTCTTCTGGCGCAGCGCCTCGGCAAACAGTCCCATGGCGTGCAGCGGCTGCCGCAGATCGTGGCTGGCGGCGGTGAAGAACTGCGTCTTCGCGCGGTTGGCGACCTCGGCCTCGTGTCGCGCCGTCTCAGCGGCCCTCTTTTGCACCCGCAGCTGCGAGGCGAGCTGATCCGACTGCAGCTTGAGTTCGAGTGCCCGTTGCAGCGCCTGACGGTAGTTGCGTGCGAGCACCATCGTCAGGCCGAAGATCAGCAGCAGGATCGCCGCCAATTCGAGTGCGCTGTCGGTGCCCTCGGTCGCCACCCTGGCCGCCATCGGCAAGAAGCAAAGCCCCGAGAACGCAAGGAACACCCGAGGCTGGGTGGCGAGGATCGGCACCACGGCGATGCAGAAGGTGTAGACGGTGATGATCAGGCCGATCTGCTCGCTGTGACCGCCGCGCTGGTACAGCAGCCACGTGGTGGCCCCCCACAGCGCGCCCGAGACAAGGGTGCCCAGGTTCCACAGCAGTCGCCAATGCGTCCACTCGCCCGTCGACTGGGGATGCGCCCGCTGGAACCGCTGCAGCAGCCACAGCCGCGCCAGCCACAGCAACGACATCGCGCCGAGCCACGGCACGATGACCATCGCGGGCGTGATCTTCCAGAACAGCAGCAGGATCACGCCGATGCCGGCGAGGTTGCCTGCCAGCTGCGCCGGCATGTAGTCGTAGGCGCTGCGCACTTCCTCCGCGAGTCCGGACTCCGGTGGCGAGCTTGCCCCGGCTTCAGCAGGATCGGCCGTGGTGAAGGCAGCGCGAGCGATCGCGGCGCCGCGGTCGCGGCCGTCGGGTGATTCGCGTGCCGCAGTCGGGGCCGTGTCGGCTCCGGTCATGTACCGGCCGCCCGCCGGTTGCGTTGTGGGCTCGCCTGCTGGGACATCTGCCCAACGGCAAGCACCGCTTGCGTGCGCGAGGTGACGTTGAGTGCCCGCAGCACGGCAGCAACGTGGTCTTTCACCGTTTCGACCGAGAGCTTCAGGTCGCGCGCGATGAGCTTGTTCGGCTTGCCTTGCAGCAGCAGCGCCAGCACCTCGCTCTGACGCGGAGTGAGGCCCAGGGATTCGACCGGCGGGTGCACCTGGAAGCCCGCGTCGGTCGCGTTCTGGTGAACGCTGCGCCCGTCATGAGCGGATGGCGCGCTGTGGTCGCCCGCGCTGGGAGACACTCGCGCGCCCATGTCCATCGGCGGCACGTAGATGCCACCTGCCATCACCATGGCCAGCGCGTCGATCAGCGTCTCGGTGGACTGCCGCTTCTGCACGAAGCCCATGGCTCCGAGGTCGATCGAGCGGATCACGTCGCTCGCCCGGTCGCTGGCCGACAGCACGACCACGGGCATCGACGGGTAGTTGGCGCGGAACTCGGCGAGCACCTCGAAGCCATCGGCGTCGGCGAGGCGCAGGTCGAGCAAGGCGAGGTCGAAGTCGCTGTGCCTGGCCAGCGTCTCACGAGCGAAGGCGGCGCTGCTGGTGGCCACCACCTTCACGTTGTCGGCGAGGCCCTCGATGATGTTTTGCAGCGCCGACAGGATCAGCGGGTGGTCGTCGATCAACAGCACTTTCATGCGCGCTCCGGCCAATTCATCGTCGCTTGCTCAGCCATCGATCCAGGCGGTGATCGGCTGCCACTGCGCCAGATCCCGCTCGACGCGGCTGGGCGCCACGTCCCACAGCGTCAGGCCACGCGCCGCCAGCTGGATGTAGTTCTGGGTGTCGCGCAGGTGGCCGATCACCGGGTGGTCGATGGTGCCGAGGAAGGTCTTGAGCTGGTCACCCGAGATCGTGCCTTCGCGCATGCGCATGCCGACGATGCCGACGTCGATCTTGAGTGCGCGTTTGTGCTCGGACAGCAGGCGAAGGAAGTCGTGCGTCGCATGGATGTCGAAGATGCTCGGCTGCAAGGGCACGAGCACCTTGGTGGCGATCTTCAGGATCTCGTCGAGGCGCTTGCCGTGCAGTCCGGCGGGCGTGTCGAGGACGATGTGCGTGGTGCCCTTGGGGGCGTGCACCCTCAGGTCGTCGCCGGTGTCCCAGGGCTTGATCGGTGGGGCGGCGGCAGGTCGCAGACCCAACCAGGTGCGCGACGACTGCTGGCGGTCGACGTCGCCGAGCATGACCGCGTGGCCACGCGAGGCCAGGTAGCCCGCGACGTTGGTCGACACCGTGCTCTTGCCGACGCCACCCTTCGGGTTGGCCACGACGATCACTGTCATGCTGCGCTCCAGCCTCCTCGTTTCCGGTGATGTTACCGGCGGCGAGCGCCGCAGCGGCGCTCGCTGTGCAGTCCATTCACTGCGTCGCACCCTCCTCCTGCCGAGTGTCGATCTGTCCGTGAAACCATCGCTGTCGAGCCCTGCCATCGGCGCCGACGCCGACGCCGACGCCGACCTCGACGTTTTCATGCTTCCGGCCCACCCGTCGATCGATCTGCGCCTGAAGCTCGCAGCCGTCGCCCGCGAGCACTTTGTGCAGGCGACGGTCGTGGCGCATGCGCGCGACGGAGCTTGACAGATCGCTAATGCAATTGCATTAGCATCAGCGCATGGAACGCCTGACCCGCCAGCGCCGCGCCGTCGTCGATGCCCTTGCAACCAGTGGGCAGGCGCTGAGCCCGCCCGACCTGCAGGCGCTGGCGAAATCGATCGTGCCGAGCCTGAACCTGTCGACGGTGTACCGGCAGATCCGCGCGCTGGAAGTCAGCGGCGAGATCGTGCGCGTCGAGTTGCCCGGACAGCCGGCAAGGTTCGAGATGGCACATCGCGGTCCGACGGCGCCCCATTCGGCGCCTATGGCCCTCACCGCGCATGCTCCGCACACTGACCACCGCCACCCGACAGGCAAGCGCGGCGCCGCGGTGACAGCGACCGAGCCCGCCCACCACCACCATTTCCACTGTGTCGAGTGCGACCGCGTGTACCCCATCCACGCGTGCCCCGGCCCGATGCTGGATCTGGCGCCGCCAGGTTTCGAGGTGCAGCGGCACGATCTGACCCTGCGTGGGCGCTGCGCCGACTGCGCGACGGGGGCGCCAAGGTGAAGCCAGACCGTGAGGCGCCGCGCGCGGCCCATGAGATCGGCCAGGGCCACGGCCACGGCCAGGGCCACGGCCACGGCCATGGGCATGGGCATGGGCATGGGCATGGGCATGGGCACCAGCACGCTAAAGACGAGCATGGGCGCGAGCACGAGCACGTCGGCTCTGTGCATCGCCACGAGCACGCTGCTCATCACCAGCATGAAAAGCCCGAGTCGCCTGTCCCGCGAACCAGCCTGCTGATGTCGTCGGCCGTGCAGCGGATGGCCGGTGCCACGGTGCTGACCGCGATGCTCTGGGTCGCGGTGGCCTGGGCGCTGTCGGGGTCGCCGTGAACGATCTCGCTGCGTCACCAGCGCTGCTGAGGCGCGCGTCCGAGCGTCGCGCGGCGCCGCCCATCGTCGTCCATGACCTGACGGTCAGCTACCGACAGCACCCGGCGGTGCACCATCTCGACTGCCGCTTCGATCCGGGTTCGCTCACCGCCATCGTCGGCCCGAACGGCGCGGGCAAGAGTTCGCTGCTCGATGCCATCACCGGCCGGGTGCGCCCGGTGACCGGGCGTGTCGATCTCGGCGGGCTCGACCGAGGCCAGCTGGCCTACCTGCCGCAGCAGGCGGGCATCGACCGCAGCTTTCCATTGACCGTGCTCGACGTCGTCATGCTCGGCACGTGGCCGCAGTTGGGCTGGTTCGGCGGCGCCAACGCCCACCACCGACAACAGGCGCTTGATGCGCTGTCAGCGGTTGGTCTGACAGGCTTCGAGCAGCGCAGCGTCGGCGAGTTATCGGTCGGCCAGTTCCAGCGGGTGCTGTTTGCGCGACTGGTGATGCAGGACGCTGCGGTGGTGCTGCTCGACGAGCCGTTCAATGCCATCGACTCGCGCACCAGCGGTGACCTGATGCGCATGGTGCGGCAGTGGCAGGCAGAAGGCCGAACGGTGATCGCGGTGCTGCACGACCTGACTCAGGTGCGCGAGCACTTTCCTTGCACCGTGCTGCTCGCCCGCGAATGCGTCGCGCAGGGGCGCACGGCCGAGGTGTTGACGCCGCTGCATCTGGCGCGCGCGCAGCAGATGTCCGAGCAATGGGATGAGCACGCCGACTGGTGTGCGGTGCGATGACGGCCTACGCCTTTCTCATCCAGCCCTTCGTCGAGTTCGGCTTCATGCGCCGTGCGCTCGTCGCCTGCCTGGCGCTCGGCCTCAGCTGCGGCCCGATCGGCACGCTGCTGGTGCTGCGCCGCATGAGCCTGGTGGGCGACGCGATCGCGCATGCGCTCTTGCCCGGTGCCGCGCTCGCCTTCGTGCTCTTCGGCTTCTCGCTGTGGGCGATGAGCCTGGGCGGCTTCGTCGCCGCGATGCTGGTGGCTGGGCTCGCCGGACTGGTGGCGCGCCTGACGCCGCAGCGCGAGGACGCGAGCTTCGCCGCGTTCTATCTGATCGCGCTCGCCGCCGGCGTGATGATCATCTCGATGCGCGGCAACAGCGTTGATCTGATGCGCGTGCTGTTCGGCAGCGTGCTCGCGGTCGACGACGCCTCGCTGCTGATGATCAGCTCGATCACGAGCCTGAGCCTGGTGTTGCTGGCGCTGGTCTACCGGCCGCTGGTGGTCGACTGTTTCGATCCCGGCTTTTTGCGTCACCTGGGCCACGCCGGGGCGTGGGTGCATGGCGTGTTTCTGGTGCTGCTGGTGCTCAACCTCGTGGGTGGATTCCAGGCGCTGGGCACGCTGATGGCGGTGGGCCTGCTGATGCTGCCGGCGACAGCCGCACGGTTCTGGGCAACCGGGGTGGCGAGCCTGGCCGCAGTGGCCACGGGGCTTGCAGTGCTCAGCGGATGGGGCGGTCTGCTGCTGTCGTACCACGCCAACCTGCCGTCGGGCCCGGCCATCGTGCTGCTGGCCGGTGGCTTCTACCTGCTGTCGCTGCTGCTGGGTCGCCGCGACAGCCTGCTCGCACGCCAGCTGGCCCTGCGCGCGCACCGGACGGCATGACGAAGAACCTCCTGACGACATCCTCGCAGGCGATTCAAAACCGTCTGGCTGCATCGCGCTGCGCCACAGACGTGCGAACGAGCGCGATCGCTCTCGACCCGGCCGCCGATGTGGACCTGATGAATGGATCGCGCCGCCTTGCGCTGCGCGGGTTCGGTGCGGCGATGTGCGGCTCGCTGCTCGGCGCCTCGGCGGTCGAAGCGATCGCGGCCGACACCAGCGGTGCTGCGCCCGCGGCAGCGTCTGCATCGAGAGCCCCGCTCAAGGTCGTCGCCACCTTCTCCATCCTCGCCGACATGGTCCGCGAGGTCGGCGGCTCGGCGGTCAGCGTCAGCACGCTCGTCGGTGCGAACGCCGATGCGCATGTGTTCGAACCCACGCCCTCCGATGTGCGCCGCGTGGCCGCGGCCGACCTGGTGGTGGCCAACGGGTTGCGCTACGAAGGCTGGATCGAGCGGCTGATCGCCGCTTCGGGTTACCGGGGCAAGGTGCTGATGGCCACCCGAGGCATCACGCCGCGTCGCGTGCCGGGCGGTTCTGATCCGCACGCCTGGCAGAGCCTCGCCCACGCCCAGCAGTACGTCGAGAACATCCGCGCGGCCTTGTCTGATGCGGCGCCGGGCGAGTCGGCGCTCATCGGCGTGCGTGCCGCGGCCTACAGCGCGAGGCTGGCCGGGCTGGACGCGGATGCGCGCTCGCGCTTCGGTGCGATTCCTGCCGACCGGCGCCGGGTCATCACGGCGCACGATGCCTTCGGCTACTTCGGCGACGCCTACGGCATCGTCTTCATCGCGCCACGTGGATGGACCACCGGCAGCGAGCCCTCGGCCGAGACCGTGGCGGCGATCATCCGGCAGGCCAGAGCGGAGAGGGCGAGTGCGCTGCTCGTCGAGAACATCAGCGACCCGCGCCTGGTCGAGCGCATCGGCCGAGAGGCCGGGTTGAACGTGGGGGGCACGCTGTACTCCGATGCCCTGTCGCCGCCGGGCACCGTGGCCGACACCTACCTGCGCATGGTCGCGCACAACATCGACACGCTGGTGGCGGCCATGGCACCGGTCGCGCGCCCGCTGACAGCCGGAACCAACCGGCCATGATGCGGTCGACCCACCACTCTGGAGCAGCCGATGCAGCATTCGCCTGACCGCCCACCGAACCGGGGAATGAAGCGCTCATTCGCCTCTTTCGCTGCTGTCGCGTACGGCGGCGTCGAGCGCTCGCCGGACAGTCCTGACCCGCGCGTGCGGCGGTTGCGCGCCGGATGGCGGCTGGTCGCGGCGATGTGCTGCATTGCTGCCGGCCCGGTTCACAGCGCCAGCGACCCCGCGACCGTGGCGGTTTACCGCGCTGCCGGAACCACGCAATGCACCAACACGTCGGTGGACCTCGAGGCCTTGTCAGCACCCTTGAAAGCCGCCGGCATTGCGGTGCGCGCCAGCCGCTGCGCGAGCGATGGCCTGATGCGAAAGATGCTCTGCGGCTCGCCTGATGGGCGCCTCGCCGTTTTCGACATTCCCAAGAAGGACGGCGCAGCGGCGTCGAAGCTGGGCTTTGCGCCGCTCAGCGCTCTGCCCGATGCCCAGGAGGTGCCTTGCCGATGAGTTCCCCCACGATAGCCGCGCCTACCCCGACCACCGAATCATCCGCAGCCTCGCCCAGCCTGCAGATGCTGCGACTCCATTCCTACCGCGCGCTGGCACCCGGCCCGCGCCTCATCGTGCTCGGCGCGGTGCACGGCAACGAAACCTGCGGCACGCGAGGCATCGAGCGCGTCGTCGCCGAACTCGATTCAGGCGCGCTGCAACTGCTGCGTGGCAGCGTGACGTTCGTGCCGATCACCAACCCGCTCGCCTACCAGCGCGCGCAGCGCTCGGGCGACCGCAACCTCAACCGCAACCTGCGGCCGGTCGCCGAGCCGCAGGACTTCGAGGATCGGATCGCGAACGTGCTGTGCCCGCTGCTTGCCGATCACGACGCGCTCCTCGACCTGCATTCGTTTCATGCGGCGGGTGAGCCCTTCGCCATGCTGGGTCCGGCCGACAACGCCGGCGCTTTGCAGCCTTTTGCCCGCGCTGCCGAAGAAGAGTCGCTCGCGTTGCGCCTGGGCGTGCGACGACTGGTCGAGGGCTGGCTCGAGACCTACGCGGTCGGTGTCGAGAACCGCCTCAAGCGGCTGGCGACGCCCGGCGCCACGCTCGACCGGGCGCAGTTGCTCAACACCGACGCGAGCTACGGCATCGGCACGACGGAATTCATGCGCCGCCAGGGCGGCATCGCGATCACCCTCGAATGCGGCCAGCACGCCGATCCGAACGGCCCCGAGGTGGCGTGGCGCGCGATCCGCAGCACGCTCGCCCATCTGGGCATGACGGCGGATGCTGCGCCTGCCGCTCGCACCGACGTGCAGCTGCTGCGCCTGGCCGAAGTCACCGACCGATTTCACGCCGATGACGCGTTCGTTCGGCCCTGGACCAGTTACGACCCGGTGGCTGCAGGCGAGCCCATCGGCCGTCGCCACGATGGTCAACTGGTGCATGCACCGGCCGACGGCTACGTGGTGTTCCCGAATGCGAGCGCGCTGCCGGGCAACGAGTGGTTCTATTTCGCCCGGCCGAGTGCTCGAGCCTTGAACACGGCGTGAGCGTCTGACCTGACGACTGACCTCCGACCGCATCGCTGCCGCCCCGACTCCCACGCCTCACTCCATGCCCATCAACGCCGAAAGCCACCGCATGCGCCGCGCCCTGCCTGTCCTGACATTGCTCTGCACGATGTCCATCACATCCGCCCCGCCGGTGCTGGCGCAAGGCAAGCCCCACGTCCATGGTGCGGCGCAACTCGACATCGCCGTCGAGACTGGGCGCATCACGCTGTCGCTCGAGAGTCCGCTTGATGGTCTGCTCGGCTTCGAATATGCGCCTCGCACCGACGGTGAGAAGCGCCGAGCCGCCGGCGCCGTGGCCACGCTGCGGGCTGCCGAGGCGCTGTTCCGGTTTCCCGCAGCGGCAGACTGCAAGCTCGCGAGCGTCGAGCTGGTGTCGGCACCTTTGCGTCTGGGCAAACCCGAACCAGGCACGCCCGACGACGGCCACGGCGACCTCGACGGCAGCTTCGTCTTCAACTGCGCCGACACCTCGAAAGCGACCGAGGTCTCTGTCGGCCTGTTCGATGCCTTCATCCGCATGCAGAAGCTCAAGGTCCAGGTCGTGACCGGGAAGGGGCAGTGGAAGCGCGAGCTCAAGCGGCCGGAGCAGCGCGTGCCGCTGGTGCGTTGAGCGTGTCGGCGGCCATCGATCTGCGCGAGGTTCGCTTCGCCTGGCCGGGCGCGGCCGGCGACTGTCTCGCCATCGATGCGATGCAAGTCGACAGCGGGCGCACGGTGTTCCTCCATGGCCCGAGCGGCAGCGGCAAGAGCACGCTGCTCGGCTTGCTGGCGGGTGTGCTGGTGCCGCGCAGCGGGTCGGTGCAACTGCACGGCACCGATTGGCGCCAGCTGTCGGGCGCGCGCCGCGATGCGTTTCGCGCCGACCACGTCGGCTACATCTTCCAGCAGTTCAACCTGCTGCCGTACCTGAGCGTCATCGACAACGTGCTGCTGCCGTGCCGTTTCTCGACGCGGCGGCGCGAGCGCGCGTCTCGCGAGGGCGGTGACGCCTCCGCGCAGGCCCGGGCGCTGCTCGCGCGGGTGGGCCTGCCCGAGCTGTCGT
>VYKX01000582.1_pt1 | contig 13146 bp, 12 predicted proteins | sample 5114471 | NCBI WGS metagenome assembly VYKX01 (sample SAMN12291785, study PRJNA351875) | freshwater metagenome | isolation source: freshwater lake | place: USA: Michigan, Gull Lake | collected 2013-08-08
GTGGGCCAAGCCGATCAAGCGCAATGCCGACCGGTAGCTGCATGATCAAAAGCGCGGCGAAGAACATGCCATTGGCCGCCCCCAGCATGCTGGGCGTGAGTGCCAGATCGGCGCTGAGTTCCGGCGCAATCACCCCAAGCGCGCTGCGGTGAAACTGGCTGAGTCCGGTGAGTAACGCCAGTGCCAAGAGCAATGATGCGCTGGGGGGAAAGCGGATCATGGGAGCAGCGAACGCCTAAGCTGCCCTGGCACTGGAACGGCCTGCTGCCGTCCAACAGGCTTTCGCGACACGCTTTGGGATGCAGGTCGCTGAAAAAGGGCGTAAGGCGGGCGCGGCAGCAATCAGGGGCATGGGGCTGGATTCATCAAGAGATTGCCAGGATTGTGAGACCTGCGGTTCATATGCGCTCAAGGTAGCATCCCAAAACATGGGCTGATCGTATACTCCGTTGCTCGGGAGCTTCCATTCGGTTCAGCCTGGCCTGGAAAGGCCAAAAGCGGAAGCGGCAGGTTTGGTTGCCTTGGCGCTGGCCGCTTACGGGTTCATGGGCAGGCGTCTCTGGCGTCCCTCACGCATCGCTGGCTAGAATGATTCCATGAGCCAAACTTTTGAAATGGCGTTGCCCGAGCGCTTTGTCTTTGATGCCGCCAATGACCTGCCCATTGCCGGGCAATTCCACGCGCCTGAGGAAGGGCCTGAGGGCATTTTCCGCTGGACCGGGCCGGGGGCGGAGGCAGCTTTGACCATTTTGGTTGATCGCCGCTACCCGCTGCGCGCCTGGCTGGAATTGGCGGATTTCGGCCACAAGGCGAACCGGGATGAGCTTTCCCTGGTTGTGGATGGGGATATCTACCCGCTTCTGCGGCGCGGCCCCGGCAACAACCTGATCGCCGGCCCCATCCTGCCGCGCGCCGGTGATGGTCCAACGCAACTGATTATCCGCGTGCCGCATTTGCACAGCCCGCCGCCCGAGCGTCATCGCGCGCCCCCCTTGCGCGGCATTGCGATCAAGCGGCTCAGCCTGACGCCGCCAGATTGAAGCTGGGCAGGGGTGAAATTTTCCCCACTCGACGCTTCACGAGAAACGGGGGTCCTGCCTTGCGGAAGTGCCGCGCAAAGCCCTTGTCTTTTGCGGAAAACCCTTTCGCAACCGGCGGTGGCGTGGCAGGTTTCGGAATGACGCGGTGACATCCGCGCCCTGAACAAGTCTTCCCGCGCGGTTCTTGCCCAGCGGGGAAGGGAGAATGACATGTCGGCACCGAATTGGACCAATCCTGAAACCCTGGTGCTGCATGCCGGGTGGCGTGCGGACCCCACCACCGGTTCCGTCGCCGTACCGATCCATCAGACGACGTCTTTCCAATTCCAGGATACCGGCCATGCGGCGCGGCTTTTTGGGCTGGCCGAGCTTGGCAATATCTATACTCGTATCATGAACCCAACCGTGGATGTGCTGGAAAAGCGCGTCGCGGCTTTGGAAGGCGGTGTCGCGGGGCTGGCCGTAGGTTCGGGTCAGGCAGCGACGACCTTCGCCGTGATGAATTTGTGTGAGGCGGGGGATAACATTGTCTCATCCACCGATCTTTACGGCGGCACCTGGAATCTTTTCGCCAATACACTGAAGCAATTCGGCATTGAAGTGCGCTTCGTGGACCCCGCCGATCCGGAAGGTTTCGCGCATGCCACTGATGCACGCACCCGCGCCTATTATGCCGAGACGCTTCCCAACCCGAAGCTGCACGTCTTCCCGATTGCGGAAGTGGCGGCAATTGGGCGGAAGCTCGGCATTCCGCTGATCATGGACAATACGGCGGCGCCGATCCTCTGCAGGCCTTTGGATCATGGCGCGGCGATTGTCATGCATTCCACCACGAAATGGATTGGCGGGCATGGCAACAGCATTGGCGGTGTGGTGGTGGATGGCGGTGATTTCGATTGGGAAGCCTATGGTGATCGCTTCCCTACGCTGAATAAGCCCGATCCGTCTTATCATGGCGCGGTCTGGACCCAGGCGGTGAAGCCGCTTGGCCCGATTGCGTATATCATTCGCATGCGCACCTGCCTGCTGCGCGATTTGGGCTCGCCCATGTCGCCGATGAACGCCTTCCTGTTCCTGCAAGGGATGGAAACCCTGCCGCTCCGCATTGAACGCCATTGCGCCAATGCCGCGCGCGCCGCGGCCTTCCTGGCGCAGCACCCTGCCGTGACGCGCGTGATCCATCCATCGCTCATGGAAGGCGAAAGCCGCCGCCGCGCCGATGCCTATTTGCGCGGCGGGCATGGCAGCCTGATGGGGATTGAACTCAAGGGCGGAAAGGAAGCCGGCCAACGCTTCATCGAAGCGCTGAAAATGTTCTACCATGTGGCCAATATCGGCGATGCACGGAGCCTTGCGATCCATCCCGCCACCACGACGCATAGCCAATTGGATGAAAGCGAACAGGCGGCATCGGGTGTGACGCCCGGTTACGTCCGGCTTTCCATCGGCATTGAACATATTGACGACATATTGGCGGACCTTGATCAGGCGCTGAAGGCGGCCCAGGCATGAACGCGGATCGTCGCCGGATGGCACAAGAACTCGGCCTTGGCCCTGCTGCCCCCGCGCTTGGCGGCTTCCCCGCCATTCGCATGCGGCGCAACCGCTATGACGCGTTTACGCGTAAGCTGGTCGCGGAAAATGTGCTGAGTGTTGGTGATCTGATCTGGCCGATCTTCATCATGGAAGGCACGAATACCATTATGCCGGTTGCTTCCATGCCGGGCGTGGTGCGCGTGACCCTCGATAAACTGGAAGAACATGTCGCCCCCGCCGTGAAGCTTGGCGTGCCGGCGGTGGCGCTATTCCCGATGACACCTTCCGAGATCAAGGATGCGGAAGGCACGGAATCCACCAATCCGGAAAACCTGATGTGCCGCGCTTCGCGCCTGCTGAAGCAGAAGTTTCCTGAACTTGGGCTGGTGGGTGATGTCGCGCTCGACCCCTATACGGATCATGGGCATGATGGCGTGATCCGGGATGGCTATGTTGCGAATGATGATACGCTTGCCATTCTGACCACCCAGGCCGTTAATCAGGCGGAAGCGGGTATTGATGTGATCGCGCCATCAGACATGATGGATGGGCGCATTGGTGTCATTCGCGCGGCGCTTGATGCGCGCGGCCTGATCCATACGCGCATCATGTCCTATGCGGCGAAATATGCCTCGGCGTTTTATGGGCCGTTCCGTGATGCGGTGGGGTCTGGTTCGTCATTGAAGGGCGACAAGAAAACCTATCAGATGGACCCCGCCAATACGGATGAGGCATTGCGCGAAGTGGCGCTGGATTTGGCTGAGGGTGCTGATATGGTCATGGTGAAGCCCGGCATGCCGTATCTGGATATTGTGCGCCGCGTGCATGAACGCTTTGGTGTGCCGACCTTTGCCTATCAGGTGAGTGGTGAATACGCGATGATCGCAGGGGCGGCACAAAATGGCTGGATTGATCGTGAGCGCGCCATGATGGAAAGCCTTTTGGCCTTCAAGCGCGCGGGGGCGGCGGGGGTTTTGACCTATTTCGCCGTGGATGCGGCGACGGTCTTGAAGCGGGGATAAGCGACCGGGGCCGGGCCTTATCCGGGCTTTGCTGGTTTGGTCTTCGGCTTTGGGGTCCATTTTTTCGCCAGAGCCTTCAATGCGAGCTTGATGAACGCCGTATCGGGTGTTTTGGGATCAAACGCGTCCAGGTCCATCCAATCCTCAAACTCCTGGCGCCGTTCATGCGTCGGATCTGCCTTGGCCGCCAGAAGCTCCTCATAGCCTGGATAGCCGCCAACATCTTCCGGGGGGCAATTTCCTTGAGCTTCAATCAGGCAGGGATATTCCTGTTCAGGCACCGATTCCAGAATTTTTTCGACCGCGATGGTGTGTTCCCAGCAATCGCCAAAATCATAGATATAGTCGAATTTCTTTTTGCCATACGCCGTCAGCAGCGTCGCCAAGGTTGCCTTGCGCGCATCCTGAGCGTCATCCGGAAAGTCTCGATTCGGAATACCCCACCCCGTCTCACCAAGCCGAAACTCATAAAGGTGACTATTGGTCCAGCCCATGGCTACCTGGATGACCAGATGCAGCCGGTCAAGCCGGATGTCGAAAGGCACGTCAACCCGGCGCATGACCCGGGGTTCCACATCATCCAGCGTGATCTTGAGGCGGGCGATTTTCATGATGGTGCTTCTCCTGTGTGGTGCCGGGTGCTTCAGCCTCGCGGGCAGGTGGTGAGTGCCGCTTGGGCGAAGCCGCGCATCTCACTCGCGGTAATGCTGAGTTCCATGTCCAGATTGCCAAGCGTCAAGGGCAAGCGTTGGGGCAGGCCGGTGAGAGTCTCCGTGCGGCCATTCCAGACCGAGGTAACGCTGAGATTGGCAAGCCGCGCCACATCTTCCGCGCCGGCGGGCATGGTGGCAGTAATGCGGAGCAGCCCATCCAAAAAGCTGGTGCCCTCATCCGCTGTGGGTGATCCACCAAAGCGAATGGCGAAGCGGCGGATGATGGGCCGGCCTTCACAGCGGCGCGGCATTTCCGTGCTGCGCAGCGCTTCCATCAGCCGTTCTGGCGCGATGCCGGCGCCAAGCCGTGCGGCAGCAAGCGCTAAGATCGCGCCAAGTGCTGGACTCGGTGCGCGCCTCAGCAAGCTCACCGGCAAGGCGGCTTTGCACCACGGCAGCAGTGCTTTCGCGTTCTGTCGCCTCGGCGAGCCGCGTTTCCAGCGCTGTCACTTCGGCGCGCGCCATTTCCTCGGCTCCGCGATAGGTAAGGATGCCAAAGCCCAGGAACACCAGCAGCACCATGACAGTCTGCGAAACGCGCCAAAGCCAGCGCGTGGCGCGCTGACGGCGTTCCCGGCTGCGTTTTCTGCCCAGCGCCATCCGTGCTTCAGCTTTGCAACAACGCCCAGATACGCGGGGGTGTCAGTGGCATTTGCACGCTATCCGCCACCGCACCGCGCCCATGCCGCGCCAGCGCATCCGAAACGGCATTCACCAGCGCTGGCGTGGCGCCGATGGTGCCGAGCTCCCCAACGCCCTTCACGCCCAGCGGATTGGTGCGGCAAGGGATGGATTGATCGAGCAGCGTGGTTGCTGTTGGCAGCATATCCGCGCGCGGCAGGGTGTAATCCATGAAGCTTGCGGTCAGGGGTTGGCCGGTGGAGGGATCGTAGATCACCGCCTCACACAATGCCTGGCCAATGCCTTGCAGCGCACCGCCCACCACCTGGCCTTCGACGATCAAGGGGTTCACCACGCGCCCGGCATCATTGCTGGAAACATACAGCGGAATGGCGATTTCACCCGTATCGGGATCAATTTCCACTTCAGCGATATGGCAGCCATTAGGCCAGGTAGGGCCGGAAACAGCGCTGGTGGAATCAATGAAAATGCGGCCTTCCGGCTGCTTCGCTGCCAATTCGAAAAGCCCGATGCGCCGATCCGTGCCCGCCACCTGGAAGGCGCCGGCCAGATATTCCAGATCAACCGGCGCCACTTCCAAAGCATCAGCGGCCAGATCGCGCGCCTTGTCCACGGTTTTATCGGCAGCGACCTTCACCGCGGAACCGGCAGTGAACAGTGAACGCGACCCCGCGCTGCCAAAGCCGCTGCCGCGATCAGAATCGCCCATGACGATTTTGATATTGTCGAGTTCAACGCCAAAAACATCCACTGCAAGCTGCGCATAGCTGGTGGCGATGCCCTGACCCATGGCTTGCGTGGTGGCGTAGATTTCAATCTCGCGATTGGCCTTCACGGCCACGGTCACGCGTTCTTCAAACACATTCCCGCCTGTCCATTCCAGGAAGGTCGCAATGCCGCGCCCACGGAGCTTGCCGGCTTTGGCCGATTGCGCGGCGCGGGCGGCGAAACCCTGCCAATCCGCGGCGACCAAGGCCTGATCCATGATTTTTTCAAAGCTGCCGCTATCATAACTTTGGCCCATGGCGTTCTTGTAGGGCATTTGCTCTGGCCGGATCATGTTGCGCCGACGAAGCTCCGCAGGATCAAGCCCAAGCTTGCGCGCTGCCGCATCCATCAGGCGTTCGATGATGTAGATGGCTTCTGGCCGCCCAGCGCCACGATAGGGGCCAGTCGGCGCGGTATTCGTCAGCACAGCGGTGAATTGGAAATCAATAGTCGTGATGTCGTAGATGCTTGTCGAAACCCAAGGCCCGATCAGCAATTGGATCGCAACCCCGGAATTGCGCGTATAGCCGCCCATATTGGCAAGCGTCCGCACGCGAAGCCCCAGCACCTTGCCATCGGCATCCAGCGCCAATTCCACTTCGCTATCCGTATCGCGGCCATGCAGCGCGGCGAGGAAATCTTCCATCCGTTCCGCAGCCCACCGCACCGGGCGGCCCAGGCGCCGCGCGGCGAAGGCCACCACGGCATCTTCGGCGTAAAGCCCGGTTTTCATGCCGAAGCCGCCGCCAACATCGCCCACCAGCACGCGCACGCGATCGGTTGGGATATCCAGCACTTCCTTGCACAATTGATCACGAAAGCCTGATGGCATTTGCGTGCTCATGCGGATGGTGAAGCGATCACTTGCCGCATCATAATCCGCCAGTACCACGCGCGGTTCCATGGAAACCGGGGCAAGGCGCTGGTTTACCAAATCGAGGGCGACGACATGCGCTGCATTCGCGAAGGCAGCCTCAACAGCCGCCTGATCGCCGTAGCGCGTTTCGGCGACGATGTTATTGCCGGCAGCGGGCCAAAGCTGCGGCGCGCCGGGGGCGATGGCATCCCGCAGCCCAGTCACGGCGGGCAATTCTTCGTAATCCACCATCACGGCTTCCGCCGCATCGCGCGCCGCGGCCGGGCTTTCGGCGATGATGGCAGCGACGGGTTCGCCCACAAATCGCACGAGCCCCTGGGACAGGATGGGGCGCGGCGGCGCGGCCAGGTCTGACCCATCCGGGCGCTTGAAGGGCAAAGCGACGCCAAGGGATTTAAGCCCAGCCGCCGCCACATCTTCCCCGGTCAGGATCGCGACCACGCCCGGCATGGCAAGGGCAGCGGTGGTATCAACAGACAGGATCCGTGCATGGGCGTGGGGGGAGCGCAAAAACACCAGATGCGCCTGGCCCGGCAGGGCTTCATCATTGGTGAAGCGGCCAGCGCCGGCCAGAAGCGGCCCATCTTCCAGCCGCCGCACCGCCTGGCCGCTACCGAAGCGGCCCACCGTGTCATTCATGCCATCCATGACCCTGCACCTATATGTCCTGGCGGGCGGATTTGCCCCTGCCTTTTCAACGGTTCATCTGCGACGGAAATCCCTACGCATCAAGTCTCCCGCGCACGCAGCATGATGAAGATTATGCAGCAGATCAGCACTGCGACAACAAAGGTCATCAGCGCCGCGCCAATACCGCCAATGCTGGCCGCAACACCCGAAGCCGCCTGCATGATGGCGGCACCGCCGAAAAAGGCGACATTCATGGCCGAAAGCGCCCGGCCCACGCGTTCCGGCGGGGTGGCTGCGCGCACCAGGGCGAAGCAGATCACCTGGGTTGAAATCAGCAGGCCAAACAACGCCAGCAGCACCGCATCCGCCGCCACCGGCCATGAAAGCGCGCCGCCAAGCACCATCAGGGCAATGGCCGCCACCGCGCCGATATGCCCGCCCACCAGAATGCCACCGCGATATTGCTGATATCGCCGCTCCAGCATGCCCGCCAATAATGGCCCGATAATCAGCGCCACGGTACACAGCAACAACACATGCCCTGCCTCCACGCGTGACAGCCCGCGTTCTTCCATCAGCCAAGGCCCGCCCCAAAGCCCGCGCACGCCAAGCACAACCGCGAAGGATGTCCAGGCCAAGACAATCGGCGCACGCAACGCGCGCGAAAAGCCAAGCCGGATCACATCACGCGCATCATCACCAAGGCTGCGCCGTGCCGTGGCGTCAGGCGGGGTTTCACGTACCACAAACGCCACCGATAGCGCGGCAAATACCGCAAGCCCCGCACAGGCAAGAAAGCCCGCGCGCCACCCGGAATATTCCACCAGAAAGGCCAAGGGAGAAGCAGAAATCACCATGCCAGTATTGCCCACGGCCTGCACAATCCCGCCCCAAAGCCCGAAGCGCTGTGCTGGCATGTTCTTGGCAGCATAGGTGATGGGGCACATCAACATGCCCGAACAGCCAATGCCCAAAACCATTTGCGCAATCAGCATGGAAGCAGCGCCATCCGCATTGGCAGCCAGCACCGCGCCGCCGGCGGCAATCGTCAACAGGCAAAGCGCCGTTGGCTTCACGCCCCAACGGTCCAGAGCCACGCCAACGGGCAGCATGGCAAGCGCGAATGTCGCCGGAAAGGCGCCAGTCAGCGCGGCCAGACCATCCGCGGTGATGCCAAGGTCCCTTTGCAACACATCCGCGGCAATGGCCGGCAGGGTGCGCACCGCATTGGAAAACACATGCCCCATCGTCAAGGCAATGATGGAAAGGGCAATCAGATTCATGGGGCGGGTGCGATCATCAATTCCGGAACATCTTTCCGGGATTGAGAATGCCCTTGGGGTCCAGCGTTGCCTTCAGGCTTCGCATGACGGCCAGCGCTTCCGCGCCATGTTCCTGTTCCAGAAACTCGCGCTTGCCAAGGCCAATGCCATGTTCGCCCGAACAGGTGCCGCCAAACGCCAAGCCTTGCGCGACGATTTCTCGGTCAAGCGCCCAGGCTTTTTCCAAAGCTTCCTGATCATTATCCGGAAACAGGATCAGGCAATGAAAATTACCATCACCCACATGGCCGACAATGCAGCTTGTCTGCCCGGAAGCCTTGGCGGTTTCCTTCGCCTTCACCACCGCTTCTGCCAGCCGAGAGATGGGCACGCAAACATCCGTGGTAATGCCGCGATGGCCGGGCTTGAGTGCCACCGCCGCCCAATAGGCATCATGCCGCGCCTTCCATAGCCGGTTGCGCGCCTCGGCATCCGTCGCCACTTCAAAACTGCTGGCGCCGAAATCCCGTGCCACGGCTTCCACCGCTTCTGCCTGCTCCACCACGCTGGCGGGCGAGCCATGGAATTCCAGAAACAGCGTGGTAGTGGCCGCAAAACCTTCCAGCTTGGAATAGCGGATGCAGGCTTCCATCTGATCCTCATCCAGCAATTCAATCCGCGCCACTGGAATACCGCTTTGCATCACGGTGCTGACGGTTTCAACTGCGGCAGCGAGGGTTGGGAATTGGCAGACGGCGGCACTGATGCCTTCAGGAATGCCATGCAGGCGGAGCCGAATTTTGGTGATAACGCCGAGCGTGCCTTCTGATCCGATGAATAGCCGCGTCAAATCATAGCCATTGGCGGCCTTGCGCGTGCGCCCGCCGGTTTGAATGACGCGCCCATCCGCCAGCACCACTTCAAGCCCCAAAACATTTTCGCGAATGGTGCCATAGCGCACCGCATTGGTGCCGGAAGCGCGCGTGGCGCACATGCCACCGATGGTGCAATGGCTGCCGGGATCAACCGGGAAGAACAACCCCTCGGCGCGCAGAAAATCATTCAGCGCCTGACGCGTGACGCCTGGTTCGATCAGGCAATCCATATCCTCCGCGTTCAGTTCCAACACCGCCGTCATTTGCGAGAGATCGAGCGAGACGCCACCGTGCACCGGATTGACATGCCCTTCAAGCGATGTGCCGGCGCCAAAGGGCACCACCGGCACGCCATGCTGATGACAAAGCGCCATGATGCGGCTCACCTCATCCGTGGTCTGCACGAAGGCAACGGCATCGGGCAGCGTGGGCGGCGTGGTGTCTTCCCCCCGGCTATGCTGTTCGCGCATGGCCTGGGCGGTGCTGAGCCTTTCACCCAGGAAGCCGCGGATGCTGGCGATGACCTGTTCTATGGCGGGGGCGCTGGCATTCATGGTGTTTCCTCATGCCGGCGGCTTAGGGCTCGCGGCGGGTTCCACCCTTTTTGCCGCTTGCGGGGCGGCGCGTCCAGCGGGCGCCCCATCTTCCCGCCCCCGGCTCTCTGGCCTAGCGTTTCCCCATCAGCGTCCCCAAGGAGGAAACAGGGCAATGCCGAATAAGGTCAAGCAGATGTGGAAGGCCGGCCAGGCCGTGGCCAATGGGTGGCTTGCCATCCCCAATGCCTTTTCGGCGGAAATGTTCGCCCAATCAGGCTGGGACAGCATAACCGTGGATATGCAGCATGGCGTGCAGGATTATCTTTCCTGCGTGGCCTGCTTTCAGGGCATGCATCCGCATCCCGTGACCCCCATGGTACGCGTGCCATGGAATGAACCTGGCATTATCGGCAAGGTGCTGGATGCCGGTGCCTATGGCGTGATCTGCCCCATGGTGAATACGCCGGAAGAAGCCCGCGCTTTGGTGCAATATTGCAAATACCCGCCGCACGGCACACGTTCCAATGGCCCGATTCGCGCCGGGCTTTATGGTGAAGGTGGTTCCTATCAAAAGACCGCGAATGACGAAATCCTTGTCATTCCCATGATCGAAACCAAGCAGGCTATTGAGAATATCGGTGCCATCCTGGATGTGCCGGGGATTGATGGCATTTACGTTGGGCCTTCGGATCTTTCCTTCTCCTACGGGATGGAACCGAAGCTGGATGTGGAAGACCCCTTCATCCTGGGCATTTATGAAAAGCTGCTGGCGGAATGCGGCAAGCGCGGCATTTCTGCCGGTCTGCATTGTGGTTCGCCGGCCTATGCCAAGCGCATGATCAAAATGGGCTATAAGCTGGTGACCATCGCCAATGAAGTCGCCATCATGGTCAATGCCGCGAAGGCGATTGTGAAAGACATCAAGTCCGCCTGAACCATGGAACGGAGCGGCTTTCGCTACTTCTTCCCCCTGAGTGTCCGCTACAATGAAGTGGATGCTCAGGGCATTGTCTTCAACGCGCATTACCTGACCTGGTATGATATGGCGGTGTCAGCCTATATCCGCGTCGCCGGCTGGGATAATCGCGCTGAGATCAAGGCAAGTGGCGCGGATTTCCATGTTGTGCGCGCTTTGGTCGAATACAAAGTCGGCATTGGCCATGATGAGGAATTGGCGATTGGCGTGCGCACCACGCGGATTGGCAATTCTTCCATTGCGTTCCAGCCGGCGATTTTTCATGCCAATGGCGAAAGGTTGCTCGCAACCGGTGAGATTGTCTGGGTTTGGACCGATCAAAAAAGCAAGCGCCCCATCCCCGTGCCGGATCGCCTGCGGGCGTTGCTGACGCGTTTTGATGGCGGGTGAAGCCTGCGGGCTTTTCAAGCGCGCCGAATGGGATAGGCTGCCATCCAAGGAAATGCCAAGGCGGATCAAGCGATGAACCATATGACCAATAGCGCCCTGACTGCGGCCCGCGATGATGCGGCGCTGGTGACAGGCTGGCTGCAGCGCCTTGAAGCGGCACTTGGCGCGGGTGATCAGGCGAAGCTCGCCGCGCTTTTCGCCCCCGAAAGCCATTGGCGCGATTTGCTCGCCTTCACCTGGAACATCACGCCGCATCTGGGCGCGGATGATATCGCGGCGGCTTTGGCAAAGGCGCAGCCCGCGATTGGCGCGCATGGCTTCGCGTTGGCGGAAACACGCACGCCGCCGCGCCGCGTGAAGCGGCTTGGCCTTGAGGTGATTGAAGCCATCTTCCAGTTTGAGACGCGCCTTGGCCGCGGCGATGGCGTGCTGCGCTTGCCGCTGGATAACCCCGCGCAAGCCTGGGTGCTGCTGACCACTTTGGAAGAACTCAAGGGTTTCGAAGAAAAAACCGGCAAGCGCCGGCCAAGCGGTGAAGCCTATTCGCGTAATTTCGGCGGTGATAATTGGCTCGATCAGCGCGAAAAGGCAGAAGCCTTCGCAAGCCGAGACCCCGTTGTGCTGGTGATTGGCGCGGGCCAGGCAGGGCTTGGTATTGCCGCGCGGCTTGGCCAGCTTGGGCTGGATACGCTGGTGGTCGAAAAGCACGGGCGCATCGGCGATAATTGGCGCAAGCGCTATCATTCCCTGGCGCTGCATAACCAGGTGCATGTGAACCACCTGCCCTATATGCCTTTCCCTCCGACCTGGCCGAAATACATCCCGAAGGACATGCTGGCGAATTGGTTTGAACATTACGCCTGGGCGCTTGAGATCAATGTGTGGACCAGCACGGAATTCCTGGGCGCTGACTATGATGCCAAGGCCGGGCATTGGCGCGTGCGGCTGCGCCGCGCAGATGGTTCCATCCGGGAAATGGCGCCACGCCATGTGATTTTCGCCAATGGTGTCAGCGGTATTCCAAAAGTGCCGAAGCTGCCGGGGCTGGATGCCTTCAAGGGTGATGTGATCCATTCCCGCAGCTTCTCCAGCGGCGCCGCCTGGCGCGGCAAAAGGGCGCTGGTGCTCGGCACCGGCAATAGCGGGCATGATGTGGCGCAGGATCTGCATAGCCATGATGTCGCCACCAGCATCATCCAGCGCGGTTCCACCACGGTTGTCAGCATAGACCCGAGTGCGAAGATGAATTACGCGCTCTATGATGAAGGCCCGTCGCTGGAAGATTGTGATCTGATCGCGACTTCCGGCACGCCGCCGCTCATTATTCGCGGCTATCAAATGGCCGTGCAGCGCATGGCGGAACTGGACAGGGATTTGATCGCCGCCTTGAAGGCGCGTGGCTTCAAGTATGATCTGGGCGAAGATGGCACCGGCCATCAGATGAAGTATCGCCGGCGTGGCGGCGGCTATTATTTGGATGCGGGCTGTTCCGGCCTCATTATCAAGGGCGAGATCGGCCTGCTGCAATTTGACGATATCGCTGAATTCGTCGCCGAAGGCGCAAAGATGAAGGATGGGCGGATCATCCCCGCTGATCTTCTGGTGCTTGCCACCGGCTATTACACGCAGCAGGAATTGGTGCGCCGGCTGATAGGGGATGAAATCGCCGATAAGGTTGGGCCGATTTGGGGTATGGGTGAGGATGGCGAATTGGCCAATATGTGGAAGCCCACCGCGCAAGAAGGGCTGTGGTTCATGGCCGGCAGCTTGGCGCAATGCCGCATCTACTCAAAGTATCTGGCACTTCAGATCAAGGCGCGGGAAGAAGGCATGATCCCGCAAGGATAGCGCTTACGCGACACTTCCCGGATCGCAATTC
>VYKX01000284.1_pt1 | contig 13122 bp, 10 predicted proteins | sample 5114471 | NCBI WGS metagenome assembly VYKX01 (sample SAMN12291785, study PRJNA351875) | freshwater metagenome | isolation source: freshwater lake | place: USA: Michigan, Gull Lake | collected 2013-08-08
GCCGCGGCCCGGCACCTCGACCTCGACGCCATCGTCGCGCTCGCCGCCCCGACCCTCGCCGCGCCCGGCGTCTCCATCGCCCTGCCGCCGCCGGCCGGGCGGGTGGCACTCGCCCGCGACGCCGCCTTCTCCTTCGTCTATCCGCACCTCGTCGACGGCTGGCGGCGGGCGGGGGCGGAGATCGCGACCTTCTCCCCGCTCGCCGACGAGCCGCCGCCCGCAGACTGCGGCGCCTGCTGGCTTCCGGGCGGCTATCCCGAACTCCACGCCGGACGGATCGCGGCGAACCGCCGGTTCCTCGACGGGCTGCGGGCCTTCGCGACGACGCGTCCGGTCCATGGGGAGTGCGGCGGGCACATGGTGCTGGGCCGAACGCTGGAGGACGCGGACGGGACGGTCCACGCCATGGCCGGCCTGCTGGGTCATTCCACCAGCTACGCCAAACGCCGCCTGCACCTGGGATATCGGCGCGCGACGCTGGAGGCCGACGGGCAGCTGGGGCCGGCGGGGACCGTGCTGCGCGGGCACGAGTTCCACTACGCCGCCGTCGTGGACCCCGGCGACGACCGGCCTTTCGCCGCCGTGACCGATGCGGGCGGGGCCACGATCGGCGACCGGGGCGGGCGGCGCGGCCTCGTGTCGGGAAGCTTCTTCCACGCGATCGCCACCGAAACCGCAGAGCGCCGTTGACGACCCCTCCCGACCTTTGATCGAATGGTCAAAAGCCCTTCCGCACCCGCGAAACGACGGGAGGGCGACGGACAGTTCGGCCAAGCAGGTCCGCCCCCGCGGGGCGGGAAGGAGACGACGATGACCGACGCGCCCGACGTGCGTTCGGGGCGCCTCGCGCCCGGCGCCTATGCGGAAGCCTTTTCCGACCTGCACGACCCCTTCGACGGGCACGAGGCCCGGGTCGCGGCGGAACGCTGCCTCTTCTGCCACGACGCGCCCTGCGTCACGGCCTGCCCCACCTCGATCGACATTCCGCTGTTCATCCGCCAGATCGCGACCGGGAACCCGCTGGGCGCCGCCAGGACGATCCTCGACAGCAACATCGTCGGCGGGATGTCCGCCCGGGTCTGCCCGACGGAGACGCTCTGCGAGGAGGCCTGCGTGCGCATGCATGAGGGCAAGCCGGTGGAGATCGGTCGCCTCCAGCGCTACGCCACCGACGCGCTGATGGCGAGCGGCCGGCAGCCCTACAGGGCCGGCGCGCCGACGGGGAAGAAGGTGGCCGTGGTGGGCGCCGGGCCGGCCGGCCTCGCCTGCGCGCACAAGCTGGCGACGCTGGGCCACGCGGTCACGCTGTTCGACGCCAGGGAGAAGGGCGGGGGCCTGAACGAGTACGGGATCGCCGCCTACAAGACCGTCGACGGCTTCGCCCAGGCCGAGGTCGACTTCATCCTGGGTGTCGGCAACATCGAGATGAAGACCGGCGTGCGCCTCGGCCGCGACGTGACGCTGGCCGCACTCCGGGCCGACTTCGACGCGGTCTTCCTCGGCCTCGGGCTGGACGCGACCAATGCGCTGGGCGTGGACGGCGACGGCGTGTCGGGCGTGGAGGACGCGGTCGGCTTCATCGCCCGGCTGCGTCAGGCGCCGGATCTCTCGACCCTGCCGGTCGGGCGGCGCGTCGTCGTCATTGGCGGCGGCATGACCGCGGTCGACGCGGCGGTGCAGGCGAAGAAGCTGGGCGCGGAGGAGGTGACGATCTGCTACCGCCGCGGGGCGGAGCAGATGGGCGCCAGCCTCTACGAGCGCGAACTGGCCCAGACCAGCGGCGTGCTGATCCGCCACTGGGTGCGCCCCCACCGGCTGATCGTGGAGGCCGGTGCCGTCCGCGCGGTGGAGCTGATGCGCACCGCCGACACGGGCGGCAGGCTTGTCGACACGGGCGAGACGGTCACGATCCCCTGCGACCAGCTGTTCAAGGCGATCGGGCAGATGTTCGTGCCGACCGACCTCGACGGGGCCGGTGGCCTTCTGGAGCTGTCGGGCGGCCGCATCGCCGTGTACGAGGAGCGGAAGACCAGCCTGCCCGACGTCTGGGCGGGCGGGGACTGTGCGGCCGGCGGGCGGGACCTGACGGTCGTCGCGGTCGAGGACGGAAAGCGTGCCGCCGTCGCCATCGACCGGGCGCTCCGCCCGGCCGTGGCCGCCGCGGCCGAGTGAGGAGGAGGGAGCCATGGCCGACCTGTCCGTCACCTTCGCCGGGATCAAGGCGCCGAACCCGTTCTGGCTCGCCTCGGCCCCGCCCACCGACAAGGCCTACAACGTCGAGCGCGCGTTCAAGGCGGGCTGGGGCGGGGTGGTGTGGAAGACGCTGGGCGAGGACCCGCCGATCGTGAACGTCTCCGGCCCGCGCTACGGCGCCATCCACGGGCCGGACCGCCGCATCATCGGCTTCAACAACATCGAGCTGATCACCGACCGGCCGCTGGACGTGAACCTCCGCGAGATCAAGGAGGTGAAGCGGCGCTGGCCCGACCGGGCGATGGTCGTCTCGCTCATGGTTCCCTGCACCGAGGACAGCTGGAAGAACATCCTCCGCCGCGTGGAGGAGACCGAGGCCGACGGCGTGGAGCTGAACTTCGGCTGCCCGCACGGCATGTCGGAGCGCGGGATGGGCTCGGCCGTGGGGCAGGTGCCCGAGTACGTCGAGATGGTCACCCGCTGGTGCAAGCAGCACAGTCGCATGCCGGTGATCGTGAAGCTGACGCCCAACGTCTCGAACATCCTGCGCCCGGCGGAAGCCGCCAAGAAGGGTGGGGCGGACGCGGTGTCGCTCATCAACACCGTCAACTCGATCATGGGCGTCGACCTCGACGCCATGGCGCCCTCGCCCCACACGGGCGGCAAGGGTACCCACGGCGGCATGTGCGGCCCTGCGGTGAAGCCGATCGCCCTCAACATGGTGGCCGAGATCGCGCGCAGCGCCGAAACGCGGGGCATCGCGATCTCCGGCATCGGCGGCATCGAGACGTGGAAGGACGCGGCCGAGTACATCGCGCTCGGCGCCGGGACGGTGCAGGTCTGCACCGCGGCCATGGTCTACGGCTTCCGCATCGTGCAGGAGATGATCGCGGGGCTGGAGCAGTTCATGGACGAAAAGGGCTATGCCCGGATCGAGGACTTCTCCGGCCGCGCGGTGCCGAACGTCACCGACTGGCAGTACCTGAACCTCGACTATGTGGTGAAGGCCCGCATCGACCAGGACAAGTGCATCCAGTGCGGCCGCTGCCACATCGCCTGCGAGGACACTTCGCACCAGGCGATCACGGCCATGAAGGACGGCGTCCGCCACTTCGAGGTGATCGACGAGGAGTGCGTGGGCTGCAACCTGTGCGTCACCGTCTGCCCGGTCGAGGACTGCATCACCATGGAGACGCTGGTCGACACGGTGGACAAACGGACCGGCCGGATGGTCGACGGCAGCTACCGCAACTGGACACAGCACCCCAACAACCCGATGGCGGCGGCGAAGCTCGAACCGGCGGAGTGAGGGAGATGGTGGCCCGGCCGCGGTGCCGCCCCATGCTCCGACGGGCTCAGCATGAGGCGGCGCCGTGGCCGGTCCGCCTCACCCTGAGCCTGTCGATGGGCGAGGCAATCGCCTCACCGCGGCAGCGCACCCTCCAGCAGCATCCGCGTGACGGCGGCCACGGTCTCGGCGTGGAACTCGGGATCGGACAGGTCGCCGCCCGACACCGCCCGCACCTGCACGGCGAAGTCGGCATAGTGCTGCGTCGTCGCCCAGATCGCGAAGATCAGGTGATGCGGGTCGACCGGGGCGAGGCGGCCGTCGGCGATCCAGCGGCGCATGACGGCTGTCTTGCTGGCGACGAGGTCGGCGAGGTCGCCCTCGAGCACGGCCATCAGGCGCGGCGCGCCCTGCAGGATTTCGGTCGCGAAGAGGCGGGAGGCGAGCGGGGCGTCGCGGGACATCGCGAGCTTGCGCGCCACGTACTCCGCCAGCGCCTCGCGCGGGTCGCGGGCTGCGTCCAGTTCGCGCAGCGGGTCGAGCCACGCCTCCAGCGTGCGGCCGAGGACCGCGACGTAGAGCGCCTCCTTGGAGCGGAAGTAGTAGAGGAGGTTCGGCTTCGACAGGCCCGCCGCGGCGGCCACGTCGGCGAGGCTGGTGCCGTGGAATCCCCGGTCGGCGAAGGCACCGAGGGCCGCGTCGAGGATCCGGCTCTCGTTCGCCTCGCCGGCACGCGTCTTGCGGACGGGACGGGGGTCGGTTCGGGGCGACTGGGTCAAGGCGTGCTGGTTCCATTCATGCAGGCTGTTTCGATCTTGGACCGGACGGTCAAAACTTGTCCACGGTCCCGCACGTCTGCACACTCGTTGGGCAGTCCGTCGGACGGGAGGGAACCATGACCGTCAGCGCGGTGTCGCCCGACATGCCGTCGGTCGCGACGGCCCCGGCCCGCCCGGTGGTCGAGGCGCGCGGGCTGTCGCTCACCTTCACCACGGCCGACGGGCCGGTCTATGCGCTCTCCGACGTCGATCTGACGGTGGGGGAGGGGGAGTTCGTCTCCCTCATCGGACCGTCCGGCTGCGGCAAGACCACGCTTCTCCGCGTGATCGCCGATCTGGAACGCCCGACGGGCGGCACGATCACCGTCAACGGCGTCGCGCCCGAGGCGGCGCGGCTCCGGCGCGACTACGGCTACGTGTTCCAGGCGCCGGCGCTCTATCCCTGGCGGACGATCGAGGGGAACGTCACCCTGCCGCTGGAGATCATGGGCCTCGGCCGGGCCGAGCGGCGTGAGCGGGCGCGCGCACAGCTGGAGCTGGTCAACCTGTCGGGCTTCGAGCGCAAGTTCCCCTGGCAGCTGTCGGGCGGGATGCAGCAGCGGGCGTCGATCGCCCGCGCGCTCTCGTTCGATCCCAAGCTGCTGCTGATGGACGAACCGTTCGGCGCGCTCGACGAGATCGTGCGCGACCATCTGAACGAACAGCTGCTCAAGCTCTGGGCCAAGACGAAGAAGACGGTCGTCTTCGTCACCCACTCGATCCCCGAGGCGGTGTTCCTGTCGACCCGCGTCGTCGTCATGTCGCCGCGGCCCGGGCGGATCATCGACGTGATCGACTGCGACTTCGGCCCCGACCGGTCGCTGGAGATCCGCGAGACGCCCGCATTCCTGAAGGTCGCCCACCGGGTCCGCGAGGGGTTGCGCGCGGGGCACAGCTATGACGACTGAGGCGCTCGGTGCGACCCCCTCTCCCCGGCCCTCCCCCCGGGGGGGGGAGCGAGAAGATCGCCGCGGACCGCTCCCCTCCCCCCCCCGGGGGGAGGGGCTGGGGGAGAGGGGGTTCGTCGCCCGACTCTGGAACGGCACCGCCTTCCCGGTCGCCCTCGTCGTCCTCGTGATCCTGGCGCTTTGGCACGTGGGCACGGTGCTGATGAACTGGCAGGTGGTCCACGACACGCGCGTTCGGATGGACCAGCCGGCCGCGTTCGCGGACGTGTTGCCGGCCACCTTCGCCATGGAACGGCCGATCCTGCCGGCCCCGCACCAGATCGTGTACGAGCTGTGGCGGACGACGGTGGAGGTGCCGACCACGTCGCGGCGCAGCCTCGTCTTCCACGCGCAGGTGACGCTCTCCTCGGCCATGCTCGGCTTCGCGATCGGCACGCTGGTCGGCATCGTGCTGGCGATCGGCATCGTGCACCTGCGGGTGCTGGAGGCGAGCCTGATGCCCTGGATCGTGGCCTCCCAGACGGTGCCGATCCTGGCGGTCGCGCCCATCGTGATCGTGGCGCTGGGCTCGATCGGGCTGACGGGCGTGCTGCCCAAGGCGATCATCGCCGCCTACCTCTGCTTCTTCCCTGTCGCCATCGGCATGGTGAAGGGGCTGACCTCGCCCGACGTGCTCCAGCGGGAACTGATGCGGACCTGGTCGGCCTCGCCGGCCCAGACCTTCTGGAAGCTGCGGCTGCCGGCCTCGGTGCCGTTCCTGTTCGCCAGCCTGAAGGTGGCGGTGTCGATCGGCCTCGTCGGCGCCATCGTGGGCGAGCTGCCGACGGGCGCGCAGGCGGGCCTCGGCGCGCGGCTGCTCGCCGGCTCCTACTATGGCCAGACGGTGCAGATGTGGGCGGCGCTGTTCGCCGCCGCGATCCTGGCGGCCGTGCTGGTCTTCGCGATGGGGGCGGTCGAGCGGATCGTGCTCAAGGTCATGGGCGCCCGGCCGGAAGGGGTCCGGCGATGACACGCACGCTCCTGCTGGTCCTCGCCACGGTCCTCGGCTCGCTCTTCGCGGTCACCATCGTGCACCGGCCGGGCGTGGCGGGGGAGGCGGGGGCGGCCTTCTGGGCCGGCATCGTGGCGCTCTGGGTCCTGGCGACGCTGTCCGTCCATCGCCTCAGCCACCTGACGGTTCCCTCCGGCCTCGCGACCCGCGCCCGGGACCTATCGGTCCCGCTGCTGTTCGGCGCCTTCATGCTGGTGCTGTGGGAGGTGCTGGTCGTCGGCTTCGGCGTGCCGTCGGTGCTGATGCCCGCCCCCTCGGCCATCGCCGACCGCCTCGTGGCCTCGATCCCGACGCTCGCGGCCGACTTCTGGCAGACCTTCGTCAAGTCGGTGCTGACCGGCTGGGCCATGGGGGCGGTCGCGGGCTTCGCCGTCGCCGTCCTGTGCGACCGCGTGCCGTTCCTGCGCCGGGGCCTGCTGCCGCTGGGGAGCTTCGTCGCCGCCCTGCCCATCATCGGCATCGCGCCGATCATGGTGATGTGGTTCGGCTTCGACTGGCATTCCAAGGCCGCGGTCGTGGTGGTGATGACCTTCTTCCCGATGCTGGTGAACACCGTCGCCGGCCTCGCCGCGGCCGGGCATCTGGAGCGCGACCTGATGCGCTCCTATGCTGCGGGATATTGGCAGACGCTGTTCAAGCTGCGCCTGCCGGCGGCGCTGCCCTTCGTCTTCAACGCGCTGAAGATCAATTCCACCCTGGCGCTGATCGGCGCCATCGTGGCCGAATTCTTCGGGACGCCCATCGTCGGCATGGGCTTTCGGATCTCGATCGAGGCCGCCCGCCTCGCGCTCGACATGGTGTGGGCCACCATCGTCGTCGCCGCGGTGGCGGGGTCGGCCTTCTACGGTCTCGTGGCGCTGGTCGAGCGCGCCGCGACGTTCTGGCATCCGTCGTACCGGAGATGAAGAGCCGGGCGACCAACAGCGGAGGTGGATGATGACGGTGAAGGCGCTTCTGGGTGGCGTCCTCGCGCTCGGGCTGATGGCCGGGGCGGCTGAGGCGCAGGAGCGGGTGACGCTCCAGCTGAAGTGGGTCACGCAGGCCCAGTTCGCGGGCTACTATGTCGCGAAGGACCGCGGCTTCTATCGCGAGGCGGGCCTCGACGTGACGATCAATCCGGGCGGGCCGGACATCGCGCCCCCGCAGCTGATCGCGGCCAACCGGGCGGACGTGATCGTGGAGTGGATGCCGGCCGCACTCGCCAGCCGCGAGAAGGGCGTGCCGCTCGTCAACATCGCCCAGCCCTTCAAGAAGTCGGGCCTGATGCTCACCTGCCGGGCCGAGACGGGCATCCGCGCGCCCGCCGACTTCAAGGACAAGACGCTGGGCGTCTGGTTCTTCGGCAACGAGTATCCGTTCATGGCCTGGATGTCGAAGCTCGGCTACAAGACCGACGGTTCGGCCGGCGGCGTGAAGGTGGTCAAGCAGGCCTTCAACGTCGACCCGCTGATCCAGAAGCAGGCCGACTGCATCTCCACCATGGCCTACAACGAGTACTGGCAGGTCATCGACGCGGGCTTCCGCCCCGACCAGCTCACGGTCTTCAAGTACGAGGACCAGGGCGTGGCGACGCTGGAGGACGGGCTCTACGTTCTGGAGAACCGCCTGTCCGATCCGGCCTTCGTGACCCGGATGGCCAAGTTCGTCCGCGCCTCCATGCGCGGCTGGGACTGGGCGCGCCAGAACCCGGACGCGGCGGCGATGATCGTCCTCGACAACGACACGTCGGGTGCCCAGAAGGAAGGCCACCAGAAGCGGATGATGGGCGAGATCGCCAAGCTGCTCGACCCGTCCGCGGGCGGCAAGCTCGACCCGGCCGACTTCGAGCGGACGGTGACCACGCTGCTGGCCGCCGGCGGCGAGGCCCCGGTCATCACCCGGCGCCCGACCGGCGCGTGGAGCCACGCGGTGGTCGACGCGCCGCGGTGAGGTCCTGACGGACCCCGTCCTTCGACAGGCTCAGGACGAGGCCCTTCGATCGATCGCCGCTCCCTCACGCTGAGCCTGTCGAAGCGTGAGGGGGCATCGAAGCCGGAGAAACAACCATGGCGCTCCTGATCCGCGGCGGCACCGTCGTCAATTCCGACACCACGTCCCGCGCCGACGTTCTGGTCGACGGCGAGACCATCGTGGCGGTCGGCACCAACCTGTCGGCGCCCGCCGGGGCCGAGGTCGTCGACGCGGGCGGCGCCTACGTCATGCCGGGCGGCATCGACCCGCACACCCACATGGAACTGCTGTTCATGGGGCAGGTGTCGGCCGACGACTTCGAGTGGGGGAGCAAGGCCGGGCTCGCCGGCGGGACGACGATGATCGTCGATTTCTGCATCCCCGGCCCGGGCCAGTCGATGCTGGACGCGGTCAAGGACTGGAACGCCAAGGCGGCCAAGGCGGCCGGCGACTATTCCTACCACCTCGCCGTGACCTCCTGGTCGGAGCGCACGGCCGAGGAGATGGGCACGATCGTCAACGAGGTGGGCGTCAACACCTTCAAGCACTTCATGGCGTACAAGGGCGCCCTGATGGTGGACGACGACACCCTGTTCAAGAGCTTCAGCCGCTGCGCGCAACTGGGCGCCACCGCACTGGTCCACGCCGAGAACGGCGACGTCGTCCTGCAGCTCCAGAACTTCTACATGGGCCAGGGCAAGACCGGCCCCGAGTTCCACGGCCATTCCCGCCCACCCGAGGTGGAGGGGGAGGCAACGAACCGGGCGATCATGATCGCCGACATGGCGGGCTGCCCGCTCTACGTCGTCCATACCTCCTGCATCCCGGCGCACGAGGCGATCGCCCGCGCCCGCGCCCAGGGCAAGCGCGTCTTCGGCGAGCCGCTGATCCAGCACCTCGTGCTGGACGAGACCGACTATCTGAACAAGGACTGGGACCACGCGGCCCGGCGCGTGATGTCGCCGCCGTTCCGCCCGAAGTCGCACCAGGACTCGCTCTGGAACGGGCTGATCTCGGGCTCGCTGCAGGTGGTGGCCACCGACCACTGCTCCTTCACGACCGAACAGAAGCGCATGGGCCGCACCGACTTCCGCATGATCCCGAACGGGACCGGCGGGGTCGAGGACCGGATGGCGGTGCTCTGGACCAAGGGCGTGAACACCGGCCGCCTCACCCCGTCGGAGTTCGTGGCCGTCACCTCGTCCAACATCGCGAAGATCCTGAACTGCTATCCGAGGAAGGGCGTGATCGCGCCGGGGGCGGACGCCGACATCGTGATCTGGGATCCGGCGGCGACGAAGACCGTCAGCGCCGCGACCCAGGTCTCGCGCATCGACTACAACGTCTTCGAGGGGGCCGCGCTGACGGGTCTGCCCGCCAAGGTGTTCCTGCGCGGGCGCCTCGCCGCGGCGGACGGGAAGCCGATCGCCGACCGCGGCTGGGGCCGGTTCGTCAGGCGCCCGCCGCTGCCGCCCTTCGCCAAGGCGCTGGCGACGTGGAAGGAGCTGATGGCGCCGAAGGCCGTCGCGCGCGAGGCGGTGACACCGTGAGGCGGCCGACCGCCCTCACCCTTCGACGGGCTCAGGGTGAGGGCTGCACCGGCGACGCCCTCATGGTGAGCCCGTCGAACCATGGGGGCCGGATCACGGGAACCAAGACATGCAGAACCTGAGCATCGACCCGCAGCGCCTGTGGGACACCCTGATGGAGACCGCCAAGGTCGGCGGGACGCCCAAGGGCGGCATCTGCCGGCTGACGCTGACCGACCTCGACCGCGAGATCCGCGACTGGTTCGTGGCGACGGTGGAGGGCCTCGGCTGTACCGTCACCGTGGATGAGGTCGGCAACATGTTCGCGCTGCGGCCGGGCAAGCGCGCCGACCTGCCCCCGATCGCCATCGGCAGCCACCTCGACACCCAGCCGACGGGCGGGAAGTTCGACGGCATCCTCGGCGTGCTCGGCGGGCTCGAGGTCCTTCGGACGATGAAGGACATGGGCTACGAGACGAACGCGCCGCTCATGCTGGTGAACTGGACGAACGAGGAGGGATCGCGCTTCGCGCCGGCCATGCTGGGCTCGGGCGTCTATGCCGGCGTGTTCGACCGCGCCTATGCCGACGCGCGCGAGGATCGGCAGGGCGTCACCTTCGGCGCGGCACTCGACGGCATCGGCTATCGCGGTACGGCCAAGGCGGGTTCGGTGACGTTCGGTGCGATGTTCGAACTGCACATCGAGCAGGGACCGATCCTGGAGGCGGAAGCGAAGACCATCGGCGTCGTCACCGGCGTGCAGGGCATGCGCTGGTACGAGGCGACGGTGACCGGGCGCGACGCCCACACGGGTTCGACGCCGATGCACCTGCGCCGGAACGCGCTGGTCGGCGCCGCGCGGCTGGTCGAGGCGGTCGACCGCATCGCCCACGACCACGCGCCCTCGGCGGTCGGCACGGTCGGGCTGATGGAGGTGAAGCCCAACAGCCGCAACGTCATCCCGGGCGAGGTCTTCCTCACCGTCGACTTCCGCCACCCGGACGACGCGGTGCTGGACCGGATGGAGGCTGATCTCGCCGTGGCCATGCGGACCATCCCGGCCGCGCTGGGGCTGGAGGTCGATTGGAAGAAGGTGTGGGACAGCCCGGCCGTGCGCTTCGATCCGGACTGCATCGCCGCCGTCCGGTCGGGGGCGGCGAAGGCCGGCTTTCCGATGCGCGACATGGTGTCGGGGGCGGGGCACGACGCGGCCTATGTCGCCCGCGTCGCGCCCACCACCATGATCTTCGTGCCCTGCGCCGGCGGCCTCAGCCACAACGAGGCGGAGAGCACGAGTTTCGACGAATGCGCGGCCGGCGCCCAGGTGTTGCTGAACGCGATCCTCGACTACGACGCGCGCTTCGCGGGGTAGGGCGAAACCGCCCTCACCCGTCAGTCCGGCATCCGCCGCGCCACCGTCGTGCCCGCGGAGCCGGCGGTCGTACCGCCGGGGGTGCCGGTTTCGGGCGACACCTTCGTCCCGGCGGTACCCGCCGTGCCGAGTGATCCGCCCGTGCCCGCCGTGCCGCCGGTGCCGACGCCCGCCGTCGGTCCCGTTCCGCCGGCCCGGCCCGTTCCGCCCGATGGTCCGCCCTGTCGCCCGACGCGCAGGTTGTTCTGCACATGGGTCACGCCGGCGATCGCCTCGGCGAGGTCCTCGGACCGGCGCCGCGCCATGCGGCTGTCGACCGTGCCGTCGAGGGTCACCTCGCCGTTCTCCACCCGCACCTGCACCTCAGAGGCGTCGATGAAGGCGTCCTCGGTCAGACGGTCGTTGATGTCCTCGGCGATCCGGGCGTCCGACCGCCGATAGCCGCTCGGGCCGCGGCCGCGATGGTGCTGCGCGCCCGCATCGCCTTGAAGGCCGTCGCGCTCGCGCCGTCGCTCCGCGCTCTCGCTGCCGAACCAGGTGGCCATCTCGTCGCCCGCGCGCTCGAAGAAGCCGCGATCGTCGCGCCCCGCGCGATGCTCGTGGTCGCCCGACAACGGACCCGCGCCCCCATGGCCACCACGATCCCGGAACCGCTCCTCGCCCTGGCTCGACCCGTAGGCGTAGTTGCGCGAGCTGCCGTACCGGCCGCCATGGTCGGCGTGGCGGTCGTCGCGGTGGCCGCCGAAATCCCGGCCCTCCCGTCCGGCGTGCTCACGGGCCTGGGCGCGGCGAAACTCGTCACGGTCCTCGTCGCGCCAGCCGTACATGCGGTCGCGCAGGCGTGCGTAATCGTCCGGCATCGTCTCTACCTCCTGTTGGCACGGGGCCTTCGCCGTGTCGGCTACCCTTCCAACAGGAGGCGGCCCGTCCGGTTCCCGCCCGGTCAGCCGATAAGGCCGCGGACGGCCGAGGAGGCGCGGACGGGCTGGGCCGAGGCGTAGGCCTCGTGGTTGTCCTCGATCTCGCCCGACCGGTAGGCGTAGTTCACCATCAGGCCCCAGGACTGGCGCAGGCCGTTCGGCGTCGGATCGCCCATCCAGTTGATCCGCTCGACCCGCGCGCCGTTCGACAGGTGGAAGTGCGCGACGGGATCGATCGCACGCCCGTCGGGTCGGCGGCACTCCACAAGGTATCGCGCGCAGAGCCGTGCGAGCGGTGCGCGCAGGACGGCGGCGTTGCGCGGATCGGTCGTGGCGTCCGGTCCGGCCAGCAGCGTCTTGAGGTCGCCCTTGCCGCCCCGGCCGCCCGTCAGCGCCGCGATCGCCTTGCGCTCGGCCGCGGTCAGGAGGCCCGGCGCCCCTTCGGCGAGCCGCCCCTCCAGCCAGCGGCGGAAACCCGGGATGGGCGAGAGGGTCGCGAACGACCTCAGGCGGGGGAACTCCGCCTTCAGCTCGTCCACCACCCGCTTGATGAGGAAACCGCCGAAGCTGATCCCGGCGAGCCCTTTCTGCGCATTGGAGATCGAATAGAAGATCGCCGTGTCGGCCGCCTGCGGGTCGTGGGCGGGGGCCGTCTCGTCCAGCAGGACCGCGACCGAGTCCGCCAGCCCGGCGACCAGCGCCACCTCGACGAAGATCAGCGGCTCGTCCGGCATCCGCGGATGGAAGAAGGCGAAAAGGCGGCGGTCGCTGTCCAGACGGTTCTTCAGATCGTCCCAGCTCTTGACCGCATGGACCGCCTCGTACCGCGCGAGCTTCTCGAGGAGCGAGGCCGGGCTGTCCCAGGTGATCCGCCGCAGCTCGAGGAACCCGACGTCGAACCAGCCGGTCAGAAGCGTCTTGAGGTCCTGCTCCACCGGTACGAGGGCGGGCGCCGCGCCCATCATGTCCAGCACGTCCGCCCGCAGGTCGACGAGGAACTTGGTGCCCTGCGGCAGCGCGTTGAACTGGACGAGCAGGCGCTGGCGCGGCGCGACGAGCGCCGTGCGGAGCGCCGACGCGGCCTCCCGCCATG